>Ga0209434_1000191_pt1 | contig 31630 bp, 41 predicted proteins | sample ETNvirnome_2_300_FD_184068 | JGI IMG/M metagenome (GOLD analysis project Ga0209434, IMG submission 184068) | Marine viral communities from the Pacific Ocean - ETNP_2_300 (SPAdes) (version 2) | ecosystem: Environmental > Aquatic > Marine > Oceanic | place: Pacific Ocean | collected 2013-06-22 | reverse complement strand
GGTGGCTGGCGGTGGCTGGCGGTGGCTGGCGGTGGCTGGCGGTGGCTGGCGGTGGCTGGCGGTGGCTGGCGGTGGCTGGCGGTGAATGCGATTAATTGAAAATAATCGAAATAAAAGCTTGACGTATGAGCGCCAAAAGTGTACCTTCTAATCATCGGAAGCAATCAAGATTCCCAATCGTCGGAGGAAAAGGTAATGGAGCTAACAACTAGCCAGCGGATAGCACGAGTGAGAGTAATGTGTCATGAGCTACAAAAGAAAGAAGATAGAATATTCTGGACAACTATGGCCATAGGTGGAATTGTGTTAGCTCTGTTAGCGTCCGTCCACCCTTTCTAGCGGTCTCACAACCTCACTGCCGGAAGGAAAATAAGGTGTACCTAAAATGATGCTCCGCAGACACTTCATTCAGGCCATGTCAGGAAATGCTAGAAAACGTGGAATCGCTTTTGATGACCCGAATTTTTCTATCAAGGTCGAGGAAATGCTCGACGCCGTCGCCTACGACAATCCGAAATGGCAGGAGGTTTACAACCACTTCTTCGATACGCGCCGCAACGGCTTTAAACTTTTCATCAATCTCGTGCGTGAGAGAGTAAGGATGACGTCATGAAAATCATTATCATAATTTTAGAGTTTTGTATATTCTGGACAACTATAGCCACAGGTGGAATTGTGTTAGCTTTGTTAGCGTCCGTCCACCCTTTCTAGGGGGAATCAAGACAATGATAGGTAGAATAGAAAGAACACTGGCCAATAGATTCAAGAACAGCAAGATAGGTATCATTGGTACTTTTGAAATAAGAGAAATCTATCTCTTCAAAGTATCATTCAAGGTGGATAATAATGATAGCGGATATGCTGAATTGATAAATGAGAACACCTTGTTCATTCAATTTGAAACCTATTCGGGTATAAATAAACTGGAGGGATAAAAAGTGGTATCTGAAGTTGGTCGCATGGGAATATTTAGGTTAATCGCAACTAATTTACTCAAATTTAAAAGGATAATAAACTAATGGAAAATAAAGTAAATACTCTCAATTTTCCGGGTAAAGTAAATGCTCCTAAAATCGCTGTAACGGAAAAATCCAGCAACGCGAAAACTGGAAAAATTCTGGTAACAAAAAGTGAACGGAATACTTGCCCCTCATCCTGCCCTTTTTATCGGGACGGATGTTATGGTGAATATGGCCCCGTTTCTTGGCATTGGAAAAAAATGGAAGTTGGAACAAGCGCAATAGGTACTCCAGTTGAAACCGATTGGGATTGTGCTCTTGTAAAAATTTCCGCTCTTTCGGAAGGTGTTATTTGGAGGCACAACGAAGTTGGTGATTTGCCTTCTGGAAAAACCTGTGAAGATATCAACAAAAAACTTTTGAAAGATTTGGTTTCTGCTAACGGTGATTCAAAAGGTTTCACCTACACGCATAAAACTAAAACCAAGAAAAATTTACAGTTGATTAAATTTGCAAATGACAACGGTTTCACAATTAACCTTTCTGCGGACAATCTTGAACATGCTGATGAACTGGTCAAAGAAAATGTTGGTCCAGTGGTTGTGGTTCTTCCGATTGGTCAAAAGACCAACCTTAAGACTCCTGATGGAAACAAGGTTGTTATTTGCCCGAATGTCACGCATAAAAAGACTTGTAAGGATTGCGGTCTTTGTCAAATTTCTTCACGGAAAGTTGTGGTTGGATTGCCTGCTCACGGCGTGAAGAAAAAATCAGTTTCTTTGAGAGTAGACGCTAAAGTTATGACGGAGAAATAATGTTTCAGGCTGGGATGTACAAAAAAATGCGAGTGATTACTTTCCCAGAATTAACTAATGAAAACAGGAGATAGCAAATGAACACTAATATAGTAGGCTGGGAAGTAGACATTGCATGGGTAGAATATGGGAAAGATACATGGTTTCATTTTGGGATACATAAACAGCCATTGGAAGGTTTTAGTCTATGTCTAGGTAAGCTAATCCTATCAATAGGAAAGGGATATTAAACCATGGTAAACGTATTGGTTAGATTAGAAAACGGCTATACTGTAAGGAAATTCAAGCGCTTATCGGCTAAGCGCATTACGAAAACACTGAAAGCATGGTATCCTAAGTTGGTCGCATGGGAATATTTAGGTTAATCGCAACTAATTTACTCAAATTTAAAAGGAGAATAAAATGAAGGCAATTGAGGGAAAAAGAGTAATATTCTACTGCCCAAAATATGATAATGATGGATATCCATTAAGCGAGGAAATGCTAGAATTCAAAAATAAAGCTTTAATTGAATTCGGCGGATTCACTGAGCACCAAGAGATTTACGGTAATTGGGTGGATAATGATAAGTATTATCAGGATACCATCGTACCAATTGAAATAGCGGGATTTAGAAATGATGAACATATACAAATAATTGCCAATAAACTAAAAAGGGAATTGAAACAGGAAGCGATTTACCTAATCATTGACGGGAGAGCTTTTATTCATTAAGAGGAGAAATGAGATAATGATAAAAGAAAAAACGCATATAATGATACATATAGGGGAAAATAATCAAATTAAGGAGATATTTCTTTCAATGCGGGGAGGCAACAACTGATGGACTGGCACGATTGCATCCGTTTAGGGAACTGTGTTCCCGAAAAAACTTGTCAAGAACTTGATGAGGCAGAAAAAATTGTTCCCATGAATGAAGTCGTCAGTGATGACAGTGGGACTTGGGGAAAGTTCACATCGTGGCTTGATGCTTGGGCGCTTCCTCACGAGAAAGAAAAGTACAAGTCAATCGTCGTTCACTACAACTGAGGAGGACACACCGATGTTTAAGCCTAACAATTCAGCAACGTTCATGGGAAGTAAAGTCGAAGTGATGAACATATACAAATAATTGCCAATAAACTAAAAAGGGAATTGAAACAGGAAGCGATTTACCTAATCATTGACGGGAGAGCTTTTATTCATTAAGAGGAGAAATGAGATAATGATAAAAGAAAAAACGCATATAATGATACATATAGGGGAAAATAATCAAATTAAGGAGATATTTGGTAACAATAAAGATATCAAAGTAACAATAGTATCAGAATTTGAGCGAGAATGGTATGAAACGGATATAACTAAATATTCTGAGCTAGAGATAGATATATTTAGAATGGAATTCGGGGATTATTTTGATGGGGAAAAGGAGAAATCAAATGAAACCTAGGTATACCAAACGTCATTACGAAGATATAGCAGAGATTTTCAGGACTAACAGAAATCAATTGAAATCAATGAATGGTACGGAAAACAAATTAGCACAAATGGATTCTCTAGAGTTTGAATTTGTAGAATTGTTTAAGAGAGATAATAATAGATTTCAAACCAAAAAATGGTATAAATGGACTAAACGGGGGGGGGGGGATAAATAAATGATTATACGCTAAAAAAATAAAAGAAGCTTTAGAGCGTAAGTATCCGGCGATAATTTTTGAACTGGAATTCAACCAAAATAAGGGGAATAACAATGTATACGCTAAAAAACAGGCACAATTGGAATGATGGAAAAGACAGATTCTATCTATACGAAGATGAGACGGGCGATACAATTAAGTATTTCTCGCATGACTGTCTCCAATATTCAGACTATGGGGGTTCTTACACTCTGGGAAAAGCTAATTGCCTCACCCTAGAGAGAGATTATCCTAATTTTCATTGTGAATTTGAGGATGAATATGAGAAATCCCAGAATATGCCGGAAATTGTGATATATTACACGGCATATTCTGGAAAGATTGGATTTGTGAGAGAAGATATATGGGAGGGCGATTATGATAGTATTGAGGATTATCCCATATATGATGAGGAATTGTTGTGTGAAATTGAGGAGGAAATTAAACAGGAGTATCTAGATGATTGGTTTAAATATGATTTGAAATTTGATGATGATGACTTTGATGAAATTTGGGATACCCTATCAGATGATAAAAAATGGGAATATATATATCAAACAATGGAAAACCAAGAGATATATGGGGAAATTGAGGGCATGAATGCATATTTCCCGGGATTAAATGATAGTGAGTTTATAGATGAAATTATGGAATTAGTATTTTTTGATAATAACCCTGAGAATTTTGAAGGAACTGAAAAGTATAGGGAATTCCTGGAGGAGAATGGACAAGGGAGGATATTTTCTAAGGATGAGTGGAAAACCGCAGTTTAAAGCTTGACAAAATACACTAACGGGCCTATATTGGGGTTGAAAAGGAGATATAGCGGAGCTCTATCACAATATAAAGGAGGGTTAAACGATGCATAGCCGCGAGACCATTAGACTAAGGAATTATGTTATTCTCACAAAAAGAATTGAACACCTTGAAAACCAAGGGAGAGTAGAGGAAGCTAAAAAGGTCCGAAAAGTGAGGGAGGAAAACATCCTAGACGATTACAAGGGGCAGAATATCCATGGGGAGTATAAATAAATGATGGATGAGATTATTTTCTCTGACTATGACACACAGGAAATAACAGTCGCCTTTGATGAACACGGCGAAATCTGGGCGAAAATAACAGATTTTGTACCAAATGAGGAGTTTGAACACCAGTGTATTATTTGCCATGAGTATTCGGAAGGAGGATATTTAAACATGAACAATGGTAATGTAGTCTGCGAATCTCACGTAAGGATGATATAGGGGGTTTGCGAATGTTAGATATTAAATCCATCATTGATGAGATAAAGGCTGAAAGGCCGGAGATAACCTTATTGGAGTGGGATACTAAGCTCCTGGGAGTGAGAAACTATGACGACTTAATATGGGGCGCCGCAGTCTCCCAACGCTCAGACGCCGCTATTGACTCATTTCTATCTGCCATTAGGATTTCAAATCTTCTAATCCTAATTTTTGATGTTGCGTGTGAATTTTGGCAATTATTTGAGATTAAAATATCTGAAGGATTCTATACTCTACAAACCATTAAGCAGAAGGAGCTTTTACCCATAAACCCGTACCTACTACAGAAAAGAAGGAGAGGGGGACGCTAGTGGATTCCAGAATATTTAGACTAACTTTTATGGATACAGTATACAAGTACGGTTCTATTGAAGTAGAAGCTTTTAATGAAAATCATGCGGAATCTATTGCCCAGGATTTAATTAATAATGAGGAAGTACTTGATACCGTTGAAAATTGGGATAAAGATGTTAATTTTGAAACGCTATTAGAAGATATTACGGAGGTATCCTAGTATACGTTGTAAATATATGTGATTGCGTATGCCAAAATATTGTGAGCTTCCTGGAGTGGAAAAGCGACCCGTAGCCCCCTAGGGCGAAGGGGAGAGCTTTGAAACGACAGGAGGGGGTTGACAAAACTCTAAAATTATGATAAAATTTAAACATTAATTCATCATCAGATATACATTAGCCTTACAAGGGGGGTGTTCATTCATACCTTTCTTACCCTTTTGTTAAGGGACAAAAGTTATTCCTTCACCCCCAATAAATATGATTTGATGATAATTAATAAGTATTTAAAAAGCGGGGGATAATTTAAGTTTGCCCATTTTGCGCCTAAAATTAAAGTAATCTTGTAAGGTATTGTAATTGCTTTAGTTACTTCTTTTAAAGGATGTTGGGCCATCGTTTGGTATGAAAGGACACATTGGAGGGGATTTGTTTGATGCCAAGTCAGACGATAATGATAAGTAATCATCCTTTCAGGCGCTTGAATAGGAGGATGAAATTTTACAATGTTTATCCAGGCACTACGGTCCAAGTATTAAAAGGTTTTGGTAATAAACAAACCATTCAACCAGGATATTATAAGAATAAACCGATTGACCAGGAGGTATATGATGGGAAAGATAAAGGAATTGTTGATGGAGCTAATGGAGGATGATGAACCTTTTGAAATTGAATTCAAGAAGAAGTATAAAGCATTAAATATTGAGGTTACTAAAAGTATTAAAAATGAGATACTTCAAATTTTCAGAGAGAAAATTTCACACGCTGTTTGTCACCAGGAGATTTTTTAATGGCTAGAGAAGATGATAAGCGCAAAATTAAGGTTAGCTTTTCACAGTGGAATATGACTAACCAGAAGCTAGAATATGAGCAAGGCTTTGAGGTTTCCGCTGAGGGAGGCACTACTGATTTAATTTTTGGTAACCTCTCTTTCAGGGTAGAGATTGAAAGGGCTGAAGATGTGGACTAAGCTAGCGGTTATAGCGGTTTCCCTTCTACTGCTTGAAATGTGTTATATGGAACATGAGATTGCTCATTTCAGGGGATGGGTGCATGATGGTCAAAACTCAAGATGTGGGCCGGAGCAAAATTGATATAGTTTTTCCGGTAACTGAGAGATTTATCAGGGATAATGTTCCTGCGTCTGTCAGGTACTACTGTTTATATGCCTGGGGGTTGTGGGATAATGAATTAGAACAGTGGGAAGGTTTTGCTGGTATTCATACTGGTGAAGTATTTGATGAATTCGGTAGCCTGTGGATAAGGGAGAGGGCTAGAGGCCAGGGGTGGGCCAGGAAGCTCACAGAGGCCAGGGTGCAATATGTACTAGACCATCCTGAGCTATTCTCAGGCATGTATATCTCTAGGATAAGAAGGGGGTACACAGAGAAACCTTTACTTGACGCTGGTTTTGGGAGGATGTTGTATAATGTTCCTTGTAAGGAATTAAGTTTTTCCCGTAAGGAATTAAGTTTTTCTCCACCCGTTATAGACAAGGGTGGTGACCCGATTTATTTCGCTAATCAAGAGAGTCTAGTGCCCCCCTTTAATCCTCCTAAAGTAGTCGCCGGGACCATGGGTACTCGTAGGGAAAAGGGGGAGATAAGACCCTTGAGAGGATGGTTGACTAAATGAAAGAAGTGCCTAAAGTTTAACTAATCCAATTCCCGTTTCTATAATGTCTATTAGCGGTCTGGGAGGGGTCATGGATGATTTTCTCTAATTCATTCTTGACCCCTTCCCCTTTACATTCCGAATGAATATACTCTGCCATTTCAGCTTTCGGATATTTCCTACCTTCACTATACTCAGCTAATTTCTCAATGATAAGCTTATTGATAAGGGGTAGCATATCCTTGGGGTTGCGTAGTTGCTCGTCCTGGGTGGGATGACGCACCACCAGCGAGGTTAAATCAACAGACAAATTTATTTTCTCTAGGGCCATGAGTTTAGGCTTACGCCACTGTTCATCATCCTTTTGCTTATCCATAGTAAGGTTTACGAGTCTATTATCTACACTTTTTTCGATACCTATGATGGTATCAGGGTCTGCCTGGAATACACTTGAACCTCTAGCGCGTTTCTCACTATGGCCGCTATGATGGATAGCCAGGACTGTACCCCCAAGCCAGTGTTGAATCTCATTAACAAGGCCAGTGAATAGTGATGCATTTTCCTGTTTATCCTCGGTGACCCCTTGCATAGAGCGGCCTAATGTATCAATGACAGTTAGCTTATATTTCTTGTGGGCTTTAAGCGCTCCAGTGATGAAGTTATCAAAGTCTTTTGTCAGTCCACCATCTTTATCTAGAAATTTTGTAGTAGGTACGGGTTCAAGAAGGGTAAAAGCTCCTTCATCCCTCTCAGACCCCAGGTAATACTTTTGCCAAGCTGCTACCCTTACATCAAAACGGCGATTACCTTCACCAGCAGCATAGAGTACCGCTCCTTCACCTTTGATTTTGCTCCCCCAGAATCCGGGTCTAGGGTAGGCAACGTCATTGTGGACTATGCCTAGAGCAATATCAAGGGCGATGAAGGTTTTGAATGAGTCAGGGGGTCCGTAGAGGAGAGTATATCCATCATCTGTGATGAAATCCTCCACTAACCACTCAGGAGATTTAAGATTCTTTAGTCCTGACAGGGATATAAAGCGATAGCGCCCCTCCTGGAAGTCATCAATATCCTCGGGCTTATCTTTTCCCATTTTAATATCCTTAAGTTTCTTAACAAGCTGCACCTTAGTAAATTCGGGAGTGTAATTGCCGGGTGCATCCGTAGCATAGGCATAACCATTGTTTACTTTTACTTTTAATTCCTCATATGACCATGGAGGCTCACACCTATCATTCCAATGTTTCCACATAAGGTCCAGGGCTGTCTCTTTAGAGATACCCTTAGAGCGGAGATGTGCTGCGGTTTTGAAAGCGATATCATCCCCACCTTGGAGTTGTATAGATACCTTGGCATGATTCTCTAGCCAGTAGATAGCGTTCTTAATATTCTCGGGTAGGTCTGGTTCTATAATCCAGCTATCCCTATCCTCAGCTTTATCTCTAGCGGAGGAGGCCCGACGAATCATTTCATCTGAGCGCCAGGAAGGGATACCTGTGTATATCCAATCATAGAAACCATCCTTAGTTTCAGAGGGGTGGAGTAGAACGTAACTGTTATGGCTTCTAACGTCTATGTTTTTACCTACTTTACCTGTAGCATCAGGAGGTACAGTTTCATCTTCTCCAATACGATAGAATAGATGTAGCCCTTCTCTGGGAGTAACTGCCTGTAGTGGGGTCTTATCGGCTTCTACATCTAACAAATCTTTAGAGAGGTATCCTGGGTCACAGTCCAGGACCATCATATCGACTTCCCCTGGAGAGAAACCGATATTTGCATCAGGCCATTTGGCCCACCAACCTTTTATTTTTTCAGGGTCAGTAGACGAACGCTTTTGCCACTCATTGATATATGGAGACTTATCGAATTTACAGGGAAATATAGGCCAACCTTTTTCTGCATAAGCGAGTGCCGCATCAAGTATCTTAGTCATAGGTTCCTCCCGAATAGAAACAGGGGAATTGTATCATAGTTTTTTAAGTTGATGCAAGTTTACTTCTATTTGCATTTAAAATTTAGGTATGGTACTATATAGGAGTAAGTCACCCCTTCTATAAGGAACTGCCTATAAGGAATGGAAAGTACCTACCCCTGAACAATTAGAGGAGTATCACACTTGGCACAGATAACTAATGAGTACAAACCAAAGCCCCGCAGGATAAGGAGGAAAAAACCTAAACATCTTAGACACTGTAAATCTCTTGGACCTAAATCTGGTATGAAGAATTCTAAAAATAGTACATAAATAGGAGTAACAAATGAGATATCTTAGTCGAGTTTTCTTGGTATGGTTTTTTATAATTACTGGTTTTTTTGTGATTGCTGATGCTGCCCCAAAAGATATTATAAAGAAACATAATGAAATGCTTTATACAGTAGTTAGAGTAGAAGCTAATCAGGGGAGTGGCTCCGGGGTAGTAATCTCCTCTAAGAAAACAAAAGAAGGATGGGCATCTTACATCCTTACAAATCACCATGTAGTTTCGTATAATATTTCTATCAAAGAAAAATATGATTTCAAAAAAGATAAGAACAAAAAAGTAGAGACTAAAACTCCTGTTAGAGTCAGTTGGTTCAACTATAACGATGTTTCCCGCCATGTAGGGACCAGCGGTAGGATAGCCGATATCGTAGCCTATAGCTCAAGCCATGACCTTGCTATTCTGAAAGTCAGGGATAAGGAAAATAAAGTTGAGTTTGTAGCGGACGTTTCCTCCCCATGCCAAGGTCTTAGCTTGTTTGAGACAACCTATGCTGTAGGCGCTGGCTTGGGTAGACCTCCTTTTGCTACGTCTGGAATCTTGGGATATTTGGATATGGAGAGCCAGGGTACTCGTTATCTTATGGCCACTTCTCCTATCATCTTTGGTAACTCCGGGGGAGCGCTGTTTCACTATGACTCAGAAGCGGATAAATATGAATTGATTGGTATCCCCGCTGCTGTTAGCGTCATCGGTGGTTTCTTTACTCAGACCCCAATCACGCATATGGGCTGGGCTATTTCAATTGAATCTGTTAAGGATTTTCTGAAGAAAAATAAACTTGATAAGCTGTTGCCTACTTGTGAGAAAATTGATGAGGATTAATAATGGGACCAGAGCTACCATTTAGTGAACAGATGCATAAAGAGAAGTATCGAGGGGAAGGAGAGGGATTCAGGGAGGCCATGAATAGGATGGCCTCTACCCTTTCTGATGATGAACAGCACTTCAGAGATTTTAGAGAGATTATTTCTGATATGAGGTTTTTGCCTGGAGGGAGGATTCAGGCGGCTGTCGGTTCCACTCGAAATGTAACACCCTTTAACTGCTACGTCAGCGCTACTATCCAGGATAGTTTTGTGGACGGTCATGGTTCTATCATGGAATGTGCTACTGAAGCGGCTGCAACTATGAGACTAGGAGGAGGTATAGGATATGACTTCTCTACACTCAGACCTCGGGGTGCAACCATCAAGAAGTTACAATCTTCATCCTCGGGTGCTGTGTCCTTCATGCAGATATTCGATGCAGTATGTAGGTGTGTTGCCTCAAGCGGTCACCGTAGAGGCGCCCAGATGGGTATCCTTAGAATTGACCATCCAGACATTGAAGAATTTATTAGGGCGAAACAAAACTCCGATAACTTAACAGGGTTTAATATCAGCGTTGCAGTCACTGATGATTTTATGGCTTGCCTTATTAATAACGAGCCATTTAAACTCAAGTGGGGAGGCCATATATACCGTACCGTCAAAGCCTCGGACCTCTGGGAGTTATTAATGCGCTCTACCTGGGATTGGGCTGAGCCTGGGGTTATCTTCATTGACCGTATTAATGAGATGAACAACCTGAAATACTGTGAGACTATAGCTGCTACTAACCCTTGTGGTGAGCAGCCTCTACCTCCTTACGGCGCTTGCTTGCTTGGCAGCTTCAACCTTGCTAAGTATGTTTACAAGGCTGAGGGGGAGCAAGGATGGAAATTTGATTGGACTAAGTTTTATAAAGATATCCCCATCGTCATTAATGCTATGGATAATGTTATTGACGTTGCAACGTACCCTCTCCCGCAGCAAAAGCAGGAAGCTCTTAGCAAACGGAGAATGGGTATAGGTATCACTGGCCTAGCTAATGCTGGTGAGGCTATAGCTGATTTCTATGGTACTGATAAGTTTCTTGCGTTTGAGTTAGAGGTACTTCAGACTCTCAGGAATTTTTCATATAAGGCGTCTGTGAATAGGGCTAAGAGAAAAGGTGCTTTTCCTATGTATAATGAGAATTTCTTGAAGTCTGACTATGTTAAGACGCTGCCCTATAAGCTTATACTAGAAATTAAAGAGCATGGTATCAGGAACAGTCATTTGATTTCTATAGCTCCCACTGGTACAATCAGCCTTTGTGCCGATAATGTCAGCAGCGGCATTGAGCCGGTATTCTCTTATGAGTTTGAAAGAGGAGTGTTCACTGAGGGAGGGTTTGTGAATGAGACTGTGGTGGACTATGGTAAGAGAGTTTTTAGGGTTGAGGGAAAGCGCTCTAAGGATGTTAGTGTTAGTGAGCATCTGGGGGTGCTTGCTACTGCTTCTAAGTTTGTGGATTCCGCAGTATCTAAAACGCTTAATGTTCCAATAGATACATCCTGGGACGCTTTTAAAGATATCTATGTCCAGGCTTGGATGATGGGGTGCAAGGGCTGCACAACCTTTACCACTGGAGGCAAGCGTGAGGGTATCTTTGTAGAGCCTGATGAAGAAGGTAGTGCTTGCTACATTGACAATGAAACAGGGAGGCATGAGTGTGATTAAGATAGATTGGGAAAACATTAAATCCTTTAGAGTTGTAGTCACTTGGCAAGCTGCTGTAGGGAACAATGACCCTTTTAGACCTGCTGATGAGAATACAGTTTTACAGCAAAATGAAGCAACATATATAGTAAAGGCTCCCGATAGGCAAAAAGCTCTAATGAGATTTGGTAGTCAAGTACCTCAGCATGAGAATATGGAAATTGTTTGTTTTGAAGAATTGGAATAGGGGAGGAGAAATTGGAGTCATTCCAGGTAAGAGCTAGCTGGGCTGATAAACCTTTTTTCTATCGAGCGCCGTATCCTGAAAGCAATTTAACACCATATGAATATCAATTGGCGGGGGCTGAGTATTGCCTTGCGCGGGATAATGCGCTGATAGGTGATGAACCTGGGCTGGGTAAGACTTGCCAAGGTATCTTGATTAGTAACGCTATCGAGGCTAAGCGTACCCTGGTGGTCTGTCCCGCTAGTCTCAGGTTGAATTGGGAAAGGGAGATTTGGAAATGGTCAACAATAGAAAACGTCCAGACCTACCCTGTCCTGAAATCAAAGGATGGGATACATCTCAAGACGAATTATCTCATTATTTCATACGACTTACTACGAAACCGGGGGCTTCTCAAAGCCTTACTATCACAGACTTGGGACCATCTTATCTTGGATGAAGCTCACAAGTTGAAAGACCCCAAAGGCAACCAGACTACCTCAGTTATTTGCAAGCCAGATGCTTTACCCTCTGTCGTTGGCCGTATTACTATGTTGTCAGGGACTATTCTACCCAATCAACCTATTGAGTGTTACAACGCTTGCCGTTTGCTTGATTGGAATACGATAGACAGGATGAGTTTAGCAGCTTTCCGTAGACATTATTATGCTGAAGGTGAGGGTATGATAAGGGGTCCGGTGCTGAATAAAAAGACCGGGGCTATGGAGCATAAACTTCATTGGTCTACCACTGTCCGTAACGTACCTCAGAATCTTGGGGAGCTACAAGAGCGCTTGCGTACTAATATCATGGTAAGGAGGAGAACAGATGATGTATTAAAGGAGTTACCCGCAGCTAGGTGGCATTTTTTTCCTTTATCTTTTACGGCTGATATGAAAAGAGCTTTAAAGCATGAGGGCTGGGGTGACGCTGAGAAGATGTATGAGATGAACCCTGAGGGCTTCAGTGGTACTATCCCTATTGATGGTGCAGTATCAACAGCCAGGAGATTACTAGGGGAGGCTAAGGCTGCTGCTATCCTGGGATACATTAAAGACTTACTGGAGAGTGGCGTCAAGAAGCTCGTAGTCTCCGCTTGGCATCGTAGTGTACTTGACATATTGAAGAAGAATCTGGTACAATACGGCTTGACTTATATGGATGGTAGAACCTCTACCACCCGAAAGCAATTAGCCGTAGATATGTTCTTGAACAATGACAAAATTTCTGTTATACTTGGACAAATGTTACCGCTGGGGGAGGGCTGGAATCTTGTTGCCGCTCAAAACGTAGTCTTAGCGGAGCCCGATTGGGTTCCCGGAAAGAATGAACAGTTGATTAGACGCATTAGAAGAATTGGTCAAAAAGGTACTAACCTAATTGGCCACATACCCATCATCCCCGGTACGTTAGAGGAGCGTATCGTCCGTACTGCAATCGAAAAAGATATCAACATCCATAAAACCTTAGATGAGAGGAATTAAAATGCCCAAAATTGAAGTTACTTTTACAGCAGATTCATTAACAGAGCTTCAGATTACTTTGAAAGATTTTATTAATTATCAGATTGCGGTAGAGGATACTGTTCCTGAGCCTGAGAAGCCTAAGCGTAGGACCAGGGCTAAGAAAGCTGAAGCTGAGCCTGAGAAGAAAGAAGAAGAAAAGCCTAAGCGTAGGCGCGGACGCCCTAAGAAAGATGATGATGGTCCCGCGCCGGAGGAAGCTGTCAAGGCTGCTAGTGAAGCCGCTGATAAGTTTGGTACTGATTATGTTGCTGGTCTTTTGAATGATGAGTTTGGAGTTGATAACGTAGCTAAGCTTGATGCTGCCCAGCGCAAGGCGTTCATCGAGGAAATTAATCTTGAAATTGAGTTTGAAAACAGGTAGTCCAGGCTTTGTTAGAAGGAGGATAATTAATGATGGAGCATAGCCCTCTAGGGGCCAGTGGAGCATCTAGATGGATGAATTGCCCTGGCTCAGTTAGACTCTCTGAGTCAGTTGATAAGGGGGGGGATAGTGAGTACGCTAAAGAGGGTACTGCTGCACACGCCTTAGCCTCTGAATGTTTAGTGCAACACACTGAACCTTGGCAGTATATTGGACAAGAGTTTGAAGAGTTTACTGTTAATAAGGAAATGTCTGATGCTGTCAGCGTATATACTACAGCTATCACAGATATGCACAGGCAATATAAAAATAATAGTATATCCATGTTGGTTGCTGATGAAGAAATGGAATATATCGAGCAAAGATTCCATTGTCCCTTGATTCATAAAAGCTTCTTTGGTACTACGGACTATGCCAAGGTTGAGGGGGATACTCTTTATGTGTGGGATTACAAGCATGGGCGGGGGGTGATAGTTGAGGTCCAGAATAATCCCCAGACTATGTACTATGCTGCTGGGGTTTTAGAGAGCGCTAAACTGTGGCAAGATTCAAATATAAATAAGGTTGTGCTTCATATCGTACAGCCCAGGGCGCCCCATAGCTCAGGTCCGGTAAGAAGCTGGGGTATATCTAAAAAGGATTTAGTTAATTGGCTGGATGAAACTCTAGTGCCAGCTATGAATCTCACAGCTACATCTGATAAACTAAAGAGCGGGGAGCATTGTAGATTCTGTCCTGTAGTTTCTAAATCTTGCCCCGAAATTCTGAGTAACGTGGATGAAGTAGAGGAGACTATGGCAAAAAAGATAGAGGAGCTTAGTAATGCTGATGTATCGCGCTTTCTGAAACTAGCAAAGACTGTCAAGTTAGCAATATCAAACGCTGAAAAGACAGCTTACGCTAGGCTAGAGAAGGGTCAGAAGATTGAAGGCTACAAGCTTGTCAATGCTAAGTCTAATCGTAAATGGAGGGATGAAGCTGAAGCAGCTTTAGAAGAAAAGTTTGGTGATAGGGCTTTTAAAGAGGTTGAGCTTAAATCTCCTGCTGAGATTGAGAAAATGTCTGGAGGTAAAGCGCTTGCTAAAGAGTTTGCTTTCAAACCTCCTACCGGACTCAAAGTAGGCGAAGATTCTGACGCTAGACCCGCAGTAAACAAGGATACAAAATCGTTGTTCAAACCTACTTCCAAGAAAGGGAGGAAATAAAATGGCTGAGGAAACTAAAGTATTGACGCTGCCAGAGGGACGCCTTATTAACGCTTCACTGCACGTCCAGGATGTATATATTGACCCTAAGACTCAGGTTGCGGGGACGCCTCAATATAACCTGGAGCTTGTGTTTGACCCTGTTGAGGTCCAGGGAGAGGGTACTATCGAGGATGCCTTGATTGATGCCGCTGTTGCTGAGTGGGGCGATATGGCGCTGGACGAGTTTGAGGAAGGTAAGTTGATTATGCCTTTCTTAGATGGTGATAAAATGGCTGCTAATAGGGAGGCCAATGGTAAGGTTGGGGATGCCTATAAGGGTAAGATTGTTATCCGGTCAAACACTCAGTTTAATAAGTTTGGACAGAAGGGCGCTGGAGGCATCCAGGTTTATGATGAGAATGTAAATGAGGTTGGGCCTGTTAATGCTCATGTCATCTACCCCGGCTGCTACGGTATCGCAGCGGTAACAGTTGGAGTGTATGAGACTAATAGGCATGAACACGCTACTAAGTTTTATCTTACAGCGTTCCAGAAAACTCGGGATGGGGAGAAGCTGGTTACTAACGCTGACTACTCTACCCTGTTCAAGCCTATGAGTAATGGTGGTGGTGAAGGCCGTACCACTCGCCGCCGGAGGGGTTAAATAATAACTAGCCCCAGGGTCTTTCCTATTAAATTAGGGGCGTCCATCTCACGCTGTCTCTGGGCCTTGGGGCTAGTTTTGGTAGGAACAAATGTATATACTTAATGAAATAGCGCAATGGATTCTTATTATTAGTCTTTTAGTTTCATGGATTATTTTTTAGGAGAGTTAATGAAGTATACGGTAATGGTACTAGACCATGGATTAGTCAGACTTGTTGACTATATGGGGTCTGATTTGTCGGTTGTACGAGCGGCTAGGGTGTCATATGATGCTGCTTGGGGGGCTGGGGTAGACGAGAAATCAGACTTAAAATTGATTAAATACCTATGGAAAAATAAACATACTACCCCTTTTGAATCTGTTACATTTACCTGGGAGATAAAAGCTCCTATATTTGTGTTCCGCCAATGGCATCGTCACCGTACACAAAGTTTTAATGAACTGTCTGCTAGATACAAAGAGATTCCCAGAGAGTTTTATATCCCAGAAACAGGTATTATTGGAGAGCAATCCACTGATAATAAACAGGGTAGGCAATCATCTGATATCAATAGAACCGTTCAAGTAGAGATGATGAAAGCAGCCTGTAGCCATTCCTTTGATACATATGACCATCTGATAGTGGAAGGTTGGCCAAGGGAGCTAGCCCGTTGCGTTTTACCATTAAACACTTACAGTCATATGTTCTGCACCATGAATCTATTAAACCTATTCAAGTTTCTGACGCTCAGATGTGACTCTCACGCTCAGTATGAGATTCGGGTATATGCTGAAGCTATGAGGAACATGATTGGTTATATCGTCCCTGAGTGCCTAGCAGCCTGGAGAGCCAGTGATAACAATTGATTTTGAGACTAAGAGCTATGCTGATATCACTAAGGTAGGCTCCTGGGTTTACTCTCAAGACCTCACCACTGAGATTATCTGTATGTGCTGGGCTGTAGATGATGGTGAGATAGACGTATGGTATCCTAAATGCTATGAATATGCTGATGTTTTACCTAGCAGTTTGTTAGAAGGAATCCAAAACGGGGATTTGTTTGAAGCCCATAACTACGCTTTTGAGCTAGGTATATGGGAGAACATAATGGTGAAGCGCTACGGCTGGCCTGAGATTCCCCGTACTAAATGGCGGGATACTATGGCGGCTGCTTCCTATTATGCCATGCCTCAGCACTTGGATGGGCTGCTGAAAGCTGTAGGGCATAAAGGTAAAGACCCAGAGGGGTCCAGGCTAATCACCAAATATTCTAAGCTCTTTCTCAAGACAGCAAAAACTATAATTCCTGATGATGACTTCACCAAATTCGTGAACTATTGCAAGGATGATGTATCTATAGAGCGCCAGATTAGTAACTACCTGGGAGATTTGCCCGAGCGTGAGCTTGAGGTATTTCTCATGGATATGGAGATTAATCTGAGGGGTCTGTATCTAGACAAAGAAGGCTTGGAGGCTGCTACTTATGTAGTGGATACTAAAGGCGCTGAGTTAGTTGCAGAATTCCAGGAGATTACCGGACTCAAGCCTAGTCAGAGGGAGAAGGTACAAGATTGGTTTGGTGAGCAAGGTATCGAGCTTGAGGATATGAAAGCTGAGAATCTGAGGGAAAAGCTCAAGGCAATAAGACCCTTTACTCCTGAGAATGTTGTCAGGGCTTTGGAGCTTAGGTTAGCAATTAGCAAGGCAACTACCAAAAAGCTAGGTAAGATGATTGGACAAAGGAGTGAGGATGGAACAGCAAAATTCCAATGCAGATATCATGGTGCGGGTACTGGTAGATGGACAGGCTCAGGATTTCAACCTCTCAATCTCAGTAGAGGATATGAGGGAGTCTCCCCTAGCCAACTTTGTCGTGATATAAAGCACAGAAATCCAGAGTACCTTGATTCCCTTTATGGAAACTGTATTGAAGCTGTCGGAAAAGCCTCTAGACATTGGATTCAGGCCAGATGTGGACATAGACTCCTTGTGGGTGACTTCGCTTCCATCGAGGCGGTGGTTTTGGCAGCGCTGGCTGAAGAAGATTGGAAAGTCCAGGCGTTCCGTGAAGGGGCTAAAATATACGAGATGACTGCTGATAAGATATACAATCTACCCTCCGGGACCGTCAACAAGAAAGACCACCCAGAAAAAAGAAGTGACGGGAAAATTTGCGAACTCGCTTTCGGATATCAAGGGGCGTTGGGTGCTTGGAGAAATTTCGATAAATCTGATATGCACTCAGATGAAGCTGTCATACATATGTGTAATACTTGGAGGGTCGAGCATCCTGCTATCGTACAATTCTGGGATAATTTAAACGATGCTGCTATTACAGCTATGACCCCTGGATGTGATGGGGCTTTCGTAAAGAGAAGTAATATAAGTTTTGCTAGGGTGGATGAATGGCTATCCATGATTCTCCCCAATGACAAGAGAATCTGGTACTTTGACCCAGAATTAAGACCTAAGCTTCCTCAATGGCATCAACCGAAAGAAAAGGAAAAGTGTAGGGATGGAACCTGTAGCTGCGAGGCTAGGACGACCCTTACATATATGGCTCAGAAAGAGGGGGTCTGGAAAAGGGTAGGGACATACGGAGGTAAGCTAGCTGAGAACGCCACACAAGCCACCAGCAGGGAGATATTGGTGTCAGCTATGTTCCGAGCTAGGGAGGCCGGATATCCCCTCATACTGAGCGTCTATGACGAAATTGTGTGCGAAGTGCCTGACGGATTCGGGTCTGTGGAGGAATTTGAGACTATTATGAAGGATTCTGACCCCTCTGAGCCTTGGTATGATTGGCCAATAGGAGTAGAGGCCTGGGAAGGAAATAGGTATAAGAAATGATATATTATGTATGGCCTAATGGGGATTATTGTGAAGAAGTAATGTTGGAGAGGTATCTGCAAACTAGGTCTGATGATTATGAGTCTATAAATGCTGAAAATGAAGAAGATTTTTTAGACTATTATGATAGAGTGGTAGGTTTTAGGGAGGGAATAAAATGGGATAAAAGATTCCTGTTTCTGTCAGAACATATTGCTTCCTGGAGTAAAGACCGCTCAACTAAAGTAGGTTGCGTTATAGTAGGACCAGATAAAGAGATTCGTTCTACAGGCTACAATGGATTCCCTAGAGGGCTTAATGATGATGTGGATGCTAGGCATGATAGGCCGCAAAAGTACCAGTATACTGAACACGCTGAGAGGAACGCTATTTTTAATGCTCTGCTTACTGGTGCATCTGTCCGTAGCTGCACTCTGTATTGTAGTATGTTTCCTTGCTCTGATTGTACCAGGGCTATCATCCAGGCTGGGATTAGAAAAGTTGTCACAAGGGCGCCAGATGAAGAATTGAATAAATGGGGTGAGGATTATGTGTATTCCCTGGAAATGCTGGGGGAGTGCGGGGTAGAGGTTAAATACATATGACAAATTCAAATAATAAAGGTAAGGTAGGGGAGCGAGAGGTTGCTGCCTTAATTAGAGAATATGGCTTTAATGCTAGGAGAGGCCAGCAATATGAAGGTGGACACGATAGCCCAGATGTGATACACTCTATGCCTGATATTCATGTAGAGGTCAAACGTACTGAGGCTTTCCAGTTGTTTAAATCTTTCCATCAAGCGCAAGAAGATTCTAAACCTGGGGAAACTCCTGTCGTATTCCACCGCCGTAATGATGAACCTTGGATAGTAGTATTACGAGCTACTGATTTCTTAGGTATGGTTATGAGATTAGATGAAGGGGAATGTTAATGTATGATTTCATAAACGCTAGCTTTGAATTTGGGTTAGCGTTTATTCTATATTTGAATATGAGGCGCCTGAGAATAGACCGGACCATCAAAGGGGTATCCTGGTATGGTACAGGGTTTACTTCTCTGTGGGCTGTCTGGAATCTATTATATTATCCTTATCTTGAACAGTGGGTATCGTTTGTAGCGGGATTTGGCGTTCTCTTTATGAATTCCTGGTGGCTGTATTTAGCTTACCAATTTAGAGAAAGGGATTAGATGCTAAGCCTGAAAACGAAAATTGAGCTAGGGGGGATGGGACCAGAACACGCTATATACTTATTTCCGTTTGGGGATATGCACACTGAGAACAAAGGATTCCACGATAAAGGATTTAAGCAATTTACTGATGATGTAGAAAGTAGAGAACGAGCGCTTAGCTTCCATATTGGTGACCCTACTGACTTGGCCAATAGGCGTACAGGAAGGGCTTTAAAAGATATAGAATCTGTAGGAGGTATGGAGGAAATAAAAAACACAATAGATGAGAAAGCCTTTGCAGCGCAGGATAAAGTTATCAGGTTGATAAACCCTATAAAGGATACCCTCCAATGGTCTATCATAGGTAATCACTCCTGGCCATACTTTGATACAGATACTTACGGAGCTAGTACAGATGTGAATATATCTAACGCTCTTGGTAGCCCTATGACTACCGGACTCGCTACAACTAAGATTGGTTTAGCTGTAGGGAGCAAATCTACCTCTATCAGAATAATGGGTAGGCATGGGTTAGGGGGCGCCTCTACTGAAACTGGTGACCAGAATAAACTAATCAAAGAGATTATGCAGTACGTTGATGTGGATATATTTGTAGCTGGGCATACTCACCACCATTACGTCAGGAAGCTCAGGCCGCTCTATGGTTTCCACGGTATCTACCCAATCTCCCATAACCGTCATGTTGGCAGGACAGGAACCTTCAAGAGAAATCTTCTTATTGATGACCCCATGCACCCCTCATATGAGGAGCAAGCTGGGTATTCTGCCGCTGGCCTGGGATATCTTAGGTATAAAGTCTGGTTAAAGCGTAAGTATAGAGGAAAGAAAGATACCATCATACCTCATATCGAGGGAACCGCTGTATCAGTTGACTAGGAGGATGAATTATGGTAGCTGAATTTATAGAGACAAGAACAGGACTAATGTTTTATTTTAACGATATTGAACCTGACAAGATTAATATAATTGATATTGCTCACCATCTTTCTAACCTGTGTAGATTCACAGGAGCGGTCAAAGAGTTTTATTCTATAGCTGAGCATAGCGTAGTCGTATCTAATCTTGTGCCTCTTGCTGATGCTCTCTCGGCGCTTATGCATGATGCTAGCGAAGCATATTTGAACGATATAAATATTCCTGCTAAGCGTCTGTTGCCCGATTATAAAGCTCTAGAGAAGAAAGTACAGTCTGCCATTGAAGAAAAGTATGGGTTTGTAAGTAATAAGAATGTAGTATATGCTGATACTACAGCCCTAGTAGCTGAGGCTAAAGAGCTTATGGGGGCAGCTTGTGACGAGGAATGGTTTGGTGGTACTATCCCAGACTACGATGAAAGGTTTAAATACAAGTCTATACCTATGACACCCAGGCAAGCCAATAAAGCTTTCTTGCGTAGGTTCTTTTTGCTCACGGGGGGAAAATTTCCAAATGGTTAATAAATTTATAGAGAATGATGCTATTGGGAAAGATTCAATAAAACGAGCTATTTCAGCGGCTAAAAATTTAACCAAGGGAGAAAAAGATTTTGAAGTTAAAGATATTAATCCTAAAGATGCTGTAGGAACAGGAAAGGTTCCTATGTCCTGCGTCCCGGCGCCTGTTCTTATGGAGCTTGCTCTAGCTATGCTAGAAGGGTCTAGGAAGTATGGTAGGCACAACTATAGGGTATCAGGAGTCCGAGCTTCTGTATATTATGATGCTGTTATGAGGCATTGTATGGCATGGTGGGAAGGTGAAGATATTGACTCGGACAGTCAATTGTCTCATATTACTAAAGCTATAGCTAGTTTAGTTGTAATAAGAGATAGTATGATGACAAATACTTGGGTAGATGATAGACCTCCAATTAAGCATGAATTTTATTGGGTACAGCAGATGAATAAAAAAGCTAAGGAAATTAACAATCAATATCCTGAGCCAAAGGAAGCTTTCACAAAATGACAGGAGCGGCGGTAGGCTATAATGGTCTGTCGCCGTTCATATATATCAGCGAAGCCCACCACTTAAACGCCTTCTTATTATCAGCCCACAACGTCACCACCACCGCTGCCATAGAGTTAGCTACGTTTTCTTCCTTGGGATATTCGATACCTAGAACATGGTTAAAAGCGTGGATACACTCATGCAGGAAGGCGTCTGCCATAGTAGTACCTCCCATAGCTTCATCTAAATATATGCAATCGTTTGAATCAAGTAAAGCATATATCTCCTCATCTGAATCGTGAAGCTTCTGTAATTCTTTATAGGGGATATACTTTATTTTGAATCGCCTATGGCCAATCTTCATGGCTTTAGGCTTCATTTGATTCTACCTTTAGTGGACCGATAACCGAATAAGAATCCCAGGACAGCCTGAATAGAGTCTCCTACCAAGGAACCCCAAATTATAGTTGCCGCTACTTCCATAGCAAGCTCACCAGCAAACACTTGCCCCAGGACAACATACACATACATACCAGCAGTAGCCATGAATAGAAGCATAATCATGCTAGCTGTAACAGGCCGCAGCAAAGCGTTGAAAGCGTCAACAAAGGGTATGTTAATAATCTTACCTTGGGTTTTTATGATAGACTTCATCTGTGCTAAATAGCCTTTGACTTCTTCAGTTTCTAGTGCAATATTAGCAGTAGCTTTCCTAGTTTCAAGGTCACGCTTATGCTGGCGGCTGTCTTTAAATTCTTTAACTAAGTCAGGGATAACACCACCTACCATACCTACTATAGTGCTAATAAAAGATATAATCATGTTACCCTCCAAAATATTTATAAAGTCCTGCTAAGGCACCCAAGCCGCCAATGACCGCTGAGCCTCCTCTAGCTTTAGCCCTGGAAGATTCTAAAGATTTTAAACGGGTATTAGTCTCTTTATCTAAAGCTTCATAAGCTTCTTGCTTAGACTTCATCCATTTAATATCTGTATGGATTTCTGTTACTAATTCTCCTAATCGGTCACCATTCATGCTACATCTCCGCATCAAATATAATATGTCCTGTATTTAACTGAAGATTAGCACAATCTCCCGCTGCCCCAGAAGCGCCTGACCATTGAGTATCTATTAAGCATGATTGTTTAGTCGGGTCACTTACTGATGCTGATGTTACCGTTTTAGCTGTAGGCGCTCCAGTTGTTAAAGTAAGATTACCAACAGCAACAACAGTAAATGATGGTTCCTTATGTAGAGATATAGGAAATCTAACATGAGTTTCTGCCGTAGTTGTTGTTTTTTGTTGCCCTACTCCTACTTGGTCGGGGGCGCTAGAACCTGACAATACATAACAGAACCTTTGACATTTCTCTAATTCTTCTTGATATAAATCGGGGTTATATTCAGTAGCGTTGCTTCCTATCTCTAGTTTTACCCTAGCGATATTTAAAACATCATTAACCGCAGCATCAGTATCGTCTACCCATATGAACACGCCTAAGTTAGTCATTCCAGACGTATCTACAGATATATTAGTTATGCTATGTGTAGCAAAAGCATCTGCCGTAACAGCAATATTAGTAGCAGTATTTTCCACTGTCCAGTTAGTAGCCAGGGTGGGATTAGTGCCTTCAGCGGCCCAGGCTGAAATAATATCAGAGGTAATAGAATCAGCAGTTCCATTCCAGCTAACTACAGCAGCCCTAATATTTTCTATTACAGCGCCCGTTGTAGTTCTAGCTTGGAAAGATAAAGTTACATTCTTGCCTCGTAAGCTAGCAGCATCTCTAGCCTCTAGAGGCTGGAATATTCCAAACTTCTTATTAGCTGTAGCTACCAGGAGTTTAATAGATGAATAAGCACCATCCGGTCTGACGCTCGTATCCTGAGACATATCTACAACATCATTACCATCTGACAACAAAAACCATCTATCTAGTAAAGGCGTATCATCATTGTTAGCTGGAGTTGAAGCAGCAGTAAAAGTTGTAGTTCTTTGGGCTATCCTACCATCACCGTTAAGGATGAAGTTCTTACGGGTTAAGGAATCTGCACCTAGAGCATTAATAATGGCAGCAGCGCCTCCTAGAGACACAATAGAATCTGCTAGAGTAGAATCATCAAGAACATCTACCCAGAAAGAATCAATTGTAGCATCAGCAGATGCAGAGGTAGCTAGAGCAAACCCATCTCCTGCTGAATTTACAGTTAATACATAACTAGCCTTAGAAGCGATATCTGTAGGTAAATCTCCATCGAAACCAGACACACCTACAGGAACCTTAACAGAGCGGTCAATATCATCCTGTTGCTGTAGGTCAATCATCAGTAGTTTATCTAGCTGAGTCTCTGTAGTATCAGCATCATATCCCCCCTGGTTTTCAAGGTCCAGAGTTTGCTCCAGGGTAAGCACTCGCTTCATAATAATCTGTTCATCTGAAGTTAATTCTGTACCTCCAGAAGCGGGGTATGTAACAGAACCAGTACCAGGGAAGGAAGTAGCAGCAGCTACGCTATATGTAGTTGAGCCTGAACCTTCCGTCAGAGTTTCTTCCGCACCTGTAGAAATAGTTTTCTTAGTTACGACTAAATCAGTAGTCGCAAATATAACCACAGGGCTAAAGGAGAATACAGTAGCCGAGCCATTACCAGTAGCAGTAACCTTTTTAGTCTGAGTTTCAACAGTCATTAAACCGCTCCTTATATTTCAAATCTTCTTATTATAACCTATCTTAGTTTATAAGTCAACGCTCAATAAGTAGTTTATTATCAATAATATACGGAGAGTATCCTAAAAGCTCATATACTGCGGCCCCTGTATCTTCCCCGCTAGATAGTCTGATAGCTCCTTTACCCTCTCTCGCAAGCTGCTTAATTGGGATACCACCTAGAGCTATTCCAGTAACGTCCATGAGTTTATCTAAGAAGATACTCCCTTTTAAGAAATCCTCCCACATAAATCCCTTCTTCTCTAAATCATTTAAGGCATCTATCAATATTCTAAATACTTGTAGAGGGTGAAATATATCACTTCTAATATAATCTTGCTCATAACCCACAGCGTTCATACCTGAAACTATCGCTTGTTCTAGGACTTGCCCTATCATAAACAACCCACCAAAACTTCCTAAAACCCCTGCTTGAATCTGGTCATCATTATCCCATTGCCCTCCATTAACAATAATCTGTATAATACTAGGGATAAAGAAATGGTATATAAATATACGTTTAGCAAATTCTTTATTGTCAATCCTACCTGCTCTCCATTCATTAATTCCTTCAGCCTCAGCCCTAGCCATAGCATTATGGGATGACATAAACATTGTTAATATTCTCATATATGCATTACCCCTAGCCAACGCTGTCAACTGGTCTGGGCTAGTTGATTGCTGAGTACGTTCTGCAATCCTACCAAAGTCATCAATAGCTTGCTCATGGGACATTCCCGCTTCAATTTGCGCTCTATATCTAGCATACCCTCCAGCAGCGATAGCAAATTTATCCCCGAATTGAATAGCAGCAAACATCCATTTACGGGTAGTTACTAAACCCCCTGAATTAAATAAAGAGTTAGACTTCATAAAGTCCTGGAAGTCTGGGTCAATACCCATCCCGCGCTCTCTGAAGAAAGATGAATTCTCATTAAGGAAAGCGTAGGCTGCTGGCATATTCTTATAAAACTCTATCAAACCCGCTAAGAAATCTTTAGCAGATACATCCTCCATAAAAGCAAACTGAGATGCCATTTGCTTAGCCCCAATTGTAAGTTTAGCTCCTAATTGTACCCCAGCAAAATTCCTAGTAATCATCCGTACAAGTTTTTCTCCTACGATTGAGCTTTGTGTACCTCTGGAAGCAAAGTAATCCAGGTCTGCTTTTAGAGATTTTACTAAAAATTTACCGTGTCTCCTTCCTATGTCCCTCATAATATTACCATTCTTACTAGAGAACACAGAATTTAAGAATCTTATCTTCTCAGCCATAGCTTTAAAATATTCCATCTCCTCCAGATGGGCTTCAAACACAGTAAAGTCATTGTCAATAATAAACTCATGCACATTAGGACTACGGCTTTTTAAAGCTTTAGCTGTAATTCCACCCCTCCATACAGTAGATTTCAAAAATTCATCTGGTGCTTCATTATCATCAAATTTTCTCTTAGTAGGGAAATAGAAATCTTCCCTTGGCAAATTAACATTGAACAGGCGCCCATATACTTCATTAACCCCATCATAGTATTCGTCATAAAATTTAATTTGTGCTTCTATAATTTGATTATCTGTATCTGATAGATGACGCTCTACCTCAGCTAATATATCCTCAGTAAATCCGTTAGATTTAGCGTGTTGTATGACTTCTCTGAGTTGAGGGTGCCTATTAATCATAGCTAAGTATCTAAGCTGCCCCATTGTCAATTTTATTTCTGACCTAATAGGTTTGTCACCCTCTTGTACTGTTAAAGAAAATTTACCAAGATTAATTTCTATATGGGTATCTTCTAGAATCTTTTTAAGAAGTTGCTTTTCTGACATACCTGTAGCCTCTGACATAGCGGCCATTAGCTTACTCCTCATGGCAGCATTACCAGCCCTAAAAGATTCATACTCTTTAAAGAGACTTAGTGTTACATCAGTCATCTTATCCACAAGAGCTTTATTCGTGGAAGTCATTACCCTTCTAAGTTTAGACCTCCATACACCATTAAATCCTGTACCTATCGTTTCTTTTACTAGAGTACCTATCCGTTTCCATAGAGGTCCACCATCTACAGATTCTTGGAATTCTGTCTCCCCCTCTACTTCCGATAAAGCATTAAAATCTTCAATGGTTTTTTGTACCCTTACAGCTTCAGAAAGGGCGTTTGACCTATTGATAGCTCTTTCCTCTGCTATAATATCCTGTAAAGATAACAATAAACTCTCTACAGCATCAGCATTAACTAGCTTAGGGTCAGCCCTCATAAGCAAAATCATATTCTCAAGCCCTGTAGCTGAGTCAGGCGCCGAGTCTATAGTATCCCCCTGGAATAGATTAGCATCAAGCTGCTGTTGTGCGTTTACTTTAGAAGTTTTAAAAGCAGCAGATAATCTATCTACTAAAGCTTGACCGTCAGGAGTTAATTTACCTACAGGTTTACCTGATTGTCTCTTAACCTTATATTGATTAAATATCTTCTTCATAGCCGCTTGCAATTCTTTCTTTCTTTGTGCATCAAGCAGCCTAGCCATTCTTTCCTGAATCCTACCCCTATTCTTATTAAGTTTATCTAAAGTTTTAATCTTTTTGATATCAGCTTTAAATTTCTTCAGCCCATCTTTGATGCCTGATTTATCAATAGCTTCAATAAGAATATTCTGTATCTCGCTGATACTATTCGTTGCGGTTCTGAATCCTGCTCGAAACGCTTTTTTCGTAGCCCGTACAGATTCCTTAGTAGCTCTGACGTTTAGCTTATCTAAGGTAGAAGCCCTGGTAGTAACCTTGGCTTTAGATGCAACCGGGGAACCTAGAACCTTAGAAACTTTCTTATCTAATAGGTCAGGATTTTGAAGGCGGTCAAGCTCCCTTACAATAGTTTCTTCCTCAGTTTTAAGCTTCCTTAATTGCTTTATAGCGCCTTTCACTCCCTTTCCGTCAGCGCGTTCAATCTCTCCCTCTAAAGCAGCAATCTCTTTCGTAACGCTATCTAGCCTATTATTTCGGTTTTCAATTCTACCTCGTCTTTTAGTACCAGAGATATCTTTCTTCTCTGATTCAACTTTATTAATCAAATCATTTAGAATAGCTTTGTCATCAGCACCAGCTTTTAACATAATAGTAAGAGGGTTTCCAGATGTAAAATCATCAATCATCTTAGCTACCCGTTCTTTTGTTTCTGCGTTAGCTGAATAAGCAATTAACTGTTTAGTTAAATCTCCTGCCATATTAGGTATTGCTTCAATCGCCTCTGATAAGGTAAGATTATCTTTAGTTAGCTTTACATGGCCTACTATGAAATCATATAAGTCTTGGCCGAGTATCTTAGCAAAGTTTTCTGCTTGTACCGTAACAGTTTCACCAGCGTCTAGGGCTTCATCTATCTCCTCAACTACCCCCAGATTTTCCAATGTCTCGGTAGTAGAACCTTCAGTAGCTACAGCAGCATCTATTAAAGCATTAGCGTCAATCTCTAAAGACTGAACATCATTTTCTTTCAGTATTTTTTCAGTATGCTCAGCTGTTATATCTGGCGCAATTTCGTTAGTTTTTGTATCTTTAGTAGCTCTGTGCATCTTATCTAATTTATTCTGTACTCTTTCAGATTTAATAATATTAGTAACTGTTCCGGTAGAGGTAGATACAACCCCTCCGAAAAAGGCGCCAGCAGCCATAGCATTAATAAACTGATTTGTCAACTCCTCAGTATCAATCTCAGTGTCGGTAGCATGAGCGGCTACAGCTACTCCTATGACCTCCTGTACCCCTTCAGTAAGCGCTTCTAGAGAGGAATCCTTTGCCGTATTCTTCATTACGGTGAGGGCTGTACGTTTAATAACCCTCTCTGCTACTTCCCTACCAAACACTTTAACAAATTGGCTACCTACTTTACCTGGGAGAGCGCTATCTAATAGGCCAATTAAAGCACCACCACCTAAAGCGAATAAGGGAGCTTCTCCTCCTCTATCAGATATTTCTCCCTGTACTTCACCTACGCCCAGGATAAATGAAGGTATAAATGTACCTAAAGCTGAGCCTACAGCAACTCCTACCGGGCCACCAGCTATCCCTATTGTGCCTCCTATGACCCCTCCTAACAGGCTGGGAGTCATCATTACCCCTTGAGTACCTATGGTCTGGGTAGCAAACTGTAGGAAATCTGAAGCTGATTTTATATCAGTAGCATTTATCTGTTTACCTGACCCACCCTTTTGAGCTTCCAGTAGGTTTAGTTCAGCACCCTCTCTACCTAAAGCCTCAAGATTTTCATCATCTATTAGCTGAGCAAAAGCTTCTACAAAACGAAAGCCAATAGATTGTGCTAGGTCTACTCCTATACTGACGTTATCAGCAAATGAAAGATTTTTAGCGGCTTGTTCCGCCAATACCATTTCTTTCAGGTCATCATATATAACCTTCATATTCTCAGGATTTTCTGCCACTGAGGATAGAGCAGGATTCTTTTCGTATATATCTTCTACCACTAGAAATTGCTGTTGCTTCTTAGCCGCCACAGGGTCTACTTCCACTATATTAGTAGAGATATTTGTAGCTTTAGCTATTGTTCTATTTTGGGCTGCTTGAGAGGGACTAATCTCTTGGGATGTGGCCAAGAAGGTAGCTCTAGGGTCAGCTAGATTTCTCCTAACATGAGTAACGTATTCCTGGAATTCTTTATTCTTAGCTCTATCTTTATGCATTTTTGAAGGGTCTGCTCCTGCTTCTATCCACTTATCATAATCCCCAAGCCCCATATTATAAGCTCGTAAAGCTCCGTCAACGTGGTCATATCTTTTTAGTAAAGCAGTAAGATATCTTTCGCCAAAATCCCTCCATATTTCAGGATTCCTATCTTTAGGGGCTTTTCTTATTTCTTCTTCTGGTATTCTTTTTACTCCTAATCCTGGCTTTCTAGCAGTTCTATTAACAACACCCATAGGACCAAAAGCGCCTCTTTTACTTACAGCATAGTCATCTCCAGCACTTTCTCTTTTCCTGACAGCATCGAACAATGGCCTGAGAGCTTTTTCAGATGTATCTATAGATGTACCTTCTTCTGAATCTTCTGGAGACTCAGTAGCAAAATTTCTAGGAAATGTGTTAACAGTATCTCTAAAATTTTCATTAAACCTATCCGCATCATGGATAGCTAATTTAAAAAATTTATATTTTTTTGATTGTGTATTTACTCTATCTATTAATCCCACTTTTAGTTAGCCTCCGTACCTATTTGTCTTTCGGGATTAGCAGCGTTCTTAATAAGATTTTCCATTCTCTTTTCATCTCCCGCAGCATAAGCAGCAGCCAATGATTCTATAAGTAAAGGATATACAACCTCTACTCCTCCTTTTTTAGCTTCAAACTCTAGAGCTTGCTGTATGTTTGCTGGGATAGCTTCCATAGGTACTCTAGCCGCTGCTCTTTGCTGCGGTGACATATCTTTTATAAATAAAGTTATCTCATTAAAAGCTTGCTCTCCAGGTTTCGGTGTAAAGAGAAATCCAGTGTTATCAGGGTCAGATACAGATTTTAAGCTTAACACTAATCTTTGAGCCTCTTTTTCTAATATACCTCTATCTGGCGATTTTCCTTTATTGTTCTTATCGGCTACAAAATCAGTAACAAAACTATCTAATCTTTCTGTTAATACCTGCTGCTGTGCCCTACTTAAAACTTCTCTTGTTTTTCTAGAACCTCTCCTAGTAGTAAATTCTTCTTTACTTAAATCCCTTACAATGCTTCTAACTGTGTTGTCTATAATCCTAGCTTCAGATGGTTTATTTATTCTACGTTGCGCTGTTTCTTGTTTCTTAACAATAATATTAAAAGAATCTTCCGTTAAATTTACTTTTAATTCTTCTTCAGATACTTTTACTATCTCTGAATCAGGCATTTTTCTATACAAAGTAAATTTAGGAATATTATCCTTCTTGGCGAAAAACTTACCAGATGCCACTTGTCTTTCATATTCTTCTAGTTTAACAACTGTCGATATATCTTTAGATATGGAATCAAAAAGACTAGGATTTTTTGCCTTAAACTGGTCTAATGTTCCCCCTCCTGCTATAAACTGAGCAGCTTTTCCAGAAGCTTCAATTCTTTTCCTTCTATCATCTCGTTGCTTAGCTGCAAAAAATTCTTTAATACGGCGTTCAGCCATTTTTAATGCAATAGGGTCATCATTAAATCGTTTTCTAGCTTTTACCCTAGCTGCTATTTCTGACTTACTCTCCCCAAGTATCTTAGAAACGGCATCATTAACAGCGCCAGCGGTATCAATAGCTTTATTCTGTCTAGCCCTGGTTTTAATTATATCATCTTCCCTAAACTGAGCATTAGCTTCTTTCGTTGCAGCATCTTTTTCATGCCCTGTAACCTTCATCTTTTTTATCTTGGCTAATATTTGTGGGTGTGTATACCCTTCAGACCTTAACTTATTAACCGTATCCTGAGCGAAACTTATTAATCTTAGTTTTTCCTCTTGCCTCTTTCTAGTAGTAGCCCTATCTTTATCTGAAAATCTTAATCTAATTTCTGTCTTTACCTGTTTTCTTAGATTACCATCTATTATCACAAATGCACCATTCTTTTTTAAATTAGCTTCAGCAAGAGCTTCTGTTTCATCTAAAGGGGTGATAAGAATATTACCTACAGTAGTATCTACCCTATCAATCAATTCTACTTCCTGTAAAGCTTTCCTTAAACTAGCTCTAGCTGTTCCTACAACATCAGGAACATTCTCATACTGTCCTTTTTTATCAAGTAAAGCCCTAGCTAATAGATAATTCTTATTTTTAATAGCAGAGGTAATAGCACTTTCCATTACCTTTGATTGATTTTCCTCTATCTGAGCTTGAACAATTGGACCTGTAGGGTCATATCCTTGCGTTTTAGTTATAGCTGATTCTCTTGCTACTCTTGCACTATTTTCTAGAATATTCATATTCCCAGGAGATTCAGCAGCATCATTCATGGCGGTGACTTGTCTAGCCGCTGCGGTTAATTTATTAGATTCATCCCGTTGTTGAATATCATATCTGGCAATAGTACCTTTAGAATCAATTAATCTCATGGATAAAGCAGCACCAGATTCAAGTCGTACTCTTTCAGTAGACCCGCCACTCGCTATTTCTTCTTTAGCTGCCTCTAATTCATCAGCTATTTCTCTACTGCGTTGTGAGGCGGCTTCTCCTTTTAGAGAGAATAACTCTGCCATTTTGGTCTGACGTAGATTTGCAAACTTAATTAAACCTTGTTTTATTTCCCTATCTTCATCTACTTTTCTTTTCTTTAGGGCAATATCAAAGGCTGCATTCCCAGCGTTTTGTACCGCTTGTCCTATCCTGGCAAATGCCTGAGCCTGTTCTAGTGCGGATTGCTCTTGTATCCTGGCGTTAGCCGCAACTCCTCTAGCAGCCTCAGCGGTGGCACCGAG
>Ga0209434_1000190_pt1 | contig 31663 bp, 35 predicted proteins | sample ETNvirnome_2_300_FD_184068 | JGI IMG/M metagenome (GOLD analysis project Ga0209434, IMG submission 184068) | Marine viral communities from the Pacific Ocean - ETNP_2_300 (SPAdes) (version 2) | ecosystem: Environmental > Aquatic > Marine > Oceanic | place: Pacific Ocean | collected 2013-06-22 | reverse complement strand
GGAAGAATGCGACGAAGGAGGATTTAATGGAAAAGATGGGCTGGGACGGAATTGATCGATTTGATTACTCTCCATATTTGAAGGCCCCGAAGCGCATTTATGAAGGCATACGAACCCGTTTCAATTTACTTCGCACGGCGAAGATAGGGAGCACCATAACGTAATTAACCCCCGCAAACGGCCCCCTTCTTTTTCGGGGGCACCATTCTATTTATTACCATGAAGGACCTTTTCCGCAATTTCCGAAAATATGCCGCATTGAATGAAGATAGCCGAAGCAGCATCATGGGTAATCTTGGCATGTCCGATACGGTCGCCGATGCCGTGCTCGCTTTTGCGGAGCGGGGCAGCATCGATGAGACAAACGCCTTCATCCTTCTCAAGATCTACCTTCTCAGCTTTCCTTATAGGGATAGTAGGGAGGGCAAGAAAAATGCCCGAGGATTCATTGAAAGATTGGCGAAGCGAGGCGGCCTCAACTATTCCCTCGCCAGATTCTGGATCTCAACCATGCCTCACGGGAAGGATGGTGTTACTAGCTATGCTCTCATGCAGGACAATGATCGGCCATTTGTGAAGCGGCTCCGATCTGCCCGAACGATAGAAGATGCCGATGCTGCGGCGGAGGCTCGCTTCCTTGAAATTGAAGAGGAGAAAAATCGAGCGGAACTGCAAAGAATGCGGGACACCACCCTATTGGAATTCCCCGATGGATGGTACTGGCGCAAAGTTCTCGATTGTGATAGAGAGAGCAACGCAAGGAAAATGCAACATTGTACGCAGCATCATGGCAGTCTCGTCTCCCTCCGAGATCCAAACCATGCGCCCCATGTGACCATGGATTGGTATGAGCAAGGTGATGCCATATTGCAGGCGAAGGGGAAGCAAAATGAGTTGCCAATAAAAAAATATTGGCCATACATTTTCAAATTCATCGACAGCATGGGCGTGCAAGAATTTGACGATGATATGGGCGATGAATTTTATGATGCCATGTTGGCGAACACAAGCATGCCGAAGCCCGTCCTTTTAAATATTGGCGAAGATGACATGTTTCCCATCTTCGCAGACATTAATGAATTCGGCCATGTGATATCTACCGAAATTAGCCCCCGTAACGATGAGGTATCTCTTCTCGCCAAACTCTTCCTCCCCAAGGAGCTAGTATCGGGCGGCCTCACCCCGACCACCATCTATTTTGAGCGGCTGGCCGCGGCCCGAGAGGATCTAATAAAGAAATTGGAGAATCTTGGGCCATGGGACATTAATGGGATTCGCATGGACATCGATGCCATGAAGGTTGACAAGGACCGACCGCGAAGGCGAGATAATAAGTTCCTATATGCGAGAATATACATTAAGGGCGAAACATTGGAAGCGAAATAATATGAAAGAATTTCTCCATTCATTCCGAAATTGGATTAACGAGGATAGCCGAAGCAGCATCATGGGTAATCTTGGCATGTCCGATGCGGTCGCAGATGAAATGCTCAAATTGGTGCAGCGGGCTAGCCTTGAAGAGAATGCCGCCTTTCTTCTCTTAAAGATTTTCCATTTATATGAAATGTGGCGGCTTCCGCACTACCTCAAAAATCTTTCGAATCGAGAAGTCAAACGAGAGGTTCGGACCGAAATTGAAAGATTGGCGAAGGAGGGGCACCTTCGGGATGACGTCATGGGATTCTGGACGGCGGAGATGCCGTTGGGGAGCTGGGGTGCCGTGAAGCGCAATGATCGATCCTTCATTCGCAGCTTGCGCAATGCGAAGACGTGGGATGAGGCGAAGGCAGCCGCCGTGAATCACATGGAAGAAATTGAAAGGGAAAAGGAAAGAGCGGAACTACAAAGGGTGCGGGACACCATCGTATTGGAGTACGACGATGGATGGTACTGGCGCAAAATTCTCGATTGTGATATTCAAAGCAACGCCAAGGAGATGCAACATTGCTCATCGAAGACGGGTACCATCGTCTCCCTCCGAGATCCGAACCACAAGCCTCACGTGACCATGGATTGGGACGAGGAGAACGGAACAATTTTGCAGGCGAAGGGGAAGCAAAATGCCATCCCTCTCCACAAGTACTGGCCCTTTATCTACCATTTTGTCATATCGATGGGGGTTAAATATTTTAGCGAACGTGGGGCCGCTGCGGTCGACGGCGAGGCTGTCGATGATGCACTGTACGACGCCGTACACGCGAATACCGACATCTCAAAATATTCCTTTTACGGTTTCGATTCGGAGGATTTACTAGACTTACCTTCCGTTCGGGCATTAGGAGAGGAATGGGAAATAGTCATGGGGCCCGATCTCGATGAGAACGATCTAATGGTAACGCTCGCAATCGAGATACCGTGGCCAAAGGAATGGGAAAATTTGGATGACGCTATGCGCGTACGCATTCTCCAGGATAAGGATGGGATATTTAGGCAACGAATTATCAAAAAGATTACAGATGTTGGCAGCGTCGATGGCATCGAGGTTTATAGTGTCGATTTTTTCGCTCCGTATTCCATGAAGGGACCAACCTTTGAGGCCGACATCTTTTTATCACGGGTGACATAGAACATGAAAGAATTTCTCCATTCATTCCGAAAATATGAAATGCTTCAAGAAGATAGCAGGGGCAGCATCGTAAACAATCTTGGCATCGCACCTCGCCTCGCCGACCTTTTCCATGAGGAATCTCCCAAGCATAGCTACACCCTCGCCATGATTTTCGATCGGGTCATGAAATCGTATGTAGGAAATATGCCAGATTGGCGAGCCTTCTCAAGGGCCCCGAAGGATTGGATCTACGCCTACTTCGATGGGGATGAGGACGAGCAAATTAACTTTGAAGCGCCGTATGGCATTGGTGCCCTCCTTCTCCGTGCCATCGAGTACCGACCGCAGCTTGCAAAGAAGGTCCGAAAAATGGAAATCGATGATATCATCCTCCTCCTCGACTCGATACAAGATGAGCTATCCGCTCGGCGGGAGGGAAGCCGAGAAAAAATGTTGTCCTTCCCCGACGGGTACTACTGGACCGACCTCTGCACCAATGATAGTAAATATGAGAAGAAGCATATGCAACATTGCGGAGCCGATGGTGGGGGCTCATTAGTGTCCCTCCGAGATGCGAATCATAGACCCCATGTGACCATGACGTATCAGCGGGAAAAGAACGCCATTGTTCAGATTAAAGGGAAGCAAAATTCCGCCCCCGTTGAAAAATATTGGCCCCATGTTGCCGCCTTCTTTAAGAAGACGGGGGCGCAACTCCTCGATTACGGAGAAACAATGGAACTCTTCCCCGAATTTTTTGCTGCGCTAGCGGTAGGCGGGAAGACAAAGAAGAGGGTTCGAGCCGACGGGCGGACCGAATACTACCTTCATGGTAAGCTCCATCGGACAAATGGGGCAGCGGTGCTACACACCAACGGAACGAAAGAATATTATCGATATGGGAAGCGCCATCGGGTCGGTGGTCCCGCCATCATATCGCCAACCATGAGGCTTCGGGCGTGGTACGTAAATGGAAGACTCCATCGGGACGGCGGGCCAGCCAGGATCGTTTATAGGCCCAATGGGAAGGACCCCTCGCAAATGAAATATTATCAACACGACCGTCTTCATCGGGACGGTGCACCTGCTGTCATCGACAATTATCATGCCAAAGAGGCCTACTATCAGCATGGAGTGGCTCATCGAGAAGATGGGCCCGCCGTACTAATGTGGCGAAGGAAGAAGAACGGATTAACCCCATGGCAATTCTATTATTTGCACGGGAAAGAATATAGCCTAGAAGATTGGGAGCGGGCGAAATCAGCCAGAGAGCACATCGAAAAATTCCGCACCTTTATATCCGAAAAGGAAGGAAAGCTGGCCGAGATGGCGTATGATGCTATCGGATCTCTCCTTTTTGAAGATAGCCGAAGCAGCATCATGGGCACATTGGGTCTTTCAGCCGATGTCGCAGCGGCCGCAATTGCTGCCACAGAGGCGCTTTCGCTAAACGAAGACGCCGCATTTCTCATTCTCAAAGTTTATTATCTCCACTTGCTCGAATGGCAATTTGATGAGGATGAAGAAGGGTACGATATTGTTGTCGCCGATACAAATAGAAAATTGGCGGGGAAGATGGCGAGAAAGGAGATAGAGGTTGATGCAAAGAGGAGTCTACCCGATGTATTGATTCGCGGAAAGGAGCACAATGTACTCGAATCCGACATCATTCAATTCTGGAGTACGGGAGGGAGAGGGCGTTCGCAGTGGCCCCCCTTCATCTTGTATTATTTGCGGAAAGGGGATAGGACGATCAATAAGATTCTCCGCTCCGTACGCGGTTGGCATGATCTAGATCCACAATTAAAGGAATTTGAGCGCAAAATACAGATGGGGCGAATAAAGGAAGATCTCATCATGGAATTTCCCGATGGATATTTCTGGGTCAAGGTCAAGGAATGCGATCATGGGAAAGAAGCGGATCATATGCAGCATTGTGGATCGTCGGATTATACCATGGTTTCCCTCCGAGATCCAAACCACAAGCCTCATGTGACCATGGATTGGGACGAGGAGAACGGAACCATCTGGCAGGCGAAGGGGAAGCAAAATGCATTGCCCATCGAAAAATACTATCCGTACATTTTCAAATTCGTCGACGACATGGGGGTGCGCAAGTTCGAGGAGCGTGGAGCCGCCGCTGGTGGCGGTGCAATCGTCGATGATACACTGTACGACGCGGTGCACGCGAATACAAATATGCCGAAGCCTCCGTTCAAAGATGCAGACCCAATGAAAATTCCCCCCATCGAGACAATAAAGAAGATGGGGAGGGTGCGATCTGCCACTCTCCTCGACGATGAAGCAACGGTGCGGGTGATGGCATATTTCCCGTCGGGAGTTCGGAGAGAAGTCGGGCAGCCGACGTCGCTCGATTTGCAACGGGAGCTTCGCGTGGCTGGGAATGATCTCAAGAAAAAACTGCGCCGCATGGGCCCGTGGGATTTTGGTGAATTTGAAATACGTGTAACCTACGTTGGCATAAAGGGGGGAGGTGTTTACAATAGGGACCGCATTGGTGCCTTGATTGACGTTACCGCCGAAGAAAAGAAGGCAGACGAGGAAAAGAAGGCTAGTATGCATGACGCGTGGAGCGAGCACCCAGAATTCTTCGGGGGAGGTGAAGAATAATATGAGAGAGCATATCGAAAAATTCCGCACCTTTATATCCGAAAACAACATTGGCCGATTTAGATGGGGGACGTCCCTTTTCTTTGAGGGCGACACGTACGGCGACGCGAGGAGGGGGAATGGAGGGGAAGGTTGGGTTCCATTTTTCAATGAATACAAGGAGGAGGTTCTGGTCCGATCAATTGGGCACCTCGGCCCAGATTCGCATGCCTGGGGGGATAAAATTGCGCACATTGAGCTAGAGGTCCCATTATCCGCATTTCCCTTCTCCGCCTGGGACAAGGGGACGTATACTGCGTATGCTGCCGATGAATTGGCCGAGATGATCGCCGAACATGATGGGCAGAGTTCAAAAATTACCTTTGCCCTATTCTACCCACCTCGAGGGGAGGGGGTAATGCAGTACGTGCCCATCGTTTTGGAGATACAGTATCGATTTTAGGTCCCTTCCATTTCCCATTTTTCTTTCTATTTATAGACATGAAGAACTGCAAATTTGTTAATGAAGATAGTCGCGGCGCAATAAAGAACAATCTCCAATTGCCAGGCGGGGCGGCGGATGCATTTCATTGGGCTTCCCCGAAATTTAGCTTCGCCCTAGCTCATGTCGCCATATTGGTCTACGGAAAGGAGCAAATGGAGCGCATCGGGAGAGACGTCGATCGGGTAGTACGGGAAGCAATGCTAGACTTTGCGTTCTATGATCCACCCATCGATCCGCCCATTGATGGCGAAAGAAAAAAAACCTCCGTTTACGAACAAAAATCCTATGAAATGTGGAGCAGATTTGTGCAGACGGGATTGCTCACGCGAACCCTCGGCGGAATCGATGCCTTCGGAAAGATGCTTCTTGGAGCGTTTGAAAGGAGTCCGCAGCTTGCAAAAAAGGTTAAGCAAATGGAGAGCGCAGATGAGGTATTCTCCGTCCTGGTCGATAGTGAAGCCCTCCGTTCTGCGCAAGCGAATTTGGATATTTTGCACACATTTTCTGATGGCATGCGTTGGGTCGACCTTGGAACGGGGGTGTGCAGTTGGGAAGCAATCAAAATGAAGCATTGCGGGTCTACCGATAGGGGGGCGCTAATTTCCCTTCGCGATGAGGAGCATATGCCGTACGTAACCATGACCTTGAATCAAAATGGGGACGTCATCGAAATGTTGGGACGTGCGAATACCGTCCCGAAAAAAGAATATTGGTCGTATATAGCAGGGTTGCTAAACGAGATGGGATCGAAAATACAAGTCCTCGGCGGCATTAATACCGAGAAGTGGAGTAAGCCCATGTTGAACTACTTCTCAAAATACTTAAATTATCGTGGCGGGATGCAAGAGATGCAAATTACGCAGCGTCCGAATAAGGAGAATACTGTGAGACTCAGTGAAAGTGATATTGGCCGAATGAAGGACCTTATTAATTCTACGCCGTATAATCTCAATAATCATCCGATTTCTTCGGTTGATGAGTTTATAATGGAGAGCAACGTCATTATCGATGAGGGGCTCCGTGATATGGCAAAAAATGCGAAGGCGTGGATTGACGAAAAGGTCAACGCCCTCATGGTACAATTGTACATGAAGGGTGCGCAGACATTGGGGAAGGTTCTTCGTGCGGGAATAAAGGGTCTTTCGCCCGCTGTCAAGCTTTTAAAGTTTATTGGAGGGAAGTTGAAGAAATTTCAGCAAAAGCATCCCATTCTTCACAAAATCGGTTCTGTTTTCTTTTTTGCCATGATCATGACCGTCGCTCTCGCCATTGCTGCCAACCAAGCGCAAGCGGGGGAGCCGTCCACCGATTACGATAGCATCATTGACACATTGAAGGGGCTCATGCATGATGTCCTCGTCGACGGAGGTACCGATGCGGGCGTTTTCGATAATATGGATGACACCCCCAAGGTAAAGGCAGCGATGGCAAAGGGGATTAATGCATTAGAATCCATGAAGGGTGGCGTCGATTCCATGGCCGATCTCAAAAATGTTGAAGGAGAGGCGGGGAAGGCCATCAACATTGCCATGAACGCATTGAAGGGCATCGTTTCGTCCGCGCCAGAAGAGTTGGATAAAGAAACCGTAAATGCCATTGTTGACTCCTGGGAGGCCGTCGGTAAGGACGTGCATAGCGTGAACTATTCTTTCATTGGGCATTCGGGAGGGAGCAGGGAGGTGCTTCAAGTAAAGGAGAACACCGAGCGGAGGGAAGTAATCAGGCGTCGCATCTCGGCCGATGAATATCACGCAACAAATGCAGAATTCGTCTTGAAGCGGGGAGAGGGGAAGAAGTGGAATCTCTTCTCGATAGAGCGAGATGGGCCTGGAATGTACGGTAAGCCAACGAAAATGCTTCGCGGGACGGGTACCCTTGCCCACATGGCAAAGATGGCAAGGGAGGGCTAGCATGGACGTCCTAGGGTCGGTCCTTGACATCCTTACCGAGGATAGCAGAGGCGCAATAAAAAACAATCTAAAGCTCCATCCTGATATTGCCGAAGAGTTTCATAGAAGGTCGGCGAAACATAGCTTCGCCCTCGCCCGTATGTGGTTCCTCTATTTTCGAGAGGACACGGGGGATAAAAATATGTCCGCCGAAAGGACATTGGCAAACCTAAACCGAGATCCAGAATATTGGGCGGACACGGGAATAAAGGGTTTTCTTGACACCGACCGTGCATCTGCTGCTGGTATCCTCGATTTTTTTAATGAGGTTCCGCAAGCCGCCAAATTGGCAAAGAGCAAAACCTGGTTGGAGATTAAAGAGAAGCTGCGCCTATGGCGCGTAAAGAATGTTGCCAAGGTGGAGGGGGAGCGGAAGAAGTTCATGGAAATGGACGGCGGCATGTACTGGACCGACATTGGGGTGCAATGCAATGCCTACGAAAAGGAAATGATGGGACATTGCGCCAAGGATGGGCGAGGGAGACTCATGTCCCTCCGAGATAAAAAGCACATGCCTCACGTGACCATGACGTGGCGTAGGGAAGACAATTCGGTGCTCCAGATTAAGGGAAAGGAAAATAAGATTCCGATCGAAAAATATCACCCCTTCATTATCGAATTCTTTAGGAAGACAGAGGCGACTTTAAACGATGACGAATTTGAGAGGTTGCTTCCCGAGCTAACCAAGACATTGAGAGGGTTGGCATCGAAAAAGGTGCGCCGATATGAAGACGAATTCGGCATCAGATATAAGGTCAACGGCAAACTTCATCGGACAAATGGGCCAGCATACATTGGAAAAGGAAGCAAGGAAGGATTCGTAGAATACTTTCTCCATGGATATCGGCACAGGGTGGGTGGACCTGCGATCATAGGTAAATATCGGCGGCAATGGTACGTAAATGGCCAACTTCATAGGATAGGAGGGCCCGCAGCGATAGAGTACGATGAAAATGGCAACGTTGAGAATACAACATGGTCCCAAAATGGGAAGAGGCATAGGATAGGAGGGCCCGCATTTGAATGGGAGAGGGCAAATCAATATCTGTGGTACCAAAATGGGCAATTGCATAGGGAAGACGGGCCAGCGTACGACTACCAGTCCAACAAATTTTATTTTCTACGTGGGGAGCGGATGGGGAAAGAAGAGTGGGAGAAGAAGGTGCGGGCTCTCGAGGAATCTGTCCTCGATTCTGTCCTCGATATTCTTTCCGAGGATAGCAGAGGCGCAATAAAAAACAATCTAAAGCTCCCGCCCGAGCTTGCAGAGAAGCTTCATGGCATCGATCCAAAGTACGCCTTCTCATTGGCGAGAGTGTTCCTTCTTCATTTGGAAACCTTGGATAGCGGATGGCGAAGAGAGCATATACCTCGCCTTCTGGAGTGGGTTGACATGTGGATGGACCCACACGCAACGGGGCACCATGGCGAGGGAGCGTTCTCGGGGTGGGACGGAATGGGCAAAATTGTGCTCGACATCATTCGGGCGAATCCTCATCTCGCAAAAAAATTCAAAACAATGGAATTCGAAGAAATTAAAGAGGTAGTGACCAAGAAGCAACTCGAGCTAAGGGCGAAGGAGGAGGGGAGGCGGAAGAAGTTCATGGAAATGGACGGCGGCATGTACTGGACAAATCTAGGTAGTACATGCAATGAATTTGAAAGAATTGCGATGGGGCATTGCGCCCATGATGGGCGGGGTGATCTTTTCTCTCTCCGAGATAAAAAGCACATGCCTCACGTGACCATGACGTGGGACAAGAAGGGGAATAAGATTCATCAAATCAAAGGAAAGGGAAACAAGATTCCGATCGAAAAATACCATCCGTACATTATTGAATTTTTTAGGAAGACGAAAGCAGATCTTTGGGATGCAATGCTTGATGATTCGTCTCTCGGCCTCAAAATAAATCAGCTTGTACCAACGAAGACGACGAGGAGTGTAGATGAACATGACGTAATAACATACACGCTTCGCGGCATCCTTCATCGGACAAATGGGCCCGCCCGAGTAACCCCTAATGGAACGAAGGAGTACTATCTAAATGGAAGGCTCCATAGAAGCGGCGGCCCTGCCTACATATCGGCAACAAAGAGAATGTGGGCCAAAAACGGAGAACTGCACCGCACAAACGGACCCGCCCGAATTATATATAGCAAGACTGGGGAAATTGAAAGTAAAACGTGGTACATCGATGGTTATGAGCATCGAGAAGATGGGCCCGCTCACATTGACAAGAGGCCAGAATCTGCGCATCACATATATTACCTTAACGGTCTCGCACACAGAGTAGATGGACCAGCATACGTTTCTCCGCACCGTGTTGCGTATTATCTTGAAGGCCAACGGTGGGACAAAGAAACATGGGAGAAGAGGGTAAAAAGCGGGATCACGGAGGAAAGGGGAGGGGGCCTAGACGCCGTCCTCTCCATTCTTACCGAGGACAGCAGGGGCTCAATAAAAAACGTCCTCAAGTTTAAGCCGTGGCTCGCCGATGTTTTCCATAACATTTCACCAAAGTTCAGTTTCTCATTGGCTCACACCGTATGGGCTTACTGGCGGGAGATGGACGGTGGTAACGAGGAGAAGACCCTTTCCAATTTAAATGATAGGTCGTTTAACCACGAGGAGCGATCAAGAAAATTGCTCACCACGGGAGTTCTTTCAGACATCCTCCCCATGTTTGAACTCAATCCGCAAACGGCGAAGCGGGCGAAGAAGATGGCCTTTCGCGAAATAGAGCAAATGGTGAAAGATGAGAGGGCGCGCTCTCTAGCTGGCGGCGAGGCGAAGAGGGAAAAGTTGCTAAAATTGAGCGATGGGATGTATTGGACAGATATCGGCGTGCAGTGCAACGAATACGAAAAGGAAATGATGGGACATTGCGCCTCAGATGGTCGGGGAAATTTGATCTCCTTGCGGGACAAGAAACATCGGTCGCACGTGACCATGACGTGGAATAAAGAACAAAACATCGTGCTCCAGATTAAGGGAAAGGGAAATAAGATTCCGATCGAAAAATACCATCCGTACATTATCGAATTTTTTAGGAAGATGAAGCCCGAGATTAAAGATAGTGAGGTTGAGCACGAGTACCCCGATTTTTATAAGACCTTGATGGAGACGCTACCAGCCGTCGTTAAGAAGGCGGTCGACCCAAACGGCACAATACGGTACACGCTCCGCGGCAAACCCCATCGAACCAACGGCCCAGCATATATGACAAATGATGGGAAATGGAAAAAGTGGTACCGTCACGGGGAGCTTCACAGAAGCAGCGGCCCCGCCGTCGTGACCCCCGCCCGACGGGATTGGTATATCGACGGGAAGAGGCATCGGGTCGGTGGCCCCGCCACCATTCTATATGACATGGATGGCGATGTTAGAACTAGAAGTTGGTACCAAAATGGGAAGAGGCATCGGGTCGGCGGTCCCGCCAGCTTTACGACATACAATGGCACCGTCACCAAAGTATGGTACCAAAATGGACTCCTGCACAACGAAGAGGGCCCAGCATATTTTGCCGACGACGGAAGTGGCCATCGACCCGTTGTTTATTACTACTTGCACAATGAGCGGATGGGGAAAAGGGAATGGGAAAGGGTCTTGCAAAAGAAGCGAGAAACGACCGAGGTTGATGATGAAACCTTGAACGCCGTCCTCGACATTCTTGGCGAAGATACGAGAGGTGCAGATCCTCGCATTGTTCGAATGATTGAGGCGCTCCCACCTGGCGTCAATATTGCGATTAAGGAGCGAGGGAATGATCATATTGTTTCGTATGTAGGCTCGGGCGAAGTAAAGGGGCACGTGGCCATGCGCCATGCGCCAACGGAAATGGATCAAGGAAGCTTCACGATCGGCGGCGATTGCAGCGACGCATTTGTCGTCTACGCATCAAAGGTGGCCCCTCGTGGCTTTGGCCCGCTCCTATATGAGGTGGCCCTCGAATATGCGTCGAAGCACGGCGGCGGCCTAACCTCGGATCGAGGCGTTGTTTCGGATTATGCCCGCAATGTTTGGAATACGTACGCCATGCGGGACGACGTCGACGATGAGCAACTCGATATTGAGAAGCAGCAAGCGGATGAAGAATTTCTTTCGCAGCTAACGCCGAATGATGAGAGCGATGATTGTCTGCAAAATGCAGCGTTGCGGACGCACGGGAAGAATTGGGATCGATCCCCTCTCTCCCGCATATATATTAAGGGTGGTACCCCCATCATTGACCATCTCAAATCTATCAAAAGGATGGGATAAATGAATAAATTTCGACAATGGCTCAATGAACAAATCGACCCGCGCATATTGCAAAAGATTGATCGGCTCCCAAAAAATGTCGGGGTCCAAATATGGGAAGAGAATGAAAATGATGTAACCTTCAGCTTCGGGTACTTACATGAGGGAGATTTCGTTCAACTAGCTACTACCATGTGCGGCCCACGCTGCCGTCGCAGATTGAACATATATGGGAGCGCAGACGTCCCGTACGGCGATCTGCGGATAGTTCGAGATGTAGAGGACCATGGGGAGTGCAATAGGGCGTTCGAGGTCCTCTCGTCCTTTGCGAGACCAGGTTTTGGCATCATATTATACGAGGTCGCCCTCGAATATGCTAGCAGCTTTGGGAGCGGCCTAATGGCCGATAGGGAGGTAGTTTCCGATTCGGCCAGGGGGATTTGGGATAAATACCTAAATCGATCCGATGTTTCCTTCGGGCAGCTTGATATTGATAAAGAGACGAGCAAAAAGTATGACATTCCACAATTGACGCCAGAAGAGCCGCGCGACGATTGCGAAATGGGGAGCGCCATGTACCAGGATTGGAGCCCAATTAATTGGGAGGATGGCGACGACCATGGGGCGAATCGAAATGTTAGTAGTTGGGAGGGGAGTGCATTGAGCAAGCATTATTATAAGAATGGAAACGACGTAACGGAACATCTTGAAGAGAATGGTCGCCTCTTCTCAAACTAGATCGATCATTCCCTCTCTAAATATTCGGCAATGATGGGGCGGAGGGCGAGAATATCCGCAATATGCGCCGCCGATTGTACATCGCGCAGGAGTTCCTCCATTTCTTCGACGCGGCGGATGAGATATGGGATGGGGCGGAGGGCGGAGAGATCCGCTTCCGCATCGATGGCGGAGAGATATGATGCGGAGGAGCTTCTTGTCCTTTCGTACGCCTCGGCGATCATCTTCATTTTTTTGTTCATGCCTCCTCCCTCGCCTCCCCGTCGGCCCAATCGACCCAACATCGTTTTGCCAGTTTCTGTCCCTCTTCATTTATCATCTCACCGACGTTGCATGTGTGGCATTGCTCCCCTTGCCTACCGTAGGTGGCGTATGGGCATCCGCCCTCGGGCGCACATCCAGATAGCGCATCCACCATGCCGAGAAGGTGAGCAACCATGTAGTACTTAATATCTCGCTCACCCTTGTACCGCTCTACCCCTTCTCGTATCTCGTCAATATTCATGCTAACAAACCCTCTTCATCTCATCGTACTTCTCGCTACTCCTCCATGCGCCCATGATCTTTCGTGGCAATGGGACGATGCCGAGGAAGAAAAAGAGGCCGCCGTACAGGACCGCCAAAAATGGCAGCGTCCCAAGACCGCTAACGAAGCCACCCCCGTAGGAAATGGCGGTGCTCCAGGTTGCACCAGAAAGGAGCAAATTGAGCAGCCCGAAGGCGTAGCAGAGGCCAAAGATGGACGCCGCCCCAACGGGAATACCGATGACGACGAGAAGAATGACGGCAATCGTTGGTACCATGTATTCCGTTTTGAAACGGCAATAAGAATATTTTAGGAACAATTTCAATCGTTTCATGATGTTTCCTCCTTTTTCTTGCGATCAACAATCTTGCGAATCAATATGCCAATTGGGCTCTCCTTGTCCCGCCAAGCCCGCATGCCCTCATTCTCATCGTACCATTGCGCCATCGAAACCGCCGCAATCATTAGAACGGCCACAGGTCCGAAGATGGGGAAGACAATAAGAAACGGAATATCCTCATTGTATATTGTCCTCCCATGCCGCTTATACTCGATGGTCAATGGGTAGAGCGATGCGAGGAGCCCGATAACAATCCAGATGATGATGTACAATATGATCATGATTCCCCCCGTTGCCCGCATTTTTTAAAGATGGTGTTTGGGCGACTGCTCCATTTGCCCGATGGGCGCTCAAAAAACCAGATAATGATCGATCCAAGCAATGCTCCTGGCGGGACCAGCATGCCAAGTATGGCAATTGCGACGAGCATACCATTTTCTATGTTCTTGCCGTCCATGTGGCAACTGACGCTGTTGAAAATGCGGAGACTAAAATATGTGCACACGATGGCAAAAACAATGTACATTATGATTCCCATGTTTCCTCCTTTTTCTTGCATTTAAAGATGGTGCATTCCCGTTTTCCCCATGAGTTGGGCTTCTTCGGCTTCCCTTCGTACCATACTGAAAGGGCGATAAAGAAAAAGATGGGGGCAGTAGCTAACGCAGGAAGGAGCCACCCGATGAAGTCGCCATTGCTCCAATTCTTGCCAAAGGTGCGGCACCAATCGGCATTCAACAATTTGAGCCCGAAGTACGCGCAGAGCAGATGAATAATAATGTAAATGATTATGATTGCAATTCCCATACTATTTCCCTCCGTAGAATCGATTTAAACGAGGGCACCATGCGATCGGGTACCCATACATGTAATTCCTATTTACGTGCCCGCAAGGGCCCATTCCGTTCGTCCTGCTGCCCCGTCATCTCCTGTTTCTCATATCTACTATAGCTCTCCGCAGATTCGGCGCAGCTTCGGGCGAAAACGGTCCCCATTCCGATGAAAAAGAGGAGAATGATGATGTTAATGATATGCTTTTTCATTTTACATGTCTACCGAGGTAGCATTATGTAGCAGGGCATCTGGGTCAAGCTCCCGAACCTTCTTATTGTATTCTTCGAAGGCGTAGCTCGCGCACTGGCCAAAGCTGTCGTCATCCCAAGCATATTGAATGATCTTCTTCCCCTTCTTAATTTCTAGTCCCTCCTTTGGTACACCCGTCTCTTCTGGGCTAAACTCCTCCGTTGGGCCGTCGTAATAGCTGTCCCATGTGCCCCCGCCGTCCCTGTCGCTCCATTCTTCGAGCCGAACAATTGGTTCCCCGAAGGCTACACCCTCGGTGGCGAGGTAGTTAAGCACCTGATCGTAATATGGGTGCGCCAATTCCTTCAACGCCCGTTCATGCAATTCGGGGCGGACGAGAAGGATAAAGCTGCTGCTGCTACTATTGCTCACAAAACCCGATCTAATTTTCATTGCCTTCCTCCACAAAATCGTCAAAATCAATTTCTTCGATGGTATCATCCTGAATCAATTCGCCGCCGACGGAAGAAACGGTCAACATGAGGGAGCCGCCATCGGCCCACCCCTCGCCTTCGTCGAGTTCGGCGAGGTGCACGTGCGTTACTTCGACCAACGGGCATTTCTCTTCGGGGTTCTCCCAATTGGTCCACCAATCGATGGTACCGCGCTTCCCGATGAGCAGGCTGTTGAGCGCCAAGATGGGGTCGGATTTGGCAATTCGATCATGATGGTCGGCCCATAGCTCATCATCGGTCCTTTCGAGGGCGGGACGAAGAATTTCACATTCATCGGTAACCGCCATGTGCTGCGCATCCATTCTCAAATTATCAATTTCTTTATTCATCATCATCCTCCAGGATCTCAATTATGCTTCGAAACGATATCGGGCCCGTATATGCGAGCCTCCCATGCTTCCATGTAATATCTTCAGGCTCCTCAAATGTGACATGAATCTCGGGGTCGATGGAGAGGCCTCCGTCGTAAGGTTCGATCGATACGCCGCATGTAACATCATCGATTCGAACGACCGTATTGACATGGTCCACATCCGAATGCCGATCCCTTCGGAAGAAAAGGTGCACCATTGCCCGCTTCCCGATGAACCCTCGCATGGTCTCCCATTCAACTGATGAAAGGAGTTCAGCGGAGCGCTCTTCTATTGATGCATTTGCTGCTTCGGCCATGGCGCTATTGTGCTTCGCCTCTAATTCGTCGGTTAGCTCTTCAAATTCTTCATGCAGTTCGTCTATGTTTGCTCTCATAATGTTCTCCTCGTTTTTAGCATCTCACGTACCGTGCCCCAATTGACATATGGGCGGCCATCATTTGGATAAATCAACGGGCAGCCCAATGCGGCATCGTCGATATAAACATCGGCATAGCATTTGGGCGAATGTGTCCACGTGTGCTGCAATGGTTCCTGCTGCACGGCGTGAAATGGAATATTGTTCTCCCGATACCATTCGATCGCATCGTCCAATTCCTTCCCGCTCCGCATGGTGTAAATGATCAATTTGTGATCTGCGGCGGCTAATTCCTTGAGCGTAGGTACGGCACCTGGGACAGTATCCCCGACCTTCGGATATTTGTGCTGCACGCACGTGCCACCGAAGTCTACGGCGATAATCATGCTATTCTCCTAGGAAGCTGGAAAACGATTCGGATGAACGGAAGCCGAGCTTCTTCATGACGACATGCAGATCATATGCGAAAAGCCCATCATCGTCAGGTTCGAAGACGCAATCCTGCACCTCGTGAATGCCCGCCATCATTTCGATCAATTTGATGTGCGGAGCGCCGATGTCATCATTAAGGTGCCCCGTTTTATCAAAATATTCAACGTCTGAGACGATGATTTGAAACCCATCCTCGCCCTCTTCGATGTGATAATAGAATCCGTTAAAGACCTGCATTCGCTCACCTCCTCCAAAAAAGTTATACGCCTGATTCAACCTCATCCCAACCGCAGAACCTATGTTAGCACAGAGGAGCCCCACTGTCAAGAGGGAAGTAAAAATAAATCGTCGCATCAACTCTCACCCTCGCCCGTGCAGAGCATGACGTCGGTGGGGCTCACATTTAACAATTCGGCCAACTCTCTCGATTTTTCTACGAGATCGGGGATGTCGGTATTCGTCGTCTCGACTCCGCCCCAGCCGTCGCCAATCATGGCAATGGTATACCCGACAACGTAGCCGCCACGGTCCCGTTCGATCGCCAATCTGTTATCTCGAAACGCATCCGATTCATAAACGACAGAAAAAATGTCACCATAGAACACTTCCTCAAGCTCCTCCTCAGAAACTCCCGCGGCCGCAAGGATTGCAGGCTGCACCTCGTCGAGGCTCTCAACCCCAATGCCGAGAATGATGAAGCTGCTGCTGCTGCTGTTTGAAACGAATCCGCTTCTAATTTTCATGTTTTTTCTCCTTTATTTGCCATGAGATATTGGATTATTGCCCAACACTTGGCGTCAATTGGATCTTCGATTAATTCCAAAAATATGTCCAATCCATCAATTCGAATCGTTTTTACGGTTATGTCCTCGTTCTCTTCGTTAAAGCATGTAGTTGGTACTCCCGCCACATTCATGAAGACATACCTAATGCATTCATTTGAAAATCCTGGAGATGTTGGTACCCTTGGTGAGACCCTAATTGTCTTGCCATCCAGGCCCGTCTCTTCTTTGAGTTCCCGTCGGGCAGCTTCGACACAACTCTCTTCCCCATCGACGATGCCTGCTGGGAATTCCCATACGTATCCTCCCATTGGGGGGCGGAATTGTCGAATGAGGACAACCTCATTCTTATAGGTCAAAGGAACAACAACAACAGCTTCTTTAAACTTCCTCTTTGCAGCGTACCATGTTGTTTCTTTCCCACTCGCTAACCCAAGTTTAATCTCTTCGATATCAATATGGTCTGTTTCAAATATCGTTTTTCTTTCTTTCTCAATTACTTTTGGCATCCAATTTCTCCTTTTTCCTAAAGACCCAAAGGCATTATAACATAGGTCCGCCCCAAATTCTAGCTAGATTCCTTCGAAATGTGGACAATTGAAATTTCCGCAGCGATGCTGCAAGGTTTTGCGATTGCGAAAGGCAACCATGGCGGGGTGCTCCCAAACATCGAGAAGGAAGCTGTCGCAATTTGTGACATCGACCCCCTTCTCCCATCCGTCCTCGCCTTCCATGAAGCTGCACGGGAATGCACGGCCATTGGTATCGATGTAGAGACTCATGGAACATGATTCGCACGGTTCTGCCATCTGACAAAATGCCTTCTCGTTCTCGTGACCTTGCACGCTCTCCATGAATTTTCCTGCGGAACAGCTATCGAAGCCAAACCCGACCCCCAAATCGAGGGCGTGATCGATCAATCGCTTATAATCATCGACCGAGGTAATCGATTGTAGCTCATTTCGCCTCCCCTTTGGCTTAAGAAGGAGAAAGACGATGGCATTGAGCCCCGCCAATCTAGGATCGGTCTTTGCCTTCTCTACCAATTCAAAGCACTCCTCATATGTCTCCTTGCTAAGCAGCTTGTGAATGTTGACCTGATCCATTCCACGGCTGGTCAATTCATTGACGGCAGAAAAACAAATATCATCGTCGCCGTAATGGGAAACGGCGCAAGCTCCGAGTAGTTCGGCAATCGAATCGTAGTCCTCGCTCTTCATGCGGTCCCCATTGATGGTCGCATTGGGAATGATTCCAGCGTTCCTTGTAGCCCGAAAGATATCGTACGTATCGGGATTTGCATCGATGCTGCCCAAGCCGAAGGCGATCTGCGTCACCATTGGGGGCAAGCGGGAAAGAACTTCTTCAAATGTATCGAGCGCCATGTACGTGCCCTTCGCCGTATTGCTTTTGTAGCACCAGGGGCAAGGCTTTCCGTTAATGCCGTGACAGATGGTGCTGATCTCGATATCCAGAATTTCTGGGCAAGGGGCCACCTCGGGGTCATCCGCATCGTCGGTGCTCTTCCCCCAGCGAACGAACTCTCCCGTGCGCTTATCAAAATTGTAGTTGTATCCTTCGCTCCGAACCCATTTTACCGTCGGTGTTTCCGCAAATGTCATTTTCATTTCCCCTCCTTCGGGTTGTTGTTGGGCAGATATTACCATTGCCGCTTCGCATTGTCAAGCAAAAAAATGTATTGGCAAACTGCTTCAAGGGACCTTAGCAAAATTGAGCGCACCTGTCAAGCCCGAAGAAGAGAGTCTGATTTGATCATAATTGCTTCCAAAAGGGTTTAAACGCTCTAATTATAAGAGAACCACCTCGGCACGGAGCGAGCAAAATGGAAGAAAAAAAGGTAGTAATAGCAAAACAAGATTTGCAGCAAATTATCTCAGAAGAGGTGCAGCTTTGGAAGGCTAGAAAGCTTCTTGAAGAGAAGCGGAACAAGCGTATGTCAAGGAAGCACATTAAGATTTTGGAAGCGTTTGCCGAATTGGACAGCAAATTTGCGGCACATTTGACCGAGTACAAGGAAGAATTGGGTGGATAATAGGCACAACATGCTCGAGAGGCTAGTTTCTAGCTTCTATCCTTTCGCCCTCGAAGCTTTGAGCCTCGAAAGCGGCCCCGAGGTCGTTTTACGGCCAGATGAAGAGAATGCAAAGCTTCTTTTGGGCAAAACGGCGCAGTACGAGCCAGGGGCGGGCAAAATTACGGTCTATATCTCGGGGAGACACCCAAAAGATATAGGGCGGAGCATTTCTCACGAGATGGTGCATTATGCCCAAGATATGAGAGGTGAGTTCGACGGAGACGACGCTATCGCAGAAGATGGATATGCTCAATCAAATGATCACCTTCGCTCTCTCGAATTGGAAGCATATGAGAGGGGAAACATTATCTTTCGTGATTGGGAGGATAGCGTGAAGCAAGACGGTGAAATTAGAGAAGATAGTGCAGATGTGGAGGTAGCGGGCTACCGCGATTTCGATATGAAGAAGAGGGAGAGTCGAATGGGTGCAGCAATCAATGAGGGAGTTCGAGATGAACTCAAAGAATGTTTTCAGTGTTTCGAGGCTAGGGGATACAGCGTAGATAGCATTACCGTAAATCGGAGTGAAGCGGGGACAAACGTCATGCTCAAAACCATTGTCGCTCTCGAAAAGAGGCTCAATGGTGAACATGGAGTGAGTGCCGCGATAGAGGATCTAAATTACTATTTTGATGCTGATCCGTGGACCGAATCTTCAACCATGTGGGATTCGTTGAGCGCTCTCGAAGGCAAAACCGAGGGGGCTAAAGAACTCACAAAGTTGGTCGAGAAGGCTAGCGATTACGCCTACATGAAGTTGACAGATCCTACCCACATTGAAGCCGCCAAACGGAATGATGATTATTCCGATGAAAATAATAATCAAGAATATGCTTATTATGATTTAGATCCCGATAGTAAGGAATATAAAGAGGCACAAGCTATTCGATTGCAATATGTTCAAAAGATAATTGCGGTGGCAAAGAAACTGCTAGGCCAAACAAAAACAATACAAGAGTCATCCGATGATAGCGGCTACTGCTACGATAGCAAAACAAACGCCATGATCCTTTGTTCCGAAATGGAAGAAGAGATTGTGGATGAATCTCCTGAAATATATCAGGAAAATAACAAAAAACCAGCGAAAGTTGAGGAGAAAAAGAAAATGAAGGGCAAGGTAACGAAGGAACAGATCCGACAATTGGCGGAGGGTGTTCTCGAAAGAATGAGAATGCAGCAGGAGATGTTTAGCGATGAGCCCACCATGGGCGACCTCTCGAGCGAAGAACCTGTTGTCGATGATTTAGACGATCTCTGCTACGACGCTATGACCGACAGCATGGTTCCTTGCGATGAAGTTGGTATGGAAGACGATCTCTATGGCGGCCCAGAGGACGACGGCATGTATGAGTGCGGAGACAAGGATGAGTCTCTTAGTGAATTTAGATATGACAATGTTGCTTCTTCTGGCGAATCTGGCGATTGCGCAGGCGGCACGTGCGACCCAGGTAACATTGAGGCCCCGCTTTATGATGCTTTGCAAGCAGCAAAGCAAGGTAAAAAGGGCGCAGCCGCCAAGGCTCTAAACAATGTTCGCACGGCCCTCGAAAACGGCGCAGACTCCATAAGAAGTAGGTATGGACCCGACGTCAACATCGACAAGGCTCTGTTTGATGCGCAGCGAATGGTCAAGAGTGGCGACATGAAGAAAGCTGTACGCTCAATTCATAGGATCAAGGGCTTGCTTGAAAAGCAGACATCGACTGACATGCAAGAAGAACGGGTCCCCCTCAACGAATTCGAATATCAGCCAATTGATCAAGCCGACTCTCCGACCGCATCTGGTGGGCCCGTGGAGCTAGTTACGTCTCTGCACAATGTGGCGCAAGCAATAAGACGAGGCGACGGCCAAGCCGCCTTCAAGCAAATTGCCGCCGTAAGGAGTAATTATCGGGCCAGTGGGTTCAGCCCAGAAGTCCCAGGCGTTGACGTTGATAGCGGCCTCATGAGTGTCGCCTCTTTGCTCAAGAACAACAGACTTGGCGCAGCGAAGAGGGAGTTGCTAAAATTCATGACGGCTCTTGAGGGAGCGGGACAAAATGAAGAACAGATCCCCCTCAACGAATGGCGAAATACGGTCTTGAATAAGCGCGTCTTTGACAAGCTTGTTCTTGGCAAAGAATAAGAATGAACTATGACAGATCGTCACGTATACGCAACGGAATCGGCAGCGCTTCCTGGGACATTTGATAACGAGTATCCTAATCTCGATGCGGCGTGGACTGCGGCTAGCAACGATGACGCAATCTATATTCATAGCGGCACCTATTCTGGTAGCGGCACAAACGTCCATTTAACATTACAGACGAAAACGGGCATATCGATTAATGGTTTTGCTGGTGACACCATGCCCATTCTCGATGTAAAGAGCGCCGCCGATACCGCATTTGTGACCAAGGTTGGTGTCGTCTTCGATGGCTTACACCTCCGAGATCCCAATTTTTATTGCATCCGTTTGGACACGGGAAGTTACGGCGTTGAGTTTCTTAACGGCATACTTGAAATTGCGGGCGGGGTCGAGGGGATGCTTGGGAATCACAATTCTGTCGACAACATAAAGCTTTCAGGTAGTACCGTGTACCAAAAGAACGACCAATCGGCCCCCGCCAACAATACGTACGGGATTCGATCGATTGGGACGGGCGATGTTGGTTGGTTTGTTGAGGGCAATGAATTTTACGGTCTAAAATATCATATTAGTGCAGGGGCGAGTTCGAGTTTTACCATGACACAGAATTTGCACAGAAACGACGAAGCGGCACGGAACAATACCGTCTATGCCATCAACTGGAAGGTAACTGCGGGCACCTCAATCGCAAAAAATAGCGTATTCGATGAAATGGGCCGCGGCATCGATTTCGGCTCTGGCAACGACGGGTTCCTCTCGGCTAGCAACAATACGTTCTTTAATAACCAGTATGGCATTGCGTGTTGGGGTCGTTACCTGGGCGAGATAAAGAATAATATCTTCCTCGCCAATGACACGGCAATCGTTGGAGATAGCGGTGGAGATCAACCCGCCCCAGATACGAATTGCCTCTTCGACAATTTGAGCGACGTCGTTGATTATACCGCCGACATCAATTCAGTCACAGATGACCCAGGCCTCATAGATGCGCTCGGCGGAAATTACAGCATCGATGACACCTCTCCGTGCTTTGACGCTGGACTCACCCTCTCATATATAACCGATGATTATGTCGCATTGGCTCGCCCACAAGGTGCAGGATACGACATTGGGGCGTATGAAGTTTTCGTCCCCATCGTGCAGTTTCAGAGCTTCGCTTCCTCTAGCCTTTCGGGTTCGGCTTTTCCAGGCTACATTATTCGTAGCATGGGGGAGGCAAACAATGATCGGCAGAAGCGGAGAAGGACGGCAGAGGATGCCGTAGATCAGCTTGATCAAGTTCCCTTTGCCTATACTGTCCCAGGTCCATTTGGTCTTCGGGGCCGATCTGCATCATATAAAGTAACACAATAAAGCTAAAAGGAGAAGCAAAAGATGAAAAGACGAAAAAAAAATGCTCGCACCCTAGCACATACGGCTAGCAAGGAAATTGTTGAAAATGTGCCCACACCTGTGGTAGAATTGGTTGTTGAAGAGGTAGAGCCAGAAGTTGAAGAAGAGGCACGCCCCGTTGAGCAGCCGAAAAGGGCAAAACTAAAGAAGAAGAATTCAAGATATGGAAAATAATATTGATTTCGATGAGCTAACGCATGATTTTCTTTTGAATGAAGGTTCTCGCGGCGGCCAATCGGCTAGGGAGCATCTGGCCAACGCTAATGAAAATTTGGCCCGTTTGCTCGAAACATCGATCAATGGCAACAAGCGGCGTTGGGCTGAAACTGCTAAGAGCGAACTCACCAAGGCTAGAAATAAGTTGAATTCTGAGAGCAGGGCTCAAGAAGCCGAAACTGCTGCTCTTGAAGATAAAATTGCGGAATTGGAAAGTAGAATTTTGCAGTACGAGGCTTACAAGAAACTAGGAGAATAAATGGGTGGACTCGCAGGCCATATTAACTACCTTACCGATGATCTTGAGCTAACCTTTGCCAAAATGAAGAAGATTCTTCGCATGACAGCTAGCGGTAAGTTGGTTGGCACGGAGAAAATTGACGGCCGCAACATGTATTTTGGTCACAATGGCAAAGAGGCCACGGTTGCACGTAACAAAACCAATGCAAAGCGCGGCGGAATGACCCGATCGGAACTCGAAAAACACGAGTTTCAAGGCGGCGATGTTGTTCGTGAGGTGTTCTTGGAGGCACTTGCTGCCGTTTCATCGGTGCTAGCCTCTCTCGGCAATGAGATCCCTGCGATTTTTACCAGCAACGGCGACCCTGTCTTCTTTAATTGTGAGGTTGTGTCTAAAAAGAGTCCGAACGTGGTTGAGTATGATGGAAACTATGTCGTACTTCACGACTCGGGCCACCTCGTCGTCCGAGAATCGGGCATTGAGGGCGCAGATGACGTTAATGTGGGGGCATTTAGAGAAGCAATTGGCGATGGTAAGCGTGTAGGAGACGTCGATCTCCTTCCAGGCTTAAAGGTTTCGGTGCCCGAACTTGAAGATACATCCCATTTGAAGATTGTTAATGCCAAAATTGATAGCGAGGCGTCCAAGTATGGTCTTTCTGGTGGCAACACCATTCGGGATTATATGACGAAGCGCCTCGATGAGCAGATTCGCTCCGAATTTTCTGGTCTTTCGGATGAGTTGTACGATATTATTGTGCAGTGGTTTCTAAAAACGCGCACATTGCGAGACATTCCGAAGGAAACTGCCTCCGATATACGTAACAAGGTGCGAAGTATTGCGACAACACAAGAAAGAACGAGGCGAATGAATCTCGCTTCCGCCCCTCTTGCCGAGGCTGTAACAGAATTCGCTGCCAAGGCCCTAGAAACGCTCTCATCTGCTTTATCAACTGGCGGAGAAGAGCCAGCGTCAAAGCTCAGAACGAAGGTGGAATCCGCCATTGAGGCGCTGCGCAATTATTCTGGGGAGCATGGTGAGTACATTGAGAACTTCTTGGGACGTGAAATGAAGAAGCTCAAGAGTACAGAGGGAATAACTTCGGCGTTCGAGGGCATTGTTTTTCAATATGATGATAAAGTCTACAAATTTACGGGGAATTTTGGCCCAATTAACCAAATACTAGGTATGATGAGATATGGAAGAGGACCCGTTGGTCCATTGATGAAGGAAGAGGGCGACCCCCTTGAACCAAGTGGCGATATTACGGTCTTGGTTCCTGGAAGTTTTAAGCCCCCGAGCATAGCCCACATGCAAATTGTGAAACAGTACGCCGATTATAGCGATCGGGTCATTGTTTTTGTGTCGCCACTACCAAGAAGCAGCAAGGATGGCGCGGTTTCCATCGATTATGATAAGTCTGCGGAGCTGTGGAACATATATTTGGCAGCGTACGGGTTGACCGATAAGGTTGATGTCCTTGAATCGCCTGTCAATAGCCCAGTTGGCGCAGCATACCAATATATTGCGAACCAAGAGGATAGAGAGGATTGGGCTCAAGCGGGCGATCGAGTCGTCGTTGGAGTCGGGGGCAAAGACAATGACGCTGCTCGATTTGAAGGGGATTTGCAGCAGTATGCTAGAGAGGGCGTTCATGTTTACGGTATAGCGCAAGCCATGGAAGAACTCAATATACCATCGCCAACCGTCATTACTGTCGATGGCCAGCCTGCTAGCAGTTCTGATATGAGAGAAGTTCTTTCTACAGGTGCCGCAAATGAGTTGGAGAAGTATTTACCTAGTGCAGTAAGACCTCGTTTTGAGGAAATTTTCAAGCTTCTCGTTGGTAGCAAGGAGAGGCCACTAAAAGAAGACGCCGTCCGCCGCATGGTGCGTCAAACATTATTGGAAGGGAATGAAGATGAGGAAAAATAAGGCAGGCTACAAGGAATTAAAGCAGATGATTAGGGAAGCCCTCTTTCGTGGCATGGATGAAATGTCCGCAATGGGGAATGGAACGGTCGAGCTTGGTGTAGCTGCGGGAGAGTCAAAGATTGATAAAGACGATGATGACAGGGAAATCATTTTTGGCGAGGAAGAAGATCCCGACATTGAGTCCTTGGATACGCCAGAGGACGCCGAAAAGGCTAAGTTTGACGCGAAGAAGGATATTGCGGCATCTAAAAAGAAAAAGAAAGGTAAGGGGAAGTAAGCTAGATGGGTAATTTAATTGGCGAAGCATTGGATAGCATGTTTGATCTTCTCCTTGAGGATCGGGTTGATCGGGTTAAGAGAATGTATCCCGAGAATGAGGAGCTTCACAAGAAAATCGATTACCTTGTGACCCATGATCCTACCAATGGAAAAAATAAGTACCTTGAGTGGGCAACGAAGCAGCTTTCGCAAGCAAACTCACCATGGGATAGTCGTAGCAACGTTGAGCAGATGGCAGACAACCTTCGAATCTTTCATCAAACAAGACAAGAGTTCGAAAAAAAGAACATTTTTGATTATAAAGATTATCGTCAATTTGTTGAAGCGGTAAACGAGATAAAGTACACGTCCTTCACTCTCTTAGAGAAGAGGCCCGTCCACCCCGAAGCGACGATGCTCATGGATGTACCAGGAAAGTATTTCCTTGTCCGCGTAGCATCCCATGAAGCGTCAAGGGAATATGCATGTAAGGCCAAATATTGTGTAGCCGATCCTGGCGACGGTCATTGGCGAGAGTATGGTCGAGAGGGGTCCAACCTATTTTATCTCAACATCAATAAGGCTCTTTTCAAGAAGGCGAAAAAGAGGTTAAATGGGGAGCAGCGGGCCAAGTTGGACGCCATTGTAAAGAAGGATGACAATGAGAAGGAATTTTCCGATTTTATTTATGGCACCATTCTCTTCAATTACGATGAAGACGGCGATGAAAAAGAAAGCCCGCACCATCGACAGAATGTGGGCATGGACGATGAAGAGGTCGCCGCCATTTTTAATGCCCTCGGTCTAGGCATGCCACTCCTTCGAAAGATGGAAAAGGCCATGGAGAGGAATGCAAGAAGCTATCCTACCGATCCAGGAGAATATGAACCCGAGGATCTTCGATGGGATGAGTGGAACATGGAGCAAGCCGCCGAGCGCATATCGACAAGCATCTTGGGCTTCGAATTAGGCGGTACAAATGAATGGGAGCCAGGCGACAATGAAGACGGTCCAAGCTATTCCTGGTACGTTCAAGGCTCGACCACGATCTACCTCGATCAAGATTATATGTTTGACATTCCTCGCATACAGGAGGAGTATTCGGGACACTATAATTGCTCAGATCGGACGTCGTGCATTCTTGCTCTCCTTCGGGCGTATGTTGATGACTTAATACCAAGCCTTAATTACGGCTACTCCGTCGACGTCGAAGACGTTGATTTAGATGAAGCAACCCTCCACATCACCTTTGACACGGTGGAATCTGAATATTTTGATCATGAGGATGAGGTCTATCGTGTAATAAGGAACGTCGAAGAAGATGATGAGCAGATCCGCCACGCCCTCGACGAAGACAATTTTGCGGAAAATCTAATAGAAGACAGATATCTAATTCCAGCCGAGCCCCTAGGCCACATAGAGGATGTCTCCCGTTTGAATCTAAAAAACATCAAGGTTTCACCGATGCCAAAGGGGTATTCGGGAAGGGCAGGAGTCGAGTTTGCCATTTCCGTACCCGCCCCAATTCACAGTTGGAATGACGAGGAGCTAGCAAGGGTAACCGACAACTTAAAGTTTGCCGTGAGTGAATATTTTAACATATACACGACGAATAACGGAAGCGGATGGCAAGGAAAATATTGGAAAGATATGATGGCCGCCCATTATGAGATAGCGGACCATCGCCCCCTCCCCTTTAATGAGGCCTCCGATCGAAAGAAGGGGCAGCATTTGTACCCAACACGAATGCGGGATGTTCGGCTCGATCTAATGACGGACCCATCAAACGCCTACTCCTACGGTCGGGTAGCGCCCTTGCGCACACTCGAGCCCTCGACACTTCTTCCACCTGGCACGTCCATGGGGAAGACTCGACCAAATGAAATTCGGATATTTATCGAATTGGCGATCAATGTCGTTGATTCCGTACATGCAGCTAGATTTTTCAAAATTCTTGACACAACCATCGTTGAGTCGCTAACCAATTTGATTTCAGAAGCCGTTCAAAACATTAGTCAACCAGGCGATTTAGGGCCCGAGAGCCACAGGCCCCATGATCGTACATCGTATGCCAAAAGCCTGCGTCAGAGGCTAGCTAAACAAGCTGCGGATGAAAAAGGCGAGGAAGAGACAATGCAGGAAAAACGAGAAGCACTAATTTACGAATTGAAACTCCGTCAAGCTATTCGCTCCATTCTCAATTCCATGGGTGGCGAATATGCAGAACGACGGCAGCACGTTTTGGAAAGCATCCGCCCGTACATCCGATCGATCGTCAAGGCCGACGCCGATGCCCTCGAGGCAAGGAATTTGAAATACGTCCTCGAAGGAGGGGCCGTCGCAGATATTCCGCACCGTAGCACGGGCATTAACGTCTTGGAGGACCTTCTTAAGAAGATCGTCCCAATTCTTGAGGATGAGTATAAGCTGCTAACAACAGATGGAGAGCAGCGGGACAGCTTTAGGAGCCACATCATTAATGCTGTGCAAAACACCCTCGCACCTAGCAAGGTAAACATTCCAGCCCCCGACGATCCTCCGCCACCCGAAGAAATTCCGACAGACGAGGGAATGGTTGTTGGCAACGAATTGATTGAAGAAGAGGATGTGACCGTCTCTATCGAAGATGAGGACGCTCAATCTTCTCCGAAGACAGTCCCCGATGACTCTGATGCGGGCAAGTTCATCGACATCGATAACGATGGAAAGCCCGACAACCTCACCTTGCCAGGAGACGGCGAAGAGGACACATTCACCATTCCAGATGAGGAAGAGACGGGACGAAATTTTGCCGCCCGCTCATTCAATAAGATTGAAAAGCAAGTTCAAGAGGCATTTACTCTTCTCGCCAACGATGAAGATAGAGAGGTGTTTTACGACTACCTTATTGCCAACTTGAAGCTTTATTTTGATAAGTTTGAAGATGAGCTTAAGGCTGAAGTAGATGAGCCAGATACCCACATCCCCGACCCAAACCCATAGGCTGAAGATGACCTAGGTGGGGATTTTGAAGAACTGCCATAAAAGTACTATAAAAATCTCATAAGTTATGCTAAACTCGAATCATGAGTTTGGTTGAGCAATATACAAACAAAATTAGAGACAAGAAGTCGTCCCTTTCATTGCAACGACAGAAGGGGAAACAAAAAAGCAAACACGCTCCGTTTTCCTGGAAGGGGTACCTTCGCAATGCGGGCAAGAGCAACGCCGCATTTGAGCTAATGGTATCTCGCCTTCGGTTGGAGGAGCTTATTGCGTTAAAGCTTGACCTCGCCTCGTCTTCAATTGGCAAGGGCATGTTTGGATACCCTCTTTATTGCGCAATTGATCGTATTGTCCGTCTTTCTGCTATGATTTTTGCATCGTCGGTAACGACGAGTAGGACGGAAGCATCATCTCTCCTGGGCATATCGCCTGTTAGCTTTAAGGGATTGGAATATACGTCCCTTCGGGCCAATGAGCTTCTTTCTGCCCGTGCGTTGGATGCCATGAAATTTGATAAACTACTGAGGTAACATGAAGAAGAAAAACAAGGCTGCAGGGGGTACAAAAAATCGGATCAAAAAGGCCGAGAGACGACGAATTTCCCGCAAAAAGAGACAAGAGCATGTGCAGCGCTTAACGAAGGGTGCCAAGTTGAAGCAGAAGCGAGAGCTTGATGCCAAAATTCGCGAAATGATTCAGTCAATTAAAGGAGGGGCGGCAGCCCCCGTCGTAAAGGAGAAAGAAAGTGAGCAATAAAGAACAGAAGAAGAGCGAAGCTGTGGTAACGATTGAAGAGGTACAAAACAAAGTCAAGGAAGCTTACATGGCTCCATTTAAGGGCGTAGCTAAGGAGGTAGACTCCAAGCTAGCCAAGTATCTTTTGAAGCAGTGTAAGGCAGATACGGGCGACAAGGACCCCTCCGTCATTGACGCCATTAAATTTCTTGACGACAATATTCCTGGTTTTCTTCTCCCCATTGCAGAAGAAAACTATCTTCTAGGCTACACACAGGGGCTTAATGATGCTGCACAGAGTGTCGCCAACTTTGCCGAGCAAGAGAAATAATGACAACAAAAGAGAAAAACATCGTCGCCCGCATGAAGAAAAAGCAGCCATTGCTTGAGTCTCTTGAGCATCGGGTGGGCAAGGCCATCCTTTTTATCAAGGACCCTCTGACAAATGAAGTTCAAATTGCGGACGTAATTGAGAAGTTTCGTTCTTCCATCCCCGATCATCTCATGGATAACATTGACTACATTTACGTCGGTCAATTTGCGGAATTGAAGAAGCGCGAAGTCGATTCGCTCTACTACGACGGGACCATTTACATTACGAATGAACAAGACTCCACCATGGATATGGTTACGAATCTTGTTCACGAGGTGGCGCATGGCATTGAAGAAGCCAATGGCGATCGAATTTACGCAGATGGCAGGCTTTTTAAGGAATATTTGGCAAAGAAGCGTGCCGTCTTGCAGACCCTCGCTAGCTTGGAGTTCGAGGTAGAGGAAAAGTGGGCGACGGAAACAAAATTCAATGCAGCGTTCGATGAGTTTCTCTACAATACCGTGGGATATCAGATGTTGGCTACTCAATCTGCCTCCCACTTCATTTCACCCTACGCCGTGACGTCAGTTCGGGAGTATTTTGCGGTAGCGTTTGAGGAATATTTCCTTGGTCGAACATATGAGCTTAAGCAAATATCCCCAACGGCCTACGATAAAATTGATAACTTGTTTTAAAGGAGAAGAAGAATGAGATTGACAACTGCTGCCGCAAAGCGGGTAGCCAAAATGGTTGAGGTCACCGTGGAGGTGGCAGTCTACGACCCAGCAATTGAAGCAAGAGGCACCCATTTTGATTGGCGTGGCGCAGCCCATGTCGCCAACGCCCAAGGTTTCGATGTTGGTCGTTGCATGAACAATGAATTGATTCTCACAAATGGGCAATCTGGTGTTTTTGTTTTGGAGTTGCTGAGCGAAAAGTTTAAGACCGAAGAAAAGCCAACCCCCGAGGTTGAGGTAGAGAAACTGAAGGTGAAGAAAGAGGCGGCTGACGAGTCAAAGCAGAAAGAAAAATCCGAGAAGGAAAAGAAACTTAGAAAGCAGCGACGCAAGGAGAGGAAGAATGACAAATAAGAAGGACCAGAAGAAAATCAAGGTTTTGACCCTTTCGGACAACCCAATTCTTGCTTCTGGTGTAGCCATCCAAACCCGCCTCATGATTGAGGGTCTCTTGAAGACGGGGCGCTATCAATTTGTTAGTATCGGCGGCATGATAAATCCCCCAGATACGAAACCGATCAAAACCGAGGAGTATGGTGATGATTGGATCATTCTTCCGAATAATGGCTATGGCACTGCCGATCTCATTCGGAGCATTCTCCGCATGGAGAGGCCCGACATTGTTTGGTTCATGACCGACCCGAGATACTGGGAGTGGCTCTTTGACATTGAGAATGAAATCCGCCCCCTCTGCCCCATGGTTTATTACAACATCTGGGACAGCCCGCCGCCGCCGATGTTTAATCAGAAGTTCTATGAATCGTGTGATGTTCTCGTTCCAATTTCACGTGTAACCAAGAAGATCAACGAGGATGTGGCACCGAATACGGAGGTCGTCGAGATTCCACATACGGCGGATTACGGCATCTTCAAGAAGCAGAAGGCATCCGATATTGCCAATTTTAAGCTTGGGGTTCTTGGCGAAAAAAATAAGGATAAGTTTGTATTCTTCTTTAATAGCCGAAATGCCCGACGGAAACACACGGGTACCCTTGTTTGGTGGTTCAAGAATGTCCTCGATAAAATCGGGAGGGATAAGGCCGTCCTGGTTTTGCACACGAATCCAAAGGATGAACACGGCCCAGACATCGATGCGATCATTAAAGATCGCGGATTGACCAATGGTGAAGTATTTGTGAGCCCAAATAAGATTTCGACGGAGCAATTGGCAGGGTTGTATAATGTTGCCGACGTGACGGCCCTCATTTCGGATGCAGAAGGATGGGGTCTGGCCCTGGTCGAATCTCTTGCATGTGAAACCCCCGTAATTTGCACCATGACGGGCGGCATGCAGCAACAGGTGACCGATGGGAAGGGCAATTGGTTTGGCATTGGAATTGAGCCGAGCAGCCAAATGGTTGTTGGGAGTCAGCAAGTGCCGTACATTTTCGAGGATCGGATTGCGAAGGAGGACTTCGTCGCCGCTTGCGTCAAGATGTACAATATGAGCAAGAAGGACCGAGAAGACATGGGTAAAGCTGCCAGAGAGTTTGTTGTGCGAGAGTATGGCTTTGCCGATTACACTGAAAAGTGGGACAAATTGTTTGAGAAGATTCACAAGGAGCGGGGCAGTTGGCCGACAAGGGGTTATGATACTCGCTACGAGCTAAAGGAGACAGAATGAAATGGTAAGGGAAATTAAAGACATGGCAACCAGCAAAATGAAGACGTGGGCAGCGAAGGTGACGGGG
>Ga0209434_1000189_pt1 | contig 31688 bp, 16 predicted proteins | sample ETNvirnome_2_300_FD_184068 | JGI IMG/M metagenome (GOLD analysis project Ga0209434, IMG submission 184068) | Marine viral communities from the Pacific Ocean - ETNP_2_300 (SPAdes) (version 2) | ecosystem: Environmental > Aquatic > Marine > Oceanic | place: Pacific Ocean | collected 2013-06-22 | reverse complement strand
AGACTGTTTTAAAAATAACTCTCGCTTCGACCTATATATCTTATGCGATGTCACAAAATCATTAGAACTTTGTGTCCAATTCAAAATCAAGTTCTTATTGCCACTTAACACTTCAAGATTTTCTGGAGGCTCTGGCGGGATGATATCATCAGAAGAAGAAGTAGTAATAGAAAAATTGATAGGCAAGCTTTCGCTTCCAGCCGTATCTACTGTGATGATAGAAAACTGAAATTCTTTATTCTCAATCCAATTAGTATTATCCAATAAATAACTATTTGACTTGTCTATGTTAACATTGTCTAATAGAGTATCTTCAAGCACCCCATCTTTATCATTCCTTCTGATTGTTAATAGATGGTGGGAAAAAAACGGCGAGCTACTATTATTCCATGTTGCAAATAGACTTAAATCACTCTGTTGCACAACCGCTGGATTTGACACGGTTGTTACCTCTTGGAATATAGAAGCTTGAGTCCTAACGATAACACCAGGGCTAGCATTTTGGATAGCATCTAAAGTCTGTAACTTTACAAGATACGTGGTGTTATTCTTCACAGATTCATAAACAACCTGTCCGGAATCATCTTTGAATGGAATAAGCTGAATATCTCTGTTAAATTTGTTCTGAACAAGAATGGGTTCCGAAGTTCTATCTCCATTTTCTACTAATATGATCCGAAATAAATCAGGCAATGCAAGATAAGGGTCATAAGGATCTAAACCAACATTCCACGCTATTTTCATTATGATATTAATATCATCAGTTGCTCCTTTTTCATAAACAATGTCAGCATTATCTACTTCATTGGGATTGGGATTAAAGGCTGGCGCATCAATTCTTTCAAGTAATGACGATGAGACACCACTTGTAGAGACAGTAGACAGGGCGAACCTGTAGTGAGTGCCATTACTTAAGTTCTTAATAATAGCAAACGTCTTGCTTGAATCAACACTTACAGTCGTAGGCGAACCTACATCTTTATATCCTGTATTAAGTTCTTGAATCTGAATATCATAACGATCAATATTGGAAGACGGAGAAGGCTCCCATAGCAACTGAACTAAACCATTGCCTTCAAAAGATTGCAAAAAAGGAGCATTACTTGGAACCGTAGTGTCTTTTAAAGTCTTGGCGAATATAGAGAGTGTGTCAGCACTTTCGTTTCCGCTCAAATCAACAGATTTAATTCTATAATAGTAAACGACATCTGGCTCTAATCCAGTATCTATAAAAGAGCTGACAGAAGTTTCTGTAAGCTCAGAAAAATCGATATTATTCTGACTTTTTTCAACCACATATTTATCAAAATCAACTTCCGTATTACCATCCCAAGCGAGTGTTAGAGACGTAGATTGTATGTCGTCGATAACAAAGCCTGATGGAACGGCTGGTGGCATCGAATCAGAAAACACAATTGACGTGACCCCTGAAAAATCACTAAATCCTCCCACTACATTATCAATGCGCCGCATATATAAGAAACTTGTTCTGTTGTCTGCTACAGTTACGCTCCGTGGGCCAAAAGTACGAGCTACAAAGCGATTGATAATACCCATGCCATCAGAAACAGTAAGATCAAGACCAGCAGATGTTACACTCCATCCCAAGATTCTTCCATCTCCCACTATATCTGAGAGAAATGCTAATTGACTGTCAATAATCGTAAAACGTCTTCTATCTGACGCCGCAGAATAAGAGCTACCAAAAGCGAATACATCGAGTTGATAATGTGGGCTAAAAAGAGGCATATTACAGATTCAATGTCAAGAATTCTTTGTTTTCTAACTCAAACATTAAGCCAAAGTTCTTTACGACAGGAACATCTGTATAAGCACCGCAGTAAATGAGACTGGACATATCTCTGGCTATGAAAGTAAATGAATTAGATTGCAGAATAAAACTTGAGCCATCGAAAGCATCAATAACCAAATAATACAACCTATTTGGCTCAAAATCTGTCAAAACTGCTCGAAACAATACATTTACAGATTCACCCTTGCTCAGCTGCACTCCTTCTTGCCCCATCATTACATTGTTAACAAGCCAACCAGTCTGATCATTTCCACTAAACACAGTCTTAAATAGAGACGTTCTCTCTGCGTCTTCGTAAAACCGGATACGGAAGTCAAAATTCTTTGTTGCGCCAAGCGCATTTGTGAATTCAAAGTCAGTGTTGTCTATAAAGGATGCACTACAACCAGCAATAAACGAATTAGTATCTAAAACAGTCGCAAGAACAGTTCCGTCGAAAGATTCAATTTTTACAAAATAAAATATATTACAGCGAATGTTCGCTGCCCCAGGCACTGTAAACAAAACTCTCACAGAACCATTCGAACTAATCAACTTGCCTGTTACCGGAAATGTTTCGCCATCAACACTAAAGCCAAGAGTGTCATCTACACTCGAAGCGCTAAATGCAAGATCTGTTAAACCTACATCGTTATATAACGAAATCTTAAAATGATAGTTAGCAGTAGAACCAGTATTATTAAATAGGAAATCTACTGTATTAATAAACAGATTGGTGTTATAGGGGCCATATTCATCAAACTCCGCAGCTTGCTGCAACCCACTTCTTGCCGGAGTAATAAAACGAATGCCCACTCGCATATTCTTGCCTATTTGATCAACATTGAATATACGATTTTCATCAATAACATGATAGTCCGTCCAATCAATAGAATCTGTAGTATTAACTCCAAAAATAATGTCAGCCGCAACTGGAATCAACTTCTGGCTTGTTAAGATTCCCTTGGTAAGTTTGCTCCCCAGCATAAAGTTTGTTGTGAAGAAATGCACAGCCTGACTTGTCACGGATTTTACCGTTACTCTGTGCAATGACGGACTAATATCTTTTGTCTTGCTAGTTAGTTCTGCTTTAAATTGTATGAATTGCCCTGACAATGAGCTAATATCTACGCCTCCAGCTTGCTCTATGGCAAACGGCCCTTGATAATCTTCCAAAATAATATCATTCTGCGTTGCCGATGCTCTTACAAAGATTAGAACCTCCGTGTTTGAAGGCTCAGTTGCTTGCCACGAAATCGTATCCCACTTGATTAAGTCATTCGTCCCATTGAAAACTAAGCTCTCGTACACGCCTTTATCTTGTTCTATTTTATCTCCAGAAAAGAATGCAGATTCACCGCTCAATGAGTCTACGATATTGCCAAGGGGATCTAGTTCAATAATCTTACTCTGGTTTACAAAATCTTGCAGCTGCGAGATTGTTATACTATCTGTAAACTCTGGAATAACATTTCCGTCTGTGTCAAAGAGGATTGTTTCATTACCAGCCTTATCAATGAGCTTCAGGTATACTGTCTTTTCGTCTGTAATTGGTTTGATTCTAGTAACCTTCGAATCAGAAACGACATAGATATTGTCATTAAACGAGTCAAGCGCAAAATCGTTAATATTTTCAGGATGAGTATATCTCCACACCCAAGAACCTGTCGCAGAAAAGAAATAAACAGTCTTGCCAACAGCAGCATAAAGCACATTGTTAAACATCTTTATTGCTGATACTCGACCAGAAATGGTCTTAAACGAACGATTAAAAGCAATATTTGTAAGCTCTGAGCGTAGTATCTTACCCTCCGTAGATGTGCCCACAAAAATTTTATTGCCATTAAAGTTAAAAATATTAATTGCGGTAATAGCGTCGTCCGAGTCACTATGAACGATCGGAGCGGAAGGTTCTAGCGGGTCAATAATATAAACATGCCCCTTTTCCCCAGTTGCTGCATATAGATTGCCAGAAGCAGCCGCCAAGTCATAGATATTACTGCCGATACCGGACAAAACTAGATCTAAATCTCGTCCATCAAATTTATATAGCGAACCATTGGGACCAGTGCCAACATAAAGGAAATTATCTAATTCAACAGCAGCAAACGCACGAGCGCCATTCACCGCAAATGCAGAAGGATCAGTAAACGTGCTATCATTATAAACAAAAATTTGAGCTGCACCAGCACCACTAGTCCCTACGCCTACAACAAACTTATTATTATATTTAACTACAAACTCGACGATTCGTTCATCGCCATAATCAACTAAAGTAATCCATTCGTCATCTGTGGAGCTAAATGCCTGCAACAAACCGGGATTAGCCGTTCCAGCATACAATTGACTGTCAGAATCAATAAATGACACTGTAGAGCCCGAACCCGAGCTAAAGACTAAACTGTCTGACATCGCATCTACGGTGGATCCCATGTTGTGCAACGAGGTGACAGCAAAATCTATTGGAGTTTGAGAGGCCAACCCGTCTGCCGTAAAATTCGTGAAATTCGAAATAACCATCTTATCGAGACCCGATCCCTCAGTTCCATCGTCTGCATTGTTAATGTTCACTCTTAAAGTGGTAGCATCTACCTGTTGAACAATTTTAATTTCACCAACGGGAGGTGTGGTATCTAAATATATTCTTTCATAAGGGAAGGGACGGTTTGTTTCGTTGACTTTAATCTCGTTTTCATCTCCTGACGACACAATAATGATTTGGTCATCGTTGGACGAAACGCCCTTCACTAGTATAGTATTAGACCCTAAAACTTTTGCCTCTTCATCTGTCTGTGCAAAAGACGCTATCTCTCTAATATCGTTTCTTATCCTAACATCAACTCGATCAGACTTCTTCAGCTCGGTTTTAAACTTTATCAAACTGAACGGCACCTGAGAAGCATTAGCGGATGTCTTCAAAAGAACGTCATACCCGTGCTTAACGCGAGTTCCGTTCAAATATACTTCCGTAAAGGAATCAGGTGAAAATTCATCCTCTGAAAGAATAAAATAAGTAGTTGTGTCATCAAGATTAGTTTCAAAATTAGTATAATCTTTAACTCCATATGATTTTGCCGTAAAAGAATCATTAGATATTTGATTCAATTGTGAAAGCGTGCTCGCCCAAAAAATATTAGGACCTTGCCACGCAATACTCTTCACATTATTGCGCCAGATATCAGCATCTTGCGTGTTAACTTTGGTAAAATTTGAACCTAGCATTTTTACGACACCAGATCCAGTCGCTAAATAACGAATAGCCGTGTTTCTAACAGCAATACCATTTATACAATTAGACGGCAAGCCATTTTTTGTAGTAAAATGCGTAATTGCATTGTTAGCAAATCTCGTTAAACCCCCGGTTGTCCCTATCCAGGCAACATTTGCATCGTCTACTTGAGTCGAAGTAACTGAAGCAATAAATATATCTCCCCCAGGAACAACAATAATCTCACCTTGTGACGTGTTCAATTGCCTATCCGGTGGGTCATCTATTTCATTACCTCCTCTATCCTCTTTCTTCTTCTTATCACCTGGCGGCGGGTCATCTATTTCATTACCTCCTCTATCCTCTTTCTTCTTCTTATCACCTGGCGGCGGAATAATTCCTATAATAATTATTTTTATTTCGCCAGGAGGTGGAGTGCTGTCGTCGCTATCACTGCTACCTGCAAATATTATTTCTCCCAAAATAGTTCCACTATCTTCGGTTCCAATGAGAATTTTATTATTTTTGTCAAAAGCGAAAGTTGTCACGGAGAGATTGGTCAAGTCACCTTTATTGCTTAACGTAACTGCTCGAAATGACTTGTGATCACTGCTAGCAAGAATAATATCATCTGCTTCATCTGCTACTTCCACTGCAACAAACATAACATTATTTCTATCAAACGCAATGGTTTTAATATTCTTGTCAGCCACATTATTATCAGGCAATACAGTGATGTTCCCCGTATTGGCAAAGTAAAAAATAACACCACAGCCCGTTGCCAACCATGCATCGCCATGGTTATTGACTACAGCATCATTAACAGAAAAATTAGAAACAGGATATTCAACGCTCGACACGGGCACAATCTCAAATGGATCTACTGCATCTTCTAAATAATAACGAATAGAACCAAACATAAAATCACAGCTTAATGTGTCTGAAAAATCACCAAATCGTATTTCTTTTCGTAGTAACCGTCCGCTCACTAACAAATCTGTTTCTCCATACACATCTGCGGAAACAAAATACGCCTCAGTTCGTGACAAATCATACCTAGCATCTTTAACATTGTGAAATACTGCTGGTGTCGTTACATACTCGTCGCTGCCTGCCAGGTATTCATCAGCAGCAAACAAGCCATCATAAAGCACATGCAAATTCCCAGAAAATGTATCAGAGACTGCCGGAGAACTCCATCTCCTATTATCCAAGGCATCCAGCATAACATCAAAAGAATTATTAGCACTGCTTCTCCACACATCGTTCAAGTTCTCATGCAACGCGATGAAGATATGGGGACGCTGTGGAATCAAATAAGGATCGCAATATGGATCTACAGACCGAGGATCTAGTTCTCGATAGTCTTCCCAGGCGATATATACATCTCCAGTTTCCTCATGTTCTGATAAACGCGGATATAGCGAATCGTTACAAGCATCTGTGATGCGCTGAACATCTGTGAGAGGAGTAAGATCCAACGCAAAAATGCGATTATAAATCTCGAATTGATCTGTAAAGTTATCTTGCCATACAACATATATTTTCCCAGCCGATGTAATCAATACATCGGGGTCATCAGCTAATTGAGCCATAGGTTCAGGCACAGTAATATCTGAACCAGAATGATAGCTACTCACCCATGTATCGCTTGTGGTATTATAGCTTGATAAATGCACAGAAGAAGTCTCATTAGTAAACTTTTTCACCCAAGCAATGAATGCCGTTTCTCGATACGTTGCGATAGCGGGGCGATAGGCTCCAAATTCAACTTCTGTAACCCTAGTTTCTCCAGACCAGGAAAAATTCTCCAGAGACCACTTGTTATAGAATATTTCTGGGTGCCCCAGTCGATGATCCTCCCAAACAACATGCGCATCACCCTTTCCATCAACAGATAATCTCGGATGACGAGAATGATTTGTGCCAGTTCCAATAAGTTGAGGCGAGCTCCAGCCAACATTGTTCTTATAGATAAATCCAATGTTCGTTGTTTCTGTTTGATTGCTTTCATATACTACATAAATATTTCCATTCTCACCAATGCCAATGTCTGGATTTTGTAATCCAGCGGGAGTAGACACCAAAAGTTCTGGCTCTGACCACGTGCCGTTATCTAACTTAGCATATAACATCTGTCCAGCCTGGTTACCATCATCATACCACACAACATGGTCAACTCCATTAGAATCCTGCACAGTAGCCGGTTTTCGCCCATTTCCTTCGCTCGAAGCAGATTTATTAAAATGAATTTTAGCAATTTCTTTAAATCGCTGATCAGAAGCGGAGTTGGCAAAAAGCTGTAATGATTGCTCTTTACCAATAAGCCTATATTGCGTAGTAGCAGTGGCATCAAAAACAACTTTTCTGTTTGCCTCTAAAAAGACAACTTCTTGCGGAAGAAAATATATTGTCTCTCTAAAAGTTCCATCATTAACATAAATTCCGAGTCCATCAGGTTCTGCACTATCTGCCAAAGCAGAGACATTCTCCACGCCTGTAACAGTCAAAGTGAAATCAATTGTCCAGCCTTTAACATTGTCAGCACGATCAAACCATGCTGTTCCTGGCTTATCTTGCCTATAATACCATTGTCCAGTAACCCTAAAACCATATTCATCTAAATATGGAGAATGTGCTGATATGTACGGGGCATCACATACTGCAACTAGGTTTCCAGCCTCTTCTTCTAAACTATCTTTTTCTTCTGTAGTTAATTTAAAAAGCCCGGCATCAATAGATTCACGGCTTGAAGAAGAAGCGGGTGGTTCAGCGGCTATAGACGTAAGAGCGAAATCGCTCACTTTAATATAAATTACTGCACCCGCACTGGCTTCGATAATCCTATTAAATGGCATGCCAGCCAGAAACCTGCCAGCAGACACAGACAATCTAGCTCTGTTATCTCCTGCGTCTTTAGTGATACGATCCAGTATAAATATATCAACTAAAGTCCATACTCCCGCCGCTCTTTGATAGTGGACAACACGGGAACAATCAAACACATCTGGAATAAAACTAACAAAAAGTTCATTGTCTTCTAACTGAACTCCCGCACCAATGCTCGTCAGCGTCCCAGTTGTTCCTGTAAGACTAAGATCTTTTTCTTCTAGTCTCTCTTCTAACGTCCAAGATGAACCAGAGCCTGTATAGACATAAACCGAAGAAAACTGAACAGCCTGAGACGGCGGCTGCCCAACAACTAAAGTATCACCATCAAAATCTAAACTCGCTCCAAACTTCCTACCAACATCACCCGGGTCATCATTAGTAGTAATTTTTGTTTCCGCCCACTTAGACTGACTATCAAAAATATAAACAGCACCCCTGCCTTGATCTCTTACTCCTACTCCGGTAGTATTATCAAAAATAGCTCCAACCGCAACATGTGTTCCATCATAAGCAACAGAAGAACCGAACGCATCTTCTGCCTGACCGTCAGATGCAGTTAATGTTTGGATAAGATTAAATGACGTAAAAATACCCGAACCAGATTTCTCGTATACATATACTACACCTTTATTATTAGAATCTGCTGGCGAACCAACAACAATTCGATCTCCAACAATTGCCAGCTGCCCTTCTAGTCCCCAAAGCAGTCTATTGGGCTCAGATAGGGTTGAGACTTCTGTCCATGTGTAATCATCAGAAGTAAATATAAAAAGTTTACCACCATCGGATATACCAGACGAAGCAGAAACAACTAAAGTATTTCCGCTTATCGCCAGTCCCAGTCCAAATGCAAACAAATTAGTATCGCTCGGTAACGGAGCGGGCTCTAACGGTCCCCAAGCATCAGCCATAAAGCCAAAGGTAAAAGTGTTAACAACTTTATTCTCTGGAGAGGATGCGGCAGCCTTATTACCATCAACAGCAACTACTGATCCAAATCTCCCATTTGCCTGCGGAGACTCCTGAAAAAACTTTTGCCCCGACTTGATACTAACACCGGTGGGACATGGGACTAAAACGCCAGGAACTGGAGCAGGAGCATCAACTGTTACCTGCACTATAGATGGCAAGCTTGTAACGCCATCTCTAGACGCAGTGATCTGAACAGTGCCAGCGGACACGCCAGTAACAACACCTGCTTGAACGGTAGCGATCACCTGGTCATCAGTAGTCCAGGTAGCGCTCCCTGTTATGTCAGACGTTGACTGGTCGTCAAAAATAGCAGTCGCAAAAATCGATACGGAATTCCCAATCTGAACTGCTACATTTATTTCTGAAAGAACGATCTGGGATAAAGTGACAACAGCCCCAACAACTGTTAGCTGCGAAGACCTGCTCTGTCCCAGAGATGGAAGACCTGCCGTGATCGTTGCAGAGCCAGCAGATATTCCCGTAGTAAGTCCTGTATTATCAATAGTAGCCACGTTTCTTTTCCGAAACGAGACTGTATTCCAATTAACTTGATTACTAATATCTTGACTCGAACTATCACTTAATGTTGCTTGAGCAGTAAATTTAAGAGTTTTCCCCTGATCAACTGTTGGATTATCACTGCGTGCGGGGATAATCGTAAAATTTTCAATTATTGGAATAGGATCAGTAATTGTGACATCAGCACTTGCAACGATAGTAAAAGCAGGCGATTGACCAACTGTTATAAGTGCAGAGCCCTTACTAATAGCTGTCGCTAAGCCTCTCGTGGCTATCTGTCCGTTAACAACTGTTATAAGATTGCTATCACCACTACTCCAATGCATTGCGGTAGTAACATCTTGCCTAGAATCATCATCATATGTGCCAAACGCTCTAAATTGAAGTTGTTCACCCTCCGGAAGAGAAACACTATCAGGAACAATCTCAAGCGAAGTCAAGACAGGATCAGAAGGTAGTGCTAACCCAACGTGCCCCTTGAGAGAAACGGAACCATCATTATTATTAAAATAAAAAGCCAAACCAAGAGTGCCTGACCGACTGATAGCTCTTCCCACGGCGCCGGAAAGAGGCACATCTATGCTACTACTACTTACAATGCTATCTTCAGCAGAATTTAATTGCAACTTCCAGAGCTGTGCAGTTCTCGAATTAATGCTAGAAAGCACACATAAACTTCCGTCACTTGCGAAATCCATCCCAACCAAAGGAGCGACATAATCAAATCCTGTCGCCGCAATATCTATAGACTGATAGGTTCCCGTTTTAGCATTTATTTTTCGAATTTCTCTTTTGTCACTTGTAGTATCTCTAACCAAGACAAATACTTGATTTGGACTAGATGGCTTTGTCGCCATAGCTACAGGGCGGCGATGAAGCGAAAATTTTGGCAGGTTCAGGAAATCATGAATTGGATTTTGAAAATCCAAGGCGCCTGTAACAAGATTTCCCACCAATAGGGAACCGCCCTGTTCGAGAGGCACGCCTGGTAGATTCAAATTAGATTGGTGCCTTAGATAGAAATACTTGTCTGTTCTCTTATCTGTTTCATCAAAATAATATGCACAACCACCATCAAGTATTACGCGATTGCTTGGGCCAATAACTCCTAATCTTCCATCTTGATTAATTGCAACTAAGCTGTTCGCATAACCAACACCAAGAGAATTCCAATTAGCTAGACCATAAAGAAGCCCAGAAAAAGGATCGAAAAACATTCCAACGACTTCTACGCCATCAGGTTGAAACGGGTAGACCTTTAGGATATTTCCATTGGTTGGATGAAGATCAAAAAGAAGCGAATTAGGCATAATATTTAACTCAAGACTGCGAAGTATTTATCCGCAAACCATCCTTTGTAAACGATATTCTATTCGCCCCAATATTTTGTACAAGTTCCCAATTATTGTTAACAGGATTCCCTCCTGATCCTGTCGCAACAAAATCTATAGAATGATTATAGGTCGGAATCAAATAGCTCTTAAATATAGAAGCTCCCCTTGCGTGACTAAAAACTTTATACAAGTCATTATCTGAGACAAACGCACTATTGATAGGAGAAAACGTTCTTATAGCAGAGCCAAAAATATTTTTACCACCAGGAACAATAGAAAAAACACTACCTCCCGTACCTGCCTTATTGGGATTAACTGCTAATATCTTTTTATTAATATTATCTTCCACAAATCCCTTTAATCCTAACGCTTGTGTTAATGGGAAGCTCGCAAATTCATGAAACTGTATATCATTAAATTCTGTCGCTGTTCCCGGCACAAAAGCACCATTAACTGAATAATAAAATGATTGATATCGAGTCACTAACCCCGTCTTAAAAGCTCCAAATTCTAATTTTCTATCACCTGAAGTCTGATCCAATAAACCAGTTCCATCGATCGCGAGTGATCGATTAACATATATCTTAATATCGCTACCAACTCCAACAATTGTAAGTGTCGTATATTGGGTAAAATCATATGTGTCTTCAGTGGGAATTGTTAATTTGCTAGAAAAAAGTCCTAAGCGATCTGCAAATATTCTCACCTCTGCAAACTTTGTGCCATCTTGTATGCGTATTATTTGGAAGTTGTCTCTGTCAAAAACATCGGGCTCGGCATCCGCAACAGAAGAACCATTGTTAAACACTGTCTCAATAGTCCATCCTGTGCTGTTAGATACAGTTTGGTTCCACCTAGACCCTGTTGTTCTGAAATGACTAATTGCATATTTACCAAAAACGGCTGTATCACTTACGGCGATCGACACAAAATAGTCTGTTCCTCTGTGTAATTTACCACCCGGAATAGAAAAAGTAGTTTGTCGGGATCCAATCACCACGGAAAAAATATTCTCTCCCCCAGCAAACGTGCCAACTTTTATTGATATATATTGAACAGCCTTAGAAGGAGGCGTCAAAACACTCCACGAAACAACTGGTCGCAAGGACAAAACATCAAGGGGGTCAGATCGTCCTTCAACCTTAATGTCTTCTACAACAAATGAAGATGATTCGACAACAACGGTTTTTGAGGCAACTATATCTCCACTAGTTACTCCATCAAAAGGTTGCACTTCAGAGCGAACTTGATCTCCCACCGCCACATCTAATCTTACAAACTGCTGTCCACTAAAATCGTTTTGCAATACATCATTAACATACCAGTAAATATTCGTTTTATCATCATCTATATCACCACTAAACTCATAATCAGCTTTTAAGATATCATTTTCATTGGGATTTCTTGGAAGGATTTGAACATCTGAGCTAAGCGGCGCATCGGTAGAAACTGTAATAGTGTTAGTAGTTACTCGCGGCCCATGTTCAAAGCCATCTCCTGGAAAAACATAGGCGAACCACAGATCCCCATATGAAGTGAATTCAGATAGCACAACAATCTGATTATCAAACTGTCTCTGGTGCCCACCATTTTTAAACCACTTGACAAGAGTATTCGACTCTTTATCTCCATCTGTATCAATAAAGCCATAGGACAGGTCTATGTCATCTACTATAGATGCCTTTGAGGGTGATAGTATTGGAGATGTAGCTTCTGGCAAAGCATTAAAGTGGAAAGAAAATATCTTCCAATCACTAAAATTATCTTCCGTGTCCCTTGCTTTAATCTGCCCATAATAAGTAGTGCCTCGATCAAGTGCAGGCCCTAAATAAGACCAAGACCTAGATGTGCTTTGAAAGATTCCCATTCCCTTGATATTCCCAACGAACAGTGAAGTTCCTAAATTATTAGATGAAGTTCCTATTAATATTTCAAAACTATGCTGTTCAATAATATTTGTTTTTGTGATTAAACCATATTCATCAGTAACAGCTACTTTGAAGGGGTCAAATTCCCACGACAATACTGGCCGTCCATTAATGATTCTGACAGTTTTGTCGAGACTCGTGTCCTGATTATTCAGTTTTATCGTTAAATCAATCATACTCGAACTGTTGCTATCCCATTAATTTCTAAATAACCATTCTTTAATTCTGTACCCGTGCCAAAAATATCTAAACTCCCAACAGCAGCCTCGTCCGCAAACCTCTTTCTTGAGTGCCACATTAGCGGAGAGCCCTCTAATATCTTCCCATCTGTTCTTGTTGCTAAAATGCTAGTGCCATCGGTCTCTACTGATGTCAGATAAAAAGCATTTGGGTCACTAAATAAAAAGCCCAAATCTATTTCCTCATTATTCATGTGATCAGTATCAAAGGCAAAATCTAAAGAGTAATTGATAACTTTTTGAATAGTAGCTCCTGTGGCATCGGCGGCATTCAAAACTACTAAATCATCAATAGCACCTTGGTTTCCTACAACGTTGAATGCCGGATTAATCGCTAAACGATTCACTGCAATAACAGCGCTACCACCGGTCAATGACGCAGGGACTGAGCCAGAGGTGCTTAACGAATCTTCAATTCCATCGATAAATAGCCTAACACTGGGTCCAGAGCCATCATAAACAAGCCAAAAATGATGCCAATTATCCACAGAATACTTAGAGCTAGTTATAACAAAATCAGTGCCTGACGAATCATACAATATTGCTCGAAGAGCATTATTTACACCATCTGGCTCTGTTTGCTCATGAACTAGTAAAATCAAATCATTATTTACAGTGGGTTGCCTTATGTCAAACAGTGATATCTTCAATGGCTCTAGTGATCCTGTGCTCGGATTACGAACCTGTCCTGGGTTAATAGGATTTAACCAAAAACCAACCGTCATTTTATTAGACACTTTTAAGCTAACATCATCTCTCTCTATATGTTGATCTTGTTTGATATCAAGCCCAAGATTGCCATCCAGTATCTCAGCCGCAGGCCCAAATTCCCGAAACACATTGCCACTAACAGAATCAATCAGTGGCAATGAATCAAATTTTGCTATAAATCGTGCTGAAGATATAAAACTCATAATTACGCCGTAAAATAATTCACTGTTAAAATTGCATTATTATCAACAAATGCTTCCGAATCTTTACGCAAAGATCGTTCTAGCCACACATAGGTCACATCATTAAACTTCAGGTCATCTCCGTTCGTCCTCTCGCCGCTGACATCAATGATAATAGGACTCGAAGAATCTGCTTCAGACAAGCTAGACACACGAGTAGAACCAAAAACAGGCGAATCTAGCCCAGACCTAATTCTTTGAGCCGGCCCTGCATCAACTTCATAATTATCGCCCGAGGTGATGTTGAACGGCAAGCTAGACTGCAAAACAAAAGTGCCGCTAGAATCATCATAACTATTGATAATACGGGATTGATTCTTGTTGCTCCCACTCGTCATTCTTAAAAGAGCATCTTTAAAATGGTTATCACTAAAGACGCCAGCCACCGATGTATCAATTAACGATATAGATGATCCACCAGTAGATGAACTGCTGTGATAATCATTACTAGGCATTTCGATTGCTATCCTCACCAAAGAGCTATTATTAATAGTATTTTGTCTAAGGTGCACCGCTACGTTCAATGCTGTATCAGAAGCGTGTTCATTTTTGATTGCTAAACAGCGATACTGCTTAAAATCATCATTAAACTTTTGGCTAAATAAGCCATCTACCGCCAACCCAAACACCCTATCAGACGAATCATGAAAGTTAGTTACTTCATTAATAGATCGTGACTTTACTGTAATAGTAGTGCTATTTATCGATTCTGTATTTATGATCTCCGAATTAATACCTAAATATTCAAACCCTGCTAAATCCGACACAGACGCAACAGATATGTTCTTGACATAAAGTCCAAGTGCAGACGAAAGTGTCGTATTGGGATACACAGAAGACGTGCTAACATGTCCACCAATAGATTGACTCGTATTTGTCTGAGCAATTTCTGGTTCCAGGCTCGTTAGATAAAATTTAATATCCGACTTACTGACTGCCATTCAATAAACTCGCTGTAGTAAAGTTAGTGCCATCATATATATTTATTTGATCAGTATTCTCTTCAAATATATAAAGAGACACTGGATCAGCAAATAGTCCTTTAATCTGATTGTCAAAAGTATTTATGAGGCTGAATGTGGTCTTGTTAAATTTATGCAATTCCCCATTACGGAGCCCCAAATATAAATTGTCACCAAAAACTGCCATGCCATTGATCACTGAATCCAAATCAGTAAACTGTTGTAAATCTGTCAAAGTATCATCTTGAAATTTCTGTAACAGACCCTTGTCGTTGCTATCTTTAATAGCAATGTGCAATATATTATCAAAGAACGCTAATGACGTAGATGTAGAACTCAAATGGGTCATTAGCTCATTATTGCGATAAAGCGGGAAGGAAGAAGAGGCAAACGCACTCCATATGTCAGCACCATTAACGACAAAAGCAGAAACTTCAGCGTTGTCATCTGAAACAAATTTTCTAAAAAAATGATCACTTTCGTCTCCGACTAATACATTACCACCAAAGTCTTTGAATTTCACTTCTAAAAATTTTAATCCGTCATCTCCCTGAATATGCCACGTTTGAACTTCTGCAAATTCTTGTTCTATCTCTTCCGCTCCTTCAACGGGAGTCCCATCTGCCTGCTTTTGTTGTAAAACCACTGATTTTACTGCCGTTGCTTCATCAAAAGCCTTAACTTTCACCACTAAGTCGCGCTGACTTATAAAATTTGATGCACTTTGAGCTGCGACTGATCCTTTAGGCGGCGTTGTGTCTAAAATCACGTAATCCATTGGATAGATAGTAAGGTCATCAACAAATGTGGGAGCCGAAGACATTCCTGATTCATCCATTAGATTAAATTTCAAACGATAATCATTACTAGGAGCAATATCTCTTACGTCCCACGTGAATAAAGCCGAATCAAACAGAATCTCTTCATTTACTGGCGTCCAATCAATTTCAAGTTTCTCTGAACTATAATAAACTTGATATAACGCCCTCTGGGAAATTGTATTACGAACAGCCTCGTGATCAAAAACAACTGGCACGCCCAAACGATGGATCGAACCAGGGATCGGATTCACAACAACTGGAGGTGACAAATCTATGGATTTAACCTCAAAATTATCTGGAATAGCTGCAATCTCTGAACGAGCCCCCCTCGCATCACGACATCGAATACCAAATCGACACTGCTTGCTTTTAATAGAGAAAGGAACTCGCCAAACAAATGAACTAACACTGGCGGGCGTTGATGCTATTTGCTTCCATTCAACCTGCTTATCAGTTTCAAAAGAATCAGTAAAAAATAGTTCATACCAAGATGCAATATCATCAGGATGATGCGGAAACGGACTATACCATTCAACTTCTATTGCGCGATCAACAATTGTTTCGCCACCATTTGGGAATGTAATTGTGGGAGGGTTACAAGACGCCATAAATCGATACTATTTCTTGATGAAAAATTTTGGATTGCCAAATGTAAAACGAGGGTCGTCTACATCATATAACTGCTTGAATGAGTCAACGTTCGTCAAGTGAGCTAATTTGCTCGTTTTCAGTCTCTTATAGACGCTATCAGCATCTATGCTTTTCGAATTAGCATAAGCAACTTGAAAATCTTCAACGACATTAGCCAGGTTAGGATTTAAAAGGTCTGCTTGGTTACCCGCACAAAGAACATCTCTCAATTTTGTGCAAGGATCTGGGACATTGACGACAATTGCCGATAATCCATCTTTGTTAAAAAATCCGTCGCTATTTTGTATATTAAATTTACCAGTGAATACTCCTTTCTGGTCTGAATCCTCCAACAAAGGTATTGCATATTGATCATTAATACCTTGCTGAATAAAATTAAAAGTAAACTCATTATTGTCTAAATGTTTAAACTTCCTCAAGCTCTTGATAGCATCAAAAACTGACAAACGAGAAGGATCGGCAAATATCACCCGAATATGAATAGATGTCGTGCCGGGAACTCTAGGAGCCTGTTCACTTGAGTCTTCTGTCTCTTCTTCCGTAGGAGCCTGTTCACTTGAGTCTTCTGTCTCTTCTTCCGTCTGCACTCTGTGCTGAATGACAGAAAGCCCCTTGTATTCATCAGCTTTTTCAGTAAAGCCGTCATCATAAAAGAACTCTACCTTATATTCCATTTGTGAAACATTAGCCATCACATCCAGGCAGAATACTTTTGTAATCCCAAAGTAAGTAAGAATTTGAATACAAACTCTTTTAATGCCATTTCCGGCAGAAAGAACCCAAGGCGCGATAAACCTATCCTTGTCGATATAATATGCGCTAATGCCTTTTTCTTCGGGATCTCCGTCCGACCTGCTTGAGCTAGCCCCACCAGGAAGCCGCCCATCAATATTTATCCAAGATGACCAATCACTATCATTTTCATTCCTCGCACGAAACGCATACGTACCAGGAGCGCCTATAATATCCAATCTTGTAAGACAGTCATCTACAACACTGGCAACTCTATCATCCGCAATAGCAAATGAAGAAACAGCATCAGGCTCATAAATCCTAGCTTTTAGATATTGATCTGCATCTCTATTTGTGTTATCTATATCAAAGATTTCATCATCAGAAAAGACACAAGTTAATGGTAATACTGCCGCAGGAGATGGCTGAGGACATTTGTTAACTTTAATCTTTTGGTCAGAAATACCTGAAAATACAAAATTAGCTGCTGCATCAGAGACCACAAGCGGAGTAAACGCATTCCCGATGGCATTAACATCTGCATGCCCTTGCCCAGAAAACCAAAATTCGTTTAAAGACGATTGCCAAATGCCATAGAAAATATCGGGAACTTGAGCCAAGTCTTTCGTTTTATTTTCTCTAAAATCCTGCCAAGCAATAGCAAAATTCCCATGGATATTCGCAGCAACACTAGGAAATAATGCCTGATTAGTGCTTTGAGATATCTTTAAATCATCTTGCCCTTGTCCGCTACACACCCACTGCTTTGCGTCTAAATCATCTCTCCAGAAATCTCTTTTCATAGATGCGCAGTCAAACCTAAAACTTGAATCTTTGATCTTGTAAAACGTATCTAGTATATATGCGTCAACAGTTAGATAATAAGTTACTCCACATACCAACGGTCGTTCAGTAACATTCTCCAAAGTCTCAAGTTGTATTTGTTGCTCAATTAGAGTCGCTGGCAATACCTCCGGCGCATATATAATATCAGGAATAGTTGCTTGTAACAATTCTGCTCCATTGGCGCTTAATGCACAATAAGAACCATTCGTTTTCAAGAACCATCGTTTTTGATCAAAAAGAGAAAATGCCGAGTACAATAATGAAGTACGTTGAGGGTCTGTAAAGATTGATAATCGCATATGCATCGCGGACTTTTCATCGGTATCTAATTCATTTACAAAATCTAAAAACTCGGAATCAGAAAAAGCTGTTTCTTGCCCTATATCTGGCGAAGTTACAGAGACGAAGGCATCGGCAGATTCATCAGATTCACATAAAAAGGTAGTTTCGTCAGGGTTCACATTAAACAGGCAAAACCGCTCCGTGGGCTCTATGTCGCCACCAGATATCACCTCTTGGGTTTTAGATCGCACAAACGCTTGGGTAAAGACAGAAACATCTGCCCCACCTTTACGAAGGATATTTAAATCAAATACTGAACCACCAAGATTCCATACGAGTGTTACATAATTAGGAACAGTTGAGCCATAGCCCGCTATAACCGTATTTCCTGGCTTTTCTAAAAGATTACCATTGCCATCATTAAAATAACCTATGCCATCTGCATTAACCCCCAAAGCCCCATTAGTGAACGTAACATTTACTATCGCATTCATCTGCACACCATCCTGAGCCATGCGATCAAAAAGCGAATTTCTTGTAATAGATGCGTCTGTGACATCTCTGTCTTCATCTGAAATTAATACAATAAATTTCTTGGAATCAGAACGAAAATTGATATTATCTAGGGCAGCATCTATTGCCACATAACCATCTTCTATTCTTCCGTCAACAATGAGATTGTTAAGACTAGAAAGCAAGCTGCTAAGATTCGTGAGATTTGAATGTATTATAGGAGCGGGATTAGATCTTCTTCCAAACCCAACTAACGCATATTGATTCGGTCCTACGCCAGCCCCCAAAAAAGAACTCTCTAATGCAGTAAGTGCAGATGAAAGCCAAGCATGCTCGTCCTTCATAGACCCAGATTCATCCACAACTAATACAATGTCAGCAGAAAATGCAGATGTAGCCATAACAATTCTCTCTATACCAAATCAATTATATTCTGTAATATTGCCTCAATCTTCAAATACAACACTTGATCAAGAAGCCCATTAGCAGCTAAAAAACTTTTCTCTGGTTTATAGTTTACCTTATAACATTGTCCCACTAAAGCATTAAGCCCACTACCATCTAGTAGTTTGCCATTTACTAGAAAATGATCTGGATTGTCACTCGACAAGTCTTCAAATCCTAAACGTGTAAGAAATTCATCTATATAGAACTGCACTCTAAAATGAAAAGTGCCATCCTGATCAAAATTACAATCTACTCCCGTCCCTACAGGAACTTCTGCCATTATACCCTCTCCGCTATAACAATACTCTGTGATTTTGTTCCGTATGCAGCAACATAGGTTCTTCCTGCTATATGTCTATGACTGGGCATAGCTATATTTGTGCCCACTTCTTCAATTACCCACAGGAATACATCATATTCCTCGTTCTTAATTAATTCTGCATAGTTAATCTTGTCTGGCTGCCTTATATGATACGCAACTGTTGGCAAGCTTTTGTGGCTTATAGAAGTCGCATTATCTACAAATCCCGAAACAGCAATAGGTCGCTCCACATTTGATCCTGTCCAATTTCCAGAAGCATCTCTAGACACATGCCTTTGATCTCCCGGTAACACAGCTTGTGCAAAATTAACTTGATAAGATATATTGGGCTGCCCATCTACATCTGTTAAGGATATCCCAGTTAAAGAAAATCCAGCACTTAATACAAAAGCGACTTCTACTGTCCAAATATCATTTTTTCGTCTAGCATATTTTAACTGGCGATTAACTGAATCAAAATAAGCAACACCAAAATGTCCTTCTTCTACCCTTGATATATCCCAGCTTGAACCAACCATCGTCGCTTCTGGAACAGATGACTCAACCCAACCTCTCGTCTTCTTCTCTGCTATCACAATACTTAATTCACTAGAGCTTCCTCTTTGCACCCAGCCCACAACAGTCCCTGCTGATAATCGAAGCGACTTAACGCTATAAAAAAATCTCTGATTAAAAGCATCCGATGCTATTACTTGGGTATTCCATACATTGCTGTCAAACGATGCATATATGACATCAGAAACGGCATCTGGATCGCTTTGGGTTTCCGGTCTATCCACAAAAGCGACCGACGCCAAACCTCCCAGAGTATCTTCTGCATCAACAGACCCAATAATGCCGTTATTAGAGTCTCGAATCTTTGTCGCAACCCAGCCAGTGCCTACTCTACGAGCGCACTCAATCGATTGCTTAAGAGGGCCAGCATATAGTATTGCAGGCTCTTCTTGCAAATTAATCAAAGATGGGAACTGGCCCAACCTACCTGCTTTTATAGTATCAAGAATCCATGCCATGAGTTATAAATCAAAAGGATGAAGCAAAATTTATTCTCTTATTCATTCACTAAGCTAGGCTACAACTCCTCTTGTTAAGCCTTAGCACGCCATCGCAGGAAACACTTGTTTGCCTTTATGAGATCAGCAAACTTGTCATAAAGAATGTGATGACGAAAAACAGCATATAAATAAGCTGCACTCTTATACAAATCTGGCTTAAAAGACAAAACCCCTGCTAATTTCTCCGGGTCTTTTGAACAATCTAGAACCGTATCAGACTTAGAAAACAAACCTTCTCCTAAAACCGCCACGGGAATGCCTAGAAATTGTGCCTCTGTCGCCAATGTACTATTAATTGTCACCAATGCACTGCACTTAGTTAGTATTTCACACGCATCGGTTTCCTCAAAAACACTCCAATTCTTTCGGAAATATGCTGATTTATATAAAGAATCTTTCTCACTCCATTCTTCAAGAAACCGAGGATGGGGTTTTACGATAACTTCTCTGTCCGGTAAATATTGATGACAAAAATATAATAATAAATCTATTGGATCATCAGCGTCTTTTTTTCTCTGTGCAAAATGATATTTACATGGAGCGTCGTTTTTTTGCTGTATTGCAACAAAAATAGGACCATCTGGGTTGCCCTCCATTGCCCAGTGCCAGTGATCATAGTGCGATTCCACATGATCGACTAATTGGTCCCATTCGGCATCCGAAAAAGGATAAACCCATTCCCTGCCTTTTACAATGCTAGAATTAATAAAAAATCCCTGATCATCAATATACACGCCTGATCTCTGTCGTAAATATCCATTTTCGATAAAAAGCACATTTCGCCCACCGTCTGTATACCAATCCGGAGGCATCTTAAACCCCCACGTAATAACATTTTTATAGCTTCTGTAAATCTGTGAAAATTTATCTGCTGCCACCGAAAATTTATGACAATCTAAATCTATGTTTTTTTCAGCGCATAATGGGATTAATACATCAGAAACTTTGTCAATAAGCCAATCAGGAGCTATAAAACAAGCATTGGGCATAACTGACTATCGGATGAGAATCGAATTTTATGAAGGTGATGGTGAAGGTGATGGTGAAGCAGAAGGTGATGGTGAAGGCGATGGTGAGGCGACGGCAGAGCTTGATAAACTACTGCTGCTCACACTACTACTGCTACTGCTCACACTACTACTGCTACTGCTGCTCAGACTACTACTACTGCTACTGCTCACACTACTACTGCTACTGCTGCTCAGACTACTACTACTGCTCACACTACTATTGCTGCTTGCTAGACAACAGCCTTCGAAACAAAATTCAAAATCTAATTCACAATCGGAAGCAACGCCCGAGTCCTTTTTCCCTAAATCTGCGCAAACAACATTACCTACTGTCCCAATACCTCCTAGTCCATCAGATATGCCAGATAACGCAGCAGACGTTGCCGTTGCCCCATACACCTGATATGAGTCGCCTCCTCGGTTATCATGCCACACAATCATTCTAGCACCAGTATTTGACACAGCAATCGAGGGATGAATGCTGTTACTTTCGGTGCTCGTAATCTGTGTCTCTGACCGGAATGGGACTTGTTTATTAAACGATGATGTGTAAAATATATTCCAATTCTTATCTCTATTCGATTGCCACGCCAAATGAATATCTGTGCCAAACCCCGATGCCATTGCAGGAGATTTATTGATACCACTCACGGTAATGGGTATTTGCGGAAAATCTCCGCTTGTAGCTACTGTGCTCAAACCAAAATTTAAAAGGTTGAAGTCGTCTTTGAAAAATACAGCCTCATTTTCTTCTTCGTCTCCAAGAGAAGATAGGTTATTTGCTGACCTTAATCTCTCTGGAATATTAACATATTTAGGCTCTAAAATAACGCTAGGATCACCAATAACAATATTTCTATATGTCAAAGCTACATCTAAGTCATCATAAATATTAGACTCAAATGGCAAAAATTCACTTGTAATATGCTGCCCACCGCCAGGAATACCAAAGCCAATATCAAAACTTCTATACCGATTTGATAAGTCGGCAATAAAAGACTCCGCAAACACCACTTCATCATTTAGCAATACCGTAATACTACACCAAAAATTCACTACATTTTTATCTGTCTCAGAAAATACATTTAATCCCCGCAAAGCGGCACTTTCATCCTTATACATCTTTGTGTACTGCACTACTACCTTAAAATTCTTAGCTGTAATAAGATCAAAGGGCTGCGAAAATTTTCTAACTATACCTACATTCGATTTTACTGCATCGCCAACAAAATCATTATTATTCAACAAAATAGCTAATCGATAACGACCTGTATTAACAAGCAGATTGTCTTCTGCTACATACTCGCCCGCCGCATCACCTAAACTTAAACCCTGAGCATCTGCATACTGCTGAAGCGTTTGCTTATTCGTAGCCTTAAATTGAGTTTTCTCAGGCATCAGCGCTAATACAAAATGGCGCACCGTATGGTCTTCAGTATTTAAAACAGCATGAAATGTTTCATCAGTAATACTTTCCCCCTCTTGTAACAATAAACGAGTTCTAGGATTGCGATATGAACCCACAATAGGTATAATGCGTTCATGTATGCGATCCCGTCTTCCAATTAAAAATTCATTGGAGCCCAATGTATATGAAGATATATTGTTCAAATCAGAGTCATATTGGACTGTATATTTGTCTTTCCAATCACCAAAAAGATTATCTAATGTAGCATCGCTAAGAGACTGTATGTCATTGTTATTTTTAAGATCAAAAGCAACCTGATAGCCAAGCTGATCCACTAGCCCCTGTTGCCATGGAAATTCAGACTCATCACTTAATGAAGTAAAAGAGATTGCCTGGTCTCGTGTAGCATTTGCTGTTACATCTATAGATGTATCGTTGGGGATTGTTACATCTCCATCGTTGTTAACAAACTTAACCCAATGGTACAGTCCATAAACAGGATCAAAAAATATTGAAGGCGCTTCTACTCTCAAAAAGCCTGCATCAAAAAATGTAAATGGTTTATCTTCTTGCTGGGTCAAAGCAGCATATTTATCTAAGAAAGATGATACAGCCCCATTTGCTGATGAAATCGCCGATGGGCCAAGCGACCCATAATATAATTGAGTCTGCCCTGCCCTATCGCTCTCCCATGTGATGTGTAAATTGCCGAGACTGTCTGTGACAGCTATGGGATTTTTATTTTCACCTTCAGTAGTTAATTGAACCCATCCAAAGGTCTCGTCCTCAGCAGCAGCGGGATGACACCCGGTATTAATTTGATATTTTATTGAATATAAGAATAACTGCCAAACTCCATCAGAGAGCCCCTGAGCAACAACATAAACATGGGAAGCAAATGTAGCAGGATCAATAACAGGACTCGCGGTTACAGTAGGATTAGCCGCCGTAACCTGAAGCCCAAAAATATCCTGAATGAATTCATCATTACCCTCCAATCCCGAAACCTGAATATCCTTGCAAGACGTGTCTACGTAAACAAATTGTGCACAATAAATAGCCGTGTCTAATATAACATTGGTTTGGAACGTAAGAAAGAAACTAGTGCCAGCGGTATCAGTAGATTTATCAATGATTTGGTATGTGTCACCATCAAATGGGCTCGTAAAAATAACTAGTGACTTTATGGCGCCAGCGGCAATATCACCAACAAGATCATATAGTTCTTGTGAGACTTGTATTGTGAGCTGGTCGGCGTTGACAGACGGTTGAATAACACCCGTTACTAAACTATTAAAAACGCCTCCTGTGCCACCGTATAATCCAACCTTTACAGAACTATTAACATTAACTAAATAAATTTTATTCAATTTACCAGTTTCAACACTCTGATTTTTCTCAGTTGGCTTCTCTTGAGCAGCAAAAACATATAAGATTTGCCCATTGGGTAATAGCGTTCCAGCATAGCTATTCATCCTGCATGCAGACACGGGCAATGGATCTATCTCTAATTCACACTTTTCCGGATCAATTAGAGGAACTTGCGAACTAGGCTGCTCGAATGCAGGCGAAGCATCGCCAACTTCAGGATAATCCTGATCTTCAATGCTTAAATCCAGACACTCATTAGGAGGATTTAATACATCACACGCCTGAAGAGCTGCAATCTTATCAGGCAAAAGATTTAAGAATTGGCCAGTGAATGCTGGACTTGTAAAGTTATCTTTCTCTGTATATGCATAAAGAGGAAACTTTTGAATAGCCTTTGGAGATCCACTAATAGCAAAATCCTTGCCATAAAACGATATGCTCCCTTTCCCATCCTTATTAGCATGAACAGCAATACGCTTATCATTTACGGAAAATACTGTTCTAGCATTAGGATCTGTATTAACTAACAGTGTTGTCCTGTCTTGCAAACCAATATAGTTTTTCACTAAATATGCTTGGCCTTCGTATTTAGGCAGATCCTGGTGTTCTGTTAAATCAAAAGCACCTGAAACAATCTGTGCTAGTTCATATTTATCATCATCGTTTTTCTTTTCAATATAGCCAAAGACACTTACTGTAGCTTCTGAAGCATGCTCTGGTATTTGAAGGTCTAGTTCTCCAGAAAAATAATAATTATCAACACCTATTTCTCTGTATTTGCCATATCCTGAGATATCAGCTGCTCTATTGTGTGTAACATTTTGAAATGAGACGCGAGCCCCTCGCTTATTCTCTACTAAATCAATAATCTCAAAACCAAGAGATTTTGACTGCTCAACCGATCCTGCACTTCCTGTAAAAACTAACTTAGCCATAAACCGAACTCAGCATTTCATGAAACAATCTATTTACGAGTTTATAATTAAAATTTTCTGCAACAAATTTTGCTCCAACGGCAGCTTTACATGCCATTTGTTCATAATTTTCAACAACAAATCTCATCTTTTCCTTAATGTCTTTGACTGCAACAAAAGGAAATTTGCGATTTCTAAACTGTGGGTAATGATCCATACACTCGTGCACCATAAAACCCCTAGGCTCAATCAATGTAGCTGTATCCTCATTCGCATAGTCTTTTGATCCAGAAAAATTAGTAATGATAATAGGAGCTCCTACAGCCATACACTGTAAACCAGGTAGCCCAAATCCTTCTCCCAAATGAGGCGAAATAAGACAGTCAGCTGACTTAAAAAACCCAGGTAATTCATCTTCATTGAATATCTTATCTTCAAATAAAATAGGGGCTGTTTCCTTTTTTTTATAACCTAAATTATTTTTCATTTGCTTAACCTGAGACTTTGCTTCAGGCGTTTTATCTGTTTTAATCAGCAACTGCACATTATCACTCATGTCAAACTCTGAAAACCACGCTTCAAGCAGCTGCGGAAATCCCTTTCTTAACTTCCATGCTCCACAGAATAAAAAAGTAAATCTCTCAAACTTCCTAGATGGCTTAGTATCAAGATTATATATTGCCGTGTCAACAGAATGAGGAATGTAAAAAATAGGTTTCTTAAGCCTTGTGTGAGCGAAAACCTCATAATTAAACAAAGACGGAACAATAATCGCATCATTGTTGTTTAAAATAGAAATCCAGCTCAATTGACCTTGATCGGGAGGATCAAATGTCTCAAAAGTTGCGAATCCTATCGTTTTTGCTAATTTCTTGAATTTAATCGATTTTATCAAGTACTGCAACGTGGGAACAGAATGAAATATTTGTATATGTTCCGCCGATACCTCCTTTTTGCTTAATTCTTTTAAAAGCGAAAACCTCTTGTCGCTAATGCCTGGGTTTGTAATCTGATTTGCAACAGGCTCAACTCGTAAATCTACCTTCTCATCCAATAATAAAGCGTTAATATAGTCTTGTGCAGCTTGTCCGTAACCCGAAGTATTACAAAAACATACATATGAAATCTTCCACATCGTAATACTTTTTCGACAAATTAACTCACTCCCGTCGTAATATTCGGATTAAATGATTTATTCCCAGCAGACTGTTGCCTATTTACCCTACGGCAGCAATCAGAAATCGAAGAATCAATCCTTGCTAGCTCGGTCTTCAGCTCCTCCCTAATAGCAGCTGCAACCTCTTCTTTCGTGGGAACCACTAGCTCTCCATCTAATGTGGATACTACATCTCCATTCTTAAATGTAATTTGTGAAGTTTGAGCATCGATTTTATCAAGTTTAGTCTCGTCAATATTAACAAGTTCTCCAAATGTGTCTTTCTGCTTATGGACATCTCGCTTCTCATCCCATACGGCATTAGATACATCTGCAAATGATATATTGTTGAGCCCGTCTAGCTTCGTTATGTCCCCTGCGATCTCAAAGCCAGTCTTATCTCCCACCTTCCCAATAGTGCTATTAGACTTATTATAGCCTCTCCCGTCATAATCTGCCTCTAAATTAACTGCTGCCGTCACATCAGTATTAATCTGGGCGATATTTACATCAGGCGCTGTTGAGCCCAAATCAAATGGATGCATGGCGTTCGCATGCCCATATGTTTCCACTATAATCGTCTGGTCTTCCCATGCCTGAGTTGCTGTATTGTCTATCACTGTCACTAAAATGATTTTTCCTGTTACTTCTGCGGCCGTTAAATTTAATTGATAAACTCCATTGCCAAGATGAGATGGCAGGCTAGACGTAGGCGTAAACGCAGCCCCATCAATAGTAATATCTACATCCGCCGACACGAACGTAGGCGATGTTTGCAAATAATTAGTCTGCCCTCCCTCAATCAGAGGGAAATAAATTGTGTTTGCGACTCCATATTTTCTTAATTCAGACATTTTTTATTCCTAACCTATATTATTACATTACTCGACGCATTACCCCTCGTCCAACTGCACGTAACACGGTTTTTTCAATATTTACGACCGTGATGCCAACAGCAGATGATGAACTGCTTAGTGAAGAACTGCTAGACGCACTCTCCGAAGAACTACTAAGCGAACTACTACTCGAACTACTAACTGAAGAACTGCTAGAGCTTAAAGAACTACTCGAACTACTCGAACTACTTAATGAAGAACTACTCGAACTACTTAATGAAGAACTGCTCGAACTACTCGAACTGCTGGATGATATAATATTCGCTGCCCAGCGAGACTTTCGCAACAGCAGCAAAAGAAATTTCTTAAGCATTACGAATCTCTATTAAATCAATCGTAGCACTTATAACAGCGATAAATGATGCAATACAAATCTCACAGGGTAAACTTGTATCTGATTTTACTTTCATTAGCCATGCAATACGTTTCAACGATCGCATAGTAAATCCTTTGCAGGAATTGCAACAGTAAATGGTGAAGCAGATATTATTTTTGTTTTTTCGTTTATATTTGCTAAGCTCAATGGAAGCCAACGAAGTGCAGCTACTGATAATGATGAAGCATGCATAAGTTTGATACTTGATGGTTTCAGTGAAATTAGTAAAAAATATTCAAGAATTAGATGGATTGCTAAAGATATAACAAACACAACAGAAGATGAAGCACTGGCGATTGATACAATACAAAATGGTAAGAAAGGAAAAAACGTCATGCTTCATTATCATAAACTAACTAAAATATTCCCGTTTAATAAAGATTTTGCATCATTAATTACACGAAAGCTTCCCTGTCCTACTTGACTAACAATATTACCAAAAGAATCTAAAGTAATAATGCGACCACTATTAGATCCAAAATCAGTCTCTGCAACAAGCAGGTTCCCGTCATTATCAATATCAACATCTCCTGGGAAGAGTCCGTCAGGAGATGTATATTGGAATATTTTATTCGAGGTCGATTTATCTATTATAGTCACAATGCCTCTAAAACCGGCATGAGCTGCTATTGCAGCTTGATTGAAAGCAATACCCGAATCATCGGTAGCTGTAAAAATTTCTGTTTGGAAGATAGGAGATGCGCCGACTGTTGGCACAATCTCCCACGACACGGTATAAGTAACCCCAATCTCCGCAGCAAACACAAATTCATACTGCCCTGTAGCAGGATTTTGCACTGCTGTGCTGTCTGCTATAACAGATTCTCCAGTATCATCTCTTTTAACACCAAAGGTTCCATCATCTGATGACAGCTCTGCGGAAGCAGCATTACGTAGGTCTCCGTCTTCTCGGTTCTCTAAGAAAACTGTTTTTTGAACCGTTGCTGGAGTACTGGCATCACTAGTCCCACCAGCAGTACCAGCCTGCGTTACAGCCCCGTTGCTCTTAAACACTCCTGCTATTGCCAATCTATCACTTGTTTGCTCAATGATTGAGCCTAAAGAGAAGTCAGAGAATGTAAGGTCGTCATATCCAAAAATTGCAATATCTGGATTTTCCGGATCAAACTCTACAACCGATGCGACACTAATATCATCTGTGCTCGTATCTGGTGTAGCATTTGAAAAGACAGATGAATTTCCTACTATCCAGTTGCCATTTTCTAATATATTAAAAAATATCGGATGCCTAATATGATCTACATATCTAAAATCACCGATAAACACCTCTATACCAAAAGTCCCAATGAGTGCGCTAGCATTCTCATTCTCACTTAGCTGTATTGTTTCAGCAAAAGCTCCTGTCTTAAAATTCACAGTAACATTACTCTTAACTCCAATCAGCTGATTGAATTTACTTGATGAAAGCTGAATCGCTAAAATTCTATCATCACTTTTTGTATCGACAACAGAATCCGCGCTGTTTAAAGGTATTTCAGCGGTCCCAATAAACAGAGATATTTTTTCTAAGTCAACTGATTCTTTATCAACTCCCTTAGAAAACACAATTATAAAAATGCCTGATACAGGGTTGTAAACAGAAGTAAACGGGTAAAAATCTTCATCTGAAGCTCTAACAGAGCCAAATCCCCTCAATAAGTCTCCGTCAGAGTTGAATTCCAAAACCCTATTATTCTTGTTATCTGCTACTAAAAACCGCTTATCAAACGTTCCCACCACTGAGACAACACCATCGAAACCCCTTGTTTGATCTTTTCCGAATCTAATAGCTTGGTCTGGAGAAATAGGTAAATTATTTCCGGAAAAACCATGGATGCCAACTCGCTCATCATCAACTTCGCTTACAGCGCCTTTATTACTGAATACTAATCCACCTACGTTAATTGGATTAGAGATAATGACAGATGCTAGCTGTCCGCTTGGATCAGACTGAATAGTAACGTTCTGAGGATCTCCTAATTCCCAATCTGACGAAGACTTGACATCAAAACCATGAAAATCAGCATCTGTCAATAATCGCAGTTCTAGCGATTTCAAGGCAGGAGTGATTTTGATATCTTCAGTTAACAAAGTAACTTCTATTTCTGCGTCCGTCCCATCTAGACCTAGCACTTGCCCCGATATAAACGGTAAAGTAAATGCAGAACGAGGTAATAATGTGGGAGAGCTCGCCACTCGAATGCGAACTTGAATTTCAGTATTTTCTGGTGCATCTATGTCATAGAAGACTGAATGGAATGTAATAGGCGTGGCATTGAAGAAACGAAACTGGATTGTGCCCTGAGAAACGAATAGATTTTCATTTCTTACAAAAATATCATCAATAAAAAACTCAAACTTCTCATCTACTTCTTCAATAAAGACAACAAATTTCGTTACTTTATCTCTTGTTTCGCTGTCAATGCTAAAAGTTCTCTTTTCAAAGTCATTTTTACCTACTTCTGGATTTTCAGTAGTAGCATCTCGTTCTAGCAATACAAAATTAGTTGATTCTACTTCATTCCCGTCATCATCGGTGCTAATAAAAAATGCAGAGACAGAAGAATGGCTATTTGATAGTGTCTTTATATTGACTATAAGTTGGTCAAATGTTGTCCAGTCTCTTGCGCTGTCAAATGTTTTTGTGAAAACTGCTCTAAATTTACGATTAGGCTTAAATTTTCCGCTAAAGAAACCTTCTGAACGCAGTGTATCGCCACCTTCAGCAGTAAGAGCGAGCTTATCAGCAATGATCTCTGTGCTTTTAACAAAGCCTGGGACAGATGCTCCCTGAGACTGAACATTCTCAAAATTCTCTACTGTATCTACTACTGTTTGGTCTCTAGCAAGAGTTACTTGGTCATTAAAAACCTCAATATTAGTGCGTTTAAACGAATTAACGAACGATTTCTGGTCATCCCAGAAGATTGACACAAATTCTCCAATAGAAGGAGGCAATCCAGAAATACACCGCTGAAATAAGTTAATATTTGCTGTGCTGTTCTCAAAATCAATAAATGAATCAGGAGAGATACCAGGAATCAGCGTTAATTCGTTAATAAAATGCTTATCAACATCAGAAAACTTGTATTTTAAGAAAATAATCTGTTTTAAGACATTAACAGAGGCAACTTCTCCTAAAAGCTCTTTATTATTCTGAGATAGTGTCTTTACGAACGAATCTAGCTGAGCGTGTGTCAAAAGCCCGTCATTATCTAGATCATTATGATCTACAATAGGAATGCGGTCTATATCAAAAGCACCTGAAGTTACTTTTGAAGTATCTATCCCTGCCAATCTTGCACCTGGAAGTTGATTCTTTGTTTCTTCTGCTAAATCAATTTTTGTCGGTGTCCCTCTGTGCTTGTGAGCATCTATTTCTTCTTTTATCAATTGCTGGAAACTAATAAGCGTTCTAACGCTATTGTCAATCGTTTTAACAGCATTGGCACCAGTAGTTACAGTCGCGAGCTTGAGGGCAAATTCGCTACTGATATCAACAAATGAGAAAGTAAAATCAACAATTCTGTCTACGAATGTAGAGCCTCTAAAAGTCGCATATACATCGAAAGTGGCATTTGGCGGTAGATTTCCGATTGTATCTGGGAAAGTTGTTTCGGCAGCTATAAAATTAACTATTCCTAAGCCTTCAGATACAGACACAGAGATACCGCTTGCGCTAGTTGTATCTTCAGCGGCGACTGTCCAGCCTGAGACAACGCCGTTGCCAAATATATTATAGAGACCAAACAGTTGCTTGTCTATAATAAGGAAACGATCTGTTTCTTTTTGGACGTTAAGCGGTATGGTGAGATCATCACCAAAGTCAAAAATGGACATGCCGTAATAAGGAGTAGTTGAAGCCATTTACATTATGGTCCTACGGTAAAAGGTCCTCCAAAAGGACTACCCATTACAGCGCCTTGTAATCCTTGAGCGAGTCCGTTTAACTGGAATGCTCCAAAATCAAACTTACCGTTCTTAGACCTGTCTATAATATCCTGAGTTGTGTTAATTTTTTTAAGTTGCTGGTTGATCAAAGAGTTAGTTCTGATTCTCCATCTAGAACCAATATTTGCAGTCGCTGCA
>Ga0209434_1000188_pt1 | contig 31700 bp, 44 predicted proteins | sample ETNvirnome_2_300_FD_184068 | JGI IMG/M metagenome (GOLD analysis project Ga0209434, IMG submission 184068) | Marine viral communities from the Pacific Ocean - ETNP_2_300 (SPAdes) (version 2) | ecosystem: Environmental > Aquatic > Marine > Oceanic | place: Pacific Ocean | collected 2013-06-22 | reverse complement strand
CGATCGTTACGCCTGCCACATGGTTTCCGGGGAGTTGATACAATGACAAAAGAACAAGCCCGATCGATTCTGGATCTTACGATTGTTGTGTTTACCTCTCACGGTGATCAAGACATCGGGATCCGTGACGACGAGGACACCGACAACACAATTCTAAAGATGCCGGACGGTGCGTACTATGTAGCGCCTGACAATGTTGTGGAGCAAATGACAATCCAAGAGATTCACGATTTGGCCAACTCGTAAGGGCCGGCGCATTAACTCAACGCCCGAATCGTTGCTGGTATGTATTTCTAACAGCATAATGCGATAGCCCGTGATCAATGTGATGTGGATGAACAGCGTCGTCGCTGGGGCAAATATCAGTATGTATCCATAGAAAATCATACAGGTCTGGGTCAACGATTTTTGTTAGCGATGACCAAAGCTCGCGGGCTTCTTTAGTGGACATGGTCTTTAGACCATATTTTTCCGCTTCAGGATAGCCTCGATAAGTGGTCCAGACATCAACAGTTCCGTTTCCGTTGGGACGAAAGCCCATACCGGTCTTTTCTGCTTCATCTTCATGTTGTGAATACAAGAGCCAAAAAATAGAGGTAGACATAATTTCTTCCTTGTTAATATGCTTGGCACATTTTGCGGGATGCTTGACGCAAGGTGCGTTCTACGGCTCGCTTATGGGCCCTGGCAAGTCGCGCCTTGCGACCTCCCTTTCCACGATGAAACTGACCATCAAGGTCTTTTCGCGCTTTAAATAGTTTTGCTTTTCCAGTTTTCATAATGTGTTCTTCCTTGTTGTTTATATACTACCCTCCAGGTTATGTGCCGTCAAGAAAGATTCACGCTTTTCTCGGTTTATTTTAAATAAACGAACGACAAATTCACCGGTATGGCCATTTGTGATATTTCATGGCCAGGTTCTTAAGGGCTTCATAGTCAAGCCCAGACCGATTCTTTCTCACGTACTCAAGCTGTTTAGAAAACCGTTTAAGCGGTACGCCCTTCTTTCGATAGGTGTTTGCTCGGGTCACTGCTGCGGGTTGATTAAGCCCTGTGCGTTCGACAAATTCATCAATGCTCTTGGAAGTCTGCCAAACGATAACGAATGTTTCGGGTGGGATCTTTTTGTGCTTGGTCATTATAGCCCCTTGTCGGTATCCAAACTCACTCGCCGACGCACCTCGTCAATCACCACATCGTCAGTGTCCGTCGCTGCCTGTTCGTCGCAGTCAATTCAGGTGTGGCAGTCATCATCATCGGATGGTTCAAGGTCAATCATAACCCAGTCGTAATCGGGCCTGCTCTCTGCCCACTCCTGGGCTGCTGCCCAGTTCACGAAGGGACCGACCGCTTTAAACCCATCGGTCAGATTCCCGACCAATACAATCGTTTGCGGTTCAACGTAGTCACCCATCATGCACCTTCCTTTGGTTTTGGAACCATTGGAACAATCTTGATTGCGATTTCATGAAGGGGTGCTCGACGCACCTCGTCAATCACCACATCGTCACTCCAGTCATGGGGTTTGTCGTCGTCTTTGACCACAAGCACCGTGCTTACTGAAACCCTGAAAGCCTTCATCACTCACCTCCTTTGGCCTTGGCGATGGCTGCGCGGGACTTGGCGAGCAGGTCACAGTTAATCAGGCCGTCATGGTCTGGGTCTTGTGGTAGTCGTTCGCTGGCCGCTTCCGTTAGCGACTCCAACGCGGCCAGCAGGTCAGGTGCCGCCGCAATTATCCACGCGTTCGATTTATCTTCCGCTGTGACTTGTCCCTGCCCCTTCTCCTCGTCGAAGGTATCCGCTGGCGCATCGGTGTTCCACCATGGATCGGTCTCCGGTGGCTGCCCGTCTGCTACGGCGATGGCTTCGAGGGCTATGGCTTCGCGCTGCCGCTTCAGTATGTCGCGGTCATCGCAAGCCTCCTTCGAGTAGCCGGGAAGAACGCTGTGCCCCCCCGCAATGTTCTCCAGCGCGTTAAGCATGAATGGTGCCGCCGCGATCAACCGGGCGTTCGCCTTGTCTACTGCTGTGACGTGGCCTTGCCCTGCGTCGTCTGCCGTGTCTGCTGTCCACGCGACGGTCTTGCCGTCGGCGGCCTCGATGACCTCTGCCTCGCCATCGTTGCCCGATTCGCCCGCGACCCGCCAGGGACCGGGCGTGGGTGCTCCCACTCTGCGGGTGACTTTGAGATATGCGGCCGCCATTCGGTTGGCACGCCGGTTCATGTTTCGCACACTCTCTTCGGTGTGTCCGTTGGGAATAGGTTCGGGCATGGTCTGTTCTCCTTGTTGGTATCTACATACTACCCCATCAGTTAGGGGCTGGTCAACCAAAGATTGACTAATTTGTGTTTTTTCAACCCCAAGCCAAATCAGCACCGATATCAATGGCGGACGTCATAAGGTGAACCAGCGCCCATAAGCGCTCAACGGTTCGCTGATCAGTGTTGCCCATTTCAATGACGCGACACCCTTGCGAGATGGTTGGAAGTTTCGTTACGGGATCGACAACGATACGTGGCTCATGCGCAAACCCGTCTCGCTGGGGCTGTACGAGTTTCTGGCGGGGGGCGCCATTGTGAATAGTGTACAGACCCGTTCTAATGTATGCAGGCAAACACAAAGCATCTATGCGCCCATAGAGGCGGTCATCTGGCAAGCCAAGCAAGTCTATGATTCCTCGTGCGTTTACATTGCTGAAGTTCACTTCGTTAATGGCGGAACAGATGGATTTGCCGCGCATTGCGTAGAAAGTCACAGACATTAGCCGCTGTTGTCTTCGCCATTGATTATGTACCAACGCTTTCCAGGTTTTTCGTCAACGATAACGAAGCGGTCACCGTTGCAAGTTAGCAACTCATCGGGCGGAGTTCCTATGTGAATCTCTCCGGCCGCAATCTTCTCTCGCACATCTTTTGATGTGAAGCCATAGACCTTGTAATACGCATCTGCGCTGACATGGTACGGGAACCACGCAAGGCCGACAAGCTCAATGCTGTCTTGCGTTGTGGTCTTGCCCATCACTCACCTCCCTTTGCTTTGGCGGCCGTTCTCCGCAGCGTGTCCCAGTCGATGTCGTTCATGTCCCCGCCGTCCTCGGAAGCGATCAGGACGTGCTCGATGGCATTGAGTAGATCAGGTGCCGCAGCAATCAGACAGGCGTTGGCCGTCGCTGTCTTGAGGTTGCCGCCCGTAGCCTGAGCCACATCGTCTTCTGGGTCTACGCTAAAGACTTCAATCCAACGTTCTTCCACAAGGTCGGGCATAGGGGCTGCTTGTACGCGCCATGGTCCGGGCGTATGCTTAGTCATTGTGTTCTCTTCTTTGTTTGTTGTTAAGCCAAGAAGGCAAGCCAACGACCGCAAGGTGCAGAGCAATGGCGGCACCGATCCGGGTGCACCCTCTATAAAAATTATCAGAATAGTGTGAGTGCCCGTGAAAGTGGGCGAACTCGTGTATCAGCAAATCCACGAAAGCCTGAAACCCCTCAAGCGAATTCATTGCTCGAGTTATGGCACTGCCACCGAAGCGGAGATAATTAATAGTCAAATGGCGCTGGCTATAGCAAGCGGTGTATTTTCTGGGATCGTTAATCCATTCCACGAGCGTCTGGGTTCCGTGAGCAACAACATGCAGGTCGTTCGCAAACGACGCCAGCGTAGCCATGTCATCAGTCCATTTTGATAGTGGGATGGTGACGTTTTTCCCTTCTGGGTCAAAATCAATTTGCGCGTCGGGAAACCTCGTGCTGGCACTTATGATGGGGCTATTTAATCGAATATTCTTGTGCGCCTTGGCTGAGTAATTGCCTCCATAGACAACGGTGAAACCGGCCGCCACTGCTGCTGCCGACGCCTCTGGGTGCCTTGGGTCGTGCATTAGTCGCTTTTTGCCGTGCTTTTTCAGTAGAACACGGGCCGTGGATTCTGGCTGAATAAACTCTGACTCCATGGCCGTTGCAATCCATGGCTCGCTCGCCTCTTGTTTTGTGAGGATGTCGCGAGTGGCGTTTAGAACAAGAGCGCATAGTCGCTTGCGGTATGCGGGAGTCACCGAGTCTCGTTCCATGTTCAATGGAACCTTTTGCTTCACGTTGATGTGATAGCAAGTGTCGTTTTCAACAACGGGTATTCCCAGTTCATAAATCATAGAGGGCGTGTCTTGTTTGGCACGAAAGACCTCAACGATGGTTTTGCGGACTGTATTTTGCAGATTCCCTTCATCGTCGACTCGTAGCGTTGGAAGCCTTTCTTTGAAAGACGCGTCGGGCGAAGCAGGTCGCATTGGCTGCCCGTTAATGAACGTCACGAACTCGCGAGGATGAATAAAATCGCGAACCCTGTCTATCATAGATTGAATGGTGGACTTTGACGCCCGAAACTCGGCGGTGATTTTTGACCCTCCTTCGGTTCGACGACGAAGGCGCGTACGCCCGTCTTTCTTAGTGAACCGATACCCGCCCGTCGTTGTGAGAATTTCAACAAACCCGCCAGTCTCAACGCAATAGGCAATGACCAGTTTCTCCCCAAGATTGAACCGACCACGCAACGAGGGCTGTCCCATCTTGTTGGATTCTGCGAACAGCGTGTATGCATGTGACAAATCCATAAACCCTTGAGGGTCATCGTCGGTGACAGTAATTTGACCGCGACCATGACCTACTGATTCAATGGAAACATCGACCCTGGTAACCTTCTGATCCCATGCGTTTTGAATAAGTTCAGCGGCTATCCACGATATACCGTTTCGGCTTGTGAGCTTTGAAAGGCCCCGAGTGTCCACGCTTAATAGTTCAGCCATCGTTGTTTCCTTGTTTTAGCGGTTGCTGTATATATATATACTACGACAGAGGTTATGGGTCAACGAAAAGACGCATCTGTGAGCTATCTTTTTCACGCGCCCATGATGACCAGGCTTCAGAAATGGCGCATTGACGCTTCTGTAAGCCCATGATTCGGTGCCCAAGACTGTCGCAACAAACACGAATATCAGTATGCGATGTAGCTATCCAATATCCCTTGGAGCTACTGACTATCGGAATTTTGCATGTCTCGATAGCGAACGCAATCAATGCACGAGTTGATTGAGATGTTTGCTCCGCCGCATATCCAAGTCGGTTTTGAATGCGAGGTGCCGTTATGGGAACCCCGTCGTTGGATGTTAAAATGCCCAACAATTTGTCAACATGAAGGCGGTCGCAAGGAATGCGTCCGGTTGGCATACCTCTATTGTGTCGCCTGGCCATCAACGCTCCTTTTCGTTTATTTCGGTCGCTCCAAAACGCTCCATCCAGTCCACAGCATCAATCTTGTCTTGGTCGTGTTTCCCCTGATACTGCTGTCGGTAGACGTGCTGAATTGCTTCTTTATGGGCTTGCCGATACCATTCAAGGGCTTTTGTGGCGTGAGCCATTATGCTTTCGCGCTTCTTTTTTTTCGTCGGCGCTTCACGACACAGCCATTCCCGTCAATCACGATCTGCATATTCAAATCTTCGCAAAGCTGAATAATGGCAGACCATGTAGGCTTTCTGCCATCGGTTCCAGTTTTCCATTGCGAACATGATTGTGGCCTAATGTCGAGATGCTCTGCCAAAGCAGAGTTCGTGGCATTGTTGTTGCGTGAACTCCAAATGTCGGCGAGTTGCGCGAAAACATCATTCATGGGCAAGTCTTCGTTCAAGATAGCGTTATTTCGCATGAGATTTCTCCAGTCGGTTAGCAAGGCGTTTAATTCGACGACGCACCGTCACTGGCGAGCAATCAAAGATGGTTTCAAGTTCATTTTCAGTGGCACCAGACGCTCGAACGCATATCGAGTTCCACTCAAGGCTTGTTGCCCGAGAACGCACCCACGATATGCCAACAGCGGCTTCAAGACGCCGCTTGCCAGCGCCATTATCGGTGGCGGCTCGAGGCTCGATGGTGGCGGGGTCAAAGAGCAGCAAATCACGAGTTCTAATGGCTGACCGAACGGCCCGTGCTTGCCACCATGCCCATGTCACGGGGCGACATTTTGTTTGGTCGTATGCGTGGTGCCGGCGAACTAAACGAAGCAGAAGTTCTTGCTTAAAATCGTCTACATCCAGCGCAGCATCAAGCGCAAAGCGGGCCGATACCTTTTCAACCATTTCTACATGATTGAGCCAAAACAGCCAAGCATTGTCAGTTCCCATTGTCGTTATCCTTATCCTTCTTTAAAGCCCGCAGGCCCGTTGCATATCCCCAGCCCATGCCGGCGAACACGCCAAACGCAAGCCCAATTATCAGATGTTGAAGTTCATTCATCCGTCGACCGCCCTGTTCCAATCAAAAGAAACATTATTATTCGGTCCAGCGTGTGCCGGTCTTCGCCACTCGTCTGTGCCGTCATATTCATGTGAGCAAAGATTGAGAATCCACGCCTCGTTGTTGCCTATTGCTTTCCAGCCATGGGCGACTCCGGGCGGTACGGTTTGCAAAGCACAGCCGCGACCGGGTGATAGAACAACCGTCTTAATGTCTTGCGGTCGATGTAATATGTCGCACATCGCCAACATCACCGAGCCGCGAAGGCACACGAACCGATCTGTTTGGCGCGCGTGAAGGTGCCACGCTTTCACGATACCTGGCAGCGTTGTACTAATGTATGCTTGGCGCACCATGCCGTGACACGGCGGGCCATTGCCTGGTCCTGTCTCCCATGAGCGGCGATATAGCTCCACCAAGCCGCCACGAGCATCAAGATGCCATTGAAGCCGTGCGGTGCTTTCCTGACAAGCGAGAAGGCGCGTCTGTTGCTCGTTGCCGCTATGAAAATCAGGGCAAGGCACGTTGACTGGCTCGGATACGACTTGATGGTATCCGCACGTCTGGTAGTGAATAGCCGACGTCATGTTGTTTCCTTTGGTAAAAGCCGGTGAACCGGTCTTGGGGCAAGTTCAATGGACGGCGGATATCCAAAAAGATCTTCCCATAAATTTTGTAGATAGGCATAGGTCGCGCCGGTTGGCGCAGTTTTGCCAAACATCACAGCAGAGAGTCCAGCAAACACACAAACATGCGCAGTGCGGTCGAGGTTAAGACAATACAAAGCATGAAGGCGGGGATCAAGATTGCGCCAAATTGAAGCCCACTCCATCAGGCGGGCATAATCACGCGTCGTTATACCTTCTTCGCCATGCAACAAAAGCTTCACATCCTCCAAGATAATTCCAACAGGTTCCCAGCCATCAAGAGGAGTAAGCGTGGCAACGGCTTGCAAAATGGCGAGTCGGTGTTTCGTATTAAGCAAGGGCACGACCAATTTCCTCATTAGTGGCGTTGTCAATGTCCAATGCGGTATCGCACATGGCATTAATTGCTCTGCTTAGGCTTCCTCCTCCTACGGTAAAGCCATAGAGACGCATTTCATTGTTCTTGGCTTCGTCCAGCCTGTTCAAAAGGTCATCTGAAACAGTTGCATATCCGTCAGTAACCAGAATCAAATCGGCTCGATTATTCATAATTCCATCATTCAGGGCCATAGCGTAGCTAACGGGCGCGTCAAAGTCGGTTCCACCGGCTGGCTGGCTTGTGGCTAACGCCAAAGCAACTTTGGCTGCGCCTCCCTTCATGGCTGTAAAGCAGTCGGGCTTGCGCCGGTCATGTTCAAACGCTGCCCCGTTCGTATCTACTCGATAGACCCATCGAACCCCGCCATTGAAACTAATTATGGTGCAAGAACGGTCTTCGCGAACAGCAAGACCAACGCAAGCAATGGCAATGGCCATGGCGTATCGGTGACAATCACCGCGCATGCTGCCACTCTCGTCGACCATGACAACCATCGGGCCTCGGCCCTGTTTTTCAACTCCTTCAAGCCGATATTGTTGCAAGGTTCGTTCGGCGTATCGGGCCAGCGTTAAGGTGCGAAGACCGGCGTGGTGCAATCCAGCAAGCTCTTGAGGTAAAACCCGTCCAAGGTCATTACCTTGTTCCAGTCCGTAAATTTGACTGCGACCGCGAGGATCTATCTTTGTGCGGCTGGCTTCGGCGTGACGGCGAAGGGCACCAACAAGTTCAAGGCACTTGCTTATGCGTGGGTCGTTCAACAATTGTTCAGCGAGAATAAGCCGCGAATTATCTTCTTGCTCGTGACTTGAAGGGGCTTCGCCATATCCAGGCTGTAATGAATTAAGATGGGCTTTCGTTGAGGCTATTGCTTCGTTGATTTTCGCCTGATGGTAACGAAGCGCGGCCCGCGCTTGATCAATTCCACTAACGCTGTCGTCCGTTTCGCCATTTTGTATTTGCTCAATCAGAGCCTTTACTGCCGGGGCGAGGGCGGAAAGAATTTTCGCTGTAGCAAAAGCCGACATATCGGGGTCGCCTACTGTTCCCGCAAATGGCGGCAACGTGTCCATTGCCGCGTGAGCAAGGCTAACCCATTCTGTATCGGGGGCAGGGCGAGCCAGTGTTTCAATAGAGTCCGGGTCATACAATCGGGCAAAGATCTCATATCCAAGACCGTCGGCCACTCGGGCTATTCGTTGACGCTCTTTTAAACGGTCTGAAACGCGACTGGCGAATGTTGGCTGCGCGCTAACCTGATGAAAAATGGCCGTTTCAACAGAAACAAGACCCGCTCTAACCTGAACCGTGCGGCGGCTTTGATATAAACCATCAATCCAACGGCTTGTTGCCAGCGTTATGGGCGTTCTGGCTTCGGTTGTGAACACTGGGTTCAACATGGTTTTCTCCCTTGTTGGGTGTACAATACTACGTGCCAGGTTAGATGTCAACTAACTTGGATCGGTTAGTTCAATAATCCGCCAATTCGAAGGTCAAGGCGAGCAATAGCGCGTCCCAAAGTCTTTTTCATGCCCGCGACCTTCACCATCATGTCTTGAATTTCTGGCTCGTCGGCCGCCCCTTGCACGTGAGAGATTTCGCGCAAAGTTTGGTTCAAGATTCCAACTACGCGATCCCGTTGGCGCTTGAGGTTGGTTTCGCCACGGCTATCGCGATCAGCGAGGTTCACAGCACTGAACTCTGAAACAGCCCCATCGAGAAGGCGTTGTGCTTCACCTATGCTGGGAGCGCACCGTTCAGACACTACGGAATAGATTTCGGGCCGTTGTTCGTGCCTATCCCAAAGGCTGTCACACAAGATGAGGCAGTCTCGCAGGGTAGCGGTAGACCGGAGGTTCAATGCTGCCATCGTTCGTACCAGCTTCATCATTGAGCGCCAACGGCGGTCACTGCAAACAATCCCTTTCTTCGCCAACGCATCCCAGATATCCATAATGGCTTCAACAACATCTTCGGGCACCGTCACAGACTTAACAGCCGAACGAAGCAACTCAGTGTCTCCATCAAGCAGCGTTGAGGTGCATGACGGTTCATTGGCGGCGGTGAGCAGCTTTCGTCTTCCGCCGCGAGTGTTGATGTAGGGAGTCCAAAACCGCACCAGAAAACGGTCATACAGGGCGGCGAGTGCCATGTCGCCTTCGGGATAGACGTTAGCGGTTCCCACGCAAAGCTCAAGCGGGCAATCTATCCGTCCAGCGCCATTATCAAATTCGTTCTCGTTCAGCACCGTGTTCATGGTGTTCAATTGTGTCTTGTTCATGTTGAAGATTTCGTCAAGATAGGCAACTCGCGCAGTGGGCAAATACCTTTCTATCTTTCGTTCATATTCGCCTTCTTCCAGTTTCTTTAGGTCAAAGGGACCAAAAAGTTCTTCGGGCACCGTATAGGCGTGACATAGCCGCTCGAAATACTGCTCTTTCGGAACGGCGAGAGAGTTAGCAAATACGCGAGTCAACAACGACTTTGCTGTTCCAGGCGGACCGAGCATTAGCATGTTTGTTTCAGCGAGAAGGCTTATGCAAAGACCGTCAATCTCATCGTCTCGTTGAATGAACTGCGTTTTAAGCTCGGTCCGAATGGTGTTTAATCGGTTCAGAGCTAACTGTTGTCCCGTTGTGAATGCATTGCGAGCCATTTGGGTTTCTCCTTGTTGGTATCACTATACTACCTGGTGGGTTATGGATTGGTCAACAAATGATTTGCGATTTCGTTTAATAAAATAATTCGGCGCGATATATATGGACCCATCATGTGCTGTTGAAAAAAGTGACTTTCGTGTTTTTCTTTGTTGACACCTAACCGGCTGCGTAGTATTTTATTTGTGAGGGTTAAGAAAACCCCAAATCAAATCAACAAGGAGAACCCAAAATGACTACAGACAAACTCAATATCGACCCAGCCGCCCAGCAGGTGCTTGACAACATTGCAAGCGGTGTAGGCGCGAGCGTTTGGTGGCGATACCGTGGCACGAAAATTACACCGGACGAGCTTAGGGCGCGTTTCATTAACGCTGGTCTTGACCCAGATGTGGTTCAAGACATCGACCCTGTTACGGCGCTGAAAGCCCAAGTAAGAGGATTCAAGGCCCGCGAAGTACTGAATGTTCCAAATGGCGTGAACAAGAATGGCGAAATGGTTTTTCGCACAGTCAGAAAACGAGTAATCGCTGAAGTGATTTCGAAAAGCGATTCGGAGATTGTCGTCGGTATTTTTCACCATGTGCAATCAACACGAATTAAAGCAAAGAAAGAGCAGCAAGATACGCTGGTCTGGGACCTTCTGGTAAACGACTGGAAAGAGCCGGGAACAAGCAACTATGCTGAACGGTTGCGTGCCTTCATTCTTGACCATCAGACGAATATGAGAGGATGGCACATTAGAGACTATGCCATTCTGCCTATGCTAAAAGCGGCAGGCGGGTTCGCGGCTGTGCCGGGCTGGTATTATGTTCCAACAAATGCAACAGCCAGTTTGGCAAAGCTTCAAAAGGTCGTAGAAGGATTGGATAGTTTCAGCTTTTCGGTAGCCGCCATGCCTCAAGGTATGGGCTGGGAGGAGCCAATGGCAAACGGCGCGGAAGAACATCTTTCAAACGATCTGGAAGCTCTTGAGAAGCAAATTGATGGCTGGAAAACAATGAGCCGGAAGGTGCGGCAAGATACTCGCCAGCATGTCTTGGCAAGGTTTGATGATCTGCACAGCAGGGCAGAGGCTTATGAAGCGTCGTTAAGTGTAACGCTCGATGACCTTCGCGATCAGATTGGCGAAATGCGCAACCGGGCCGAAGAGGTAATTGACGACCTTGATGGCGACCTTGATGCAGCCCGTGAAGACGCAAAAGCAAAGGCGCTTGCGGAACGCGAGGCAGCCAAGGCGAGCGCGACTGATGAGCCAGAAGGCGCTTCAAAGGATCATGAAGCGGTAGACGTAGAAACAAACAACGGTGAAATGACCGACGCCGATGCCGACAGGCTTTGGGAAGTGTTTTTCACCTCCAATCCGCCCACCGACCGCGCCGAAATGAGGGCGCAATTGGATAAGGCGTTAACTGGCAAAGCCGTTCTGTAAAACGAACCACAACGAAACAAGCCTCGCCAACGAGCGGGGCTTGTTTGTGATTGGCCGCTACGGAGGCTGTGCGGTTAATGGCAATCGAGATAATTGTGGAGGTTGCCTATGTCTCATGCAAATAGAGGCAAAGCTTGGGAACAGTATCTCGAACTCTTTCACGCCCGATATGAGGCTCAAGGCAGGGCGGTTGTTATTCGTACGCCCCCGCCTATGCGGATCTTGCGAGGCGGCAAGGGCGGGCAATTTCTTGCCGTTTATGAAAAAGAGGGGCCGCCCGACTATATCCTGCTGTCCCAAGGCATTGCGGTAATGCTCGAAGCCAAAGAGTGTAAATCGAAGCGATGGGCGTTGAAGAATCTCCATGAACATCAAGGGCGTCGGCTTACTCAGTGGCAAAATCAAGGCGGCATGTCTGCCGTTCTGTTGCGGCACCACGACTCGAACACGGCATGGATTCTCCCTTGGAATCAACTTGGACCTGTCTGGTCGCGCTGGAAATTGCAATCTGGTTCGGGGCGTCGTGCGGCCGCCAGAACCGCCAGTCTCGGACCCATGGATTTTGACCGGCTTGGTATCCCGTTCACGAGCGGCGGATATCTCGACCCGCTTATTCGTCTCCACGATGCAAAGAATGCGGCTTCTAAACACGTTGCCATCACGCAATAATCGCCATCCGGGTCGCCGCCCAAATCGGCCAGCGGCACAAGATGCCATATCAACAGTTCCGCCCGATGCTCCTTGGTTGTGAAGGGACGTTATCATTGAGGCGCCCGTGGCTTTATACCAATCAACCACATCGTGCCGCCTGTGCCATGCCTGCGGATTGGCTTGTGGTATTCGTAGCTTTGCCCAAATCTGTAAGCCGACTGGACCAGTTTGAACAACGGCAATATCGCCTGATAGATTTTCATCGTTTTTAATGGCATCAACAAGCGTGTGGCCAGCATTGTCGGGAATGTTCGAAACTCCGTCAAGATCAAACAAAATCCACGATTGCCGGCATGGTTTCCAGTGTATCGGTATCCGACTACGCCAAACAGAAGGGCGCATTTCGGAAACAGAACAAAGGCTTTGCGGAATATACAATTGTGGAAAAATGTCGTTCCGGCAAACAATGTTTGACAGATACTGCGCTCGGTTAGAGGCCACAACGCCCTTGCTTCGGCGTTCGTGCCAACGTAAATTGGCAAGCAGGCTCGTAACTGGGCCAGAAACGCGACGTGATAATTGCCGATCACCGTGGCTTGAAAAGAAGCCCTCTAAGAAGGCCCCGTAATGCTTTCCGGCAGGGCTGGTATCAAAGGCTAATATTCCATGACCACTATTGGGGTCTTTATTGTTGTGAATTAAATCGCGAAAAATACGAGCCCCGTGGCGAGCGGGAAAAAGGGTAGCGTCATTCTGGCCATAGCGAACTGCCCATGTTGCTGGCTTGCCGTTGCGTTGGCAAACCATACACTGAGCGCCGCCTGTTATTGAATCGCGATTCATCCAAAGAACAAGCGATGGGCGACGGTCGTTGTGTTCGGGACAGCGGGCCGCAACTGTGCAGAGGGGCGTGGGCATCCGTCGCAAACGAATTAGTTGCGGCGGGCGTTTTGTCGTTATGAGATCTGGAACCAGGCCCCGGAATCGCAGTGTTTCAACGGCGGCGCGAATCTCTGCAAGCTGTTTTGGGAAAAGTAAAATAAAACCGCCGTGCCGTCGACCCTTCACGGCGGCGTGCGCCTTAATGCCGATAGAGGCGGCAGCGCGACGTGTAAGCTGTAGAGGTCGCAATATGGTCATGGCAACTGTCCAGCCTTTTCGGGCAGACCATTTGCTTACGCCATCAACGGTTGCAAGGTAGGATTGGCAAACCTCAAAAGATAGCAACTTTCCGCCCCCGATAGGCGTGGGCTGCTTTACGTTGGAAATAATCCAAAGCAGGTACCGAAAGCCAATTCCTGCCGCATTGTTCCGGCTGGCGTGCGAAAGAAGGCTTGCCTGCCCTGCTGGAATCGGGTATCGTGCGATAGAGGATTGGGTCAAATACTTCTCCTCACCCCGATGTCCGCGCTTTTCCCTTGTATGCGCGGGCATCTCTTATTTTGGGGCAAGTAAACAGGTTGAAACAAAAATATTCATTATTGAAATTTATAGTGGCTTTGCCTCATTATCACACGCCAATATCACAGATTTTTTGATAACTAACTGTTTCCGTAGTATGATGAAACCATTATAACCGTCTAAAGGGAGACGCAATGAGCGAATTAGCACGCCAGATGGAACCTGAAACGGTAACAGTCACGGTCGGCGCAGAGCTAATGCTGCCCGCTTGTCTGGTGCCGCCTGTAATGCGGCGCGCTTTATATGCACGGCTGACTCGTGACAATCCAGACAAGAGACAGCGAGACAGAATGGGGCTGGCAAGTTTTGACATACCTGATCGCATTTGTCTCGTTCGAGAAGAAAAGCACGGAATAGAATCGTTTCTATGCGTGCCGCGAGGGGCGTTGTCTATTGTGCAGGCGGCGGCCGATCGTGCTGGCATAGACCTGGCATTTGAAAGCCGCGCTGTGGAAAATGGAGTCGGCGCCCGCAACTTCAACGATACGCCCGTTGTTCTAAGAAAATACCAGAAAGAGGCAATTGAGAAATTAATAACGAGGGTTCAAGGATATATCAGGCTGCCATGCGGAGGAGGAAAAACGGTTCTCGGGGCTGGCGCGGTTTATAAAAGCGGCCAAGCCGCTCTAATTCTTGTTCACACGCACGAGCTTGCAAAGCAGTGGTCGGACACGTTCATGGCGCTCTATGGCGTGCGTGTAAGGCGTGCGGGCGCGTCGTGGGCGGCGCTAAAGCCGGGAGAGGTTGCCATAGGTATGGTGCAAAAGATTCATCGCGCCGGTTGGCGGGCGCGAAAACTGCTTGGCTCGTGCGGCGTAGTGCTTGTTGATGAAGCACATCATTGCCCTGCTGCAACATATCGAGATATCATGAGGTGCATACCGGCACGATATCGATGGGGATTAACAGCAACTCCGGAACGGCCAGATGGATGGAGCTTTCTGTTGCCACTAACCATCGGACCAGAGCTTTATGGCATGACGGCGGCAGATCTTGTAGCGGCTGGACATTTAATCCATCCCGTCATTATGCCAATTAAAACAAATCAGAGCGTCTCACTTACCGATAAGCAAACTGGGCGACCGAATATGGCGGGGGCAGTATCGAAGCTGTGCAAATTAAAAGACCGCACAAATCTGATAATTGAACTTGCGCTTCACGGCGCACAGCATGGGCGCACCGTTCTTATTCTTGTTCCCCGTGTCGCCTATGCCCATCAGCTTGCAAAAATGCTATGTCATGAAGGTATCAAGGCGGCTGCAATTACGGGGCGTGTGCCAAAAGCTGTTCGCGGAAAGATTATGACCCGCTTGCGAAGTGGCGATTTGCAGATAGCGGTGGCTACGCAACTTGCAGACGAAGGGCTTGATGTGCCCCGCCTTGACCTAATGATTATCGCCAGTGCTGGACGGTCTGCCGGTAAAGCCATTCAAAGAATGGGCCGAGCTATGAGAAATAGTCCTGGCAAGAAACGCCCTATCGTTGTCGATTTGGTCGACGGAGGCGTTTTCTATTCCCAATGGCGGGCGCGTCAATCCGCATATTTGACGAGCCTGGGAACCGATGTCGCGTCGCCTGTGCCCTTATCCAAAGCAATAGATCTTTTCGTGGAGCTTCTCAACCAGCCGTGATGTAATAACAAAAATCATGATTTCCCTTGACCATCTAACCGTGACGGTAGTATGGTAATGCCAACAAGGGAAAATCATGCGTCACTTCATAATCAGGCTCGTTCGTCAACAGATACCATTGTTGACGCTTATTATCGCCATCATGTCAGGTGATGCTACCGCGCCAATAAGGGTGCAAATCTTGGAACCTGTAACTCAAGAGAAGATGATATAAGTCGCTGAACAATTGCTGACTGGACAATATATGACCGGCAGAAACAGATAGGTTGAGATAATCTGTTTGGGTTAGTGGGCCATGACCTATAATAAACAGAACAAGGGAGACACAACATGCCAAGACACAATCGACGCTTTCGTGCCGTTAAAACAAGCCCGCCAAGATATGAAGAAGATGTAATAGGGCTTCCGTCAAGCGCGATGGTGCTCACCAATAGCGACCGAAGAACGGCGTGGTGCCAGCGGAGATGGTTCTATGCTGAAGGTCTTGGGCTATCGTCGGGGGCAAGCGGTCCTATGTATTTTGGCAGTTGCGTTCACGCTGCCATGGAAAACGCCTTTCGATATTGGATGGTTGCAGATGCGCCCATGCCCAATGACTGGCTAACAACTCCGGTCGGATATGTTGACGCGTGCTTACATTGTGGCGATCGCCATCACCCCAACAACGATAGCAACAAACAAGAAAGTTGCATAGTTTGCGAGGGCACGGGGCTTGGACCGTATGCAACGGCGTTGCAGTATATGAAAGGCGCGTTTGAACCAGACGAGTGGGCAACAGAAACGGCCCGCCTTCATGATGTGATTTTTGGATACTTTCAACGCTATGGCGCTGGGCCAATGACTGACTTCAAGGTCGTGGCTGTTGAGCTTGCGGTAGCCATTCCAATTCTTAGTCCCAAGTCTGGAAAGGTTTATAGGTCAACGGTGCCCATTATTCAAGAACCCGCCGAATCCCATGCGTTTGGTCGTTTCAAGAAATGGAGAGTAGCCCGTGCGGGTCAACGAGAAACCGCCACGAATGTGAGTTTTCCGTGGTATCAATGCGGGCGACTTGATGCGGTTCTTCAGCACCGACGAACGGGCGAGCTTTGGGTTCATGAATTCAAAACAAGTGCCAATCCTGTTTCGTATGGGCGCGACCTACAGCTTGACACGCAAATTCCCGGCTACATGCGCGCATTGAATCGCGCATCACAGCTTGGGTGCTTTGGTTCCGACAAGCCGAAAGTTGCTGGCTATCAATGGGATGTCCTTGGCAGCCGCAAACACACAAAGCCCCGTGTTTTGAAATCAGGCAAAGTTTCTCTATCAAAAGGACAAAAGATAGCATCGTGGCACTGGGAAGCGTTTCTGAACGATATTGGGCCAGAAACCTATACAGACAGTGAACTTGAAGAACTTAAAGCAAAGACGATACAGCTTCGAGAAACAGTTGATTCAACGCTTTATCATCGAGAGTTTGGAACATTTTCGCCCGAACTTGACCAACGATACGCAGTGGAATTGTTTACTGAAGCCAGGCGGTTCGCAAATATGCGCCGAATGGCGGTAGCCATTGATCCGTTTGACGAATCAGAGATAGGGCAGCATTTTCCGCGAACGCCAGTATGTCGAATTCAGGGACACGGATGTGCTTTTAAAGGACCATGCTTGCATGATTCGCAAGAGGCGCGAAACAGTTTTGAAGAACGTTCGCCCATCGTTTGGATGACGCGGTCATTTATTGGGAATCAACCACAAAAAGAAGAGAAGGAGATAGTATGTCCATTCTAAAATTTACGTCGTTGCGAGAGCAGGGCGTATCAAACCTTGTCATGAAGCTTTTGCTGTTCGGCGACAGCGGTGCGGGCAAAACTTACGCATCAGTAACAGCGCCCAAGCCCGTCGTGCTTCTAACAGAACCGAACGGGGTTCTGTCAATTCACGCCAGCAATCCAGATGCAATCGTGATCAATGTAACGGCGGTTGCGGCGGAGCAGAACATCAGCCCCATGGCTGTCGTTCGAGAGTTCTTTAAGGCCGCTCTTGACGGGTCGTTAAGGCAACAAGTTGAAGCAGAAACAATCGTGATAGACAGCCTTACAGAGTTGCAGAGGATGTTGCGTGACGAGATATTGAATCAAAAGCAAAGGTCAGGAGGCGCACAGGTTTCGTGGACGCTTCAAGACTGGGCAACGCTTACAGATCGAATGAGGAAACTTGTTCGGGCAATTCGCGACCTGCCCTATCATGTCGTTTGCACGGCATTGGCGCAAAGCGACACAGACGAGCATGAGCGCAGATATGTTACGCCGAGCTTTCAAGGAAAGAAGTTCCCAAACGAAATTGCCGGGTATTTCTCGCTCGTGGGATATGCGTTTAGGCAAACAGAACCGGCAAGCGAAGATTCCAACGAAGAAGTTCTCAGACATCGCGTACTGTTAAGCGGGCCAAGCACCTATCTAACGAAGACCATTTCGCCCTTGAAGCCAATAGAAGAACCAAACATCACCGAATGGCTTGAGAAAATTCGCGCCAGCACCGATGCGCCAAAAAACGAAAAAATATCAAAGGTCGTTAGCGTGGAAAAAAAAGCACCGGAGAAAAAGAATGGTCGACGACGCAGGGCAGGCGCCGAAGCATAACAAGTTGACAGATAACCAAGAACGTAGTATTGTACACACCCAACAAGGAGGGCAAAATGGCATTAGTAATTGATCCAAAACAAGAGGGAACCGGCGGTGGTCGTTCCTATACAGGACCCGGCAAGAAACTGCTGTGGGCCGCCGGCATAGAATGGGGAACGTCCCAGGCCGGAAATCAAAAAATCAGAATTCGGTTCGCGTGCGTGGGCGATCCTGAACAAGATGGAAAAGACGAAGGAACGCAGGTATTTGATACGTTCACCCTAACCGACAACGCAGCATGGAAGATTCGGCAATTTGCTGTAGCGGCCAAACAGAATGAGCCGTTCGACGCCGAAAATCAAGATCAAATGAATGAGATCTTGGGCCGGCGCCCCGTTTGGGCCGAGATAGAAATTGGGCAAGATCACAACGGCAACGACAGGTCGCAAATTATTCGATATGTCACGTTTGCTGGCGAAGTAACCGACAAGATGCAAGATGTGGTCGAAGACCTTGAGCGTTATCACGCTGAAGGAAAAACTAAAATGGCCGCTTCAAGTGGCGGTGGTTTCAAGTCTACGGTACCAGCCTCGACGGATATCCCCTTCTAAAAGACAAAGACGGGTTGCGCTGGCTACCGGCGTAGCCCGTCTTTGAGAAGGAGGCGCTTATGGCAGGAGATAGAATTCTTCCGGCATCGTGGTGGAGTAATTCCATTATTCAATCTGTGTCAACAGAAGCGAGATTGCTATTGCTTTGGCTAACAGCGGAAGCCGATGGTGACGGAATAGCGCCGTGCTTAACTCACAATCAATCAATTACAGATGTGGATTTTCGCGGTATCGTGCAACTGATAGATGCGGGATTGGTTGGCGTCTATCGGGCAGACGGCAAGACATGGGCGTGGGTGCCGTCTGTACCGTGCGAACAACCCCTCAAAGGACCCATGAGGGTCAAGCGCGACCTAACACGCCCCCCGCCTCCACAAGCCGTAGTGGCGGCCGTAATGACGAGCCGACATGGCACCGCTCCAACAAAGTTAGAGGCGCGACAAGCATGTCCACGGGCGTGGGGCAAAACGAAACGAGCACCGACCGGCATAGCGTCAGCAGACATTAGGGATGTATGGATGGCGTGGCGCAACCAACAAAAATCACCAAATGCGTGCCGGCTGGGAGCAAGTGCCAAGCGAGTAATTGAAAAGGCACTTCGTGAAGCAGACAAGACAATGCTTATTGATTTGGTGGCGTACGCATACGAATCAAATGATGCTGGGCCACGATTTTGGCGTGGGGAAAACGCGACCGGCAGAACGTATCTGGGTCTCGATAATCTTTTTGTCGGGGCAAAACTGGCGGGACGACTACAATCGGTCGCGGCATGGAAAGAGACAAATCAAACCGCACCACAACATCAAACAGACCTCGGGCCACTGGCGCGATATCGAGAATTAAGCTGAAGCAGAAAAGGAACAAGGCATGGCGGAATGGATACAGCAGATTCAAGAAAATGGAGTACGACAAACGGCCGAGCGGCTTGGTTTAAAGGCGCGCCGAAACCAGTCTCTCGCCCCATGCCCGGCGTGCGGGGCAACGCAGCGAAGCAAGTCTGACCGGCGAGGACCAGTAGGCATAAGAAACGATGACGTTGGATGGAGATGCTGGGCGTGTAATGTGACGGGCGATGTGCCCGATCTTGCTGCGCGCATCATAGTTGGCAAGTGCATGAAGGGATTATCAAAACAGGAAATGGCAGACGTTCGAGGTGCCATGGCAAGCCAGGGTTTGTGCTCCTCAATAAATGGCGCAGTCAGTAAAGTTAAGCCACTCATTAGAGCGCCCCGAAAGCGAATACGGAAACAGCACAGCCCGTCACGAAAAGAGTTCGAATGGCGCGAAAACATTACAGAAGAATGCGAAAATCGCCTTTGGTCGGACGCTGGAGCATTGACGCTTGCCTATTTAATGGGACGAGGTTTTACCGAGGAAGCCTTGCGCGAGTGGCACATTGGATGTCTTGTGGTTCAAAAACAGAAAGGAAAGGAGGGCTTTGTAGCCATTCCAGTATTTGACCAAGATGGAGATGCTGTGAATATGCGATTTCGAAGCGTTCCCGGTCCATGTGGACATTGCGGTGGAAACGGATGTGATCGCTGTAAACAAAAAGGCGAAGTTCGCAAGGTCTATCTTCGGTGTCCTGGCAGACCAAGCACGCTGTTCGCGATTAAGAATCTTGAAACCGATTACGACGCTGAAGTAATCATTTGCGAGGGCGAACTTGATGTGGTGGCCATGTGGCAGATGGGCTTTGTGCGAAATGTCGTTTCTGGCACGGCGGGAGCGGGTACGTGGTCAGACGAATGGCTTGATGCGTTAGAGCCATATCGTCACTTTATCTTGGCTTACGACACAGACAAAGCTGGAGACGCTGGCGCAAAAACGGTAGCTGATAAACTGGGCAAAGATCGCTGCAGCCGCGCAAAGCTGCCACACAATGACCCTGCTGAATGTTTGAGCAGATGCGTTGGCAGTGAACGAATAGCCAAGGCTCTCGACCAAGCCCAGCCTTTAACAGAGGCGGGACTTGAAAGAGTTGACCACTATATAGACGAAATTGAAACGCTGATACAAAATCCCGGTCAACTCAAGGGGCTAACTACAGGAAGTCAACAAATCGACAATGCGCTTGGCGGGCTGCGGCCAGGGCTGTGGATAGTGACTGGAGACACAGCGGCAGGAAAGACATCGTTTGTGACATGGCTGGCGCTTGAACAGGCAAAGCGGGGCGTGCCGGTCATGCTTACATCGTTCGAGCAACGACCTGTTGGCACAGTGCAAAAGCTATTGAGGGCAGAAATGGGCGGTGATTTTTCAAAGCGAACCGAACAAGAACGGGCCGCATCACTGGGAATATTGGGAACAATGCCAATTTTCATTGTTGATCATTATGGGCATCTCGACCCAAACGAACTCAAAGAGCTAATCGGATATGCCATTAGACGACGCGATGTAAAAGTCGCGGTCGTTGACCATCTCGGGTTTCTAATAGACAACGCTGAAGATGAGCGTAGAGCCATTGAAAAGGTCGTGCGCGAATACGCTGTGCTGGCTGTTCAGCGAGGCATTACGCTTGTTCTAATTTGCCATCCAAACAATTTATCTGTTGCCCAGCAGCGACGGGTAAGGCTTGGCGACCTGAAGGGGGCAAGCGCCATTAGGCAAGATGCCCATGTAGGAATCGTGCTTGAACGTATGCCACCGGGACGCGCCGTAAAGCATCCAGCGTGTGCAGTGCATGTTGATAAATGCCGGTCAGAATTTGGTCTTCAAGGGGCGAAAGTGGTTCTGTATTACGATCCGCAGGCGTGCGTTTATGCCGATAAATGGGAACAAACGCCCATGGGCAGCACAGGCGGCACGGGCGGCTTTCCAATCTCGGTCTAAACCGCCTGTCGGAAAACCGCGAAATTGCCCTATAACAAAAAGGAGGAAGAATGATTTCCTTAATAAACCTCCCGTCAAGCGATGACGGGCTGCTTGCCAGATGTAATCCTCGATGCGATTCGGGAGGCGCTATCGTATGGGACATTGACCTGGCGTTCACCATTGAAAGCAAGGAAGACGCCATATTGGTTGAAGAATTTGTTCCAGGCACCGTGCCCGCATGGACGTGCGCCAATGACGAAGGCGGCAAAAGCAGAGTTTCTACGACTGGTAATTTCGACATTGTTCGCGCCACGTTCAGTCTTAACAACGAGAAGCTGGCAGAAGCGCACGCAGAAATCAAGCAGTGTACCGTGGCAACCACAGCAGGCGCGGCGGCGCTTACAGTCAAAATGAGGGTTCATGGGCTTCTATGTGAAGCGGCGGGACGGCTGGCGTACGCATTGAACGACGCTGTGACCATAGCCCTCGAAAGCCGTCAGGTATCTTTGTTCGTTAACCAGAACGAAACAAAAGAGGCGGATGTGGCGTTGGCAAACGCTGACAATTTGGTAGGCTCCATCATAGACACGGAACACGGAACTGGACTTGTCGTATCAGCAAAAGAGGGCATGATTGAACTCGATTGCTTGACAGAAACGCGATCAATCAAAGCTCCAGCCAAGATTAGCGCCATGTTGAAAATTACGCCGTCTACTGAAACTGACCTTGAAACTATCCTTATGGCGTATCGAAGCATGGCCGTTAAAGCCCAGATAGAACCGTCATGGGAAGACATTATTGAAGCCATTGGACTGCTATATGGGGAGGGGCGAATAGCGCCAGTCAAAAGCGACAGTGAAGATTTTTGCTGGGTTCTTAATTCGCTCATTGTAGGAAAAGCGATTGAAATCGCCCTGCACGGCGATGGACCCGTTGTCGAGGGCGAGGCATGAGCTATCAACAATCCTTAATTGAAGGAGGGCAAAATGGCTGGGTCTAACCGCAGATGTCATGTGGAAACAATAAGCCTTGCGGATCCTGAGCTATCGGCTCAAAGCCCTGCTCTCGCAGTTCTTGTTGATGAGGGCTGGACTCCGCTGGCGCATTTTGTGGGCGAGCGTGCTGGAGTGCCAGAGCTAATTATAGTCTTTGCTCCGCCCGCCATAAGCAGAACAACAAAAGGCAAGGCAGTGCGACTATTCATTATCGCCATAGCAGTCGCCATAGGAGCGGCAGCGGTCGCCATAGGCACATAGGAGAGAAAATGCGAGTTCAAGCTATCCCGTTGACCGGACTGGTCTTTGACCCAAAAAATCCACGCCTTCACGACGAGCGAAATCTGGGCGCCATTCGGGCAAGTTTGTCAAAGCATGGGCAAGTTGAACCATTGCTCGTGCAGCGGGCAACGCAAATGGTCATAGCGGGCAACGGACGACTTGAAGCCATGAATTCAATGGGATGGGAACATGCGCAATGCGTGCTTCTCGACGTTGATGATATTCAGGCGCGAGAACTGTCCATAGCTCTAAACAGGTCTGGAGAATTGGCCTCATGGAACGAGTCTGTTCTTGCAGAGCATTTAACCGAGCTTGCAAGTCTATCGAACATAGACCTTGATGCGCTTGGTTTTACTGGCGACGAAATGGAAGGTCTACTCAACAGTTATGATGAAGCTATCAATGCAATTGAAAACGATGCTGAGCCAGAGATAGAAACAGCGCCAGAAACCACATCGTTGGCAAATGAAGTAATGCCGCCAGGCACTCAGCCCGAGTCCATGCCGAGCAAAAAAATGCGAGAGGTCAAAGTATTTCTCAATCCCGACGACTATGATGGCTTTCAGATGGCGATTCGGTTTCTGTCTGGAGCATATGGAACTGACAACATATCGGACACCATCTGCCGGGCCGTAAAAAATGCGCAAGAGACAGAGCGCGCTGGAGAACGTCTCAATGATTAGCGTGAAGGAGATATTTGCGACCATTCAGGGCGAGGGCAGCAAGGCGGGAACGCCAGCAGTGTTTATTCGCTTATCGGGCTGCAATTTATGGTCAGGAAACGAGCATACTCGAGCCGCAGCGAAAGGAGCCTGCGCAGATTGGTGCGATACTGATTTTATTGGCGGAGAGAAGCTATCGCCAGAAGAGGTTTGGACGCAAGTTCAACAAATCGCAACCAACAGCGGCGTTGCGCAATCTATGCGATGGCTCGTTGTAATTACGGGCGGAGAGCCTATTCTGCAGCTACGCAAGCCCGACGGCATACGTTTATTAAGCCTGCTGTTGCGACAATGCACCGTGGCGGTTGAAACGAATGGCACTGTCGCAATTGGCAACGATTTGTGCCAGCTAATTGATCACATTACCGTCAGCCCAAAGCCATTGAAAAACGACCCCGCCAGCCTTGACCATATTGTCGTGAGGGCAGGGCAAGATTTGAAAGTGATTATGCCATCCGCATGGCCGACAGATGCTCTTATGAAAATGCGCGAATGGGCGTTTCGAAACAAGTTCGTTCAACCGATGGACAGAAAGAATGAACAGAACGCTAATCTCCTAACAAGCATTGAACACGCATCAATTCTGGGCTGGCGGCTCAGTGTACAGCTTCACAAACTGTTAGGTCTGCCATGAAGACGTCTGTGTGCTCAACCGTTCGCGTTCATGGCTTTCATTGCTGGCCAGAACCATATTCACAAGTGTCACATCTGCGGCACCGGCACCGGCACGAATTTGTGATCAAGGCATGGGTCTTTGTTGATCACGGCAACAGAGACATAGAGTTTCAAATGCTCCAGCGTGACATCGTGGAGATTTTGTGTCGTGAATACGAAAAGTCGCCGAACGGCCACGCACACGAGTTCGAGTTTGAAAATGCAAGCTGTGAGCAAATCGCGGCCGTTGTTTGGAAAGCATTGGAAAACTCGGAAATCTGGTGTCGCGCTGTAGAGGTTTGGGAGGACAACGAAAACGGCGCCCGCCTGGAGGCCGAATGAAACCGAAAGCCTTTGAACATCGCGTTGGCGAGCAGTTTCAGCCATTGCCAGAAATTTATCAAATAGAGGTCACGAACGCGTGTAATCTCAAATGCCCGATGTGCCTTCGCACGACTGACATGGCGCGCCCTTCAAATCTTCTCAAGCCCGATTTGCTTCGCGTAATGCACGAGCGCGGAGATTTTAATGGAAGCTATTATGTAGAGCTTCAATTGGCTGGAGAGCCGACCCTTCATCCAAAGCTCGAAGATATCGTTGATTATCTAAAAGACGAGGTAGGCGTTCTTGTGGGTTTATCAACGCATGGTCTACTGATGGACAAACCACAGGTGCAGCGTGCATTGGCGAAAGTTGACGCGCTCACGATTTCGGTGGATAGCGTGGTGCCAGAAATCTACGAAAAGTTTAGACCGCCCGCAAAACTCGCCGATCTATATCGCTGCATTGACGCTTTGTTTGCTTACTTTGACGAAGTGAAACCCAGCGGTGCAATGCTGCCGTTCGTTGAGCTACAAATGATCGACGCTGTTCGCGTTCGGGGCGAGCCAGCAAACACTCAAGGGCTTGTCGATTTAGCCGGCGAGCGCGGCTGGGACAGATACGCCACCTCCCGAATGCAGGGGGATTGCTTTATTGAAATGCAAAATGGACCCAAGCAAAAGCAAAACGAAGATCTTTGCATTAATCCGTTCATGTCTGTTTCCATTTCATGCACCGGCAATGTTCTAAGTTGCTGCTACATCTTTGAGCCAGATGACAAATCGCCAAACGTTTATGGCAATCTCAACGATGCGTCGCTGTTGGAAATCTGGAATGGGCAGAAGGCTAAAAAAATGCGAGCAGATACGCAAGCCGGATCGCCCGAAGGGGCGTGCACAAAGTGCTATCTCAAAAGCCCAGCCCGAATTCACTTGAACATCTTATCTCGCTTGCTTCGGTGGCAGAAAACCAAATGAGCGAAATGCCGCAAGTCTGGGTGCTGCCCATCGAACCGTTCGAGGAACGATACACCGAACAGTGGCTTCGATGGTATCCGGCAGACCTGAAACGCGGCGGTTGCGATGTGAAGCTGATTATGGGAACTCAACTTGCTGCCACAGAGCGAGATGGTGGCGAGTTTCTCGACCCCGTGAACACTTGGCGCTGGAAAGGATCACAAATTGAACGATTGGCAGAAGCCTGGAAAAATGGGTCTATTGAGTGTGGGGATTGGATTTTGTCGCTCGATGGTTGGGGGCCAGCGACTACGGCGGCGGCATACCTTCGCGACACGACTGGAAAAAACGTAAAGCTGGCTGTCTTTATGCACGCTGGAAGCTATGACCCGAACGACTTTTTGGCCCATAGGAATATGCGGCGCTGGGCAATGGATGTTGAACGAGGCTGGATCAAATCAGTTGACCTGCTATTGTTGGGCAGCAAGTCGCACCAGGACATGATTCAACGCGAACTACAAATTGCCGATAATGAAATGCCAAGTGTGGCAATTATTGGCAACCCTGTGAAGCAGAAAGAGCTTTGGGAGATAGCCCATCCAGTTAAGTGGACGCATCGAGAGCGGCTTGTGGTTTTTCCACATCGACTCGCACCAGAAAAGCAACCAGAACTGTTGAACGAGGTTCGTCGTTTACACTCTATGATCTATCCAGACGCGCCACCAACTCTATGGATCAAGACTCGCGACGTTTGCAACAGCAAGAGCGAATATTATGAACTATTGGCCAAATCGAGAGTCGCGCTCTCGTTTGCAAAGCAAGAAACGTTCGGTATCGCTATGCAGGAAGCCATTGCTCTTGGCGCCTGGGCAGTGGCCCCGAACGCCTTGGCGTATCCCGAAACAATTAAGGACGGTTCGGGCAGCCTATTCAACTCGCTTACCGAGGCGGCGGTGCAGGTTGAAAAGCATCTTCTCTATACGGGACCCGCAAATTGGGACGGACATCATGAAAAAGCCGCCGTGCGTGCGGCGCAAGCCATCATTAGAAACAGCAGGTAGAAAATGTCTATTCAAAACATCATGCCGCAACTTCGTCCGCTTGCCATGCCACTTGTTAGCGTGACCCTTGACCCGAACAATGCACGCAAGCACGATGTTAAGAACCTCGACGCCATCAAGGCTTCGTTGAAGCGATTTGGGCAACGTCTGCCAATAGTGGTTCAAGATCAGGGAAATGTTGTAAGGGCGGGCAATGGGCGTGTAATGGCAATGAGGGCGCTTGGATGGACCCATGTAGCGGCTGTTCGAGTAGACGAAAACGATGCCGAGGCTGCGGCGTTTGCGCTTGCCGATAATCGAACGGCAGAATTGGCGGACTGGGATTGGAAACAACTATCAGAAACGCTCGCCGCGTTGAATGTGGAATTGCCCGATTTCGACATAACGAATCTGGGATGGGATGGGTCAGAACTGGAAGCGTTGCAGCTTTCCGATTTCTGGGACGACATGGAGGTCACGGAGCGGCATAAACAGGGCTCGCTGGAAGGGTCTATCAATCGAAACATTGCATTTTCTCATCCACAAGTTGAAGCCATTACGAAAGCGGCTGAAATGGCAGGGTTTGGACCGTCAACAGAACCAGCCGTTATCGTGGCGATGTGCGAAATGGCGGCACAGTCCAATGGAGACAACTCATGATAAACATGCTTATCAGCTATCATTACATGAGCGACACGTTCTTGGAGGTCATTCGCGCCACACAAGGCCATATTCGCTGGCTGTTAGATAGCGGAGCATTTACGGCTCACACGCTTAATAGGCCCATCAAGGTTGAAGAATATATAGAATGGCTGCACGAGAATCAGAATCTGTTTTGGCAATACATTGCACTCGACGCGCCTGGTGATGTTGAGCAAACAAAAAAAAATCTCAAAGCAATGACTGACGCGGGGCTGAAGCCCATGCCAGTGCTGGTCATGAATGAGCATACGGACAAGGCCAAGGAACTATCAAAAATCAGTGGGCATTTATGTATGGCTGGCGGTGTGTCAGATTCAATTGAACACTATGCTCCCCGCATGGCGGAACTTCGTCGGGTGGTCGGTAAAGATGTTTGGATACACGGGCTTGGCTTTGGGCGGGGCCTGAAGGTTTGCAATACGCAGGTCGATAGCGTGGACGTAAGCAGTTGGACCTGCGGCAAGCGGTTTGGTCATTTTTCATGGTTTGAATCAAGTCGTGGCGTGCGAAACTTTCATTGGCAAAAGGCGCTTGAAACGCCGTTCGCAAAACTGCCAGCGGGGATGCGGGCGAACATGATGCAGCTTGGCCTAACCAAGACAGACATCATGAACAGAGACGCCATGTCCAAGGGCGGACTGTCAATGTTGGCAATGCAGGCTACTCACGCCTATTTGCAATTTGCTGGTGCCCTTGAACAAAAGAATGTGCGGTTTATTTTTGCGGTGAGTGGGGCGGGTGATTTTTACCAGCTACTCGTGGCCGCACAGCACTCAACCAATCATGGAATCAAATGGCGCAAATGTCAGACGGATTGGAGTGGCTATAAGGAAATTATGGGAGATATGTCAAAGCTAACTGAAGTGACTCGGTTGGCATCAGAGAACGTGACGAAACAATGGGAAATCCAGTGAACGATTACGATGCGAAAAAGGTAGAAGAAGCCATTGCGCTGTTTTTGGCGGCTGCCGGTGAAGACCCAGAACGAGAAGGGCTTCAAGGAACGCCTGACCGAGTAGCCAGAGCATGGCGCGAGATTTTGAAAGGGTATAACGAAACCCCGTCAGAAGTGTTGAAAACGCATAGAGGTGAAGACGGCTTCGTTGACATTGATGGATATGATCAAATGGTCGTGCTGTCTGATTTGCCGTTCTACTCAACCTGTGAACATCACCTTTTGCCGTTTAGCGGCTTGGCAGACATAGGGTATTTGCCCGGTGAGAGCGGGCTTGTGGTGGGGTTGTCGAAGCTTGCCCGTATCGTGGACACCTTTGCACGTCGGCTACAGGTACAAGAGCGACTAACGCGACAAATAGCCGACGCTTTAGAGGAACACCTAAAGCCAGCCGGAGTAGCGGTGAGAATTCGCGCAAAGCACGAATGTATGGCCTGTCGAGGGGTGAACAAGGGCGGAACAATGGCAACTGAAGCACTTGTTGGCGCGTTTCGCGAACATGCCGTCAGGGCAGAATTCTGGTCGTTATGCCAGCCAATCCCGAGAGGCGTACGATAATGACGCCAAAGGTCTACTCTTGCACAAGAAGGCTCGAGTTTGATGCAGCGCACCGAGTAATGCAGCACGAAAGCAAGTGCCGAAATCTACATGGTCATCGCTATGTTGTGGAAGCCACCGCACAAGCCAGGGACCTTGATTCGCTTGGCCGGGTCGTTGATTTTAGTGTGTTGAAAACCATTCTGGGTGGATGGCTTGATGAGAAATGGGACCATGGCATGATTGCGAATAAAAACGACCATGGCATTATCGAGATCTGCGAACGAGATGGCTGGAAAGTCTACAAAATGAGCGGGAATCCTACGGCTGAGAATATGGCGGAGCATTTGCACCATGTCTTTAATGACCTGCTCGAAAAACACAGCGGGCTGATTGTAAGCCGGGTTCGATTGTATGAAACGCCCAATTGCTGGGCAGACTGGCCCGCACTGTAGATCGCCAAAAATCAGAAAAGATGAGCCATTTGTCTATTCATTGTTGACCATGGCTAACCGGGAAGGTAGTATGGTGACACAACAAGGGAGAACACTATGGTCACCAGCGCGGCAACAGCAATGCACACAAAAACGCCAGCCCCGGCGATACGACAATTGGCTCGTCATCATTTGGAGCCAGGAGATCGCATCCTGTTGTATGGCGCAGGACATGGACGTAATGCCGATTGGCTAAGACAATGCGGCTATCGAGTATATGCTTATGACCCGTACAACGGTGACGACAGTAGCGGCTGGTCTGGGGTTTCAAATAAGCTGCCCAGCATCAAGTTCACTATTATCATCACTTGCTACGTGCTAAATGTCGTAAACCCGGAAACGGAAGCGTTTATTCGCAAAGACTGCTTGCAAAGGCTGGCGAAAAACGGGTTTCTATTTCACGTCGTGCGGGGCAAGGGCGAGCTTAAAAAAGCCGCAGGGTCGATTGAGCGTGCGATCGAGGGCTATTCTACGAGGTGCGGTTATCAACGGCTGGTTAGCCCAAAAGGAACCGTCGTATTCAAGAAGGCGGGGTACGTTTGCTGGACGGAAACGGTTCAGTGAACCACATCGGCTATGCGAGCCATATAGGTTGTGCGAGCCATATCGATGGGAGCTTGTTGATTAAAAACGCAAAAAACATTAATCTTTTGTAGACAGGCAATAACCGATGGGGTAGTATACTAATACCAACAAGGGAGAAACCAAAATGAGCTTCAACAGATATGAAAGTGGAATTGAATATTGGGACCCAGATCGTGTAAAGACATGGGAAGAGCTCGAGGGACGTCCCCGTGCAACTGGCCCTGAGCCCAGAGGAGATCAAGATTTCAGTTATCCACGAGAAGTCGCAGAGCAGCCCGGCGATGTTGGCGTGTATTACATTTCAGAAGACCCTGACGATACGACTCCTGCTGGCGAGATGACGCGCCAGGATTTCGAAAAATGGCTCGTTGCCAATCCAGCTTTCGAAGAGTTGCCGTTTGATATTATGCGCGGACCGAACCAATATGATTTCTGGTGGGTCAAGGACAAACAACGTCGCGGGCCTTGTTGATTAAAAAAAACGAGAAAAACATTAATCTTTCGTAGACAAGCAATAACCGATGGGGTAGTATAGGTATACCAACAAGGGAGAAACCAAATGTCTACACAAACAATCGCAAGCCATACTGTTACGCCAGGCCATCATGGCCTATCTAAGACGGCTAACGAACTCGCCACTCTTCGCAGTTCTTTCGGTCGTCGATTCGTTGACGCGCCGTTGCCAGGCACCCTCACCGCCAACGGTGAACTGATCGTGCGTTGTTACGAAGACGGATACAGTTATGGCTCGTCGGGCAGACGCGTTTGCTTTGTTATTGCACGGCGCTCAATGAACACAGCAGCAATGGCGGGCTTACGAGCCGAGGGTCGCGATGCTTACTTGAGTGGAGTTAGGGACGGGGCCGTAGCCTGCCGGCCCACTCGCCGACGTGTTGATGAATTTGGTGCCAAATGAATACCGCCGCCATCGCCTATATTAGAGTGAGTACGGAAGATCAAAAGCTGGGCATGGAAGCTCAATTGAAAGCCATAGAACGCTACTGCAAAGCCAGCGGGTACACGCTTAACGGGGTTCACACCGACCATGGAGTCAGTGGCGGCCTTGAACTGGACAAGCGACCGGCGTTACAAGACGCCCTTGACCAAGTAGCCAAAGAGAAGCCATCCGTCCTTGTCGTGGCCAAGCGTTGTCGCCTTGCTCGTGACGGGTACGTTGCGGCGATGGTCCACCGGCTGGTAGAACGTACTGGCGGAAAGGTTGAGTGCGCGGACGGCGTGGGAAATGGTGACGGGGCAGAAGACAAACTCATGCGTGGAATGCTCGACCTATTCGCTGAATATGAGCGAGAGTTGATTCGGGGGCGTACCAGGGCGGCTCTTGCTGCAAAGCGACGGAAGAAAGAATATACGGGCGGTGCTCGGCGTTGGGGTTGGGATGTGGATGAGAACGGCAAGGAAACCCCAAACAAAGAAGAGCAAGACATCGCTTTGCGAGCCAGAGAGCTACGCGCCGACGGCAAAAGCTACCGCGCCATTGTTCGTGTGTTTACAAGCCAACGGGTGCCAACGCGAGACGGCAGGCCATGGAACGCCATGAGGGCGCGAACCGTTACCAGGTCCGAAGCGGCATAGGGCGCAAGCCATATCGGTGTGTAAGCCATAAACACATCAAACAATGCATTTTGACTTGGTTGTTGAAAAAAAACAAGAAAACAGCAAATCATTTGTTGACCATCATATAACCGATGGGGTAGTATGGTTATACCAACAAGGAGAAACCAAATGTCTACTATGACCAACCAACCAGCCAAGGGCAACACGAGAAAACCATACCTAACGAACAAAGCCGTCGACGGAATCACGCTTGAACTATTGCACCCATTCGAACTGGACGAAGACGGGGCCGAAGACCTTGCTAAAAGTGGGTGGCAGTATGCGGAATTTTGTTTCACTAAAGTGCGGGTGCTTGTCCGGCGCAAACCGAGCAAACCCCGATGGCTTGCTACATGGGGAAGATATGTGATCGACTGGGAAGTTCATGAAGTGGCCACGTTGGCCACAAATGACGGCGTGATAATCGCTGGGCTTGGGCCAAAGAAAGCGCTCAAACTCTATTCCCTTGCACCATCCAAATAAACTAACCAACCACAGGACAACGACATGAAACGCCTTGTAATCAGACGAATCGATACGTGAGCCATATCGGTGTGTAAGCCATAAACACATCAAACAATGCCTTTTGACTTGGTTGTTGAAAAAAAACAAGAAAACAGCAAATCATTTGTTGACCATCATATAACCGATGGGGTAGTATGGTTATAC
>Ga0209434_1000187_pt1 | contig 31745 bp, 45 predicted proteins | sample ETNvirnome_2_300_FD_184068 | JGI IMG/M metagenome (GOLD analysis project Ga0209434, IMG submission 184068) | Marine viral communities from the Pacific Ocean - ETNP_2_300 (SPAdes) (version 2) | ecosystem: Environmental > Aquatic > Marine > Oceanic | place: Pacific Ocean | collected 2013-06-22 | reverse complement strand
GATTAGAATTTCAAACAAGGTGTCTAAAATAACCTTTTTTATTTCAATATCGATGTTCCCCATCCAGTCCGAAACATTAATTTCAATGTCTATTTTGGGAAAGCATGGCACCTTCGGCTTGTCTGGTTTTTTAAATAAGTCTTCTGCAGCTGCCATCATATCCCGAACATCGGAGTATAAATCATTAATTTCAAAATCGGCGCCAAAAATTAAACACAAAAGGCCTTCTCGAATTAACTGGTCTAATCCTATACGATTGATAATCATCAAAAAAATCTGCACCGGTTCACTGGCTGCAAATTTTCTTATGTCCGCCGACATTTTAGCCAAATCGGTTGTGACCTTCTTTTCAATACGATCTAATTCCTGTGATAAAACAGCTTCCTGGTTTTCGGGATCTTCTGCCGCGGCACGCTCGGCCTCAAATGCATCAATCGTTACAGAGATCTCATTAGCTTGGCCAGAAGCGACAAGCGCTTCCAGTTCCTCATCGGACATGTCAGACGTATCAACATTGGTTCCGAATTCGCCCTTTTGTATCGCCTTGAGAATTTTCTTCTGGGCTAGTGTGGTGTGAGTGGGCCCCGAATGATCGAGTGTATAAGTAATATAGGCGTCGCTAGAGGCTATATTTTTAATAAAATACCCTAAACTTTGAAACTTGCTTTTAGTTTTCTTATCCCCATCTTTTTCAAAAGCTCTAGCGATCTCCTTAAATTTAGAAAGATAAACTAGGGTTTGGGGGGTGTTAAGCGGACCAGAATCTAATAAACTAAAATAACCAACGGTCATTGCGCCTGATCGATCATTGGAAACGCTTACAATATTATAATCGGAGTCAAACCGTAGAATAGCGGCGGGTAGTTCCCCTTTGGAAAGAGAGCTTCCATTAATTTGAAGCGTTTCGCCTATTGCTTCGACCGCCTGCGCAAGCCTTCGATACTCGTTTGTAAAATTAATGCCGGGGCGGATCTGTGTATTAGATCTACGATGAAGAGTGTTATATAGCTTAAAGGCGCGTTCGACTGCTTCTAAATCTTGTTGCAGCGTATTAAAGTTTAATGTTACAGACTGTACGGGGGCGCCAACGTCCCGAAATTCATCGTTATACCACTGAAGCGCCCAGCTAAGCGGAGGCATCGACGTCGAATCTAAATTGTTTTGTATTATATCAGATTCGGGGGTTAGCTGATTAATCGCCACCTTGGACTGAAAAAGTATTCTCAGTTTCGAGCCTGGACGCCGATGTTTTCCCATATCCTTCGATATCAACTCATCCGCCATCATATCAACAAAGAGGGTACCATTCGAATTTGGATCGGGCTGCTCGTTGGTGGGAAGCTCTGCCACGCGCTGATTGTATCCTAGGGGCCCAGAGGATTTATATTGATAATACCACTGAGGGAAAAAATATTTAGTCAGTTGCTGGGATGCCTTGTTCTGCCAGCCGTACATATCGGACTCGACTGCGGTCACCTCGTCCTCGTCGGTTTGTACAACAATGTAATAACGCCCCTTTTCCACAAAGGGAATGCCCGGCTTTTTAGACAAAAGCCAATTGTTTATAATCTTTTGTGGACGTCCTCGGGGCATTTAATTTGTATTATTCCAGCGGCTATTAATATATTTGGCGCCGCCGGCGCTCAAATAGTCTATATCAAAACCATTTTGATTTTGCATTTGAAGTTGTAATTGAACTTGTACATCTTTGATAAGATTTTTCATATTATTTACACCCTCCGCGACGACGGGGGCGCTAGGGGCCGACATCATTCCATAAAACGGACTATTGTGTGTATGAGTCATGGCAGCGCGATTAAAGTCTAGTTGAGCCTGAGCAAAGTTCCCCATAATTTTACGAAGCTGCGCAACAATCTCCGATAGTCGCTGTAATCCTTTAACCAGATTGGTACCCTTCACTAACGGCTGTAAGTCGGAGTCGTCGTTGCCCCCTATCAAATCAATGCCCGGATTTCCTGCCACATTGCCACCTTGCGAATTTTGTCTGTCCGTTTTGGTTACTAATTTAATTCCCTCTCGACCAATAATTCGTATGGCGTCGGCTTTCAGCGCCACAGTAGATTGAGGAGCATCGTGAGCAGTGTTTCCTACCCTTCCGGCAACGAGCCCAAAATAACTATCAACGTTAGACTTTTGAGATAGATAGATTCGAGCCGCATCTAGTTTAAAATTAGGGTTAACCAATACAGGGTCGCCATTCTTATCTTTAGACTTTGCTCTAGAACCCATGCGCCCTGCGACAATATCTATTGCACCACAGTGTGTATTCCCAACGCCACCATACCCAGTCAATAGGCTTCCCGGTCGATCAATACCAAGTACCACAAAGGCATTGCCATTTTCAAATACTTTTTCAGCGGGACTCTTAATATAGTCAGGGACATCTCCATTAAGACGGCCGCGGCCTCCGAGGCCACTGTACTTTAAACGATCAGCGGGGGACATGTCCTCTAAAGATTTTGCCATTTCCGGAGCGAAATTCTTTAGATTAACCGCTGGGCCTTCTCTTTTAGGACCTAATCCGCCCACAATATCATTCCTCTCATTAAAATCGCTTTGTTTAGCATGTCCCGAGACTAGCTTCCGCTGTGTTGTTCCATCGACTATTAATATAGTCATCGCCGCCGGCGTTCAAATAGTCTATATCAAAACCATTTTGATTTTGCATACTCAGCTGTAATTGGACCTCTACATCTTTAATAATATTTTTCATATTATTTACACCCTCCGCGACGACGGGGGCGCTAGGAGCGGTCAACATCCCATAAAAAGGATCATTGTGCGTATGGGTCATGAGTGCTCTGTTAAAATCTCGTTGGGCCGCGGCGAAGTTCCCCATAATTTTACGAAGCTGAGCGATGATTTCTGACAATCTTATAAGCCCGGTGACCAAATTGGTGCCCTTCACTAACGGCTGTAAGTCGCTATCGCCGTCTTCCACATTGCCACCTATCAAATCAATACCCGGATTTCCTGCGACGTTGCCTCCTAGGGAGTTTTGTCTGTCCGTTTTGGTTACTAACTTAATTCCCTCTCGACCAATAATTCGTATAGCGTCGGCTTTCACGGCAATCGTAGACTGCGGGGCGTCATGAGTAGTGTTTCCTACCCGGCCACTAACGAGTCCAAAATAACTATCAACGTTAGACTTTTGAGATAGATAGATTCGAGCCGCATCTAATTTAAAATTAGGATTTACATATACCAATTCATTATTCTTATCTTTAGACTTTGCTCTAGAGCCCATCCGCCCTGCAACAATATCTATTGCGCCACAATGAGTGTTCCCCGCCCCACCATAGCCGGTCAAAAGACTCCCTGGCCGGTCTACTCCCAATACTATAAAGGCGTTCCCGTTCTTAAGAACTTCCTCAGCGGCGCTGTCGAGATAGTGAGGAACATCTCCATTCAATCGGCCGCGGCCACCAAGGCCGGCATAATTTAAACGATCTTCTTCCGGCATCTCCTCTAAAGATTTTGCCATATCTGGAGCAAAATTCTTTAGATTAAGTGCCTTTCCTTCTCTTTTAGGTCCTAATCCACCCATAATGTTACCTTTACTATTATAATTACTTCACCAACAAAATTTAACCCCAATCTCATAAGAGCGGGGCGACCTGACTAGCAATCCAGCGGTGTGCCGCTCCATTGGGATGCAGGCCATCGCGGTAGTCCCCCTTCTTGTGTCCGTCTTCGTCCTTCCGGTACTTTTTGTGATATTCGTCCTTGAGCCAATCATGATCATGATCTCCGGGTTTAATAAAGCCTCCGCGCGTGCCTTGTTTCTCCCAGTCCACAACGTGATCAATTAAACCCCCCTCAGCAGCACGAATAGAATTATTATAATCTAGTGCCTTCTGCATCATGCGGCGCCTCGTGGTGGTGCTATATGGCTTGCCCCGGGGCGTATAGTCCCCCCACCCAGCAAGCGTTACCACTATGATATTGGCCGAAGGGTTCACAAAGTTGATGAGGTACTTTATAAAACTTTCAAGCTGCGTCCATGCGGTACCGCTAGATGTTGCGTTGGCCCCGGCAAAGAAAACAAATCTATTAAACGGCCTCAAATCCAAACACCCCTCATCGATATATTTTTTAAGATGATGATAAACAGTTAGGTTTTCCTTGCCAGCGCCACTTCCATCGTGATATCTGCCAGTCGCCTTGGGGTACAATTGGCGGCCGCCTTTTGCGACACGGGCGATGTTCAATCCTCTATAGTCGCCGGCAAAAGTCTGATTGCCATGAATATAGGAAGCGCCAAAGCCCATGGTCTTAGGATACCGCGTAGTCTCGCCCTTAAAGCAACGCAACCAATTGGGGTCCTTAACAGTGGGGGCCGGGGAGCAGCTCAGAGTCTCAGGACACTCGGAGGACTGTTCTTCCGGGGGAGGAGACGTGGCTCCCACCGTACTCCGAGAGCGGCCTTGGGCGCTTGAGGGGGACGCTCCCTTGTCTTCGCGTAAAAGTATTTTACCATCACGCACATTGATAATAAAAGGATATCTCATCTTTTCTTGATCTAAAAACCCGACCTCTACGGGGGTGTTGGGAGAAATCACTCCCAATTGGAGTGGGTTGCCCACAGCCGGAATGGCAGTTGGAAGGTTGCCAATAAACCCAGGATTGGTTAAGTAATCATCTGGAATTTTCATGGTGACGCATCGCGGATGCTCTATGATAAAAATTTGGTAGGTGTAATAAGGCCGAGTGCCTGCTGGTACGTTCTCGCCAAACCATCGATGAAATGGAGAAAACACAATCGGATGTTTGTTTGGGCCATTAGATTTAATCACTATTGCATTCCATCGAGATCTGCCATGTGTATCGTCGTGTGTATAATTGGCCGCATTTTTTCTCCTCATTGTCTGTACGACGCCCGTACGACGGGGATCCATACTAGGAGAAGTAAACGTAGGGTCTAAATTATTCATTTGACCATATCTTAGATCATCTAGTGTAATAATCTTAGGCTTCTTCGACATGTCTATAACCCGGCGTAGTTTATCAAGTGCTCTCTCAGCGCGTTCGACAAATTATGGGTCCGAGCGCCCGCGGGAGTGGTGCACCGCTCGCACCCCGACGGGCCTGTCGCGACGGCTTCACCCGTGAGTCCAAGCTTACGAGACTTCCGGTGATGAATTGCGGACCTTTCATAATCCTCAATAAACCATTCGTGATAGTCGTATATAGTATTGCCTCGCGAGAATGGCGTTAGACCCCATTTTCTAAAGACTCTCTTGGCGCCGCGTGACATAGTGTCCTTGTCGGTAGCTTTACCTACCACACCGCGGCTTTTAATCCAATGCACTATATATTTAACCTGTTTTTCCCCATTGATCAGGGTTAGGAGTGCTTTCTCTGTGCCCTTGCCGTTATCCCATGCATTGAAATATTTTAAATAACCCTTAGCCCTGCCGGTGGGATAATAATTTTGAAACATACCAAACGATTTATAGCACCCGATGCGACTGCCGCGTTTAATAAAAAAACCGGGTGAGTTGGGGTGCTTCTCCGGCTTCCACTTGTCGCCGGCATTATTAAAAGCAAAGCCCGACTCCTGTTTTGCATTCAGAACTACCCCTATAACAAGTTCTCTCAAATAGGGGCTACTAGCGGTCGTAATGCCTTGCGCTCTAAACTCAGCGATCAGGGCGGCATAAAGTGCCCGGGCGCTTTCGTCGCTGCCGTATTTAGCGTTGCCGAAACCTTTTTTCCTTCCAACATCGAACCTCTTATCTGGTGGAGACCGGTCACACGGATTCTTTTTAGAAATAGTAGATTTCACCTTTCCTATCGATTTTTTGCGTGGACCCGACTTGTTGCTCAACATCAAACTCGAGCCGCCGCGGACGTCCACCACCAAGGGCACACGAATATTCTCTTGATTTTCAAACATGATTTGGCAGGGCGTTCCCGGAGATTGTTGCCCCCAGTTTTGACCCAAAGGGGCGATCGCCGTTTTACACATATTTAATTTAGCTAGGTCTATAGAATCGGCCTCGTTCCAGTCCTTATTTGTTGGTGGCCACGTGGGCGGCGGGCCCTGATATGCCATAGGTTCCGTTATCCAAATTTTATATACCCAATAATCGGTCTTCCACTTGCCGGACTCTTTCTCCTCAAACGAGGCAAAAAGTTTTTGAAATTCCGATGCAGCATAGGGATGACTACTGTGGATCGAGCGAAGTATAATTGCATCCCACCGCCTTTTTCCCTTGGTGACGTCCGCAGTAAAATACTTTACATTGGATGACTGAATAGCCCCTACGGTGCTAGTTCGTCTTGCGTCGAACGAGCGTCGCGAGGGATCGGACAGATTGTTCATCTGACCGTATTTAATATCACTAAGTGTTACTTTACGAGCCATCGGAGGAATCCTTATTTATTACATCGTATAAATCGGCTTTGTCCTCTTCTGTAAGGCCGGCTACTCCACCGGTGCCTTTTTGTATTAAAGCAGAAATTTTCACCATCTGCTCATTAGATCGTTGTAAATTTTCTACATATTTGGCCGCAACCGATCCCAACTCACGGCGCGCAGAATCAGAGCCCTGCATGTCTTCCATAATTTTTATAAGAAGCGTTTTAGCCAAAGCGCGGTCCTCGCGAATATTGCGAGTGGCCTCGTCAATGTACTTGGTTATATCTCCCCTTTTTGCCATTTTTCTGTAAACATCCTATACTTTTTTCTAAGCTTGTTGAGGTTATTAACAACCTGCTTGGTGTTAAGACCGGTCAACTCCCTTAAGTATAAGTAAATAGCTTTTTTATTAAATATCTCTATCTCTTCTGATGAATCAAAGACGATTTTAACAGCTTCAAGCACTTTTTTTTCGTTTTCTTTCAGCATATCGCTATCCCACTGCGACATTTCGTTGTAAAAATTATTCCAAAACTCTCGCTCTTCACGCATCTGGTCATATTGCTTTTCTTTGGAGACAAGGTCCTCATCCAAAGAATTAATTACATCTTCTAAATAGACTTCTTTTTTCTGGCGGCGGGCGTTTTGTTTAACCTTGTGAATAAACCAATTTTTAGTAACCACCGAAAAATAAGAAAAGGCTTTCGACCCCTTCGTGGCGTCATACTTATCTAAAATTGTTGTCAACCAAATTTTACACTCATCTCGCAAAGAATCAATGTTGGGCAAACTAGTAAAACGATAGGTAAAAATTATCTTGTTTACCATCTCATCTAAGGCCGGCTGTATTAACTCTCCATATAGTTGTGACTTGCGCGCATATGTAGTATGCGGAAGGCAATATTCAATAATGGCCTCTTCATGTAGTTTAGTAAAATAATGATTTTTAGTTCTCTTCCTGCGTTTTCGTATCTTCTTCATATCCATCGTCTATTAGTTCCTCTTCGTCTATGAGCGTTGTTAATTCGTATATGTCTTCAAACCTTTCAATTTCTTCTTTGCAGTTTTTTATCCGGGTGATTAATTCTTGTATCACCGGTTCCCCATGAAACATGTCCATTTGATATAAGGAACTCACAAATGTTTTAAAACTAGCAAACACCACATACAAATCGCCCAAATTGTCAGCAGTGTATAATAATTTAGATAGTATTTTACTTGTATACCAAATCAATACTCCATTCAATATTACTGATAGGGCGCCCAACGTCCCAAATATAATTGTCCACGTCATCGTTTGTCTATTAATTCCTTTTTCATTTGTTTCAACTCTTCTTTGCTAGAAGCAATAAATTCTTCCGTTGTGGTCCCCGCCTTATGACGTTGTTGGTCGGCCGGCGTTAGCTTATACGAAGGCCTCGTTAATAATTTATTAACTTCATCGGCCGTACCACACAACGTACACTTCTCCCACGCCTCATCGGGAGAGTGCATTACTAAAAAATCTTCACCACAGGCGGCGCAATTATAGCGATACCGTGGCACTATTCCTCAGCTTCTTCTGCCTCTTCAATTGTAAACGCCGGCTGGACGCCTTCTAGCGTTACAACCGGAGGGTTCGTCACTACCAAAGTGCTCTGGCTACTATCGCCGTCCGCTACCTGAAAGTTCATTTCTTCTAGCATGGGTACAATATCGCTTTGTTCCATTAAAGATTTCTGAAGGGCCATCATAATGGCTCCCATCGCTTGATTGGTTAATTTCATTTTTTACTCCTTTTAATCCAATTTTCTAAGTCTGTTTTCGGGGTCCACTTAAGTAGTCCCCGGGCTTTGGAATTGTTCGCTAAAGATATGCGGGACTCCGCTGGCCTTGCGGCTATATATTCGCACTCGCCCCCCATCATCTCCACCAATTCCAATATACTATAATTTTTTCCAGTCCCTATGTTGAACAGCTCCCCAAAAGCTGCAGTATCGCTGGTCTTCACAGCCAAAAGATTGGCCTCAACTACGTCCTTAACATAAGTAAAGTCTCGTCGTTGTGTACCGTCCCCAACGATAGTCATAGGTTCATTGTTGTCTTTTTGCCTCTGAAAAAGACCAACAACGGGGGCATATTGTCCCCTTGTTGGCTGTCTCTCGCCGTACACGTTGAAATATCTAAACACTATCACAGGTAACAAAAATAATTTGTTATACATGCGGCACAGATCTTCTCCCGCGCACTTGGTCACCGAATAAGGATTTAGACAATCCCGGGGCATATCTTCTCGCAATGGCGGCGTATTCGCCAATCCGTACGCAGCAGAAGTAGAAGAATAAACAACTCTCTTTACTCCTGCTGCTCGGGCAGCTTGTAATACGTTACACGTCCCAGCCACATTAGTATGAGCAGCCTTGGTGGGATTTAGAATAGAGGGCTGAATTCTTGCTTCCGCTGCCAGATGAAACACCCAGTCTACGCCCGCAAAAAGAGGCTTAATCGTTTCATAGTCGCAGATATCATACAAATAATTTTCTGCTTCGGGTCGCCAATGGAAGTTGCCATTACTATCCGCCGACTCGTTGTCAACAACAACCACCTCGTGGCCATCGTCCAAAAGACGATCGACTATATGGCCTCCAATAAAACCCGCACCTCCGGTGACCAGCGCTCTCATTTTCGCGGCTTTTCTAGCGTTGTAAGCCTGGAATTAATATCTCGCAAATGCTTTTCCAGATCGCGTGAGTGCGTCTGAAAGGCATCACGTAACATCGTTTCCACTACCTCACGTACTTGCCACTCGGTAACGACTGGCTCTTTTGACTTGGTAATCTTTTTCATTTTACTTCCTTTCTTGCCAATTCTAAATCGGCATCATACATTAATTGGGCCAACTGTTCAAACGATACGGTCGGCGCCCAATCTAAATTTTTCTTTGCCTTGGAGGCGTCGCCCAACAAATAGGGTACCTCATGTGGTCTAAAATATCTCGCGTCTATACGAACATAATCTTCGTAATTGCCCAGGCCGGCATGACGAAACACACAATCTAAAAATTCTCGGACAGTGTGAGCTTCGCCCGTAGCAATAACATAGTCATCTGCTTTTTCCTGTTGCATCATTAGCCACATTGCCTCAACATAATCTCCTGCAAATCCCCAATCTCGGCGCGCGTCCAAATTTCCAAGAAGCAGCTTGTCTTGAACCCCTAGTTTAATACGTGCGGCTGCCATAGTTATTTTACGCGTCACAAACGTTTCGCCGCGTCGGGGAGATTCATGATTAAACAGAATTCCACTAGACGCATGAAGATTGTAAGCTTCGCGATAATTGCGAACCAACGAATGTGCAAACAATTTGGCACAAGCATAAGGGGACGCCGGCGACATGCGCGAATTTTCATCAAAGGGGGGCAACGGATTATCACCATACATTTCGGAAGAAGAAGCTTGATAGAACTTGGCCTCAGGACACATAGACCTATACGCGTCAAGCAAACGCAAAGTGCCCATTGCGATAGAATCAACCGTCTCCTCGGGGACATCAAAGGATACACGCACGTGGGACTGGGCCCCTAGATTATAAATCTCATGCGGGTGGTACCGCTGGAGGAGGCGCCAGAAGCATGATCCATCATGCAGGCTCCCATATTCTAGCTTAAAATTAACATGGTTGTATATTCCATTAATCCTTTCAGTATTAATTTGAGAGGTTCTCCTCTTCACACCCACTACTTTATATCCTTTTCCCAAAAGAAGCTCTGCTAAATAGGAGCCATCTTGTCCCGTAATTCCTGTAATCAATGCTGTTTTTTGTTTATTACTCATCGACAACGGCTCTCCCTTTCATGTTTTCCCAATCATTTGTAGTCCGGACCTCTTGGTTTTTATCCCACGTTGCCGTCAACATCGTGGGGGACACCCCGTTTTGTTTTGCAAAATTAATTAAGGCGTTTAAGTCTTTGGGGAAACAGTGTCCCCCGAACCCAGCATCGCCATCTGGCCCGGGCACTTGGTGGTGCGACTCACCAAGACGGCATGGATCTAAATGAGCCAACAATGAAACCTTTTCATAGGAAAGCCCCCCAGCATCACATACTTGTTTAATCTCGTTGCAAAAACTAACCTTCATTGCCAAAAAACAATTTCTAAAATATTTAGTCAACTCGGCTTCTGAAAAAGAAACCCAATGATAATCTACCCTGTTCTCAAAAATAATATGAAATATCTCACGGGCAGTGCGGAAGTCTTCCTCAGATGCTGCTCCTAAAATAATGTGCCGCTGGGCCATAAAATCCTGACGGGCCCGGGCCTCGGTCAGGAACTCGGGATTAAAAACCAAATTTATATTCCTATAAAGAGAGGCCCATTTTTTATTACTACCGGGAGGCACAGTAGACTTGGTGATAACCAATCGAGTGGTTCCCTGGTTGGTACAAGCGCTATCGATCTCTGCTAATACATCCTCGATGATCTGCAAATAAACCGAGCCGTCTTTTTTCATAGGTGTTGGCAAACACACAAAAATAGTTTCACACTGTTGAACAAGCTCACTTATAGAGGATGTGGTAGACTTCTCTGGTATAATATCATATGTGTGGGTATTGACCTTCTCTTCAAAAGCCCACTGTAAGGTGCCCCCCACAAACCCCTGTCCTATGAATCCAATATTAAGCACTCTCTATCCCCCTTAAGTTTGGATAATTCATTATAAACCATTCACATGTTTTATTTAATGCTACATCTAAGCTCGTATAATTAAAACCACCTAGTTCTCTAAATCGAGAAATGTCCGAAGGTTTCCTAAGTTGGCCGCGGGGCTGTGTGGTGTCCCAAAATACATCACCCTCAAACTCCAGCGCTTGGCAAATTTTTTGAGCCATTTCTTTAATTGTGACCTCATGAGGGTTTCCAATGTTAATGGGGCAAGGATCATCATATTCTTCCAAGAGTTTCCATAATATTCTGGCTAAGTCTTCAGAATAAGTAAATTCCCTTAAAGGGGTTCCATCCCCCCATAAATGTACGGCGCCATTGTTTTGTTTGGCCTCGTATACTTTCCGCACAATGGCCGGAATGACATGCGAATTCTCTAAATGAAAATTGTCATGTTCGCCAAAAAGATTATTAGGCACCGCCGTAACAAAATTAGATCCATATTGTTGACGATAGGCGCGGGACTGAACATCCAATTGGCGCTTTGCATGAGCATATGCGAAATTGGAGGAGTGGGGGCGCCCATTGTGTATGGTGTCTTCGTTTAAAGGATAGTCACAGTCATCGGGATATACACAGGTACTAAGAAGCGACACCACTTTTTTAACTCCGGTGCACCTAGCGGCTTCTAAAACATTAGTATTAATCATGACATTGTCATAATAGAAGTCCGCCATATACTCCATGTTCGCCTTAATGCCACCAACGCGGGCGGCGAGGTGAATAACCGCATCCGGGGCACACTCGCTAAAATAATTAAAAGTGCTGACTGTGTTGGTTAGGTCACAATCGCGCGATGATAAATATATAGCACCCGGGACAGCGCGCTGCATTGCTTGACCCACCATACCGGTACCTCCGGTTACAAGTACTTTTTTAAACACAGCTCTATTGCTCCATAAATTCTGAGATAACCTGACATACCCGTGTCGTTTCCTCGTCAGTAATAAAAGGGTGTATGGGCAGACTTAAAAGCTGATCAGCGTTTTCCCTAGTATAGGGAGATAGCCAGTGGCTGTCAATATATGCTAATGTTTGCTCGATAGGAATGGGGTAGTGAATGCCGGCCTGCACATTATTTTCTCTGAGATTTTTCAAGAGAGCGTCTCTCTTGGCTGCCGGCACGCGAATCACAAACAAATGATATGAATGAAGGTGGCAATATGGCGCCTGTTCCGGGGTTATTATATCTTGAATATGCTGCAGTCCATTAATATAGTTGGTGGCTGCGGCGCGCCTGTTTGCATTCCACGCATTCAGATGCTTAAGCTTTTCATCTACCACCACCGCCTGAATCGAGTCTAGGCGGCTATTAAACCCAAAATCATTATGATGATACTTTACTGTTGCTCCATAATTTCGTAAGCTCAGACATTTGTCTTTAATTGCATCATGGTGGGTACAAATTACACCAGCGTCGCCTGCGGCGCCTAAATTTTTACCCGGATACAACGAAAACGCAGAGACATCGGTTTGTGGGGAGCTGCCCACTTTGCGGCCAGGAGCGTACTCGGCACCATGAGCCTGGGAGCAATCTTCTAGAATTTTAAATCTATACATTTCTTTAAGGTCATACAATCGAGCCATATCGCATGTATGACCATAGAGGTGCACCGGCACCACGAGCAGATGATTAAAGGTTGCTGTATACCGATCTTCTAGATACCTTTCTAAAAGGTCCATATCCATTTGATAATATTCGTCACAATCAATCAGCTCTATTTCATAGTCAGCGCCCATCAGCCTTAGGGCGTCTTCCACCCCCAATATAGTCGCAATGAAAGTATTAGCAGGAATAAATACGCGTACGCGCATGCCCTCGTCTGCAAACTCTTCAAAACACAGGGTCGCAAGCTTGAGTGCGTCTAACCCACAGGCCACCCCGATAGTGTGTGTAACATTATTGTATTCCGAATAGTTGGCTTCAAAAATAGAAACGTCTTCTCCCAAAATATAAGAAGAGTTTTCATAAATTTTCTCTAGGCGCGGCTGGGCCTTGGCCTTTATTGTCTGCCATTGCTTGCCCAGGTCATTAAACCTAATCACACTCATGATAAATGTCTAGTGACTTTCAAAGTTAGCTCTTTTTGTTGCGCTTGCTCTTCCGGCGTAAAGGTCATGAATGCGTTAATACTGTTGACCAAAGGAGACCCTTCGGGCGATGAAAGCCTCTCTCCATTAAAGGCAAGAACACCTTGGCTATCGTCCCACACCACATCGCCCTTTTCAAAAACGAACACACATTGGCGTTCTTTGTGGGGATAATGCCAGCTTACATTTATAGACACTGCCAAATTTTCAAAAGTTAAAATAGCAGAACAGCTATCATCCACGACAGAGTTGTCGTTTCTCTTATAGTCAATCCAATTAGCCCGGGCTAGCGCGCCGGGCTCAAAGAGCCAATATAGAATAGACAGGTCATGAGCAGCTAAGTCAATACGAGCATTAACATCATGACGAACGGGGCCCATGTTTAAACGATTAAACGTGGCAGCAAGAGGCTTTCCAAATTCACCCAGCTCCATTCTTCGCTTTATCTCGCTGAGCTGATTATTAAAGGTAAAAATCCAATCAACGAACAGTTTGCAGTCGTGCTCCACGGCCAATGCATAAAGCGTTTCGCACTCTTCCGTCGTCAAGCACAAGGGCTTCTCACAAAATACATCGACCCCCTTTGTCAAAAAGTGTTTACAAATTTCGAAATGTTGTGAAGCTGGGGTTAAAACAAACACCTTGTTTACTCCCTCCAGCTCTTTATAATCTTCAACGGTGCAATACTTTTCTACAATCTCTTTCTCTAGCTGTCGCTTCTCACATACCACAATCTCTGTGATGCCCATGGCTTCAAAATTTTTGAGTATGATGTGCCCCCAATAGCCGAGGCCTACTAATCCTATAGTCATTTGTTTCTCCTAAAATCAGCCCTATCTCCCAAAAGATGATTTTCCTTCATCGAGTAGTAGCTGCTATTTTCTCCCTGTGGCCTTGCGTTAACACAGGCATGTTCCAAGTGATTAGAAACATCTTTAAAAAGCGCCCAGCCGTATTCTAAAGCCTTTTTATACACATCCTCTACCTCTTCTATCTCTGGGTATACCGGATACGTTAGGCGCCCTAGAATTGGGCCATCATCGATGCCTGGGGTGATGTGGTGGATGGTAACGCCGTGGTGGTCCTCCCCATTTTTGAGGGCCCAGTTAATAGGCCGCACGCCGCGATACTTAGGAAGAGGCCCATTATGTAAATTAATAATATGCCCACAGCGATCAATAAACGGCTTTTTAATTATCTTCCCATAAAACACGGACATAGCAAGATCGATCTGTATATCGTCGGGTACGTCTCTAAAGTGGCCACTTTCTACAGTCGGAATATTATTAGCCGCGGACCACTCCGACAAAGAAGGTGCCCACGCAGGCTCTGGCATATCAGGTACCACCGTCACCAGATTGTGATTGTTCTTAAACCACGTAGCAATCTTAATTGCTAAGCTCCCTTTACCCAATAAAACAATATTTTTTTTACTCACCGGAGGCCTCCAAAATTCGTTGTCGCCAATAGTCGTGGCTGATGTACTCACGAGACTTTAATTTTACTTCATTTATCTTCAAAAGTAAATGCTCTTTATCAAATAATTCCTCCAGATCGTCCAAACACACAATCGGTAAATGTTTATAAACCCCCTCATATAGTCGGCCCTGGTTTTCTCGAAACACAATCGGTATGCGGTTAAGATAAAGAGTTTCATAGATACGATGATTGTCGGACCCTCCTTGCGGAGCGTTCCCGAGCGGACAAGCCACCGCGGTATGATGAAGTATTCTACTCAAAAACGCCAAATAGGATAGCCTCTCCTCCTCTAACGTAACTAAATCAGATTGATGACAAGCGTCTTTAACGCGTTGTCGCCAAGAAAGGTTAGTACTGATATTGAAGTTGGCATACACTAAATTTTCTGCTTCTACGACGTCGTCCTCCTCATAAAAATAAGACAGGAGGCGCTCTTTTTCAATCGCATGTTGCCATCCCACCCCATGACCGGGCCGGGAAGCCTCTCTGGAGTTTTCAATTCCTAGAGGAAGTGCCGTCAATCTAGAATCGGTAGTCAAATTATTTTGACAAAACCATCGAGTCACATTCAAAGGGAGCCTAGCAGCAACTTCCTCGGTAATACCATAGTCGCTATTCCCACTAACGAGAACCACCTTATTATCAAGACTTTTAATGTCTTCGAATTCTTTTGTCAAGTAGTCGGTCTTGCAGAAAATAATCTTCTCACCATCATGAAGGTCACACAGCCTATTGAGTTGTATTAAATCGCTCATCACTTCCTCGCAAACGCACAAAACCCATTTCGCTGAGTTGGCGCATCAATTAAAGTTTCATAGCTCTCGTCAGCCAGTAGCTCCTCACGAATTTTTTCACACTTGTACTTCGAAGAGTCATCACAGACCAGCACGCGGGTACGATCTTTAAGCAAAAGGTATTCAGCGTAAGTTGTAAATTCTCCCCCATCTAAAATTAAAACATCAATTTTCTCCGGAAGGGCGTCTAACACATTAGGGCAGCTCCTGAAGCTATCAACATCATATTGATAAAACTGGGGCCACCGCTCTTGATTAGCGTGCCGGCTCTGCAAAACTTCTTCTAGTGGGGTCATTTCCTCTTCGTTAATAATCCGTCCATGAATAAGGTTCAGCCGATCTCTCACCATTGTATTATAGGTTAAAAGCTCGGTGTTCCAATAACGTTGAGCATCTTCATACATCCCCGGGTGGGCCTCTAAAGAATAAAATCTACAATCATCAAAGCGAGCTATAAGCGCGTCCATCACACATCTTGTAGACCCGCGCCCATTCCAACTCCCAATTTCAACAATAATTTTATTTTCTGTTTTGGCACACAGCTGATAGATAAACTCTCCAGCTACAGACCCACGATTAATTTGTCCTGTCTGGGTCATTCAATACCCCTCTCTTCTAAAAATTCCAGCACATGTAAATTTTGAGGCATGGAAATATAAAGCTTCCAATCACCAACCTTACCTCGATGGGGGGCAACCGCAGCGCCAGACCCCACAGGGGATTTCTCAATTTCGCTCGTGTCGGTTAAACCAAGACGTTGGCGAATAATATCTACTGTCTCAGAAAACTTATAACTTAACTCTTCATACTTGATTGTAGTAATTCTTTCATCATCCAAATAGGGCTTAACGTGTGATGTCCATCGTTCTACCATGTGTTGATTCTTGTTCCACGAATAGGCACTATCAAATATATGCTGATGGGGAACAACTCCAAACATTAACTCGTATACTGAGTTGGTAACTGGGAAGTTACCGAGGGCCTTGTGTGCATTAAAATAATGATGACACGAAACCATAGTGTCTCGAACATCCCTATAGATATAAAACGGTACCAGATCAAGATCTTCAAAATTTATATCTTTAAAAAATTCATGATGGTGGTGAGTTTTTAAGATTTTGCCGCGTGCTTTACTGGCCAGTGTGTGTATACTTTCAACCACCTGTGCATGATATTCCTCCGAATTATAGCGGTCCGGACCGTGATCGATATGGACATTCAACGGCTTCCTAGAATACCCAAGTATGTCGGCCAGCGTATTGATAAGAAAATGCGTCCCTGAACGTTCGTGAGAAATTACAATTGGTGTGAGCATATTAATCCCCTTTCTGAATGCGATAGCTGTCGCTATCAAAATGTTGTGTTGAGAACTCAAACAGTTCCGTATCTTCAAGAGCTATCATCTGATGTCGCAAGCCGCGATATACGTGAAAATTATCACCGGGGCCGAGAATAACCTCTTGAGCGGTGTTCCACTCATCCCGTGAAGAATATTTCACTAGTAGCTTTCCGGACTGTACATAAAATACTTCATCTTTTAATTTATGATAGTGCCACGAACAACGTTTTCCCTTTACAAAATACAGCAGCTTCCCGCAATATTCCTCACAGTTAACGATCCACTTTTCAAATCCCCATCCTTTGGATACAAATTTAATCGGTAAAGAAGTTGGTGTCTTTGATTCCCTTGTCATCAATATAATAATCTCCTGCTGGTTTTCCTAAAAAGAGCGCATGATATTTAACGCCCCACGAATCTAACTGATTCTTCGTAAATTCATAAAAAGCCGTATTGGCATAAGCAGCTGAATTCTTGCTGCGCCCCATTCCGCGGGCGGTTTGGAAGATTACCGTATGGCCATCCTCATATATCTGATTTACTTTTTTAATCCGATCCACTAGGGGAGTTGCAGCCTCATAGTTGCTGTCGGTAGGTGTACAAATAGTGCCGTCAATATCAAATACGTAAACCATCTATATCCTCTTTCGTTAAAACATACGTTCCGAACTTGGTTACCGAATGGGCCGCACAACGGTTAGCAGTCTTAATTGACTCTATTATATCCGATGTAACAAGATATTTAAAAGCAAAACTAGCAAGAAACACATCACCCGCCCCACAGACATCAAAAACCTCCACGCTCTCGGTGGGATATATATTATTTTTATACTTGGCGCCGGCGGCGCCCAAAGTTATAATAAGTTCGCTGGTCTCGGGGAGCCTCACTAGAAGCGACGCTTCATCCTCATTAATTTTTACTATAGAACTTTTATAACACGACAGGTCCTGTTTTTTAGAGTCCACAAAAACAGGGATATCCTTCTCTGCGCAATAATCGGTGATACGACGGCATATCGCCGGTACCAAGAAACCCTTATCATAATCACTTATAACCACTGCGTCCATTCCCTTAAAGTGTTCGGGAGACGGCACATATTCATCTGAACGTAAATCGTCTCCCACGTCTACTCTTAATAGATGTTGCTTGGTTTTTTGATCTACATATCGATGCTTTTCAATGGGCTTCGAGTCAGTAACCATTGTGGTGGTCACCCCTAGTGACCTTAAATTTGCTACAACGTTGGCGCCCATACCGCTCATTTGCTCGGTGTAGGTTTCTTTAAACACTGGTACCGGGGCTTCGGGGCTTAGGCGGCGACATTCACCATAGTGGTAGACGTCTGTGCATGCATCACCCAGTAGTAAGACTTTCAATGATTTTGGTTGTAGAGTACTCATTTAAATAATCAAATATTTTTACTTCGGCTAATTTGTGGCCGACAACTTCAGCTATCTTATAGTCGCCACCCTTCACTATTATATCAGGATTGATATCAGATATCAACCTTAAAGGCGTTTCTTCATCAAAAATTATTACCTTATCGACATATTTAACCGATTCTAAAATATATTTCCGGTCCCCCTCGGGGTTAACTGGGCGCCCTGGACCTTTTATGCTGCGTATGGATCGGTCACTGTTAATCCCCACAATTAATTTAGATCCCAAACTTTTAGCATACTCCAATAATTTAATGTGGCCACAATGAAGTATATCAAAGCACCCGTTCGTAAAAATTAATTTATCCGGGCTCATTTAGTATCACCCATCCATTATTATAGATGGGGTTCTCATTGTTTTTTCTAATATAACGATGAAGATACTTGGGAGTATCTCTGAGGGATGGGAGGTGATCTATCATGGCAGCGAACGAACTATCCATGCAATGAATTTCAGCCGCCCCCTCTAAAAGGCTTATGTAATCAAACAGTGAGTGCTCAGCTGTCTCTGAAAATTTATGGTTTGGTCGTACAGACAGCACGTCATCAGGAAGAAGAGAGGTTTCAATGCGCAGGTTGCGGAATGGGTCGTCATGAACAAAATTATACTCCGAAGGTAATTCATACCTAGTAATTAAAGTTTTTTCTTTAAGTTCGTTGCGATCTGCATGGAAGGATTTCCATCGTAGCCCATAGTCAATTCCCGCCTGTCTATAAAATGATTGACAAAACTTCTCTCCAGTTTTAAGAAAAGTATCGGGCGCGAAAAGACCGATCGGAAGTATGTCTGTTCCAAAATAATTTTGTGCCTGGGCGGTCATTTGATCATCATCGCGAACCGGCACATAGTGTAGTTTATCTTCCATGTCCCCATGCATGGCCATAACATTATTCACATTATGAAACTTTACAGGATATAGAACTCTATCATATTTTTTAGCCAGCTCTCGAATCAAACCATTACAAATAATGTGGTCTCCGAGGCCCAAATGCTGCACAATATATACTTGAGTCATAACGACAGTGCCATCCTTAAAGCTTTAACATGGTCGGGTACTCGGGACTCCGTTTCATCTATTACCTCTCCCACAAATTCGTCGTCATTTCGAGGAGTCGGAAAAGGGCTCCCAGTAAAAAACTCATCATGAATCATTACCCGTTCGGGGTCTAGCCGCGGCAAGACAATCTCAGCAAAAAATTTATAATCGATGCCATAGGCGTCTCGTTGAGAAAAATTATTAATCCAATCGTTCAGATGAGGAACACAGCCTTTCTTGGCGCCCCACATACCCCCCAAGACAGGATAGCCATGCCAAGGATGATCGCGCATAATATGAAACTCCTTATCAGACTCAACCCATGCGTCGACAGCGGCCTTTTCTCTTAAGTTCAGCCTACAATCTGTGTCTCTCGATATCATTATTTCTACGTCTTCCTCGGAAGCTGGAGTAAATCTCCAAAACATCCCTCTCCAGTCGCCCCTCTCTTTCATTTCAACCACCTCTACGTGATCAAATGTTTCTAATTGGGCAACAATCGGGACAGGAGTGGAGGCCCCTACATAATAACGACATGTCCAGCCGGGATATATTTTTGGCGCCAGTTCGGCATTACGAATAGCTCCAACCGTATATTTGGGATCTTCACCCCACAAAGAAAAACTTATAATCTTTTTCATCTCAGTCACAACCCCAGTTCATATTCATATTCAGGGAGTTCAGCGCCAGCAGGACCGCTGCGCTTGCCAGCAAATTTCTCTTTTAAAAATTTTATTCCTTCTTCCGGTGTGCAGTGCAGTAGCGGCTCCATATCCTTATTGTGTCTAAACACTCCGGTGCGTCGATCATCATTTACATAAAATTTCTCGTACGCCTCTTTCGCAGTATAAATTGGCTCTTCGGCCAAAGCTTTACAAGTTGAGGCCGCGGCATACACATTATTTAGAGTGAGATTAATTATATTATACCCATACTTGGTTAGCAGCTCCTCTAGTTTTGTTATACTCATTCCATAAAAATGTGACACATCCCAATGATACTTTGGATTGTATTTAACAGTAAATTTTATAGGAGGGGGGATCTTTTCATTTATTTCACAACAAATTAAGGCCGGCGTATACTCTCGCAATAAGGCCTCTAAAATAAAGTAATCGTATCCATCTATATCTAAATCTACGAAGGTCGGATCTGTACGATCAGTGCACGTACGTAGTAGATCGCCTATGTTGGAAGGGCTCACCGACTTCGTTATTATGCGGAACTGAGGCAGCCGAGCCCACTCCCGCGCGGCATATTTTCCTGCCTTGTCGATCCCGCGCTCAAAAAACACTGTTGTGTCTGAACGTTCGGCGCGGGAAGACGTAATACTCGAATTGGTTGAACACCCTATATCAATATAAAATGGTAGAGGGTCGTCCACCTTTTTTAAGTATTCTTCTATAACAGGCTTATCGAACACTCTTGTCTTTTCCTACTTATTAATAAGTAGGAATTCCTACTTATTTTGATTATAAAGAGCAAAATACTTCTTAAATATGGCCTTCTCTTCTTCCCTCTTCCACCGCTCGTTGAACACGTTGGTAGAAATTCCTTCAGGATTAAAATAGTATACACCTAAAATATTGGGAAGCTTCTTAAACTGGGCGCCCCCAAAGGCACATTTTAGCCAGAACTCCCAATCGGACGCTGAGCGATATTCTTCGTTGAAGTAACCATATTTATCGTGCACTCTGCGCTTCCACATTGGATTGTTGTGTGGCATATTGCCTCGTAACATCGCGTCTAGAGAAAACTGCTCAAAATTATACCGAGTAATATTGGCCGGAACGTCCTCAAACATAGTGTTGGCCTCATAGGACACATAGCTATCGTTATAAACCAAATCAACCTTTTCATTAGTGTACAGCATATTAGCCTGTTGTGCTAAGGCATTGGGAGCACGACGATCATCACAATTCATATTGGTGATATATTCTCCCGTAGACATTTTAATGGCCTCGTTCCAAGTGGCGTATACCCCCTTGTCTTCATCGAGGCGCTTATATTTGATGTTGTCCGGATATTTTTCTACATACTTGAGAATAACATCCTCTTCGGGATCGCCGGCTTCATTGGCATTTAATATAATCCACTCGCACTTCTCTTTAAAAATTGTCTGGCGCGTTACGTCTTCCATAAGTTGTTCAATGTGATCTCCAGCCTTAAACACCGATGTAATTAACGATATCGTAGGCAACTCATCGACGTCTACTGTCACCAAACTTTCGTCCACGTGAGAACAAAACTCCTCATACATGTCTTCCGCTGTAAAATTAGTAAGGATATGTCGCTGCAAATTTTTAGCGGCAGACTTATGCCTAGGATAACTCTTCAATAAGTCTCGGAGCGCTCGCTTATATGACCCTTCTCGGGCAAACGCCCACATGGAATCGGCCTGTAATACCCCAGGCCAGACAGCACCCTTTTGAATTGGCTTAAGCTCATAATCTACTTTGCAAATATGAGTACGCAGTTTGCCCTTTTTATTGGGCGCCACAATAAAATCATTTTGGCCACTCCACGGTACCGCCACCAAAGGCATGCCATTATAAGCAGCCTCAAAGAGGGGGAGCCCATAGCCTTCGCCATGGCCGATGTTTATAAGAGCCTTAATCTTATCATGCTGATATAGCCATGTTAAATTACCCTCTGTCAGGGTGCCATGAAGCAAGTACACTTTACATTTACGATCTTCGTAGGGCGCCAATAAAGACTTAAGTGTCCCCATCATAGCCTCTCGATCCATTACGCAATCTTTGGCCATATTGGTTTTAACAATTAGGCCCACCTCTTCATCTTTAAATTCTTCCACAAACCACTTTACAGTATTGCCCATATTTTTGCGGGGGCCCCATTGAGATACAGCTAAAAAGTTATTCTCATAATCTAAGTTGAGATCGAGAGGCTCTGGTGAAAACTCGCGGACCGGATAATTAACCACCTCGATAGGGGTCTCTAAATGTAAATTTTTTGTCTCGCCAGTCTCCTTGTGTGTGGCCTCATATGTGGTTTGTTCATAAGTATTTTTGGAGTGATTTGAGACTACAATAATTTTGTCCATCAGGTTGCCGGCCTCCAACCACTGTGGAGCCACCTTTGTAGTTTCTATCCCAGCTGTGTATCCAATATTTATAGGAGCTATCGGCTTCCATTCCGGAGGAATAGTGACCTGTACAGATAGATCAAATTGTCCGTTATTGCTTTGATATTCGTGCGTTTTTCTCATAGTGTTCATGAGATATTGATATTCTTCGCCGCCGATATCTGTGAGACATCCGGTTTTACCCCACATGGTATTCACCAAATATAATTCAAAAGCGTCTGGTCGACTTTGGAGACACCGAATCGCAAAACGCGTTTGCTCTCCATACCCCGACCTCGACATGGCCGGCCCAACAACTAAAACCTTTTTCATTATCCCACCTCACTGAATGTATAATGGGTATAATTTTTACGCGTTTCCCAAGAGCCGTGCTCTTCATGAATACGAGTCATCGTCTCAACCCAATTCTTATTAAAATCTTCAAAATTATAATTCTTTAAAACATGCTCTCGGCCTAGGCGCCCCAATTCTGCCCTCTCTTCGGAAGAAAGTTCATAAATCTTACGTAAAGACTTTAAAAAGTCTTCTTTGTTGAGCCGATCTTCGTAAATATACGGCACCTCTTGAGATCCAATAATGGCCTTAGAGGCCGGCTCGATCCCAACACCGAAAAAAGTTTCACCATCGGTAACCTGTTCTTGAAGGCCGCCCGTCATATTAACAATAATGGGAGTTTCGCATGCGAGTGATTCAAGAGTTGCTAAACCAAAACCCTCAGCATCTGATATATTTATTGTACAGTCTGCAGCATTGTAGATCACCGATAAGTATTCCGGGGGGACCTTTTCACGAGAAAAAAGAACCTGACCGTCGGTTATGCCAAGCTCCTCTACAATCTGTACTAGGTCTTGTCCATGAACGTCTTTGGGGTCCGTGTGCATCATAAGAGTGGCGTTCTCATGCCCAATCTCGTCTAGAAACTCTTTAAACCACCAAATTAGCGTACCGGATTGTTTGCGCCTAGCGTTACGATTGTTCCAAAAAAACAAACACCGATTGGGATCCCGATCTTTTTGACTCAAATGGTCTTGCCTAAATTTTTGTGCTTCTGCCTGACGTTCGTCAGTCTTAGCAAACGTTTGTGTATTAACCGCATGCTGAATGCGTGAAGAATCTACATCTGGTGATACAGTCTGCACTATATCATACGTAAGCTTAGAGATACACGCCACGTGATCATTGGAATCATAAAACCTTTTATTAAAATGAGGATACGGTATGTTGTCCCAAACATGATAGTATACCATAGGAATATTGGCGCGGATCTCGTTTTCTATTTCCCACAGCCACCCATAGAACCGAGGATCGGTCATAAACCATAATATATCGGGCTTTACATCATAGAGGAGGGCCCGTATGGCTTCGGGGGTTCCATAACCATCAATGGGATATATAATCCAGTCATCACCCCATTCTTCGGTCTTTTGAGGCTGATAATTTTCATGTTTAATCGCACCGCCAAGACATACAAACCTAAATTTTCCTGTACGAAGGAGAGCCTCTATCATATATTTAGTTTGGCTGCCCACTCCCGAGGGAGAAAGCGGATGATCACTCAAAGTGGCCACTGTTATTTTTTTATCTGTCATTTTAGTATCTTTCTTCTAGGGGCAATGTTTTGTTTTATGAAACATACAATTGGTACACGAAGTACGTTTCTTAATGTACCTCTTTTTATCAATATTGTACAAGGCAATGTTTAAAAGTTTAAGAGCATTCTCAGTTTTTTTAGGGCCGCTCGTGACACGAAATATTTCTACTTTGTCTTTTTTCGCCGTTCGTTTTAAAAGTGCAAAATGGGTCTCCACCTTTTTGGGGTCGATATTGTGTTTACGACAATAATAATGCTTATATAAAGTTAGCTGATAGGTTGTAAGGCGATCGGCCCTCCGTTGGGCGTTCCACCCCCAGGAGCAAGTTTTCCAATCTACAATATGGTGTTTTCCATCTGGTGTTTTGAATACCGCATCGATGTACCCTTTAAATTTTAACTCCGAGTTGTCTATGTCCTCATACAATTTTTCTTCCGTAGACACCACTTCATAATCGGTAAAATACTTTTTCACCGCGGGCTCAATCTCTGGTAACAGGGCTAGGCCCTGCGGGACCATAGTCATCGCATTTTTAAGATTAAATTCGACGGCGCCTTCCTCCAATTTCTTCAACCCCTTTTTAAAACGATTGATAAACTCAGAGGATTCTTCGATGTCTTCTTTCAACATCTTCTTCTCACAAACGTCATGAACAGCCGTCCCGAAGGCTGTATATTCGTTGCCTTTGAACGCCTCTAGCTTATCAATGTATACGAGCTTGTGATAAAAAGGACAGAAGTCCCAGTTCTTTAATTCGGAAAATGATATATGCAAAAATTAACTCTCTTTCTCATAATATAGTTCATCAATAATTGATGTTAGCACAGGAGATATTGTTTTTAAATACTCACGATCTCCCAACAAGTATTTTTCAAACCCGTTAGCAAAATATTCCTGCAAAGAGGTGGCGCCGTACGGGGATGCAAACAGACCCATGGTTAAGGATAACAAGGCGGGGTAGCCAACCTCGTCCGATAAAAAGTTATCGAAACCTTCATCATACTCTACACGAGAATAGTGATGCGCGGGAACTTCATATCCCTGAGATTTTAAAATGTGTCTTAGCCTCTCTCTCTTGGAGAGAAATTCATTTTTTAATGCGTCGGTATAAATTAGCGCATTATATCTTTCCTCTAAAGAGTGGCCCACCTCGTGTATAATGTCTTCCAACATATCAAAATATGTTGGTTCTTGGTGACTGACATAAATGGCCCCATCAGAAAAAACTGCGTTTCGACCCTTCAAAATAGGAAATTCACCGACATATATTATTTCTACATTTTCCAAAAAATGTTCGGGTACCCGACCAAGCACATACTCGGCCAGTTCTTCAGCGCTGAACCCCTCCCACTCCGGAGGGTCCTTTACAATTACAGAGGTGCCATTGAAGTCAAAAACAGATTTGTTTCTTTTCTTCTCGTGCTCTGTAATATAATTAATCAGTGGGTTCGTCGGTTTCATCTGTTTCGGCGTTTTCATGAGCCTCTATATCAGCAAATGCCTGATGATAGCCGCGGATAAAATTCTCTTCCGCAATCAACAGCAAAAGCTCTGGGAACTCTTTAGCAAAGACCTCCACTATCATTCCTGCCGTTACTTCGTCCGATTCTGGATCTAGCTGTGACCCCACATAATCAACTATAAGCTGCTTAAGTTCAGACTCTTCTCCCAAGACTTCTTCATTAATTATTGGATTTTCTTCTTCATTCATAATTATAACCATTTGGCTGCGTAGCTCGCAACCTTTGACCTTTCTCCCTTCATAAGGGTAACGTGACCAGCGAGATCAAAAGATTTAAATTTTTCTACAGCATGAGTAAGACCATTCGTCGTCTCATCTACGTAGACATTATCAATTTGTTCAACGTCGCCAGTCAAAACTATCTTCGTTCCTTCCCCCACTCTTGTTATTATAGTCTTTAATTCATGCATTGTCAAGTTTTGTGCTTCATCTATTATAACAAAAGCGTTGGCAATAGACCTACCTCTAATGTATGTCAATGCCTCGATTTCTATTCGGCCGCGCTGCATATACATTTCAAGCGTAGTCTTATCATTCCCCATCAGAAATTGTAAATTATCTTGAATGGGCATTAGCCATGGGGACATTTTCTCTTCTAAGGACCCGGGCAAAAACCCCAGATCTTTACCAAGAGGCTGCACAGGACGAGAAACAATTAAACGAGAATATCGGGGTTCAATTCCGGCCTGGGGGTCCTCAACCGTTTGTTGCAATCCTGCAGCTATGGCACAAAGGGTCTTACCGCTTCCCGCCTTCCCAATAAGAGTTACCAATGGTACGTTCGGGTCCATTAATAGATCCAAGGCGAACGATTGTTCCTTGTTCCGCGCACGAATGCCCCACACGCCGCGCTTATACTCAAGCACCGGCCTGAGGGCTAGCCCGGCGCCAATATATCTAGCCAAAGCTGTCTTTTTGTCATGAGCGTTGGATACCAACATGGTATACTCATTAGAATTACAGGTAGTCTTGTCGTCCAAATAAATTTCTTCTCCATTATAAAATCTGTCGACAACCGCATTATCTACAAGATGGGATGAAAATCCAGCATAAATACTATCACTGTCTTTCACAGCCTGATTGACTATATAATCTTCCGTTAAGAGGCCTATTGAATCACAGATCACACGCATATTAATATCACGAGAAATTAAAGTCACTTTGCGGGTAGTATGCTGCTTTTGAACAGCTAACGCTGTTGCAATAATCAGATGATCTGGGATGGACGGGTTTAAATCTTTCGGCAAGCCCGAATCCCCAAGCCCCTCTGTGCCCCACGCATATAAAAGGCCGTGTCCTTTTCTAATTCTAACCCCATCGAATAAGGATCCACGGCTGCGCAGATCATCGAGCATGCGTATAATGCTTCTTGCTTGAGCGCCGGCGCCGTCTTGGCGCTTTTTATTGGCGTCGATTTCTTCCAACGCTTTAAATGGTACAACAATATCATGAATACCATATTCATATATGCAATGGGCATTGGTCAAGAATACGCTAGTATCAAGTACGTATATTTTTTTTTTGCTCACATGAGCCTCGCTCTCATATAATTAGAAGTTCCAACAAACTTTTATAGGGCCCGCTGAAAAAGAATGGCGCCGAAGAGACATAGGATTATAATCATATCCCCATCGCCACAGCGCAAATCCAAACCAAAATTCTAACGATATCATTTTAAATTTTTTCCTTGATGGCCCATTTGGCAGAATGCGCAAAAACATAGTCATAGTGCTCAGTATCTTTTAGTACCGTTTCAGCTCGGCGGAGGGCCGTCTGTAGAGTATCCACCAGCGCGCGTAAGTCCGAAGCCTGTTTTTCTAACCTGCGCATGCGACGCTTATCTTCGATATCCATGGCGCTCCATTGTCTTCAAAAGGAATAATGGTATCCACCCCAAACTTAATATAATCAAGACAATTTGAATTCCAACTCCGGGCCCGAGGTATCCTGTCATTCTGAAAGAATTGGCTATATTGGCTATTAACACTCCGTCAATATAAATTATTCCCAGGCCTAAAATTAAAACTAAGCCAACCGCAAGAAGATTTAAACACTGCAGCATCACCCCTTTTACCGTTTCTAATAGATTATTCATTCACCTCTCCTATACAAATAACTGTCCCCAACTCGGCCGCAATTATTTCCATCGCCGGCCCGGGGGTATTTTTTACATGTGGTCATTATATCATTAAAATTGTTTAATGTATAGTACGTATCACCTTGCGTAGTTGTTAGGCGCCAACGCGTGGCACGATCTGCACTGCCAGACATGGCGATCGCCTCCCATGACTTTATATGCTCAAGACGTAGATAAATATGATAATTCTCGCCATCACGCACGTGAGTGAAATTAACAAAATAATCCGAACGATCAGCGTCGGTATTTAAACTAAGATCCACAGTCTTTACCTCTCAAAATTATAGACTTGTGTGGTACAAGGTCGGGGTTCGTTTCTCCATGGTGCGGGGGCTCTAAGCCTGCGGAGCGCACTAGATCGGAACTGCTTTGTATTTTGCCCCCGCCTAGGCTCCATACCATTTCTATGCCCAGCTCAGTGCATAATTCCTTTTCGGGAGTATTTTTATTAGTACGATCTCCACCATTTCCAAACATGTCTGGCTTATAAAGCTTAAGAGCAGCACACACAGTACCGTCCGCATCATCTACTTCAACAACATTTTCCACCCCCTCGATGGCACGAATAATCTCGGTTCTCTCATCAAAGGGCATAAAAATATAACCCTTTTTGCGCATAAGCCACGCATCACTGTTTACCACCACCAACACATTTCCCAGAAGGGCAGCTGCGCGGATCATACGAACATGCCCTACGTGAATCGGATCAAAACCCCCCGACACCATAATGCGAGTATAGGGGGTTCTATTCGGGGTCGACATTCTTAGACTCCGATGAAAGAAAATTTCTCTGTAAACACCCAATTGTTTCTTCTGCATCCGCTAATTTTTTAGCGGCCTCGCACACGTCATTCACAACAGTGGGATGATCTCCAACACCAACGGCGCTATGAAGATACAAATCCAATGTTGCCAGGGCATGCTGGCGATCGGCCTCAAATTTGCTTAAGGCCGCTCTTAATATTTGAGAGGCTAACCTCTCCGTATGTTCTGACATAATATTGTCTCCTTTCTGTTTGATTACCAAAAAACCACATATGTTTCTGACAATCCATTTTCGTCGATGGCGATAAATTCTATATCAACGGGCTCGCCACATTGGGGTGAATAATACCCCACCCAGGCTTCGAAATATCCATAGCTATCACCAGATACAACATATTCTCTACTTTCGCCAGTATACCATGGATAGATCATAATTTGCAAATGATAAATGTCATAAGACCAATCGGTCTCAGCCCAAAAATACCAATCATCAAAATTTCCATCATCCCAGCACTCCCAGCCAGCATCCTGTATCATATGATAATCATTTTCATATTCATGATCGTGGGCAGACCCCACAAGTATACAACCATGCAACAACATTACTAACAAAATGGCTGCGGCCGCGGGACTCGAACCTGCAACCGTTCGGTTAACAGCCGAATGCTCTACCATTGAGCTACACCGCATTATTCTTCTTCTCCAATGTAAACCACGTTTCCGTCTCTTTTTAATTTTTTAGAATTCTTACCATGATGCTCTATGTCGTCCACTTCCCATGGAAGTGGAATTAAGCTATGATGGCTCATGGCCATGTTCATGTATGTTACCCTAGACCACACCCTTTTTAAAGACTCTTCGTGCATATCAAATATTTTTTTATTTAAATACATAGTAGCAGCGCTCATCAAAAAAGCACAGCAAGCAATTCCCCATACCCACTCTATAGACATAGTATATAATACCATACTTGTAGAATTTTGCAAGCATTAAATTTGGTAATGTACAGGGCTACCCATAAAAACCGGGCCTATAAATTCCCTTAAACTCATAGTGACCAAAATGCTGTAAACAGACCCACGGCAACACCCAAATCTCAATTCCCTGCTTGTGTGCCAAATAACAAAATTTATAATCTTCCCCCACGTATTCTTTATCATTGCCGTCTCGGTCGAACTGCCAGCCGCCAGGGCCCACAAAGTTTTCATCAGGTTGGATGAGGCCACAATCAAAAAAAGCGTAGGACGTTTCGCCTCTATGCGAATCCGCCCAGCCGGAATGCCGAAATTTTATCTCCGGATAGCTTTCTATTAAAATATCAAAAACCGATCTTTTAATCGCCATTAGACCCGTACCGGTGGCATATACTCGCAACGGAGTTTTTACGTCCATCATATTCTGTCCTGGCATTATTCTTAGGCCGAATCTTCCGCTATAGGTCTCTAGTTCATTTCCGTTTTTCACTCTTTTATCTGATGCCACTTTATATATGGCATCCCAATTTATCGTTTTTACGGGGACCACCCCTGCAACTATATCTTTATCGGCATCAATTAGCTCAAAAATATCCTCCGGTTTAAATTTTTGATCTCCATCGATAAAAACCAAATGTGTGTAGTCACCCTTCAAAAAATAGTGTGCACATTCGTTTCGAGCTATGGAAATTAATCCCTGTTTCAACACAAAGTAAAATTCAACAGGGATTTCCCTTTTGATACATTCCCTTTGAAGCATAAGGCAACTCGTAGTAAAATAGCCCCCGCAGAGGCCCCCGAACATCGGAGTTGCTATTAATAATTTAGGCGTTGTCGACACTCTGTTAATATCCTTCAAATTTGTTGTTAGTGTATGTAACGATCGTCCTCAGCCCTTCATATTCCATCGGCACCAATTTGCGAATTACAGAGGATTCTTCTTTTTTTTCTACATGTATAAAAAGCGTAGGGCCCAAAGTGCCCATCCTAATATCGTACAAATGGTCCGGACCAAATTCTAAAGCTGCTTTTAAAAGTATGTCGTCTTGTTCTAGTGGAGTCATATTATCGCTAGCGGCATAACAGCAATTTTTTAAAACCGAAGTATGGTGCGCTGTGGCTGATAATATTCAAACTTATAGACAAAGACGTTTTCGCCGCTTTCTTCCGGCACCAGAAGGTATTGAATGTGTTCCCCTCCGTGGAAATGCGAGAAAAAGTTTCCAATAATCTGTGCGGCTAGATTTGCGTTTGTTTTATCATGAACGCCTGTCCAAGTGACGACCACCAAGTTGCGGCCATCCTCACAATCAATATATTCGGAGGCTTCAAATGTCGTCTTGTTTCTCATGTTGATCACTTCGTGGGCGTCAATCGTACCATAATTATCGGTCTTGGTACAGTCTGCAGCATATGAATTTTCTTGTGTGGTAAGTGCCCCAGCAGACCCGGTTGCACATCCGAGCAACATCCAGGCCGCCAAAATTAACATTGTTCTATTCTTCATTATATTTCCTTACCGCCTCGTGGAGCATAATATTTGCTGTCTGGGAAGTATTCAAGCAATATCCAACACCGGGCATTTCTATATATACTACATCAGATCGTTGAATTATTTCAGTAGGAACTCCAGTTTCTTCGTTACCCACAACCAAGCACACACCGCGATTAAAGTCGAAATCATAAGAGCAGAGTGGTCGAGCCCCTTCCACCAACTCAGCAGCCACAACTTGAATGTTTTTGGCTTCCATATACTCAAGAAATTCTCTGGGATTCTTAAACTTTTTAATATCCACATAATCGATTAAACTGCCGGAAGGAGACTTTAAGACGCTCCGTTCAGGAACGTGTCCAACCACATAAAGCCGTTCTGCACCAAAGCAAGCAGCACTCCTAACCAAATACCCAAGATTATCATCAACGCGGAAATTGATAGCGCAGAGACTAATCGGATACCTCTTGGCATCTGTAAACTTTTTATCATATCGTTCTCGTCGCGTTTCGTTTCTCACTTCTTGCGGCGTTTCTTATTTAACTTCTTCTTTCTGCGGCGCTTCGCTTCTCTTTTTTCCCGCAACTCTTCTTCTGTTCGATCATATCTTGTTTTTACTGCATACATGTCTGTCTTTCGCAGCCACTGTACCTTTACCTGCATATCCTCTTCTAGAAGAAGCTCAGTCCTTACCTTATCAGCTTCTTCAAAAGTGGCAAATCGACTCGCAATATTCCACGAAGGACCTTCTTTGTGTTCTAACTCATTCTCAATCATTAATATCTCCTATTGTTTCCTTTGTCGGTAAACATACCCACTGTTACTATTATAACCATTAATATGCTTACTGTCAACAAAATATCTCCAAGTTCCATTATTATTCCTCCCCAAGAAT
>Ga0209434_1000185_pt1 | contig 32075 bp, 18 predicted proteins | sample ETNvirnome_2_300_FD_184068 | JGI IMG/M metagenome (GOLD analysis project Ga0209434, IMG submission 184068) | Marine viral communities from the Pacific Ocean - ETNP_2_300 (SPAdes) (version 2) | ecosystem: Environmental > Aquatic > Marine > Oceanic | place: Pacific Ocean | collected 2013-06-22 | reverse complement strand
CGAGCAAGCCGATTGGTATCTCGACCTCTCGCCAATCGATAAACATGTTTTAGATAACGAATATCCGAAGTCCGTCGGGCATATTAGCATGTCCCATGGAGGTTGGGGCACCATATCGTCGACAACCGACCTCCTCTTGAGCGAATCTTCGACGCACGAATACATCGCCTTTAAGGGTGGCCCGAATAGTGATCCGAGCGCTTCATCTGTGGCATCCTCTTTCCCCGCAGATGGGAAGGCAAACGTTTATAAGGTTTCCAAAAAGCGCACAAACAACTTGCTCCTGAGTGGTGGGTTCGGCAATACGGTTGAGTTCTTTTTCCGCCGTGATGCCTCTACAAACTCAAATGGTCGAGAGATCTTTTTCGATATCGACAATGGAGAGGCTAGCGGGAGCACCGCCTATGGCCGCCTTGCCGCCTCATATGTTGTCCGTGCGAATGAGAATAGTATCAAAACAATATATACGTCGGGGAGCTACACAACGGATGTTTCTTTTGGTGTGGACGCCGACTTTACCGCCATCGATGAATTGAATGACGGCGGTTGGCACCACTACGCTTTGCGATACTATAATAGTGGAAGCGACAATTTTGAGTGCGAGCTTTTTGTTGATAGTGTTTCGCAAGGAACCGTCATTTCTGATTCTGGTTCTGTTGGTTCAATTACGGGCAGTATGCGTGGACAGATTGGCGCACTCCGAACAGGATGGCCAGGGGTTCCAGACTCGGCTCTAGGTTGGGGCAAGCTTTCGGGATCGGTAGATGAATTCCGTTTCTGGAAGGTGAAGCGAACCGCTCGTGACATTGGTCGCAATTGGTTGGTCAACGTTGGTGGTGGAAGCAATACGGATGATGCAAACACCGATTTGGGCATCTATTACAAGTTCAATGAGGGTGTCTTCGGCTCAGGTTCCGTTACGGATTCGAGGGACACTGTCATTTTGGATTACTCTGGTCGAATTTCCAATGGCAATTGGGTGGGCTATGCCGTCAATGGTAGAGCCACATCTTCTGCAATTGATGAATACGCAGCAGACAATTTGAGAACGACAGAGTATGCCGCCTCGGAGAGTGCGCAACCGATTATCTATGCTGCCAACCCATTGGTTGCGGCATACAAAACTGCCAAAGAGGTAGTTGCTTATGATTATGACCTAAAGAACAATGCTTCGCTCATAAATTCGATCCCCAACTACATTGTTAGCGAAGATGACGAGACAGAAGGGAATTTGAGGTCCATAATGCAGATTATGGCGAGCTATCTAGATAATCTGCACCTCATGATTAAATACACTCCAAAGCTTCATGAGCAGACGCTATATTCTGGGAGTGTCAAGCCCAATACCTTTATGAATCGAGTGGTATCCTCTTGGGGCCTTGTCTCTCCCGAGCTTTTTGTGGAGAGCGAAGTCCTTGAGGCGATTGCCTCTCGGAGCGAAAAAAAGATATTTGAGGAAGAAATCTCCAATATCAAAAACGCCGTGTACCAGAACATCTATCATGCGCTAGCAAATATCTACAAGAAGAAGGGGACACTCGATTCATTCCGCAACATCCTCCGCTGCTTTGGGATCGATGAAGAGATTGTTAAGATCAACCTCTATTCGAACAACGCTGAGTATACGCTCGATAGCAAGCACGTGCCGTACGAAAGGAACGAGAAGTATCTCGATTTCCACAATGCCGATAGGCACATCGGTTCGGTCTACCAAAACGTACATAGCACGTCACCAGCGGGAGCGCAAGCCCATATTCCAGGCATGAGTGCGAGCGCTACCATGATGAGCGGCGGTGCGTTCACATTGGAGACGTCGGTCCTCTTCCCGAAAGAACAGAACCCTGGCAATGCAGCCTTCCTTCAAATTCCGTTTACGACCTCTTCAATTGCGGGTACGTACGGTTTGACCGATGATGTCGACGAATACACCCGTCCAGGAAGCCCTGACAGCGCCATGCTGCGACTTTATTCGGTTAGGGTAGGTAGCAACTCAAAGGACGCATATTTTGTCCTTACAGGCTCTGCTGTGGGCGAAATTACGTCATCCGTTTATAAGGACGTCTACGATGGGACACAATGGCATTTTGCTGCTAGCATCTATCCTGAGCGTTACGAAAACAATCCGCTCCTATCGGGAAGCGTCCTAGATAGCGCCACCACGGGCCACATTCTCTATTTTAGTGGAAGTAAAACGGTTGGTGATTATGCCGAAGAAACCTTTGCGACGAGCAGCAGCATTGCGTTCGCATTGGGTGCCAACTTCATGTCGGCGAGTAAGCGAGTCTTTGCGGGCTCTGACCATGAAAACTTTACAGGCAGCACGACCCTCATGCGAAGCGATTGTCGCTTGCATTCCGTTGCTGCATGGTATGATAAGCTTTCGGATGAGGAATTGAAGTGGCACAGCCAAGATCCAGGAAACTACGGGCGTCTGCGCCCACGAGAAAACTTTGCACCAGGCCACGCCCTATCGGTGCAAATACCGAAGGCTGATACGCTAGCGCTCCTCTGGACGTTTGATAATGTTACGGGTAGCGGGAAGTCCGCACTGGGCGGAGGTGCCTCCGACGCCAAATTTACGGTTGACGACGTCTCTTCGGGAAGTGTGCGACTTTCTCCCGAACGATACGGCCCCCTTTCCAATTCATTGGGTCAGCTTTACCCAGGTTTGGGTGACTTCTATCTCGCCGACGATTCTGGTTCGGTTTCAATTGAATATCCGACGTCTGTCCGCCTCCTCAAGCCAGGCGCTCAGCTTTCCTCCGACATGGTTGCTGTTGGCGACCAAGACTTGGTCTACGAACTCGAAACGAAGCCGACAACGTACTATTTTGCAGCGGAGAAGAGCCTCTCTAACACGATATCAGAGAAGGTTGTGACCATGTTTGCAGGCATCGCCGACTTCAACAACATGATCGGTGAGCCCGTCAATCGGTACAGACCAGAATACAAATCCCTCGCAAAGATGCGTCAAATGTTCTTTGAGCGAATAAATGACGTAGCCTCGACCGAAAGGTATGTCGAATATTACAAATGGGTTGACTCCGCCATCGGCACCGTATTGGCGCAACTAGTCCCCGCCTCTGCGGATTTCTCGGAGGGTTTGCGTACGGTCATTGAGAGCCACGCTCTTGAACGAAATAAGTATCCATTTAAGCTAGCAAAAATGCGGTTTGCGGACAAAGAAAAGATTATTGGTTCTGCTTTCGGCATTAATGAGCTTAAATTCAAATGGTCTCCTTCGACTCTCGTGGAGGAGTCCGCTGCACTCGCAGCACTCCGTGAAGCTGCTCTCCTCAAGGCCGCCGTCCCCGTTGAGCATCTCGTCTACAACAAGGATACGAAGGGGACATACAAGCACAATGCGAGGGGAAGAAAATCCCTCCCCATTGCTTACGATCAAGCCGTAACCAAAATGTCGGGAGCGGGAGCCTCCTCCTCGCTAGGTATGGGTTCCCTCAAGAAAACCGAGGATCAAGCCCAACTAGAAGGACGCCAAACCTTCGGCAATGTTTCACAATCTTACGCAGCCAATGCCGCCAACCGCCTCACCACCATCGCATCGGACAATTTGGGCAACTACACACACCCGTATGAGGTTGTGCAGTTGGGCAGCAGAAAGGCAAATAATAAATGGTTCGTTGAACAGAATGGCGTAACCTTTGACAACAACACGGCGTACTACATCTCGGGCGCAATTGACGGAACTCGTCGTATTCGCAAGGCTCACAAATCAACGATCGTTGAGCGCTTCTCGGCTCCTGGCGGCCCCGAGATTATGGGCGAGGCCTTCCTCGACGCAGAATCGAGCGAGATGTCGCCATATAACGCCCTCCCTTGGAGGAATTTGACGGTCCGCCGCCCCTTCGCTCTTTGGCTCAATTCACACGTGGAGCAGTTTGGGTTTAGTAGCCTTTCATCGTCCGCCCCAGCATGGCACAAGACCAATCGAAATCCTCATTATCGCGTAGAGGATGCGACCAATGAGGTTTGTACCGTCGATTATGACACGTGGCACGTTACTCGTGCCATTCCTCGAGGTGATCGAGGTTACGCTTGGATTACAGCATCGGTGTTGAGCGCCTCAACCAATTGCCTTCCATTTGTTGGCTTCTTCCCCGAACGGAATGAGGAGTGGCAAGGCGATAGCGTTGGCTTTATTGAAAAGGATGTGTTCATTTCTGGCGGTGCAGACGACGTCGGCGGGGATTATTGGGGAAGCAACAGCCGCATCATCCCAACCGTCGATGTTGATACAAATGCGGTAACGGCTGTTACTGGAAATGATGCTGGAATCCATGCGTCTGTCGCAGATGCGGACCTCCTTCGCTTCTATCTCAATAGCCGAACGGGACCATGGCAATATGCATCATGGAATCAACTTCGTGCGGGACAGACGGACGTGGCGAGGAAACACAAGAAAAACAATATTGTCTCCGTCATCGATGTAAATCAAAAGGTGTACGCTAGTGGCTCAAACACAATCTCAAAGGGGTTGCGAGCAAATAGCTTCAAGAACTATCGAGAGCCTGTCTTTACCATGGCACACCCGAATGAATTGCACATGATTTTTGCGAACCAAAAGACGTCCCTAATTTACCCCTTCGCTGTAGAGAGAGACTTTTTTGCGAACAAAGCAATCAATGATCGTCTCAATTTGGCGTTTGATTTGGGTACGCACGAGGATATTATATCTCTCTATCAATCGGTCAATTTTGAGAAGCTTTTCACCTTTAGGCATACGCAGACCGTTTTCCCGAAGGCGGCAAACACTGGCCTCTCTCGCACGAGGGACAAGGTGTCATATACGGAGGCCGTTGGTGTCGGCATTAACGGCTACGACCGTGGCCCCAATATCCGCCGCAAATTGTGGGACACGACAGCCCAGCTTCGAGGAAGATCAGACACGGCAGGAAGTAATTCGGTAGGTAAGCCAGATAGCAGAAACAGTGTTTGGCCCCTCGACGCCCCCGACACTGGGGCTCCTTCAGCCGCCCGAGGCATCGGTGGTGAGTTGAGTAATTACTACGAACAAGGGTCGAATGGGTTTAGCTACAAGGAGTTCTTCGCACAAGACACGGGTTCAGCGACGGCATCCATATTGTATGCCCACAGAAGCTTCGCCGTCTTGCAAACCGCAGGCCCTGGAAACGATTGCAGACCTGGCAGCGTTTGCGACTTCGGGTTGCCCCCGTGGTTGACGAATATTGAGGCGGGGAAGAATCCTTGGTACATCTCATACGATGAGTTCGCCAAAGATGTTCGTCCGCACGCACAAGCAATGAGCACAATTCCAGAATTTAGGATTTCTGATCATATGCAGTATTACATTGATTCCGCTAGTGGGAACTTTAGGGCCACCAATCGCAGCTATTTGCGTCTCGACGGTACGGCAACATCGGCCTCGGCGGCAACGCATTCTGCCACCCCCGATGAAACGTTCTTTAAGCAGCATGCGCATTCGGATCACATGGTTCATTACCAAAAGTTAGATAGGGAGCACGCCAATGTAGCGCCGCTTTCGAGAATATCATTAAAATGTAAGGGCATTAAAAAGCTTCTTCCGTATAATGGCTTCTATCCCGCACATCGTACAGTGCAGCTAGCTGAGTTATTTTCGCAAAGTTACGCTCCGAACATTTACGGCGTCACATCAGCCTCAGATCCTGGTCTTGCCGAGCAGTGGCGATTGCAATCGCTGCTTCAGCCATGGTTTGCCCCTGGCATATTGTATAACTCGATTAAGGCGGGCATTGCGGTCGATTGGGCGGCGTACACTTCGTCTGTTTCCGAAACGACATCATCTGCAACGACCGATCGGTGCGACTTGTTTGGCGTGCTTACATCTTCGGCACATTTCCGATTGCCGTTTGAGTCGCTGCTAGGGCTCGAGGGTCACGTGACAAAGTATTCGTCCTCGAAGGCCGATGGTATCACAGGCACCGACGCTCCCGACTCTGCTAAAATTCTCATGGTGGGTCCATCGCACTTCAACGATAATGAAAATTTCAATGATACTAGGACCCCGTATTTTATTTGGGACGGCAAAGCCTCATCGGCACGCTACTCGATGGCCATGCACAACTTCCTCGCCGAGGTCCCGAAATTTTTCTTAGCGGGAGATGGCTTGACGTCAATTACCTCCAAAGAGGAGGCCAAGTTTGAGCCATTTGTCGCAAATCAGACGTACTACATGGACATTGCACTCGAGCGAACCCCAGGGTTCCAAATGATCAAAGACCCTAGGGCAAATCCAGAAGACGATGCCGTTACTGGCTCTTGCACCAATTTGGATACAGAGCTAATGACGTACCACGGGCGATATTTTGGGCCAGCTCTTTCGGCTAGTCTTAAGTGGCCCTTGAGCACCGACCCCGCCAAAGCCGCTGCGTATGCATATGCTGACCCCGCCACCGCACAATACGCTCCACCGTATATTGTGGGGAAGTCAGTCACGCGCGTATCCTTTATTCCGACGGAGAGCAAGAAGTTTACCGTCGCCGAAATATTGTCAGCATTGAACTTTGAGGAAAAAAATGATGTGATGCGTCATCGATTGGCCAAAGTCGGTCGTATTAGCCAAACAGACGCAGAGGCACAACCATCGTTCATCGGCAGAATGCCCCTTTCGGCTAGCATTAAGCTCGACGCGCGCGGCCGCAATGGTGTAGTTAGGTTCGATGAGGCAGGCACCCCAATAGACGTACAAGACCCAGAATCGACATTTAAGGATTTTTGGGCCATCTATCCGAGGTTTGAAACACCCATGCTTGATTTTTCACATATTCAGCCAAGCAGTTGTAACCGTGGCCCGTATGGTATGTGGACAAATTATGGCAGAGTTGCACCCAGGAATAAGGGCGTCATGCTGACGGTGGCAGAACCTGAGAGCACCTTCATGACGGGAAGTAACCGATCTCTTCTCAAAGCATGCGGCTTCCAAGCGACCTCAAAAAAGCTTGGCGTTACTGCGGATGAGAAGGATGTTTTTGAATCGGTTGTCGCCGTGCCGTTTTTGGATGACAAGAGTGACGATCCCAACTCCGCCAAGACGGTGCAAGTTGGAGCGAGACACTTCTTTGCAATTGAGCGCCGCATGTTTGATAAGCAAGCCAAGAGTGCCATGGCCAATAAGCCCGCCGTTCGTGCTGGCGAATTCGGTGCGTCCGATGACATCGAAAGCACATCGATCTCCAAAATGGCCTTGGCAATGAAGAAATATGTTGTGCCACCAAGTTTTGATTTTTTAACATACAGTGATATTCCACCGTTTGCAATGTACTTCCTTGAATTTTCGACAACGCTCAAGCAGCAAGACTTGACGGATATTTGGCAAGGGGTAATGCCAGGCCCAGCGGTGACGGCCGAATTGGATGAGGTAGAGTTCGCCCACGGCTTGGATGAATTCGAATTCTTTGGTGGTAAGCCACCCTCTGATAATATTCGGTGGCTCGTGTTCAAGGTGAAGCAGCGGGCAGAAAAGAATTATTATGCAGTAACAGAGGATGCTTTCGACGACGCCCGTTTCCGCTTCGATTTTAAGAGCGGGGATTCGGTACCAGAGTATAGTTACAATTGGCCGTATGACTTCTTCTCATTGGTTGAAGAAGCAAAGATCGATGTTTCTTTTGATTGGGGAAGCGGCGAAGATGAAGAACATATTGAGACAACGACACAGAAAGGTAAGTTCTAATGGGTTTCTTCAATAAGAAAGAGGAAGTAATCAGCATCCAGCTCACCCCAGAAGGGAAGAGGCTCCTCTCTCTCGGAAAGTGGCGACCAGCCTCCTATTCATTTCACGATGATGATATCCTGTATGATAGTCGATATGCCGACATTTCTGAGAGCATAAAATCGACGCAAGAGCGGATCGAAGGGACGGAGAGGCATCGTCCCTATGGCAAGGAATTGCACGGACCCGCAATCGGGAACTCTTCGCCGCTCTCGGACAATGCTCCCGCCTGGGAGGTGATGCTAAAGAAGGGGGAGGTTGTTAATGCTACAGAAACATATACGGGCTCCCTCGAGGGCTCCAATGTGAGCATACCACAGATTCACATTCGAGGTCTTGAATATGTTACCAAGTTTACTGATGTCGATGCAGTGGACCCCGAAAACATTGTTGCGGGCTTCTCGTCGGGCAGCGATACGACGGTCGTGGAAATTAGACCCGAGGACCTCGAAATCAACTTTGGTGAGAGAAATGTAGATCTCGTGAAGTCTGGTTATGATATTGAGGTTTACGAGGTTGAGGCTGGAACGGACTCCGCTGGCAACTCTGCGGACATTTTGAAAAGATTGACCACCGACGAGGTCGCCAAAAGATTCGTCATACTTGCCGATTCCGAAATTGGCGACGTCGATGAAATTGTTTTCGATGCATCGCTAGGTGTTTACTCTGCGACCGAAACTGAAGATGAGTGTGAGATATAATGGTAGAAAAAATTGACATAAAGGGCGCTCTCGCCCCCGTTCTTCCCAACGTATACCTTTCTGCGGTCGACATTGATTACGACGATGCCAGCGGAACGGCCGTAATGGCAACGCCTACGTTTGTTCTTCAAGAGAATAAACCAGACAACATATTTACGAAGTGGATCGAAGGCGGCGAAGACGAAATAAAGTACCTCAAGGTGGTTCTCATCCAGACCCAAACAGATGCAGATAGAGAGTTTGTATCGGCGGAGGCGGAGCATATTGTTGCTAGCTTGAGCAAGGGGAAAGGCTATGACCTTTCCGAGGCTCCATCCGCTCAAGCCAAGATGTTTGACTTAACGCAAGCCACTTTCCTCCCAACAAACAAGGCCGCCAATGAGGTTGTCTATGAGGCCTCTGTGCGGGATGATTTTAAGTTCAATACTACGCTAAAGGAGCCAAATTTAACCTATTTCATCGGCTTCTATTTCGATATTGTGCAAATTTTCATTGACAACGATCGGCCGTACAATGAGGGGTTTGGTGGAGATGGTACATGGGTCGGCGTTTTTGATGCATTGTCTGGTCAACGTTCGGTCAATTTGCATACAATACGGGACTTTCGTTTGCTCAAAGACGCACAGGCGGCTGCGGAAGATAGCATCCGAAGTAAGCAAATTTTTGAAAGAAACGAAAAGAAAACGTATGTCCCCGAAGAGGGGAGAGATTTTAGCTACTTCTCAGATGCTTGGGCCTCGTCCGATATTGATGACAAGGCCAAGATAATTTTCGCCATCAATCATCTCAAGATGGTGCAAGACCGCTCGCAATTAGGATCATTCGCCATAGGCTCTCAGATGCGTTTGCAATACTTCCCAATCTCCGCCTTAAAGCTGTCTCGGGAGAGAGTTCGGACTGCGGGCGCTGCTAATAGGCTTTCCGCACAGCGCAGCCCCGCCGAGATGCGATTTGAGGTCGCCGAGGATGTTTTGTGCGTGGCTAACGATGTGAATGGCAAGCTCAAGGAGGCACATACGGACTCGTGCGCTGTGGGCGAAGAAATGTTGGCAAATTTTGATGAAGGGTTCCGATCTTTTAGGTTTGTTGATAGGGAGATTTCAAAAATATCGAGCGGGTATTATCAGTATAAGGTTGGAGTCGAATTAACCGATGGCTCCAAAAAAATGATTAATGATCTCTCTACGGCACTAGCAAAAGTGCTGCAAGAGGTGCAAGAGCAGCTATCCCAGATGGTGTCACATGGGTGGTTTGACGAGGTGCGCCAACGAATTGCCCCCGAATTTAGGGAACTCCTTGACCCGCTTTTGAAAACTATTGAAGATGGCTTATCTCGTCATGTTATACCGACAATTGAGATGCTGACGGGAGAGGACCAAAAGGACCTATTAACGTCCATGCTCGTTTTGTTGTCCTCGGCTCATGGAAGCGTGCAGGGTTACTCGCAAGTTGCCGAGTTTTTGCTAAGCTTCATTAGTCGATTAACGACGCTCCTGCCTGATTCGGCATCGGGAACAAACATTGGGGACGATGCACCCAAGATTACCAAGGCAAACAAGGTGCCCTCCATTGCCATCAATGTAACCCTCCCCTACATTCATGATGCAAATGACATTAAAGGTTTCGGGGCGAGCGTGTTTGAAATGCAAGGTGACGATTTTTCTAAGATTGCTGTCGGCAAGTTCATGGATCGAATCGACCACGAGAAGGGAAAATATCCTGTTGAAGGAGATGCGGGGTTTGCTTACTTTACGCCTCTCAAGATTAAGATTGGGGATCATGGAGAGGAGCCCGTCTCTAAGTTTGATCATACGACAGTGTCCCTCGATAAAAACAGAATCACCAAGATGAAGATCCAGCAAGCCAAGGTCTCGAAAGGTAAGCTGAGTCCGCACCCGACGGACTCTACCGAAAAGGATTGGATTTCGAACACCTTGATCGATGGCGTTCTCTCTGCGGGCATTATTCACGTCACAAAAGAAGTGAAAGTGAGCAAGTTGGCAAATAAGCCAAAAGAAGCTCTTCACGCCCCAACTGATGCCCTCAAGCCCGATGACTTCACGGGCGGCGGGATGCCTCTCGTTGGCAAGACGCAAATAAACGACAACGTATTGTATGAATTGACGCAGAAGGCACAAAAAAGCAAAGGCAAGAAGCATCTCAAAAATGAATCCACAAACGGCTCATCGGATGGTAAGTTTTTCAATGCGTCGGAGAAATACAATATCAATCACCTGGCTAAGGAATTTCCTGAGAAGCTGGCGCAGCGCCTGCCTCCGTCGGTCCAAGCGGGCCTGAAGGCGGCTGGATCGAAGTCCGAGTATCTCGCCTCGGCAATTCCAGGACAGGTGAAATCTACCATGGCATCTGCCCCTCAACTCAACGCAGACAACGTTGATCCCAAGGTGGTTGCAGAGGCCCCCCTCGATCTCATTAATCTTTCCTACGTTGAGATGCTCGATATGTTTGAGAGTGGCGACATCAAAATGCCAATTTGGAAAATGCTCAACGACCCCTCAACATTGCCGCAGGGAACTAATTACTTATGCAGATCTAGACCGTTGACGCTGCTGCCATCGGCCGAAGAGGAAGGGCACATGCCAATCTTTAACCAATACTTCGTTTTATCGGCATAATCAATATGAACCCATTTGGATACCAAACATACGTTGTCTTTGAAGATCCCTTGGTTGCTTCCGCAGCCGAAGATTTCGCCCAATGCTTGCTCCCCGATCTCCCAAAGAAGATTGCCAATTTTGTTTCGATAGCATCGTCGTCTTTCGTTGCCGATTTAACCTTGCAAGTGCCCGATACGTTGGGCAACATAAAGGGAGCCTTTACTACGACAGAATTTTCGGGAAGCATCCCCGAAGATTGCGAGATCCCCAACCTTCCAGAGTTTGAAGGGGTGGTGAGTGCTAGCAGCTTGGGCCCCTTTGTGCCTTTCGATATTGAGGCGGCCAAGCAAACCATGATCGTTAATGATGCTACATTTCAAGTTCCAATTCCGTACATTGGGGCAGAATCCGAAATGGACATATCAAATACGCTCTATGCCAATGGCGAATCAGAATATAATTTTTATGTCCCTCGATATGAGAATAAGGTGTTCTTTTCGTCAACACCCGAGAATCTTCTTCCGCACGGCCCCACAACCCGAATCCTAACGGAAACAGAGAATGACAATGACGTCATGGCGCAGCATATTTCACTCGGTGGCGCTGTCGACGCAAAGGGTGCATTTTTTAGTTCGCCTAAGTTGGAGGACAAGGCTAGCCTCGAGGGGCACTTGAAGCCATTCAATTTGCTCACCTCTCCGCTCGGCCAATATTACGATCTTTACGCTGGTCAATTCCAAGAGGTGCTTAAGTGTGAAGTCGGAGTCGAAATAAATACAAGATACGAAAATTTGATCTACTCCCTCTTTGACGCACAAAAGTGGCTAGACAGGAGCGCCAATCGATTTAGGCATCCGATGTACCTAGGTATTGAATTCAACACAGCGGAGCGTGGCCCATTTGCTGCCTCTCTCGAAAAGACGGGAATGTTCGACCTTCTCATGTCGGACGTGGCGTATTACATCTCAAATGGGATTAGTGAAATACTAAATGTTGGCAGCATTGTCGATGGTGGAGCGGGCGATCAAGTTCAAGCCTTTGCCCCCATTGGTCTCTTTGGTGCAGATGTAACGCCCATAGAGGGCCCAGAAGGACCAATTGCACCGATCACGCCTCCGCCTAGTCCAGGTACGGCAAATAGAAAATGGGACGTAGAGGCATGGTTAAACTCTCACATCGATGAGGGCGATGCAATTGGAGAGCAAGATAACGTCGTATTCATGTCGGACAAGTACGAAGATAATGGGGGCTATCGAGATAAAACATTTAAGGGAATCTATGCTCATATCGTAAAGGATGAGATGGAGGAGATAGAAAATAATGAGAGGCGGACATTTGATGAGGTTGTAGAGTCCGCCCCCGCCTATTCGGAAATCCTCTTCTATCGCATAGCGAAATACAAGGGCACAAACATAACAACAGCAAAGCCCATTCAGAGTGTGTTTATTCCAAATGTGCTGAGTCTCAAGAAGGCTAGCTACTTTGATACGCAAGTAAAGTGGGCCCAAGAGTACACATACGTTGTTTATGCCTATAGCTTCGTTCTGGGCTCGGAGGGACACATAGAATATCTGCTCGGCCCAGGGGGAGAGGTGCTCGACGTTGATATCGCCAATAGTTCCATTGATACAACGGCTGTTATTATTGAGACCCCATATTTTGTGCACACGGCCGCTGTCTATGATGACCCGCCCGTTGCCCCCAATGTGACAGTCTACCCGTATCAGAATAATGATTCGGAGTTCTTGATCAATGTGAATAGCGGCATTGGAACATTTAGAGCGGCACCCGCAGCGCTCCTAGAGGGCGAGAAGGAGATATTTAAGAAGATACTCCTTCGACAGAAGTCAAAAGACGGCCTCGTTGAGTACTCGTCGGACGACCCCGCTTCTCAATATCAATTGTTTGTTACCGATGTGCAGCCCAATTCTCTCGAAGAAATGGTAGATTCGGCAACCATAACGACGGCCACAATACAGACCGATAAAGATGGCATTCCCATCATTGCAAGTTACGCATTCTTGCAGAAGGTGAAGCCAAACAAAAAGTACTACATCATGGTACGCAGCATCGATGTACACCTCAACCCTTCGCAGCCTTCCGATATATTCGAGGTTGAGATCATAAAGGATAGCGGGGTAAGCTACTTTGAAATGCGAGCCTTCGAGTTTGCCAATCCCATCGATGAACCGTATGTGAGAACGGCAACGAGACGATTGAAGCTCAGTTTGGCCCCGTTGCAGCAGCAAGTAAATAATGAAAAGGCAGATGCCCCCATTGTACCAGCGGGGTCTACGGATGGAACATTGGTCGGAATGGCTGCTGGCATTAAAAATTCATTAACGGGGAAGAGCAAGGCAGAATTAGACCCCGACGGCTGGATTTTTGATCTTGCCAATCCCAAGGTAGCCCTCGGCCCGACGTCAGAGATGGATAGTGCCTGGGGCCAAAAATACAAGCTACGCCTTCGAAGCAAGGAGACGGGCAGGGTGATCGATTTCAATTTCATATTCGATTACAAGCACGAGAAAGATTACAATTTCTTCGATGGAGATTTGTAAGACAAAATACTAATTATAGTTAATGAGCGAATGTGGGCCATTGAAAATTTACAAAAAGGCTCAAAAATGAATATGGAGAAATAACATGGGGTTCAATGACAACTCAGGAGATATCATTCTTGATTCCGTTTTAACCGATGAGGGTCGAGCACGACTCGCCCGCGGCGACGGCAGCTTCAAGATTGTAAAATTTGCACTCGTGGATGACGAGGTAGATTATGGGCTCTACGACAAGACGCATACTAGCGGCACGGCGTATTACGACTTGAACATTCTATCAACCCCCATTTTGGAGGCGTTCACGAATAACTCGTCTGCGGGGCATAGTCGGCTGCTTTCGATTCCCCGAAATGATCTCCTATATCTTCCGATTTTGGAACTTAATGAGGTTTTTGATTCTGCGACGAAGCGGTATACGGATGGCATGTTCCTCGTTGCCGTTGATGAAGACACGGAGAAGAGTGCCATTGGCGACGACACGCAGGGCGTGATCTTTGGAAATGCACAAGCTGGCGGAACATACGTTCGGGTCGACCAAGGATTGGATACGACCGAGGTTTCTCCGAAACGACCATTGGACCCAGATTTGAAGGAGACACACTACATCATCCAGATGGATAATCGCTTCGGCAACATTATTAGCGTAAACAACCAATTGAGCGACGTTGCTGCCGCAAAGGTATCATTCGTCGACGATGACAATATTGCGACGTACGCATTGTCATTGAACACGGACGGCATTGGCCCCAAATTCGGTGGTGGTCCTGGTTTCGTTCTTCTCAATACGGTAACCGATACGAGCAATTTGCAAACAATTGCAGGGCCTCGGGGCAGCATTCTTCAGTTCCGCATCGCATCATCGGTTGAGCTAAGCACTAGCAATTATCTTTTCGATCAATTGGGTAGCACCGCAACCATTGAGGGTGTGGCGAATACCAAATTTATTGATTCATATATTCGAGTAATTGGGGCGACGACAGGGTACCGACTCGACATCCCTGTCCGCTTTGTCAAAATACCATAAATAAGGGAGCTTAATCATGGCTAGCATTTTCAAACAATTTCAACCTGATGACGTGACGAATCTTTTGACGTTGCTCCATGAGGCCGTTCCTATCACAGGTAGTATCATTTCAGGAACCTACGGTGATGATACACTGGCTTCGGGTACCAATATCAAAAATTACACGCATGGTCGCTTTCAGAGCGTTTATGACTACCCCTATCTTTCGGCGAGTAGCAATCACGTCTTTGACATTTCCGTTGGCATGGCAACCTCTTCTGCTTACACCGTAGCGACGGAGAGCCAGCAGAAGGCCGCCATGTATAATCAGAAGGCCCAAGTTCTCATGGGATATGACGCAACGGGCTCGATTCAGCCATTTGATATTGATGGTGATTTGAGTACAGGCGGGGATAAGATGAAGGAGGTTTTCTTTGTTGACTTCTCTCGATTGCTTTACAAGGACGAGATCAAGAAGGGGAGCTTTAGCATAACCCTCATGACGGCTAGCTATGCTACGCCGTATGATAGCGGAAGCAGTCAATGGACAATCAATGATAGTGGTAGCGCCACAAGCTTTAAGGTCAATTCCCCCGCAGGAGAATATGCAATCTTGAAGGATAGCACCGCCCCGAACACGGCACGTGGTCTCATTTTTTATCAAGCGGGCATTGCGGTCCTTTCGGCCTCGGGTGGCCCATTTGCGGACATGAGTGCTAGCACCTCGGAGAGCTTTGAGGCGCAACTCACCTCCTCGGCCATTTCATCGTCTTGCGATGGCCTTCGACACCGCATCTTTGATTTGTCATTCAATAACACCATTGAGCTGAATAGTAGCGTCTATTTTGTTCGGGTGAAGCACAATGAGTTCAATTATAGTAGCAATCCAACGTATCTCTCCGCTTCCAAGATTGTAACCAAAACGGTCAAGAAAAATGCTCCCGTTTCTTACATCTCGGGAATCGAGCTTTTGGCGGCTGATGGTGCGGTACTCGCACGGGCTAAGCTTAGCGAATTGATCAAGAACAGCAGCGATCAAGAGACAACCTTGCGAACACGAATTGATTACTAAAAAATATGAAACAAGAATTCAAAAGTGGCGATCTTCTTTACAATGTACTGAAGGCTAGGCCAGCCTATAATTTCCTCATCTATGAGGGACAGATTTACCTCAACTCCGACCATCGCCCATCGGGCAGCCACATGAACCCAATTCTTGGCGTCCCCAATGGATACATCTCCTTGCACGAGCTTAATGTGGATCGCCCGAGTGCATCGATAATTTATCCGTTCGTTGCGAAGGACGGCGTATCGGGTCATTACACGTCGATATCGACGTCGAGCTATGGCACAGATTTTAAGTACGGGGATACTCTCACGGGCAGCTACAACATGAGTAGCAGCATTGCGGTCGAAATCCATGCAGCGGACAGCACACGTGCGCGGGTAGACGCACTGCGGAATATACTAAACGGCCTCCGTGTAATCAATCCAGCCTATGCTTTTTCATCTTCTGGTGGCGATAAGGAAACGCAAGCCCTCTCTCTCATTTCTATTCCCGAGATTGCATTCGGGGATAACGTGAGGAAGGGGAGTGTGCGACTCGGCTTCTATCTGAGTGGCAGCCTCATCGATGAGCTATCGGATAAGTACCGCAACGGCGATTTGGTCGATGCCCGAGGCCTCGTCGGAGGGCAAGTGCTTTATAATGAGGGGCAGATCATTTTGACGGGCTCCTGGGATGTTCATGCGACGCATACGGAGGATTATCAAGGATCGGGTGCCGAGAGCCCGAAGTGGAGATTGTGGGGGAGCAACATTGATAATTCTGTAGAGTACTCCGCATTCGACCTTCGGTATGAGGGAGAGCAACGTATTCCAAATGTGACCATGCTCTGCCATGCAAAGGCGGGCAAACTGGTGCACAGCAACAATCCAACCTACGTTCAGTATAGCCAATCACTCTCGCCCATATCGTCGTCTGGACAATATATGGAAAATAAGAACGTTGTCATTAGAAATACGGTGCCATCGGTGTATAATGATCCCGATGCCGATTTTGCTAAGCAGACATGGATATCGAAGATTGTCATCTATGATGAAAATGGAACGGCTATCGGCATCGCCAAATTGGCGCAGCCTGTTCGCAAAACATTGGCAAGAGATCTGACGTTCCGAATTTCTTTGGATGTGTAAAATGAAAAACCTACTCGAATCATGGCGTCGGCATTTGGGGGAGGATGGCCCCTCCAGCGTATTTTATCACGGCACAACGGCAAAAAAAGGAAAAATGATAGAACGAGACGGAGAGCTTAAGCCTGGGCAGTCTGGGAATTGGGCATCTGGGCCGCTCGGGGGCAACCCTAGCAATCCCGATTTAGTGTATGTGACGCGGGATAAGGACACAGCGATTGGCTATATGCACGAAATAATGCTTCGTGCCAAAGTTGATAGCGGAGCATTGGTGACTGTTGAGGTTTCGGATTATCGCCACTTTGTTCCCGATGAAGATGTTATTGAAGAATTGCTTTTTGCCGAAGGCCCGCTTTCTGATAAAATATGGAACGTGTATTTGAGCATGCTAGCAAAAGAATCCCCAGAATTACCTCGCCCGACCCGCGACGCCATGATAGACTATCTGAGCAATGGGTCAATGAACGATGATACATATGCAGAAATCATGAAAGATATAGCCGAGGCTTTGCGTCCTCACCTTACGCCCGCCGATGTTGCAGTTCTTGCGCGCAACACAATGGCTTTTTCAGTTCCCCTTCGAGTTGTTAATGTTGAATACATGATGAGTCAATAATGAAAAAAGTTCTAGGCCTCGATGTGAGCACCACATGTGTCGGCATCGCAATTGTTAGCAAGGGCAAGACAACCGAACCAAAGCTCGTCATGAATGAGGCGTTGAAATTGACCAAGGCGGGGAAGCCCGCCCCATCATTGGAGAAGAGGGCGGAAGTTGTCGCCAAAACGTTGACATCACTCTTCAAGAAGCACAAGATAGATAAGGTCATCATTGAGGCCCCGATAGAATACATGGCGAGCAAAAGCACGGCGCACACCATGGCCGTTTTAAATCAGTTCAATGGTATGGTATCATACATCGTCCGCACCCTGCATGGCAAGGATGGCAAGAAGGCCAGCGTCAAGACCGTCCGCAAGAAGGTCGGCATCCCAATGTACAAGGGGAAGAAGCGGGGCGATAAGAAGAAGAAGGCGATAAAGAAATTGGTAATCGAGCACATGGATCGGCGGTTCGAAAACTTCACATATGAATTGACACCGAAGGGCAATCCTCGCCCTACAACGGATGATCGGGCCGATGCAATCGCATTGGCATTGTTCGGCGTCCTATAAAAGCATCCAACAGCATGGTATAATACACTCGAAACGAAATCGAGGTGTGTCTTGACGTCAAATTCAATGCTACGTCTTCTCTCCCGCATATTGGGACAGCCAAAGAAGGAAGGAAAGAATGAATACGCCTTCTACTGCCCGTTTTGCAAGCATGCCAAGAAGAAATTGGCGTGCAATGTCGGAAACGGTAAATGGCACTGCTGGGTCTGCGAAACGGCAGGTCGAAGCCCACGAACCCTCATTCTCCGATTCGGAACCCAAAATGATATACGGGAATATGAAAAGTCATCGGGAACCGATATGTCCGCAGAGGCAATGCGGGACATGTTACTCGTGGGCGCACCCGCTGAAGCACCCCAAGAGAAGGTCGAGCTACCATCGGAATTTATTACGTTGACCAGGCGCAAGCTTTCAATGTATGACACCATGGTTCGCAATTACCTCATTAACCGTCGTGGATGGACACACGAGGATCTCCTTTTCTGGAAGGCGGGGTATTGTAGGCGCGGGGATTACGGTGGTCGCATCATCATTCCATCGTTTGATGCAGAGGGGCAAATCAACTATTTCGTTGGTCGGGCATTTTCGGATTCTCTTGGGAGGAAGTATTACAACCCTCCGACACGAAAGGGCGGCATCATATTCAACGAATTGATGCTTGATTTTCGTCGGGAGGTCATCATATCGGAGGGCGTCTTTGACTGCGCCAAGCTCGGCGAGAATAGTGTCCCCCTTCTGGGTAGTTATCTTACCCCGAAAGATAAGCTCTTCTATTCTATCGTAACCCATGGGTCGCCCGTCGTTTTGGCCCTCGATGCGGACGCAAAAAAGAAAACCCTCTCCATAGCATCATCTCTCCTAAAGTACGGCGTTGAAACCTACATTGCCGATTTGGGAAGGTACGAAGATGCGGGCGATATAGAGACAAAGGAAGATGCAAAGCGCATTATCGGAGCCGCAGAAGAGATCACCAACGACAACATCATAATGTTCAAATTACGTTGGAGTATGTAATGACATCGATTCTACATTGTAGCGATATTCATGTGAAAAACTTGAAGTACCATGATGAGCAAAGAGAAGTATTTGAAAGATTCTATGAGGAGGCGATCGCTCTCGCCCCAGATTACATTATCATCTCTGGTGATCTTTTTCATGCGAAGAGCCGCATTTCGGCAGAGGCATATGTTCTCGGTGGTGAGTTCCTTCGTCGCACCGCCGACATAGCGGAAACGCATCTCATCCTCGGCAATCACGATACGGTTCTCAACAACAAGAACCGATTAGATAGCATTACGCCAGTAGCCGATGCATTGAATCACCCAAACCTTCATTACCACAAGTATTCGGATGAACATGATTTAAACGATGAAATTGTAATTAATGTTCTTTCTCTTCTCGATAGGAAGCAATGGGTCCTTTGCCCGACGCAACCTGAGAAAATCAACATTGCTCTCTTCCATGGGGCTATCGTGGGCACGGAGACGGAGACGGGTTGGGTTATTGAGCACGGCGATGCATTTTTGGAGCAGTTTGATGAATTTGATTATGCCATGCTCGGCGACATTCATGGAACAAACATCCGCCTCGACCCCGCTGGAAGGAAGAGATACCCAGGGTCATTGGTGCAGAACAATTTCGGCGAACAGAACAACAAGGGGTTCCTTTATTGGGAAATTGAAAGCAAGACAAAATACACGTGTCGACACATCCACATTCCAAATCCAAAACCATTTACATCATTGACACTAACAAAGAAGGGGAATTTGCCAAGAAGTGCCAAGGTCCCAGAAGGGAGTCGCCTTCGCATTGTTTGCGAGACAGCAATCCCATTCGAAAAGCTTAATCGAGCGGGGCAAATTGCAAAGCACAAATGGGATCTTGAGAGCGTCGTGTTCCTTAATAAGGCACCTAGATATAATCAAGATGGCACCCTCTTCGAGACCCTCGATCTAGATCTTCGGAGCATTGACGTTCAAGAGAAGCTCATCAAGGATTACCTCGCGGACTTCGACGTCTCGGATGCTACCATGGAGGAGGTCTATCGGTTAAACACAAAATATAACAATGCAACCGCCGACCTTGACGATGTGAAGCGATACGTTCGTTGGGCCGTCGAGGAGTTTGAGTGGGACAGTCTTTTCAATTATGGCGAAGGGAATCGGCTAGACTTTCGTAAGCTCGGGGGTGTCGTTGGTGTCTTCGGTGGAAACTACACGGGAAAGACCGCATCTGTCGAAGCTCTCCTTTACACCATGTTTAATAGCACGGCAAAGAATGAGAAAAAGAGTGTCAACGTAATTAATCAGAATAAAGATGCTGCTCGTGGAATGGTTACGTTGAAGATTGGGGATGAGCGCTATGTCATTCAGCGAGATTTAGAAAAATACACCAAGGTAGCAAAAGGGAAGACGTCAGAGGAGGCTAAGACGGCCCTCGCCTATTATCGCATCGTCGACGACAAGCTCGAGCCTCTAAACGGGGAAACCCGCATTGAAACGGATAAAATGATTAGGAGCCAATTTGGCACCATCGATGATTTTTTGCTGACCGCATTCACGAGTCAGCATGGCGCATTGGCGTACATTAATGAGGGCAGCACGAAACGGAAGGAGATCCTCGCCAAGTTTATCGATTTGCAGATGTTTGAAAGGAAGTTCAAGATGGCCAAGGAGCATAGCGATGAAATTCGTGGGGCGCTCCGCAAGTTGGAAGCCGAAGGGATTGATTATGATGATCTCATTGAGGAGGCAGAAGAAGAGCGAAGGGGTAGCGAAAGGAAGATACGGCAGACCGAGAGTGCGTGCAAGTCTATGGAGGATGCATATGCGGGGGCCCTCGCCGATCTTGCCGAAACGGAATTGGCATTGGCATCTATTCCTGAAAATATCGATGAAATCATGAAGGCGAGGAATGAACTCCCGAAGGCGGAGGCCAAGGTCCGCACGTGCGAAATAAATTTGCAGCGAACCATCCAAGATCGGATTGAAGCAAAGGCACAAAAAGAAAAATTTGATACGTTTTTTAAAGTATACGAGGCTGAGCGGTGTTCCGAGAGGCATGAGGAATTGAGTGACCTTCTAACAAAGCAAGGCCATTTGGGGTCTTCTATTGACGATTTGGAGGAGGAGGTCGTGGAGGCAAAACGACAATTGGATCTCCTTGGAAATGTGCCATGTAAGGGAGAGTACGATTGTCAATTTATTTCGGAAGCAAAGGCTAGCGAAAGGGATTTGCCTGCGTTGAGAGACTCCCTTTCCGTTCAGAATCTAGACCTAGAGAAGCTCCTCCTGGAAATAGAGAATCTAGATCCAGAGATGGTTTTTGATTGCATGAAGAAGCACGACGTGGCAAAACAGATGCTTGAAAAGTTGACAGCAGAGCTTCACGCCCTTGAGGTAAAGATGCACAAGGAGCGGACAAGGGAGGCGGAAGCGAAGGCGGCCCTCGCTTCAATTCAAGCAAAAGTCGAGGAGTACGAAAAGAACAAGGAGGCAATTCAAAATGTAGAGAAGCTCAAAGAGGATAACGATCTCTATTATTTTCAGAAGAACAATTTTGAAGGTCTAATCAAATCATGTAAGGCCGACCTCCTTGAACTGCACCGCCTCGATGGAGCGTTGGAGCAGAAGCTTGTCAATCTTAATGAATCGAAGGATCGATTGGAAAACTATCGAATCAGCTACTCCGCCTACGACCTCTTTCTCCGCTGCATGCATCCGAGCGGAATAAGCTACGAGATCATTAAGCAGAAGCTTCCAATCATCAATGAGGAGATCGCCAAGATTCTTGCCAACGTCGTCAATTTCGAGATCTTCTTCGAAAACGACGACAATAAATTGAATATTTACATTCGGCATCCTAAGTATGATAAGCGCCCAATTGAGCTTGGCAGTGGGGCAGAAAAAACATTGGCCGCCATCGCCATCCGATTGGCGCTCCTCGATATTACCTCGCTCCCCGTCCCCGACTTCTTCATATTGGACGAACCAGCGACCGACCTCGACGAAAACAATTTGGAGGGGTTCACACGCATACTAGATATGATCAAGGCTAAGTTTAGGATTGTCTTTCTCATCTCGCATTTGGAATCGTTGAAGGACAGCGCCGACATGCAACTCTCCATTGTGAAGACAAACGGGTACGCCAAAATTTCGCAGTAACTCCCCCGCTTTTCCTCGCCTCACCTTCTAATTACCTATGGAACAACACGGTAACCTGGAGGTGCATCATGTCAGAAAGAATCGGCTCGGCCGTAGATAAATTCCTAGAAAAAATCATATCAAGAAAGCTGCTCGTCTGGTTAACGACCACGACCCTTCTCGTGTTGGGTCTTGTTGGTGTTGACGCCTTCCTCGCAATCTCCGCCGTATATCTCGGCATGCAAGGCGTGGCTGACGTAATCTCAAAGGTTCGGCGGTCGTAATGAAGGTTTGGATTTGGCTCAAAAAATACTGGTACATCCCCGCATTGTTTGTGTACACCATGCTCCTCATTGTTGTTCTTCGGCGGGATGCATCCAAGTTTGACGAGATCCTCACCTCCGCAACGGAGAGTTATAAAAAGGAGATGGCGACCATTCGCGAAGCGAAGGCGAAGGAGGACGCTAAGCACAAGAGGGTCATGGAGCAATACCTTTCCATTGTTGATCAATTGCATGAAAAGTACGAATTGGAAAAGGATGAGCTTAGCAAAAAACAAAAGAAAAAGTTGGAAGAATACACAAAGATGTATTATAATAGACCAGAGGAGCTTAAGCGGGTCCTTGAAGAAAAATATGGGCTAACTTACGTTGACCCAAAATATGAGCTTGAACTTATTATCAATGAAGAAGAGTAATCATGCTTCCAAAGATCATCAGCTTTGTCCTAACCATCTTGTTTATCAATCTCTGCGGCGGTGCGGTGCTAGCAGACCCTATTGAGCCCCCAAATGTAAGCTCCGAAAAATTCACCTTTCTCCAATCTGGCATGGTTGCTCCCTTCGATGGCATTCTTCTCATGCCCGAGGCTATGAGCAAAATATTGGCGGACTCCGAATTTGCATTGAAGCAAATGGAGTTGGAGCACAAATATAAGACCATGGAGTTTGAGGCAATGTGTTCCATGGAAAAGGACAAGCTACACGTCTCTCTCGATATCGAGAAGAGGCTATGCAGCGACCGCTTGGCCCTCAAGGAGGAGAAATACGACAAGCTTCTTGACGTTGCACAAGAGGGCGGCGTCGATACCTTGGAGCGCGTTCTGTGGGGCGGCGGTGGCCTCATCGTTGGCATATTGGTCACGGCAGGCACGACATATATAATCTTGGAGACAACGAAGTAAATGCTAACCCCAGAAAAAGCAAACTTTGTGGCAGCCTTGGAACGAGAGGTTGTAGAAAAATATGGCAAGGAGGCTGCCATAAACATCCATTCTCTCTGGACTGAGGAGAAGGAGGAAAGCTTCATTGAGCAGATGAAGGCAGAGGCAAAAAAGGAAAGAGAATACTTCCGCCAGAAAAAGGCAAAATTGCAGAGAAAATCACTAGTTACTAAGCAAGGGCAGTACTGTGAGGTATGCAAAAAGCTGACCTTTGATGGTGGCGGAGCAACATACATGGACCTTTATGGTTGCTGCAAACGATGTTATCACACATATGTCATCGGTGAAGAAGATCGATGGGAACAGAAACGGAAGAGATTAATCAAGGAGAACACATAAGATGGCAGATACAACCAATTTCGCAAAAAAGACCGCGTCGGTTCTTGACGTACTAAACATGCTGTCCGTTGCCGCATATAATGCGCACGATGGACGGGTCGATAGCAAGACGGGTGAACCCGAAAATGTCGGCGGCCTGACCCGTGAAGATGAAGAGGTTACCATTTATGATAAGCGCCTCATGGACGGTTTCGGGGTCAAGTTCCTTGGCGACAAGGCCATCATCAAATATCATGCGGAGTTTCTTCTCAAGGATGTCAATGATCGGGACTTTGCCAAGGAGTGCATGGCCAAGATTAACGACGTGGCCAAATACCTCCGCAAGGAATATCAGAAATTGACGGGCAAGAGCTTGACATTGACAAAGGTCGACGACGACCCCACGGTTGACGTTTCTCCCATGAGCAAAGTTCGTGCCTGGGTGCAAGCGAAATGCATGTTCAAGATTGGCGGATTGGGCGAAACCATCCCGTATGATGAGCAAGAAGACGCCATCCGCCCAGAGATTGAGAAGTTCCTCGCCATCGGTAAGGACCAGTACCCAGGGGTCAAGAAGCCCGAGAATGTGAAGCCGTCGGCAAAATTGAATGAGGGTTGGTTCCGTGGTGGAAAAGCCGATGAAGTGGTTCTCGCCGTCAAGAGCTTTGTGCAGCAAGCAACAAGGCAAGGTAGAGATTTGCGTGATGTGAACAACGCATTTAACATCATGGTTGGACAAGCGGGGCAGAAAGGTTGGGGAGAGGACGTTCAGAAGGGCTGGGTTGAAGCGAATCGTGCTCGCGTTGTGAAAGCGTTAAAGACGGGGCATTATCTTCAAGAGATTGCAAATGACAAATTTGAAAAAATGTCCAAACGATTTGGCACCGACCCGAACGCTTCAAAAAGAAATAAGAAGTCCGACATGAAAATTCCGCATGGGAAGCACGCAAACCCATGGGATACGAAAGGAAAGGGGACGGCCAAGCCATCACGGTCAACGTTATATCATCAGCTTGACGTCATGGTGGCCAAGCATCTTTATGACAACCTGAAGCCCCCAATGGGTCAAGCTCCGACCTTGGGTCAAGTCTCGAAAGGGCAGCGGCGAGAGATAGCGAAAAAGATGGCCAAGAACACCCCTGGTCTCTATCGATATGCTCTCCTTGTAACCTCGCCGCAAGGGTATTTCGATGCTGTTGATCGATCAATTACGAAGGCGATCAATAATTGGGGCAAGCAGAAAGATAAAAAAATCCGAAAGCCCGTCGTGGAGCCGAAGCGAAGAAGCACCACGTTGCGGAGGAAGGGCATGGTAGTTAAGGAAACGGCAGAAGCGGGAAGTATGGGTCAATGGGATAAGTATAAAGGCGTTTATTCTCATGCAGATAAAGGCCTCGGCGCAACAGTCCGACTCCAAGTCCGCCCCCGAGGAGACAAGGTTTTGGCGGATGCATACACTGTCAATTTCATCTATCATCGCTCTCTCACAAATAAACCATTGATTTCAAAGAAATATGACAAGGGTGAGGGTCAAGCAGCAAAAACGTTTTATCTCGAAGCCTGGAATGCCCGTGAGGAAGTCATTGAGCAATATTGGGGCAAGGTAGAGAAGGCGACGGGCAGAAGCAAAGAGGAGTTGCTTGAGGAGCTAGCAAAAAGAAAGAGAAAATAATATGGCCTATCAACTAACAAAGAAGCAGATCAAACGGGAATTGGTGAAATGCGGGAAGTCTGCGCATTATTTCATCAACAACTATGTCCGCATCCAGCACCCGATGCACGGCATTGTCCCCTTTGATATGTTCCCCTTTCAGGAGGATACGCTTGATAGCCTCATAAGCTATCGATTCAACGTCGTGCTAAAGGCACGGCAGCTTGGCTTGAGCACGTTGACCGCTGCCTACATCGCTTGGCTCATGCTTTTCCATCGTGGCAAAACCATTTTGATTGTTGCCACGAAAAAGGAAACGGCAGCAAACCTCCTCAAGAAGGTCAATCTGGTATTCAAGAAACTGCCAGAGTGGTTCTTTCAGTTGGCAACAATAACGGGGGACAATAAATGGTCCCTCGAATTGAGCAACAGTAGCATTGCCAAGGCGGCTAGTACGAGCGGCGACGTCGGTCGAAGTGAGGCACTCTCTCTCCTCATCGTCGATGAGGCGGCGTACGTTGAAGGAATGGATGAACTCTGGTCGGGAATCTATTATACGTTGAGCACAGGCGGCTCCTGTATTTCGTTGAGCACACCAGCGGGGGCAGCGGGGTGGTTCTACAATATTTGCATGGATGCCCAAGCGGGTTTGAATGATTTTCATTTGACTACCCTCATGTGGGATGTGCACCCCGACCGAGATCAAGCTTGGTTTGATAATGAAACAAAGAGCATGAGCAAGACGCAGATTGCCGCCGAGCTTCTCTGCTCCTTTAACCTCTCGGGAGAAACGGTCATTGATGCGGCAGATATAGAGCGCATCGAAAAGGCGTGCTCGGAGCCGAAAAGGCGTGCGGGATTTGATAGGAATTATTGGATCTGGAAGGAGCACGATGTTACGGGCAGCTACCTTATGGTGTCGGATGTTTCGCGTGGAGATGGGGCGGATTATTCCGCATTTCACGTAATTCGATTGGACACAATGGAGGTGGTAGCCGAATACAAAGGAAAGCCAGAACACGATATGTATTCCGACTTCCTTTTTCAGGTTGGAATGGAGTATGGGGGCTGCATGATTGTCGTCGAGAATAACAATCTCGGCATTGCCGTCCTTGTCCGATTGAAAGAGCAAGGCTACAAAAATGTATATCACAGCATTAAGGGCACGCACGAGTACATCGATCAGGTCGCTGCCGAGAGCCACAGCAACGCAATTCCAGGCTTTACGACGTCGCTAAAGACCCGCCCCCTCCTCGTGGCTAAGCTAGAAGAGTACATTCGACACAATGTAGTCACCCTCCCCTCCCTTCGCCTCGTTGATGAATTGCGAACGTTTATTTGGCGCAATGGGAAGCCTGAGCATGCAAAAGGTAGACACGATGACCTTGTTATGTCCCTCGCCATTGCGTGCTGGGTACGAGATACGGTCCTCATTGCCAACCAAAGGGATCAAGAGTATCGTGAAGCATTCCTCAACGCAATGACAACAACAAGAACCAATTTCAATTCACAGATTAGGGGCCAGTATGGCTTCGATGATCAAGAGAGTTTCTTTGAGCATTGGGACCACAAGGCCGAAGAAAAAGAAAAATTGAAGGAATTCGGCTGGCTTATTGGCAGAATGTCCTAATCTAAAGGAAGACTTACATGGCACAAGGCGAAAATCCAAATAATAGTGATTCAAAGCTTTATAGACAGCTAACCAAGCTCTTTTCGGGCCCGATTGTAAATTATCGGAGGCAGCGGTACCATAAGCTTCGACGTCGGCAGCTTGATAAGTTCAAGTTTACGTCAGCTAGCGGGCAGAGTTTTAAGAAACTAGATAGCAGCCCGTTCTCGCAGATCATGACCAACGTCATGATGAACCACAATAGGGCGCAACGATATGCTGATTTCGATCAGATGGAATACGATCCCTATGTCGCAGCAGCGTTGGACATGTACGCCGACGATGTAACGACAAGCAACCCGTTGACGCATATGATGCGGATTGAGTGCAGCAATGATGAGATTAAGAGCGTCCTAGAATCGCTATACATTGACGTTCTTAACATTGAATCTAACCTATTTCAATGGGTACGGACAGCCGTAAAGTACGGAGACTATTTCGTTTATCTCGATATCGATGAAGAGCAAGGAATTACGGGCACCATTGGCCTTCCCTCCTCTGAGGTTGAGCGCATGGAGGGCGAAGACCCGACCAACCCAACCTACGTACAATTTCAATGGAATAGTGGCGGACTGACCTTTGAAAACTGGCAAGTTGGCCATTTCCGCCTTCTGGGCGACGACAAATATGTCCCCTACGGGCAAAGCATCCTCGACAGCGCACGACGTGTGTGGCGGCAAGTGCAACTCGTAGAGGACGCAATGATCGCATATCGCATGGTTAGAGCCCCAGAGAGACGGGTATTCTACATCGATGTTGGCAGCATTGCTCCAAAAGATGTAGAGCAGTACGTGCAGAAGATCATTAGTAGCATGAAGCGAGGAAGCATTGTCAACGAGCAGACGGGTCGTATAGATTTGCGATACAATCCCATGCACGTTGAAGAGGACTACTTCCTTCCCGTCCGTGGAGATACTAGCAGAACCAAAATTGAAGCCTTGCCTGGCGGCCAATTTGTTGGCGACATTGACGATGTAAAGTACCTCCGTGATAAGCTTTTTGCTTCATTGAAGATTCCATCGTCCTACCTCATTCGTGGTGAAGATGGGAGCGAAGATAAGACGACATTGGCGCAGAAAGATATCCAATTCGCACGAACAATTCAGCGTGTGCAGCGAGCAATCGTTGAAGAGCTTGAGAAGATTGGCATCGTCCATCTTTTTGCCTTGGGGTACAGGGGTAGCGATCTCATCACATTCAAGCTTTTCCTCAATAACCCGAGTAAAATCGCCGAATTGCAAGATTTGGAACACTGGCGTACGAAGTTTGACGTTGCTGCCGCAGCCGTCGACGGATTCATGAGTCGCCGTTGGATTAGCGAGAAGCTTTTTGCGCAGAGCCACGAAGAATTCCTTCGTAATCAGCGAGAAATGTTTTACGATCGATATATCGATAGCAACCTAGAAGCTGCGCAAGAGAGCGCCCGTGTTGGCGCTGGTGACTTCTTCGGCGAAGAGGAACTCGATAATGAGTTTGCCGATGATATGGAAATGCCCGACGAGGGGGATTTCGAAGACATCGCAGATGAGCCAGAAGAGGGCGAGAGCGCACTCCTCGCTGCCCCTGCGAAGCGTGATGACGAGTACACGAAGCCAGGATGGAAGGGAGCCAAATATAAACGCGAAAAAAATGATGGGCGCAAGCAAGCTGCAAGAAATTCCAACATGAGGGCCCAATATGCAGGTGAAATGGCAGGTTCCTCTATGCGCAATCTTTTTAAGGGTTCGGCGGATATGAAGGGTTTGGCCAATGGAATCATGGAAGGTGACCTTCTTGAGAACTTCTATCCAGAGAATGGGGACCGCCCACGTATCACAAAATTTGTTAAGACGCTACACAAAACCTCGAAGCTTTTGAGCGAAATAGACGAGGCAATAAAGGATGATAGGGAGCAGATTAATGGCTAAAAGCAAGATAAACAAAAATCGCAACGTTGGTTTTATCTACGAAGCGTTGACTCGTGAGATTGCACGCGCATCGATTGAAGGAGACAAGGTTAAGCAAGATAGTGGCCTCCATGCCGCCAAGGTTTTCTTCGCCGAGGGCACCAACTTAAAGAAGGTTCTTGATCTCTACCACGCCTTGCTCGAGACACGTGGCGCAGATGAGGCCATGGCGCGGCGAATGCTGAATGAGGTTTACAAGGTGTTTGCCGACTTCGTTGACAAAAATGAACTCGAAAGGGAGCAAGATGAACTCCTTGATTACATCAATCAGAGCTTTGACAAAAAGAAAATGTTCATGAATTTTGTACCAAACTACAAGAGTCTCGCAACAATAAGCCAGCTTCTTGGTGGTAACCTAAAAATTAAGAGGAAGATTGTTCTCGAGGATAGTCTTGTTCGCATGATGGTCCTCCCCGACGAAAAGCTAGAAGATGAAAAGCTAGAAGCTATGGATTCTTTGGCATTGGGCATCTACATCGATAGCTTTAATGAAAAGTATACGGACAAGCTCCTTCCCGAGCAGCGACGACTCCTAGGGCACTACATCACCTCCGTGTCCGACAATGGAGCGTCCCTTCGAATTTTTGCAGCGGATGAAATTGCAAGAATTAGGGAAGGCATCGGCACCGCCCTCAAAATGCCAGATGTATCCGATGATAAGGACATGATGGCGGGCCTCCTAGAAATAGAAAAAATTTGCGACAGCTACGGCAAGAAGCCGCTCAGCGAAGAAGTGATTTCGGAAATTATGAGACTCCAGGGTCTCATTAATGAGGTAAATTTGGATGACAGTAAAAGTAACAATTAAGCCCAAGGGCGAAGAAGACGTCGTAAAGGTCAAGATTCATTCTGATGAGAAAGAGAAAGAGGTAACCAACCCCGTCAAAATGAAATTGCAGCTTCGGCGGACCATGGAGGGGTATCTCCAAGTAATGGATCACCCCGAAATTGTCATCGTTGTGCAACCGCAGAATTTTAAGGTCCTAACCTTTCCAAAGGAAGAGTACGGCGACCACGTCTACGACGCACAAGATCGGCTTTTTCGATATCTCGTTCAGCATGGCGTCATAAAGCCAGAGACGGTAAAGGGTGGCCAAGTTTATGCCTCCATTGAGGCGCAGTACGCCAAAGAGAGCAACGTCGGTGGAAAGCCAGAGGAAATTGTTGTTTTTTCCATTGCAAAGTTCATTGAAGATGAACGCCCCTATTACATGGCAGATGAGGCTCGTGAGGATGAGTTCGAAAAATACCTCCTTGAGCCCGACGAAGAGAACAGTACAGAATTGGGCGAAGTGCCCGCAGCGCAAGGGAAGGGAAGTATTCCCAAGGTGCAGACCCGCCGCTACATTACGGGGCTCTACGAGGGGAAAGGGAAGCTACCTATGGCCCTTCTGGTAGAATCTCGCCTCTCCGACGCCGTCGATAGATTTCCGAACTACAAGAATGAGATTGCTCACCTGTCGGAAGTAGATCCATCGGGCAACAATAAATATCTCATGTGGGGCATCAAGATGTTCGCCATCGATAAAAAGGTCCCAATTCACGATATAGCCATGATCATCGCCGATTTTCATAAATTTATGAATTTGATGGGTGACGAAGGGAAGGATATCAATAAGTTCAAATCTCTTGGCGACCTAAAATCGGCCATTGGAAAGGCACGTGCATTTTCCTTTGACAAAGGGACCGTTGGAAGCAGAGAGGTTATTGGGCAAGGCGAAATTCTAATCGACAACTCGAACTATTTCGTCATCCGCCCCCATACTCCAGAAACTTCGTGTTTTTATGGCGGTGGGTGGTGCGTTTCTACGCCAGGGCAAGATCATTTTGCAACGTACGGCAATGAAGACATGGCCTTCTATTTCGTCATTTTCAATAAAAAGCTCTTCGAGAGAACAAATAAATATACTGCCTATAGAGAGGGTAAGCTTGTTTTTTGCATCGATGCGACTAGCGGTGAGATATCCTTTGCGGACCATTCATTTATTCGAAATGCACAGAATACCGACCTAACAGATGAAGGCTACGATCTCATTACTCGGCCACAGGCAATTTTTGACGCTCTAAAGTTGAAGTTTGATGTTCCCCGATTCATCGATGAAGTTGGCAAACACGCAATGGCTAACCCGCCGCAGCAGTTGGAAACAATGAACGAGGTGTATAATAAACTTCTAGGGTCTAGAACCGAAGAGCTTGTTGCGCATTTCGGGGAGCGCCTCATAACCATGCAAGCATTTGCCTACGTTAATTCTGCACTGCAAGGCGGCCGTTACCCGAGCCCCGATTTGCGACATCGGGCGTATGATTTGCTACTAAAGGCCAATCGAGAGACCCTTTTGCCCGCCGATGTAATCTATGGCATAATTGCCGCTCACGAGCAAAGCTACATTAACAACGAGGAGGCCCTCCTCCATTTTAGAAAATTTGAAACAAAAATTCTCGAGAAGGGTCGACCCTACGAAAGGGAGAGCTTGGAGAGCATTTATTCGAACAACTCTACGTTCTTTAAGAGCGTGGGAATATATGAAGATGTTATGAGCAAGGGTGTCGATAGGTTCCTCATCGCTTACGATGCCCTCGATCCTTGGACCGACAATCGGAAGAACATCCCTAGCCGCCCGATAAGATTGAAAGCTTTTTGGTTTAAGAGCGATCTCGTCAATGGTACGCAGCAGCTTCTCGACATGTACAATGTGGAAGTTGAGCAGTTTCGGAAGATAGTGGCCAACGGCGGCCCCCTCACGCGGGATGATTTATATATAGTGGAGGCGATATTCAACATCATGCGCGCCTCTGTTAAGGCGAATGCTGAGAATGTCGACGGCCTTTTCGAATTGTTTATGGAGTACATTGCCGACTCCGAATCCCAAAATAGATATCGATATGCAGAAATGGTTCGGGATAACAGCACCGTCGAACTAAGCCCAGACCACCTTCGACGAATTGAAGAGTTTCTTCGCGAGCGGGTACGCAACTCTCGCGAGATATTCGATGCTTTGTATTACGTCGAGACCATAAAGGACCTCAAGGAAAAGAAAATAACGCCCGAGGAGGTGAAGGGCCTTCTTACTTATTACGCCGAGCAATTTGATGCGCGTCACCTCTTTTCTCATTTTGCTGATGATTACCACAGATATCGGATGATTCTTC
>Ga0209434_1000184_pt1 | contig 32179 bp, 20 predicted proteins | sample ETNvirnome_2_300_FD_184068 | JGI IMG/M metagenome (GOLD analysis project Ga0209434, IMG submission 184068) | Marine viral communities from the Pacific Ocean - ETNP_2_300 (SPAdes) (version 2) | ecosystem: Environmental > Aquatic > Marine > Oceanic | place: Pacific Ocean | collected 2013-06-22 | reverse complement strand
TCTCCGTCTCGTTCTATCATTTTTCCTTTTTTTGCCGTTGTGCCGTGATAAAATACGCTGGAGGGGCCATCCTCCCCCAAATGCCGACGCCATGATTCGAACAAATGTTCCATTAGATTTCTCCCGCACCCCAAGCCTCATCAAGGTTCCAAGCAAAGAAATCTTCCTCATCTTCCCCTTCCAGGATCGATCCGAAGTAAAGCTCACGCTCCACGGTTGTTTCCACAAGCTCTTTCCGTTCGGGGTTCATGACCCAACTATGCTGTCGCCACAAACCATCGTCGCTAAGAGCCCAGCCAGTTGCAATCTTAAAGCCGTTTTTTGAGAACCTATCACAATATTCCGCCGCATTACCATGACAATTGCTGGGTCCGCCTGGGCCGTCTCTTACATTGTAGTCCTTGGGATCGAACAGAGTCCCTCGTGTCATTAGGAGTTGAAGTTCCCGAGGATTTTCATAATTGGGAACGACCATTTCCCCACCGTGTGACAGGAGCAGAGCGAACAACTCCTCATGCTTGGGATTTTCAATAAGGAACTCTTCCATGCGACCTTGCAGGCGTTTCTTTTGTTCATCGCCGACCTCAACCAAATGCCGACGCCATGATTCGAATAGGGTCTTCATTTACACATCCAAGCTCAATCTGAACGTCAAATCTCTTGCCAGTGTTTTGCGAACAGGCTCCGCCAATTTGGCGACGCCGATGGCCGTTCCATTTTCATCATAGATCACAATCTTCGATATCCATGTCTGCTTTTCAAAATCGGCATCAGGATCATTATACACCGACTTGACCGTATTTTTAACAACAATTTTGCTATTCTCGATAAATTGTCCAGACGAACTAATGGCGGGGAGGCTCTGGCTATACTGAATGTAGGTCGGGTTATTACTATGCACGATATCGCCCGCCTTCGCATGACAGAACATGGAGACATTCGGGATTCTATGCACGCCCTCATATTCAAGCTCAAATGCAGAGTACTCCGCCGAATTGTCGAGGTTGCTCCCAAAGAGCCACCACTTCGGACTCTCCGCTCCCGTCCCCTGATAATCCTCCGTATGCGTCGCATGAAGATCCCAACTCCCCGTAACGAGGATCTCGCCTTCCTTGTATAAGACGACGCCGCCAAGGAGGCCCCTTCCAGTTTCAACAAGATCTCCATTTCGATATGCATCGGTCAATTCTGCCGTCATTGTGCCAGAGAGATAGAATCGGAGCTTTACGCTTCCCTTCTTTATGCTGTCCCCGTACAGAATCTCGGGAATTGAAACGAGGGACATCGGCTGCACGCCCTTATTCACCTCATCGCCGATGGTTGAGTTGTATGCGTAATTTGGATTGTAAATGCGATGATCATTGAGAATATTTTGAAGGGCATTTACCCGTGTTCTGGTGGAGTTTAGGGGAAGAACTTCGACCGCTATGCTAGCCGACATCTCATAGCTCCCGCTAATAATGTCGCCATACTGGAAGTCGTTATTGAAGCTCCCTGTGCTAACGTTTTTGAAGTGCCTCGAGACCCCGTCCTTTGTCACATAAGGATATATCTTTCGAACATTCCTATCCACATTTAACTCATGCAAGCTCACGTAGCCGTTGGGCACGCCCAGGATGGGGTTTGCGAAGCTCCCGCTTTCTCGAAAATCATTGTTGAGGTAAATTTGACTCTCATAGAGTATGAAGTTGAAACGAGGGTTCGCCCTCAACGTGTTGTAGAAAAGGTCGCCACTTTCGAATTTATGTTTCATCAAGGGTAATTAGTTTGAATTTCAGGATATGGAAGGACAGCGGCTGTCTAATAATCCAACCGCACCCTCATGGCCAATTCTTGGTCGCTGCTATTCTTGAGCGGCTCCGAGAGCTTTGCCCTTGCAAGAACCGCTCCGTCGGCGGACATTAACTCGATGCCCGTAATGTAGGACACGGGGGCATTCTTTTTGACATCCTTGACCACAATTTTGCTAGCGTTCATATATGTCGGGTTGCTGCTGTAATTGAATTCATTGTGCTTCACACGGCAGAAGTAAACACTGCTATTCAATTCAATCGTGTTGTTGAAGCTAATGTTGTAAATTCTATGCCGCAGCGCATCGCAGGAGGCCGTAATTGAGCTTCCCGTGAGGAAGTCAACAAAGGTGTCTCCGCCTAGGGCGAGGTCGTTGCTGGCGCTCATTGCAGCAAAGGCGGGGGCGGTGCCAGAGAGGACGGCGATGCCCGCCTGATAAAAGAGAAGGCCGCGGGCTCTATTCGGGGCTACCGCATCCTTCAAAATGCCGTACTCGCCCGCAGGACTATTAACCTTAAAGGATGTGGCGCTGCCACTATCGTTGATTGTCCAGTTTGATCCGCCGCTCATGTAGGACGAGGAATACGCACCCGTCATGAATGTCATGGCAAAGCTACCCTTTTTAATTTCATCCTTGTATAGCAATCTGCTAAAGTTGATAAAGAAGGCCTCTTTCACCTTATCCCCGCCCGTGCTCAAATCGCCGTCGAGGTCAAATGCCTGAATCGAACCTGTCGCATCATAACCCATGAGGGTCTGCGCCATTTGATTGTAAATACCCGATTTTTCGACGCTCTGTGTTGCAGCAATATGAGCCGAGGAAGTTGCGATACCGACCGAAACATCAAAAATATGATTGCTACTCGCCGAGAGGTATGGGTAGTCATAAACGCTCTGAAAACGTGCATGCCCATAGTTCTTGATATTGGTGCCCAAGGCGAGGGTATCATCGCCGTACGTTCCCGAGATGATACTGCCCGTAATTGGGACCGCCTCGTGGAGCAACGTCAGCAAATTGGTTACATCGTCCTGTTGAAGTTGTTTGGTAATGCTAGCCATTTCTATGCTCCCTTAATTATGGAATTTTGACAAAGCGGACGGGGATGTCGAGCTTATAGCCCGTTGTTGCGCCAATTACCCGCACATATGAATCGATATATTTTGTACTTGCCACGCCTTCGATGGTGGCGGTGCTTCCCAATTGAGTAAAGAGGTAGTCGCTCGTACTCAATTCAACCGAGGAGGCAATTCTGAACTGCAAAATGCTCCCCCTCGGGCCCGAGATTGTCTGCAAGTTGCTCGTCTCGGTAGTTGTGTTTAGAAGAACGAAACCAGGACCACCATTTAGGACGCCATCCGTATTGAGAGAGAGGGCGTAGGTTGCAACGTTGTCATCATCGACAAATGAAACCTTGGCAGCGACAACATCGTTAACCTGATTGTTGACACTAATGATGCTTCCGAAACGATTGTCCATCTGAATAATGAAGTGTGTCTCTTTCAAATCTGGGTCCAATGGTCTCTTTGCCGAAACCTCGGTAGTGTCCAGCCCTTGATCAACCCGAATGTACGTCCCGCCTGCTTGGCTATTGCCAAACATTGTGCCGACGACATCGTTACCAATGGCGCTCTTCTCGGTATCTTCATCGGCGGCGACCAAAAACATGCCGTCCGTATACCTCTTCGTTGCCGAATCAAAAACTTCATTAAGCTTCAAAATCGGAAGGTAAAGAAGATCATTTCGAGGAATTGAAAGGAGGCGACTGTGGCCAAATGCGGTATTGTCCGTAAATGCTTCGAGCATCGGCGTTGACAAAATGTTGAGGTCGTAATACGCCGTACCGCTCACGTGGGTTTTATCGTAGAGGCCGTAATCTACCTCGTCATCGACCAAGGCAAACTTTGAGATTTTAAAGCTGCCATCGCCGCGGGCCAATCTTGCACGCCCCTCATCGGTTAAAACTGAATCGAGGATGATATCCCCGCTGTTATCTTGAAATGCCATTTAAACTCACCTCACAGTTGACTTTACCACATATAATTAGTATTTCGTTTACGTTTACCCACTCAAGAAATCGTAATCTTTTTCGTGCTTGTGGTTGAAAATGAAATTGATATCCATAACCTTGCCCGTCTCCTTGCTGCGAAGACGCATCTTGTATTTTTGCCCGTAGGCAGAATCAACATCCTTCTCGGGGCCGAGGGCGATCTTGGGGTTGGCAAGATCGAAGATCCACTTATCTTGATCAAATTGATCTCCAGGCGCACCTATGAGCGTAACCTCCCCTTCTGACTTATCCGATTCCGAAGGCGGGACATCTGTCGCTGCGCTCTGATCTTTGTTTATCTGATGCTGCATATCGGAGAGGGCCAACTTGAGCCTCTTCGTGGCCGACTTCGTAAACAGAGCATCGCCCATTGCGCCCGTTTCATATACCGTCGCACCAAAATAGCTCGTCCCGCCGTCCTTGACAATCTCAACCTCAAATATCTCGGACGGGGGAGACGGGTGTAGGTGCACATCCAAACTTCGCAACATGATGTAATACTTTCGATTTGGCTCAATTTTCTGCAAGAAAGAATGGTTTGACACAATTGGCACACCATCCTTATCGGTTTGAATCTTGGCAGTAATGAGGGTCGCCGTCTTCACGAGGTCGACAGGAGATGCTGGAGCTATATCCGTAATGAACAATTGAAATTGAGACGGAGGGTCATCGGCGGAATACTCGATTAGACCGTCTTTTGATTTTTGCCATTTTAGTATGTTTTTATACTTCCCGACATCATCCTCTAGGAGGGGGACGGGAGGCGCACGGAATGTTCCGATGCCGCCGTTGGCCATAATGAGAAATTCAGAATCATTATTCTGGTACGGCCAGAGCGACACATTGGGTGCGGGCGGAGGTGCGTCCATGACAACCCCGTTGTTTACAAAATACGGTGTCTCGATAATGACCGCCTTTGTCTCCTCGACCCCGCTCCCTGGCAAAACATCCAATATCTCCCCCGTTAGCTGATCGAGAGAGTATTTCACGTGCACATCCGATTCAAGCACAAGGTTGTAGGCGTACACGACATATGTATACTCTTGTCCCCAAGCCACCTGCGTATCAAAGAAAGACACCTTCTTGAGGTCTTTAAGATTCGGAATAAACGTATTTTGCACAGGGTCGCCCGAAATATCGGTCCCCTTGTACTTGGCTATTCTGTAAAAGAGTATTTCGGAGTAAGAAGGCACCTCGTCCAAAACCTCAAGAAGCGACCTGCCCTTTAGAAATTCGATTGTATCGACAACTATTTCAAGCATTTGAGCGAGGGGCACCTTGAGTTGTTTATCGTAGTAGCCAGTGTTGTCCCTATACTTTGTCGACATGAAAACAACATTATCCCTCTCAATGCTCTCTTCTGTGTTCGCTATATGTACATCGAGCCAATCATTGATGCTCCATTTCTTTGTCGGAGTGTCAGGAGATGGCGGGGGCGATAATGGAGCAAGAGGGCCATCGGGGCTGTCGACGATAGGGTCGAGCGGCGAATTAATGCCCAGGCCTGGCAGGCCAAGGGTCTGCGTTTGGGCTCCTGCGCCGCCGTTAACAATGCTGTCAACGGCATGGGGAATGTTGATTCCCTCGGATATGTAGTGTGCCATGTCTGCTAGCAAGATATCAAACATGCCAACGTTTTCTAGAACAATAGCTAGCTGCTCGGCAGGCGTTGTGTTGAACTCAACCCCAAGATACATCGGATGCTTAAATCGTTGCGCACTCCTGTCGAGCCACTTCACTGCGTCATGCTGAGAGAAAATCAAATTCTCGTATCTTGTTTTGATCTCTTGACCAACCTCACACTTCAAAATCTCATCCATTTGTCCAGCGTACAGATCGTAATACTGCCCGAGAGGTGAATTGAGAAGGTCAAACGATTTCAAATGCCCCTCCGCACTACCTTTATCTAGCTGCTTCGGATCATCAAAATAGTATCCGCTCTCCTCAATAATTCCGCCCAAGTTCACATGCTGTTGCAAAACTTCATTTTCAAGGTCCGACTCGATCAATATGCGGAAGGTGTACAGGTGTGGAAGAAGATTCTCGGGGAAGGAGGTAAAGGAGGTGCGCCCCTCGTACCTTGGAATGTAGAAGTTGTATGCCGCCTCTTCTTGGGCGTAGAGCATCCCAGGAATTGCCTTCCCAGTAATATTGCCCCCTGCGTAGGGGATTGGTACTTGAAATGTGGTGTCTACGATATCAAACTCAACGGGTAGGTGCACCACGGGTTGCCCGCCATGCGGGTCGCCGCCGAAGCCAAACCCGAAACCAGAGTCAAGGCCCTCTTCCCCGTCCTCATCTTTGAGTTCCTCGGGAACTTCGCAATCTTCGGTAAGGCTGTCGGGGAAATCGAAGGATGTAAACGTGTTCTTGTGCGAGACGGGGTCCTCGACGTCTTCTGCGCTAAGCTTGACAAAATCGGCCAGCTTTCTTACCATCTGCTTCTTCTCTTCTTTCGGAAGCTTGCACCCCGAAAAATTATCTGCGGCAGCGTCCTCAAATGGATCAAATGTAACGTACGTCTGGTAATCGAAGGGATTCATATGGTCTTTTCACTTACGTTGATAACACAAAGTACTCATTGAAAATTGGCATTCGCCCTTCCTCGTCTGCCCGCGGGAGCAAGGAGAGGGGGCGAAGCCTACACAAATAATTAGTATCCGTATCCAATGTTGTGACGTCGTTGAGCATTTTCCACGTGGATCTCCTAACATCGTTGCCTTCGAACGCATCGAGGACTTCAACATACGCCAAGTTGAGCAAATCTAGGCCCAATTCCTTGTTGGCTCTACTAGAAGAATTGCGTGATAGTTCCATGCTCGCCGCCACTTGACGTGGCATGGCGGCACCAAGAAGAGCACTCCTCTCTTTTTTTGTTTTGAGCTTGGCCAACGAGGCCTGCACCGATGGAGGCATCTTGGTAGACAATTTCTCTGGTTGATTTTTGCGAATATGATCGATGTTGTATTTTGCCGAAGCGTTGAAGAAGTTGCCATCGGAACTTCCATGAATCGAATCGTTCTTTTGAAACTTCGCTCCGTTGCTCTTCGCCAATTCTTTGGTCAAGTCGAAATACAGGCCATCATTTGTTGAAGTGTCCTTGATTGCGAGCGCCTTGTGCGCCAGGCTCTCAGGTAAGGCTTTGGACTTTAGAGAATCAACCTTCGCATGAAGCGTCTCGAGCGGCTTGGCGGTCAATTTCACCTGCCCCTGATCGTCTTCCCAATCGGTTATTCCAACATCGGCAGCATGGGTCGTGAGCGTTTTTGATATCCAACTCTTCTCGGTCGCATCCTTTGGGTGCTTATTTAGAAGAGCGTGGCTCCCCATTTTGGCCTGCTGAATCTTTATTTTAGCTACCCGCTGCTCGTCTAAGCTAGCGCTACTAAAATCGTACTTCTCAATTTGGTGCACGCCATGGGCACCAATTTCGAAGCTGCTCGGCGTAAGATACACATATTCTAGCGATTGCCTTGGGATGCCTTGACGCTCCTCCTCGGGGGAGTAGCGCTTCCGCTCACCATCAACCCGTTCTACATATGTCCCGATATCCAACGACGGGAACTGCCCTCGCGAAACATCGATAATATTGGCACCAAAAGCCTTTCTGTTGTTTGAATCATGAACATACAGAAGCTGCAAATTCACATCGATGCCTGGGGTTTTGTTGGCCCCTGATATTTTCGATCTGCTCGTACCCTCAACCCCGCTCAAAAATGAATCGGGGATTGCATCCTCGAGCCTCTTCATGAACTCCGACAAAAACTCCAAGCTGCGAAGGAGACCGTCAGGGCTGCCCGTTGCGGGCCTAACCAAGCTTCGAACCATCGCCAAGGCCTCTCTCTGACTCCTCCCTGTCAACATTTCTAGCACAGAGGGCCAGAGTTGCTCAACGTCGCCGACGACCTCTTCCGCCACCTGTTCGGCTTCTTTTCGCTTATCGGGTCGGAGTCGTGTCCGCTGCGGATCGAACCATCGACCTCTCTCCATTGATTCGTGTAACTCCCGCATCTTCCGAAGACTTCCCATGAGAGATTTTCGTAACTTAACCAACATGCGCTTCGACCCATCGGCTAGCTTTATCTCGACCTTGTACCGATAGAGTCCATCTGTTGTGGTGGGCATTGCTCGGTCTACGAAGCCAAAGAATCGGAAACCGTCAGGTGCCGTACCAATTGGCATCTCCTTGAGACCCACCTTTCGAGTATCAATCTCGAAGAGCCTCCGAGCCCCGTCCATGGTTGCGCAGAGCACCTCCTCGGCGGGCGTGCTAGCAACAGAGTAGGGCACAACGGCCTCATACATGCCACCTATCGAATTGGGCATGTTGGTGCGACGAACACGCTCCTGTATTAATTTGAATGATGCGATGGGGAAGTACTCCATCCAATCTTGCTTCGCCGTCACCAATGGGCCAAGTTGACTAGCTTGTCTAATTGCACCCAAATGGTCAAAGGCGAAGGCGACGTTGGCCCTATTGTCGGCGTCTCGAGAAGCCCAAGCTTCGGAAACGTAGGACCAGTTTTTAACGTTCTCCTTTACATTGAAAGAGACGGGCCGTTTGGCGTGAATCTCCATTCCATCCGCAACAAAGGTGGCGAGGGCATTCTTGAGAACTCGGTAATCTCGAACGACGTGTTGCGCCGAAGGTACATCATTGGTAACCACATCGTAGACGGCAGTCCACGCACCTGCGAGGGAGGAACGTTCGTCATACGGAATGCCGTTGTCACGGAAGAATTGAGGAGCATCGAAAAAGATGCCGATGAAATAGCTTAGTTGCCCGATGCCAGATTTTTCATTCTCAAACTCAAATTTTTGCGTTGAGGTGGTTTCGAAAATTGTGCCACCGTTGGGTCGGGATGTTGCCGAAAAAACTCCATCCCGAAAGTCATATATGCGTTGCTCTACCGTCGATGCTCTCGAGAGGGAAAGGGCGCTGCCCCTGCTCAACGCCGCAATAATCTTGTCGGCGCTCTTGGCTACAAGGTCCTTGTCCTCCGCCGTCCTCGTCTGCACAATCGCCACCTTGGTATACTTTATCGCATCATCGGCCTGCCTGGTCCACTTCGAGAACAGGCCACCAACCTTATTCTCCTGGAATAGGAAGGTTGGTGTTGAGCCAACCTTGGCACCTGCGGAGAGGTAGTCGATCTCAACGGAAGCCAAATATACGCTAGGGAATGTCTGTCGGAGGGTCGGTGTAATGTCGGTTCTGTTTGCCATTATATTTTACAATCATCCTCAGTTTCGGTAGGAGAGTACACTCCGAGTGATGCATCAAAAACAACCTCGTTCGTTTCGCTAATCTCGGAATCAACAGCGATGGTGAAACGAGCGTCGACCTCGGCTTGGCTCAATCTTCGAAGTTCATCAAAAGAATTTCCTGCAACGTCGGTGCCACTCTCTACCTCGTAGATTTCAATTTCAAACCCCGATTTAACGAAGTCGGCGTTATCCTCGGAAAATTCAACCTCAATCACCTCTGGCTGAATCTGCACAATGGTGTTGTCGCTCCCAGACACGAAGGCAGCAATTATGGATTCATCATCAAGGGCATCGATGGTAGTAAACTTTGTCTCATATTTGAGTTCCCGCAAATGAATTTGTGGAATATGAACAAAGCCTCCATCGAGGGAGCCCGTGTACGTTGTCGTCGCATTAACGATCTCGCCCTTCTTGAATGAAAGCTTCCAGGCGGGAGCATAATCTGATAGGAGGGACGATTTCCCGAGAGGGGGGCCCGTAAATGTCGATGCATGAGCCTTCCCCCGATCTGTCGCTTCGATTCTGGTCTGGGCCGTCTTGACGCTCTCAGAAATGCTAGCATATTGGCTATCATACAAAATATCATCGTCGTGAAAGGAATAAAACGCGGGCCGCCACTTTCCTAACGAAAGGAGCCTTCTTCCCTCGGGAGTGAGTTTGACATCGATGACCTCTTCTTTTGTGTTGAAATATTCCATTAGAATTTACCCTTCTGCAACTTGGACGCTGTCGATGATGGCGGCTTCTTAATCTTGGCCTTGAGAGCACCCTTGCTTACGACATTTTGCACAGCCTTCGCCGTGTCCTTAATCTTCTTGCTCTTTTCTCCGAGGGGAACGAAATCCTCATCTACCCAATCGAGAGAGACGTCAATTTTCGCATGCTCGACGAGAGAGAAGAAGTCATATGGCCAATTGTAACTATACTCTGGGATTTTATCTCCTCGTTTGAAATCGAAACGGAATCGAGCATCATCAAAGGCGTCCTCCGTTACCGCGTAGTAATTTTTCTCCGCCTTTTGCTTCACCTTGAACACGAGCCAGCGGATGCCATCGGGAGGCTGCTTCCCGCCGAAGAATTCAAATTCGCTCAAATCATGAGCAAACTCAACCTCGTCTAGCTCGGCGGTTACGGCGGGGCCTGGCATGATGCCTTGCCATATGTCCGTCAAATCTTGCCTATTTAGCGTCGTAGAAAACTCAAGGAAATACATTGCGAATGGTGGTATATCATCGTATGCCAAGAAATTGAACGTTGGCGGCATGACGTACCTCCCCATTGCCTCGATCATTCTCGAAATGGAGGTGCTTTCGATGTTCTCGGGGCTGCCAAAATCTCCCGCAGTTATCGCTGCAAGGCCCCGCATAATATTGCTTTTCTGCTTACTAAACATTCTCGAATCAATGCTAAACAAATGTCGATCTCCGATTTGAACCGTCGCTGCGTCCCGCCCATCGGCTTCGCCAATGGAATCATCAAGAAACGGGATAGCCACAATCGATTCCGAAACAACCTTCGCCGCCGACGCCTTGCCCAACTTTTTGGATGCTGGCTTAAAGCCGCACATGGGGAGAAGAGATTCACCGCCGCTACTACTCAAAAAAGAAGCAGGAGGGGACGCAATTGACATATATATGCCTTCATTTCTCGGTGCCTCTCTGCCGTAATTTATCCACATTCCATATGGCCCGCGTTGGCAATTGCTAATCTCGACATGAGAAAAATCAAGTATCGGAGTCTCAAACCTTGGGTAAATTGCCCAATAATCCTTATTTGTCAAGCTAGCATCTTCTGCACCTATCGCATTGCCGCGCTCATCAAACTTCACATCGCTGCCCCTTCCTCGGGCATCAAATTTAATACTAGCGGAAAGTGGCATGCGGCCACGCCAAGCAGCGGAGGCCCCCTGTCTAGGGTCAGCCTCGGGTTCAATGAGGGCGAACCTATCCGCCATTTCTTCATTCCTCTCTTCAATGACGAGGCTGGCAAGAATTTCCCCAACGGTATAATTTTTGCTTGATGCGGGAGCGAATGAAAGGCGGGCGACAGATTTCCCAAATAAGTATGGGGGCGCATATTGGGCGGTAGCGGGGTCGGCTATTGCGTACCGTGCGGAATCCAAGTCATCGGACTCATCGCCTGCGCTCATTGAAAGGGCGGGCCCAAAATATCTACCATGATAAGTTAACTTCGAAGGATCATCATTGGTGCAACTGCTAGTTATGTCCAAATTAACTGCCGCTGCCCACGGGTCCTTGATCATTTGAAATTTCTTTGTCTTTTCGAGCGCAACGTCCATGTAGTACGTCTTTCCAGCAACAAATGGTTGATATTTGGACTCTTCGGCAGAGACTATCGATGTCAAGCCTTCATCTTCTAGAAAAAACTTCGGCACCTCGGCAAGAAAATTATGCATCCCCATCTTGTACCGCTGCGTGTCCGTCCGACCCAGCCAAGAAACATATGTAATGTCTTGACGGCCATTCTCGTTGTAATGAGAGGGCATAACAAGAGCAGAACGAAATCCTTTTGGTACCGACCTGGTGGAGCCGTCGGGGCTTGAAGCTGTGTGCGGCGGCATTGACGTCTCGAATTCAAGGAGTGATTCAAATGGGAAGCGATAATCCGCTTGCCTTCTCATTGCACCAAAAAGCGGAAGATTATTCTGGGCTGGGTCTGCGAGCCAAATTCGGTCTAGTGTTGACGATGCAGAATAAGCCCCCCAATCCACAGAAACGCCCGCCTTTATCGAGTTGTAAAGAATGCCAGGGGCAAACCAAGGCTGCAGCAACGCTTGAAGTCTGCGTTGTTCCTTTTCGGTGCCGATTTCATCTCCGCCGCCAACAATATGCGGTCCATACGATGCCGAGAAAAGCTCGGCGAGTTGTACCGTTCGTTGGACGGGGTAAAACCCATTGTATGGCCGCATTTTTTTAATACCCTTGCATTTTAGCGTTATGCGGGCCAATGGGGCTAAATCCCGATGTTCGTCGTCTAATCTCTTAAAATTGACCATGTGATCGGAATGAGCGTGGCGTTTGAAGAAGGTTTCGTCTGGGGCTGCCGACTCTGTCGTCGCAGATGCCGAAGATGAAGCACCGTCCATCTGCAAATATTTTCGGTTAACCGCCCGAAAATTGCCACCCATCGTATCAACATAATACGGCATATGTTCGGAGATGCGGAATTCGGGGATGGTACTCATGCCCTGCGCATGCGGGCGCACGTCTTTGGCAAATTCGGCGTAGGTTGCATACCACGGATTTCTGCCCGCCTCAACGTTCGCTGTCCAATTCGGCATGCCAATATCTACTGGCTGCACGTCGTCGCTGGTTTCGGTTCGCGCCTCGATACGATGGCAATAGAGTACCGATGCGGTCGAAAGAGGCTGCGGGTTGTCGCCAAAGAAGGCATTGAAGTTAAAGCTTTCGCTCGTGTTACTGAGTTCGCCGCCTAGGCCTCGAGCCTCATTGGCTGTCCCCTCGGACGAATCGAGGGGCCACACGCCGTTTCTAACATCAAATTTACCGACAGAATTGAGAGCGGATGGGTCCGACCTTCCCCGAAGTTGCGGGGTGCTATCCCAAAACTTCCTTCGATCATTTGGGCCACGGTCATACCCGTTGACACCGACTCCGAAGACCTCCTCGTAATTCGGCTTATCCCGAGTGCGGGAGAGTCCAATATTCTCCCCCTTCGGGAACACCATCTGCGTATGGCGGAGGGCGATGATCTTGTCGAAATCTTCCGATTCGTAGAGGGAGGTAATATTCTCATGTGTACCGACTTCACTCCGAACCAGATCGAGACGCTCATTGAGCGCCTGATTCGCGAAGAACACGTTCTCTACCTCGAACGGATAAATCATCGATGCCTTTTGATCTGCGTACTTCATGTGCAAACGATTAGGATAGGAGATCGAAAAGGCAGGCTCCGTATAATTTGTCGACGTATTCGCATGCTTGCCCTTAACAAACGTCTCAGAATCGGAGGCGATAATGTCTCGGTCAACGTCAATGACAGAAATTATACTCTTCTCCCGATGCTTTCTGGCGACATCGGTTTCGCCCGATCGTAGCTGGTTCCATGTAGCATACTGCCACGGGCCCGTTCTACTATTGAGATAGAAGCGGAGGAAATCGGCGTCAGGGACGATGCCGTAAATATCGGCAATGTTGCCCGTTACGGCCGTAATCGAATTCGTATCAACATCAATTGTGGGAATAATTCGACTGTTGCTCCCCCAGTAATCGCCGCCGACGTTGCCGCCACCGCCGCTCATGAAGATGTCTAGCTCAACAAAACCAACAGCATTTCCCTGCCATTCCTCATTCTTGTTGAGAAGGAAGCCAGCGAAGGGCTGACAATTGGTGGTCCCGCTCTGCATGCTAGATGATATCCAAGCATACCCGCGGTCACTAGCTGGTATTGCGTGTGTTACGGCCCAGGTGTCGTACCTGGCTACGCAACCACCATCGGCGATCGATGCACTATCACCATCGTATCTTGTATTTCTAATTGTCTTATGGTAAGCTGGTGCGGTTCCGCTCAAGCTACTATACCCGAACTGATTCACATGACTATTCAACCATAGGGCGAGGGAGGGTCGCACCGTCAGGTTGCGCCAGGGGAGTGCGTTATACGGTGACATCTCCGCCGAGTCCGCATCAAGGAAAGATTCTCCCATAACTTCTGGGCCGCCAGGGGCGGAGAATCGATTAACAAAGACCGTCTTACTCCCGCTACGAATTCGTCGGGCATTATCTACAGCACCCGATATGTAATACGCCACGTTGCTCGATGATGTTACGCCACCTTGCTCAACGAACCACTTATTGTTGGTACTGCGGCCAGATAGCTGCACAACCTCATACGTATGGAAGTAGTTCCCCAAATTGTCCGACGCCGTAGAACTAACTCGATTTGACGCTCTTGCCGCATATGACCGAGTTCCGAGCATGGAGAACGTTTCATTGCCCTCCATTTCTACTTGATTTTCATATTTGGAATCGAGAAGCGCTTTCGACGAAGAGCCCACAATTTGACTAGCCGTTGTTCCGACGAAATCGTGCACAAGGGTCAGAGAACCCATGCCCCTTGCATTGTGCAAGTATGCTGTCTTTGAGTTGGTGTCGTAAACAATGAAATTCTTCGGTACCGCAGCCTTTTTGACAATTACATCACGAATTTTTGCCAACGCTGCGGTCTCTTCCATGGCCGAAGTAGGAGTCCACACGGACTTCATTTCGCCAATGCCATAGGCGGCGGCAACCAAATCTTCTTTCGAGCGGAAACGCATGCGTGCAAATTTGGCGTAATGCTTGCTTCGCTCCAAAACATGGCTCTCGATTACCGTTCGCAATCCATCGGAGAAATCGGCGGAGGCGGGGATCATCTGCTTCAATATCGTGCCTACGGCGGAGTCAATCCATTTGTAGTACTCAATGAAACGTTCCGTCGTCGCAACATCATTAATTCGCTCAAAAAAGAGTTGTCGCATCTTTGACAACGATTTGTACTCTGGGCGGTATCTTTCGACAGGATTCCCGATCAAATTGTTGAAATCGGCAACGCCAGCGAACATGGAAATAATCTTCTCGGAGACGACATTCGAGAGACTCTTCTCTGCCGAAAAATAGTACGTCGTAGGCTTTGTGCTAAGCTCATAAACCAAATCTTGGTCGCCAATCGCCACCATGTCGGAGGAGAGAAGGCTTCCTGGTTTTATCAATCTCACCGCCGTAGGATATTCGATCGCTACCGAACTAGAATCGTTCGCCAAGTAAAAATCGCCGAGCGCAGGGTAGAAGTGATCGAGGGATGAGCTAAATACGCCGAAGCGAGATGCAGCGTTGGTGTAACTCCCAGATGAAACGTCGTCGACCGTAAACTTGGCGTCGGATGCTCCACCACCAGCAGCGGACGCTCCGCTCCCCGTAACGTTGTCAAAGGTCCAAAGGAGGGCGAGGCTGTTTGCTCTCGGCAGTTGCGGGCCGATGCCCGTACTTCCGCTTCCAATGAAATTCTCTTGCGGGCGGGTTCGACCGACGTTGCTAGGGTCGAGGCTGTGCCATTTGATCTCTTCATCCGAAAGCTTATCATACCAAATTGCCAACGATTGAAGGCGGCAATCACTACTAATAAGAGTCGTAGACCCTGTAAAATTCTCATGGTCCGCTCCACCGAAAACTCTTTTGCTACTCGTCATGAAACCATACCCCGTTTCAAATCCGAGGCTATTGCTTATGGCGAAGGAATTTTGCACATAATCTTGATTAACCTTACTCCCGCTAAAATAGAGCATATGCCCTGTCGTATCGCTATTAAGCACACTTCCCGAAAAGAGCGGGTTATTGCCGTAACGAGTAGGGTAAACACTAGCTACAAAATGCCATCTTCCGCCATCATAGACGTCCTTATAAACCGAAGACGTCAATTCACCCAAGACGCTCCCCGTCAAAACAAAATGAGCGTCCCTCGAGTTATTGCCCGTACGTATGGCGTAGAGGCGCAGCATGGCATTGTCTGTGTCGCCGTCGGGACGTGTATGCTCATCTGGGTCGGCTGAAGACGTGCCGTAAACGCCCGCTATCGAAGATGTAGTAAACGGGATGTTAAAAAACACCGCATTGTTTGGGTCTTGTTCCTTTGGGAATTGAACGGTCGCCTCCATGGTGAAGGCACTGCCGCTAGCCAAAGGGCTACTCCCGCTAGCAATGGGAGGAAGGTAGGAGAGGGAGTTTGCGGGGCTGGTACTATGCACAAATTGGTAAACACTACCAATGTGGCGATCCGCATGGTGGAAATCCAAACATCTCTCATTCCGCTCATATGGGACGTATTTATTTTCAATTGTGTACTCGCCATTGTTTGAGTACAGATTGACCTTCACGACCTCTTCATCGATGCCGAAGCAACGCAAGGTGTTCCGAAGAGAATCGAGCGTACCTTTTTTCTTGTAGATATTTGTCAAGGAGTGATAGATGTTTTGGTAAATCGCATTCTTTACATCCGTAATCTCTTCCTCAAATACCTTTTTTTCGCCCCGACTCGCAATCGCCTCAATGACCTCACTCTCAACGAAGAGTTCGGGTACCACCAGGCCCCAAGAATCAAGAATCCGATCGGAGAATGGCGTCGGCTTGTTACTAGCAGAGTAAAGAGCATGCCCATGAAGCTTCGGCGCATGCTTAATCATCATGTGCAGATTGTCTAGGTAGCTAGCCATGATCTGCAGGATAGAGCGCAGATTGCCTTCCGTCTCATCATCGTCGTTGATGTAATGGTCGGGAATGGAATTGAGCAAACTTGCATTGTTTTGCATGTCGTATTCAATGGCGACATTTTCTTTTGCCGTCTTGTACGCAGCAACAAGCGGGTTAGCGGAGTTAATGATAGGCGTAGCACTCTCGGAAGAATAAAGCTCGGTACTCCGAAGGTTCTCGGAAATGTATTCATTGATTGCGGAGCCTGTTGCTCTACCAGGTGCTGCATACCCGACCCAAGAACCATTTGAAACACGGCCAGAGTAATCCAGCACCACGGCGTCATTTCTATTCGTTGAAGATGTCGAGAACGTTCCCTCGTTAAATTTGTAGTAAACCCCAAGATCAACATTGGCCTTATCGGTGTTGCTTCCACCGCCGACGGTCGTAATCCAGTTACGACCGATATCTTGCGCACTTCTCTTTATCTTCCAAAAACGAAATTCATCCATGCTACCTGAAAGTTTTCCCCACCCGAGCCCCGAAGAGGGCACGTTTGGCCAAGCGGCTCGAAGGGCACCAATATTCCCAAGCATGCTCCCCGTTATCATTCCTAAGCTACCACTATCAGATGTGGCGCTGCCCTTGCTTACACCATCAACAAAAAGCTCGCAATTGAAATTATCGCTGCCACTATTGAAATACCGAAAAGCGTAATGGTGCCACTTCCCATCATTCAACTCATCGATGGACGTGAAATCCGCATCAACGCCAAATGAAACATCGGCGGCATAGCTTCCGCTAGCGTATACCGTCTTTATGCTATTCTCGCCAGCGCGCACAACATACGACGCCACCAGCCGACCATAATCGGTACTCGACGATAGGTGCCCATTATCAATATCGAAAAAGACCTCTCTCCCATTCGAGACCACACTCTCCCGCTTAAAAAAGAACTCAACCGTGTTGCCCAAGCCGCCCGAAAGCAGCAAATTGTTGGTTCGCTTATCGGCGACGCTATAATAGTTGGCCTTTCCCTTCTCTGGGAACGCATTGGCTATGACGCTGCTATCGGCTGCGGGGTGCGGGCCACCCTTAAACGAAATGTATTCTGTCGACACTGATTGACTCAACAGCAAGTCAGTCCGATCATTAATTGAGCCCCAACCACCGTGGGACATGGTAATGTGCCCTACCGCCGTTGGGTATTCATTTTCGAGCACATACTTATCAACGGGCGAGAGGGCCAAACGCCATGACGCCTGCTCGGCGAGGCTTCCATCGTAGGGATACGTATTGTGAATATGTTCAATCGCCTTGGTGTAATAATCGACGGCCTGCCCATAGAATACAAAGTTTTCTGGCTTGGCGTAATCGACAGGGGGAATGAACGCCCTCTGCTCTTTTACCTTAGCTGACGCAAAGTTGACGGATTCGATGTCATTCGTTAGGCTGGTGTAATCATCCGCATTTGCGACCTTATCGGACTTATTCTTCCCAAAGAGATCTTGTATGCTCATATTTATTCTTCGACCCTAAATTTGTATTCTTCGTTGAGTACCTTGTAGTTGCTCTCATCCTTATGTACAAACTGAATGCCATACATGTACCCAGGCTCCAAAACATCCATGTCTAGCTCAAAATAATTCCCCTTTTCATCACGTGACATTTTCGTGTATTCGAGGCTGCCCGTGCCAAAAGGAATGATTTCAAAATCGTCAATCGTACGATATATGCGGTAAAAAAGAGAAGGGATCACCTCAGAAACTGGAGTAGATTTGTGCACCGTGTAAGAATTCGGGCTCCACTCCCTCTCCCGAATAAAGAGGCGAAGACGGGGGTTCTCATCTTTAAAGTACTTTGCCTTGCCATTTACAATCGAGACGACGTAGTCTGTCTTCTCCCGATCTTCGCTCCCCGAGAAGGTGCTAACCTCGATACTTCCAGTGTAATATTCGGTACTTGAGCTACTCCACACATCATAAATGGTGCTAGCTGTCGTGTCTAGTTCAAAACTAGCCGAATAAATGCCTGTCTCGACCCACCCGCCTGTCACATTTGTTGCATTGATGCTGCCCGTATCGCCAACGTTGTCATAAAGGTTGACCAATATGGGGTTGGTAGCTACGCCTGGGATGTCTCGTAGCTGTCCGCGAAGCTTATTGTAGAGGTAGATCGTATTTTGATTCTCGGCCGATGGCGCGATAGAGGCGCTAGCGTAAAACGTCCCTCGATCATCGAGGCGGGCCTTGTCCCAACGTGCTTCGAGGAGGGGTACCTTAAAAAAGAATTCGGAGCCGCGTGCAAAGAACTTCTTCGTATAAAAGCTCCCAGTCCTCGCCCCATCCTCATATGTACCGCTCATCATGACGCCGAAACCATTATTTGTTTTTGTACTAGCTAGCCACTGCTCAACAACATCCGAGACATCCAAAACCATGTCTTCATGCCCGTTGGCGAATGTGTAGGCGTAGGTTGGCGTATCATGGTAATCCCCGCCCGCAGTGGTCCACAAGACGTTGAGGCTAGCACTCGTCCAGTTGGCAGCGTCGATATCGCGATATTCTTCCATGTCCATACCTGCGCCCTCAGACCACGAGGAGGAGACGGTGCGTACGGCGACGTCAAAATTCTTGGGAAGGGTTTCACCGTGAGGAGCATTAAAGAGGCGAAGATACCACGTTACGCTCCCGCTAGCAGGGATTGTACCAGCCGTGCGATCTGTAGTGATCGTTGTCGTATTAAACTGCACCAGACATCTTGTTTTTTCGAGCGTGCCGCTACCCGCTTGCCCGTAAATGCTAAACACCTCCATGATATCGGAAAGGCCCATGTTGCTGCCCGTACCGCGAGTGATTAGATTTCGACGGTAAGCATCGGTGATGGTCGTGTCTTGTGTCGCTTTATATCGTTTAAATCCCATTAGCTCAAGCTTCCCTTAATGTCAGTATTAGGATACTTAATTTCAAATACCATATCTTTGTCTCCGACGAGGTATCGGCCATCGGGGGAGAGGGCGTCTTCGATGCTAAACTTCCCATCAGAATAATTGCCGCCTCGAAGGTGGCGCACTGCAACCTTGCCTACATCGAGCACTCCTTCAACGTCACGTAAGGCCTCATATACGTCTGTAATGAAGAATGGGCCCCCAATGTTGGTAGGGGTGGCGAACTTCTCCTGAACCGCCTCTACCGCCTCTGTCATAATCTCATACTTGTTTTTGCTCAGATCCGTAATGATTGTGAAGTCAACACCCAAATTAACAATCTTGGCATCGCGAATGTCGAGAGTATCGTTAATCATCTTATAACGTGAAAGCCATCGTCGAAGGTTATCCTTGACAACGGAATTAGGGGCGGCCAATTGCCCCAACTCATTCTCGGCTGCGACGAACATATCCAAATTGCGTCGGAAAGCCTTTTCGTCCTTCGTGATTGTTGCACGCTTTACGCTCCCAAACTTACGCGGCATAGCATACGCCAACATGACGTAATCCTCGGCGGTAACGGCTCGTTTTTGTGTAGCAAAGTGACCCTTCACACGTTCCTTCAATTCGTCAGGAGTAGCAACCGTAGTACCACCCGAAATTGGCTCCTCGTTAATCACCTCCAGGGTCTGAATGACGTCGGAAACAAGACCCGAGTCTAGCGTCGATTCATTATCAAAGGAGATTTTGATATTTGAGAGTTGGGTGAGCGTGCCCGCTCCAACATTGACAGCGTTCCCCGTATTAACCCGCATCGCCACCAGGAGGGTCGTGTTTGCTGGGGCTACTCCGAATTTATCTGTCTGAATGAGGCGAGTAGGATCAAAATTCACATCCGAAATGTAATCTTTACCATAGACGTTGAGCATGGTGTTCGCAGGGTCGATCGTGTACTCACTGTCCTTTTCGAAATCCGTAGAACCGTGCCCGAATTGCAGTATCGTTTTTCTACTGTCCCGCTCCGAAACAAACCTGCGGGGCACCACTTGCGGCACCAGCAGATTGGGGGCGAACTCTCTCGAGGTCGTATCCCCATTGATGAGCGAACGGTAAATCGTATTTTCAGAAAGACTATCAACTTCGAAGTACTCATGTCCTTCGGCATCAACAACATTGATAATTTCGGCGATATCGTTGGTCACCAATTGCAACCGCAAGAATCTTTTGTAATCCCCTACCAAAATACCCTCAGATTTTAGCTCCCCTGACACAATTCGACCCGCTGCCTTGATTGCATAATGTGTCGGCACGCCAGTGACCGAATTTGCTCGAGCAACAACCTGCTCGTTCTTGTCATTCGAAAAATCAACATCCTCATTAAGGATAAAGGTGCTCCCACCTCCAGAACGGACAGAAGTCCCGCTCTGCAACACGGGGAGATACGCCGAATTCGCGCCCAAACCATTGCTAGCTGCGGGCACCACGATGTAAAAGGTAGCGATCCCGTAGGACGTAGGCGCTCCCGAGAATTTGTAGCCGCGGTCGCGCGCATGTCGAAGAATGCTTGAGTACTCAGCGGAGGTACCCAAAAATGATTCATTGACGCCGTAATCAAGATTGAAGCTCTCAACATCGCCAATATAGGAGATGAGATCGATCATGAGGGAGCCAAAGCCCGCCTCATTGAAATCCTTGAACGTGTCTGGGTAATACCGCTTCGCGTGGTCTATGAGTCCCGCCCGAAGTGTAGCAAAATCTCGGGCAGCGTATCTGATGGGTACATTCTTTCGTGCCATGGTCAATGCTCCGTAACTATTTCAACTCTTCTGGAAGTAATTAGTTGTTGAAAACAGTTATGTTCAATTGATCGAAATCCTCGAGGGGGATTATTTTGTACCTCACAGAGAGACGCCCCAAGCCATCGTCGACGGAGGTCCGAAGATCGAGCACCTCAATAAACGGCATGTATTCGGCAACTTGATCAAAAATTACCGATTCAATGTCAGATATCGACGATTCGGGCTCAAAAAGATACTGCGCTACACCGATGCCAAACTTGGGCAGCATTGGCCGTTCTCCTGGGATGGTTAGGAGCAAATTTCGGAAGTTCTGCCTCACCAAGGCACGGTGCGTTTCAATGTGCTCAAAGCCGCCAGGAGAGGTATCAGATTTACTAATTGGCATTTTAATTGTTATTCCAGACATGTTTTACTGCTCCTCTTCTTCGGTTTTGGTACACTCTTCTTGCTCCGCTTCAGAGCCGAACTTACACTCCATGCTAAGATAGGCTGCGCCAATGGGTGTAATTGGGGGTCCGAAGCCTAGCGGGAATGGGTGCAACTCATTGAACACAATATCGCACATGTTGGCCTTCCCGACTTCAATGCAGTCGATGGCGGCAAGGAGCTTGGCGATGCGAACAGCGGGATCAACAATAAAGGCAAGACCTCTAAATATCTTCATTATCGCCTCTCTAGCCAATTTCGCGATCTTACTTTTCCAGGCGAAATCGAAACCGCCACAAAGAAGACCAGAAAAATCAAGCTCAAATCCAAACCCAACGGCAAGCTCCAGATCGGAGCACCCAAGCTTAAATGATTCATCTAGCCCGAAGCCTGCACTAGGCTCTCCGCAACCCTCATCCGTCGGATCGCCTCTGCTAGCAAGAGAGTCGAATACGTTCTTTATCGATAATTTTGTCAACGCAAATGAATTACGGGTGCTGTACGAATTCAACGTATCAACGTGCATTACTGCCGTAAGCTGCGCCATTACGTGTGATATGTCAAATATGAAGCCAAACAACTCAACGGCCTCGTCGCTCGAGCCCATCTCGCCTAGGAGAAATTCCTTCTTTAGCGACAAAAATAGCTCGGGGTTGAGCGGTGTGTCGGCGTAAGGCATCGATGCGTGTGCTAGCGGCACAATGTAGTGCCAACGGGCTCCCGCGAGGGAGAAGGGGTCGCTGGTCCATAGCCGCCAGGCACGGTCGGCCAAAACACGCTCATACGAGATGCCAGGCATAATTGAGTTGTACGCCAAAACAAGATAAGGTTTCGGGCGGTGCACCAAGAGGGAAAGGCGGTACCCTATTTGCCATCCAAGCTCCGTAAGGATCGACGTGTCGGATTCAAGATCGGGGTTGCCAATATTCCAAATATTTCCCTCGGGATCTTCCAAATATTTCTCGAGGATCAGCTTGTTGCCAGAATATTCACCAAACCTTTCATCGTTGCCTATTTCCGCTGCAGTATCGTAAATTTCCGTATCCGCCACGTGGTTGGTGAGGTAGTGTGTAGCTAAGGTCTTCTTGACATCGCCGAGGCCGAGGCCCAAATCATCGTAGAATATATTGAATACAGCACCCCATTCGCTCGCCAAGACGAAAGCATAGGACTCCTCGGGCGATTCCGCCTGCACCTCGAGACTTGTCCCATCGCTATCTAGGAGCATCAACGGTGGCGGAGGTTCGAAGGCGGAGTTAGCCTCGAGGGACGGAGCGTCGATAACGTAGTCCGCAATCAAACCATCAACAACCTCGAGGAAATCTGGGCCAAATCGGCCCTTAATGTCGTTTCTCATGTACGCCGCAAGGTAATTGACATAATTGGTAGGGTTGCCGCGAAGATCAACGCGATCTGCCGCAAAGATGATCCCAAAGAGATATTCGGAGATATACACTCGAACAAGCATGAGGAGCACGGCGGTCTTCAATGCTTGCACCAATGATTCCTCATTGACAACGCACAAGCTGCTAAGAACCTGCTCCTTGAGCGCTTCAAAATCGAGAATGTGTTTTTTCTTATCTTCCCCGTCGGGGCACTTTACCGTAAAATCAAACATGAAAAGATCGTACAGAATATCCCACACATCTTTTGCTTTCGCCGCCGCCGAGGTTTGCGCAAACCTTTCCTTGAGCTTATTTGCTTCAATTTTAATCTCATCGGGAGCGTCGTCGGCCTTGGCAGCCTCGATGGTGGCCAACTCTTCTTTGGTGGCATGCACAAATCCTGCTGCGGCGAGAATTTTGTTTTTAGCTTCGCCGCTCACAGACGGCCTCTTTATGGCCTGCCCTACGGTGTCCCAAAAAACAGAGTCCAGAATGGTTTTACGCATCCCGTTGTAGACCGCTTCAAACAATTCACCATAAACGCCCTTTGCATTGGCCAACTTAAAATTGAAAATTTTCTCTGGTGTTGCCACTCCAGCCTCTCCTTCTAGGTCTGCATCAATAACGGTGCCGTAATTCGTCCACAACCTTTCACCGAAAGCTATCGACCTCAAATGCGTATCCGAATCATTCCACTCCTCTCCAATCTCATTCGTTTGGCAAAAACTATAGGACTCAATGGAAGAACTAGTCGAAACGAGCGCCGTCTCTTGGAGCTTCTTCCCGTCACCGAAGACGCTCTCCGAGATAATCAAACTCCCAATGAAATTCTCTGCACCCTTCTTATACTTTGGGTACGTTAGGGCGATGCTGTACGGATTGATGGTCAACTTATTGAAATCAACCTGCATCGGAAGAATACCATCATCTTTGGTTATCCCAAGCTGGTCAAAAAAGACATGATTGGTTGATGAGTCAATGATGTACCTAACTACGGGACTCTGCGTAAAGGAGACCTGTTTAACCTCGATTGGAGCAGAGAAGTGGTCTTCGATGATTCCCCCAACCCGATAAATTTGGCCGATGCCAAAAGAACGGGCTCGGTCAACCTCAACGTCGCCTGAGGAGCCACTGCCAGAATTGAGCGCTTGGAGGTTGGTGAGGCCAACTTGGGCGGCCACAAGCTGAAAATCTGCGCTCCCCTCGTCGTCGAAGAGATCCTCAACGGTCTTATACACTCCTTGGCCACTCTTTATCGTGCCAATGTAATCACGAAATTCAGAATTGAAGTCCGTCACAACGGGGTCAATGGAACTCTTTGCCGTCAGCTTTGCGGCATAATCGAGGGACGGGATACTAATACTGGCGAACATGTCGCACATATCTTCTGGAAGGTACTTATCGATGAGGCTGTCCCCGCTATTCGCAAAATCGAAGACCTCCTTGGCCAAGCCAAGCTGCCGCTCCCTGTGCTTATCAATCTCATTTTGAATTTGGTCGGGAGAAAGGCCCGCTCCCGCAAGAATGTTTTTTCTTGCGTTAAAAGCGTCTGGTGGGAGGCAAACCTCCTCTTCGCCGATCTCCTCAAATGTGGCGGCAACATTGTTGCAGAGACCAGGATTGACATTCTTGCCAATTGAAACGAAGAAGGCGATGATTGCTTGTACGCTCGTATCTTCAAGGAGAGGAGAAAATTTGGGCTGCTCGAGGAGGAATTGGGCCAAAGCAACAACGTCGTCCGAAGGTTCGCCTTCTAGGAGGGCGCAAATCTCTGCGGGGGTGAGCAGGGCGGAAAGGGCGTCAAGGTACTCTTCGAGGAGATTGAGAAACTCTTCAAAGGTGCCATCATCGGGGGCCCCAACAATCGACGTCGGCGTAGGGTTGAAGCTCGAGTTGGTTAGGAGGAGATTGATATTTTCTTTGCCCATATTCTCCTCATCGCCTCGACAACTCTCCAATATTGTCTTCACGACGGCCAACACGAAATCAACGAGAACCTTTTTAACAAGAGCGACGAATTGCTTTGCCATTCCCTCGGCTACCATCGCCATGTAGTCGACCGTGCTCAGAAAAAGGTCCTTACCCCAAATGTACATTATCTCGGGAGAAACATCCCCATGCAGAAGCGGGTTTTCCAGGAGGGCAAGAGCCTCTTCACCGATCTTCTTGGCGAGGTCGATCGGATTGAGGGACTTCACAAAACCAATCTCTTCCGAAATTGCCGAAACTATAAAATCGGACATCTTGGCGACGGGCACCTTCGCCGCAATGCAACTCAATACAAGGCCCGCAAACGTTTGCATTCCGACCCTGCTCAAAAGGAGGAGGTACATCTCCTTACTCGTGAGGTTGCCGTCGACGGCGTCCTGCAACGCGGCTTCAAGGTCGCTACTCACAGCTTGTTGAATTTTTCTATCTGCGTTCTCCTTTAATGCCAAAGAAAGGAGAAAACTGCCATTCGTCAATTTGGAATCTTCGAGGGCCTTTTCCGTCGCGGTCATGACATCCTCTGGGATATCGTCATCGCCGAAATCTAAAGCGGATGGCTCCTTTTTCTTTTCATGTACCGATATGGTCGGCTGCGTATGCTTGATAATCTCATCGGGAGGAAGATCCAGAATATAATTGTGAAAGAAAACGTAGTATCTTGCACGCACCGATATTTTTTCGGCCTTCTTCCGCAAGGCGGGAATACCCTCCTTGATGGGCGTAGAAAAGCTTTCCACCTTCAAGCCGTCGATTCCCAATTTGGGCTCACCCAGAGCATCCTTGCGAAATGCAAGGCTATGCACCCTGTATTCCGAATCATACATTACATCGATAACATCCTTCGACTCTTCATCAAAACTTACGGTCGGTGCGCCGTCTTCCCCAAAATCCAAACCATCCGACGAGGCGTGAGATTGGATCAGATTCATAAAACGACGGCTTTCTCGTGCCAGTTTCGCGAAGTTGACAACGTTCTCAGTACCCTCCTCATAAATCACATGGTCTGTCATGCTATCGGCGTGATCCGACAATTCGCTCAACTTGAGGGCAACATTGTTTCGTATCTCCTCAAATTCTCTTGCGGGGAATGCTGCCGTAAATATGGGGCCACCCGCTCCCTCTTGTGCTAATGGCTGCAATGGTGACCCGAGAAGAATGTCATTTACCCAAGCAAAATCAACCGTAACCCACAACTTTGCAGGGAAGGGGTGTTCGGCAGCGAGCCTCTTGGGGTCGATAAACAGGTCTTCGATGATTATGGCGTTAGCCTCCATTGCGGAGGGAATAAACGCTTCAAGGTCGTCCGCAGTAACGTCAACTCCTAGATGCGAAGCAATGGTAAGCATTGCGACGTCGAAGGCATCGGCGAAGTCATATGTGTTGGCTTCTTTTTTGTGCATCCACGGTGCCACGTTGAAAAGCGTCGGTTTTACCTCATTATCGAGCCACACCTCACCTTCGCTTCTTTTAACCCAAGTTGCCTTATCCATTTCTTTTGTCATTAGTTTACATTATTCCATCGGCTATTAATGTATCGTTTGGCTGCGGGCGACAAAAATTGCACCTTCATTTGCTGCAAGTTGAATTTGTTCATGACGAGGCTCATTTTCGTATCCAAAAGCTGATCAAGGCTGCATTTGATGCCAGGTTGCATCAAGTTCGGAGAGGGGGTGGTCGGCGAACCAAAAAACGGCGATATGTGCGTATGCGTCGTTATCGCCGTATTAAACTTCATTTGCGTCATTAGAAGCGTGTCTACCATGCCGCTAAGCTCATCAATTCGGTCAACCAAAGATCGGAGGCATGTCTCGAGATTGGCCCCCTTCACCATTGGTTGCAACTCCTTCTCGTTATTCCACGCCAAAATATCGACGCCCCGAATGTAAACATTATCCTCCCCAATCGAATTCTTTCCATTCGGACCCGTAACGAGCTTAATCCCCTCTCTCCCGACGATTCGGACGGCGTCGGCCTTCACGCCGATGGCGCTCTTCCCGATGCTATCCCCGACCGTTCCTTTTGCTAACCCCATATTTTTATCAATGTCGGTTTTCTGGGACATGTATATTCTCGCCGCATCGAGGGCGAAGCTCGGGTTGGCGTACATCCGCTCGCCCGCTGCGTTTACACCCCGTCCCTTCCATCCGCCGAGTCCACAAATGAGATCGATCATGCCGCATTTGGCTTGCCCCTTTCCCCCATAGCCGCTCTCTCGATTCCCTGGTTGATCCCTGCCCAACCTAACTGCCGAATTGTTTGGGCCCGCAATAACCTTTTGGCCTTTCGACTCAATCAATATTGGGTAGCTCTCGAAGAGAGCGTCGTTGACCAGCCCTGCCGATTGCAGCGCCTGCTTATCCGACAACTTTTCATGTGCTATTTGCGCCAAGGAGGGGATGGCTCCAAGCTTCTTGACTTCTTCGCTTTTTTCAAATTTCTTCTTATTTACCATTTTCTTTCCTTAAGGATCTTCGGGTGGTACGTTTGGCGTCTGTCCATCGACAAGCCCATCGGGGGCAAGGTCGTCGAGGTCGCCCTCTGTCACATTTGCCGCAGGTGGTGGGGGCCAATCGGTAAAATCTTCGGCCTTATACCGCACAATATGGGCGATTCCAAGCTTGTTGTGTACCAATGGGCGGAGCTTGGTTATAATGCCTTGAAATGGCTTCGTGCCCTTCACGGGTCCGAGACCAATGGCGTTGCCCTCGAGCGTGCGGAACCAGCCCGCTGGAATCGTCTCCGCTATTTTATATGCGGGCTTCTCCTCGGGTTTATTGATTACGAAGTCGCCATCGCGATAACCCATGGCGTAGAGGGGGTCCTTTTTACCTGGGAGGCCCCAGCACATAGTTATATGACGCCCGTACTTGGCGACCGAACCATCCTTCTTTTCTTTGCCAATGAGGACGAGATCACCAGGACTCATCTCCTTAACATTGAGTGTCCGCCCTGCGGGGATCACCCTATCCTTTTTCTTCTTCTTCGCCTCTTTCTCTTTGGTCGCTACGGCTCGGCGATATATTCTATACGTCGACATCAATCCCGACTGCACCGTCTCACCGAGCAACGCTACCGCACGGAATGGGCACGTCATGACCGCTCCGCACCACTCGAACTGCGCGTTCGCCGTATAATTTCCCGTCGGACTCTTGGTCTTGCTGAGCGGACCCCAATTCCCGCACTCATCGCCTTGAATGAATCGATTGATGCGCTCCCAGTTAGCCCCCTTTGGTTCACGTACATGACGTTGCCATTCTTCAAGCAAATTCGCCATGGCAGCCTTGTGCTTGGCGTTGGCGAACGCCTCCTCCTCGTGCGGTCCAAAGTTGCTAGCATTTGGGCCGAAAGCGGATGATTTATATGCTAACGGACCCGACCCCGCCAGAAGGCCGCCCGCCGCTGTTGCAAATGCGGCGATGGCCTCCTCTATTAGCTTCATGGTTGGGACGGCATTTTCAAGGACGGGGCCTAAATAGATTGGGTCCGACATATTCTCGATATTGCCAAAGGTTACCCACACAAGCGTCCCCTCTTTCGGAGAAAATGCACCCGCATCCTTGGCGACGAAGGTCGGGTAATAATCGATTCTCTCATCATCGCCCGTGCCTAGCGGCCCGATGCTAACTGGGAGTGGGAGCATGCTGTGCAACTCTGGGATTCTCGCCCGTATCTTTACTCTAGCCTGAGACTCTACATCGGTAGCGACGGGCGTGACGGTTGAGACCGCCCTCTCGAGCCAGGAAGCGTTGGCACTCGTAGCTGCACCTTCTACCCGAAGGCAAATCGCCTTAAACGGCCCCGTACCAAGGATCGTCTCCTCGTTGAGCGTCGTCTGCGTGTTCGAGTAAATTTGCGAAACAAAATCTGTCTCATTTCTACCAGCGGGAATGATAACCTTCTTCTCAATCGGATTGAGGACACCAAATCCTAGCTGATCATATTCGCTCGGAGACACTATCTTTGGAACTTTGGGCATGGTCCTCTATCCTTCCTTTACGCTAATATCGTCGTAAATACTCTCTGCTTCGCCGTCGGTAAGGTCGGCAGCTTCCTCCTCATACGATCGGGCTCGCTCCTTGAGAAGCATGCCTGTCATTTTAACAAGCTGTTCATTGCTTCGCTGCATCGTCTCGAGCACCTTTGCAATGCTCCCAACGGGAGGCTCAACATCCTCTTCATCGAGGCCGTCCATGAGATACTCGAGCACCTCCGAAGCCCTCTTGCGATCTTCTCGAATGTTGGTAGTTGCTTCGTCGATATACTGATCAATTTCTTTAGACATTATAAGCTCCTCCTTACAATATCTAACTAGAAGCATGCGTCAAACATTGCCATCGTTCCAGTCATCTCGCCAGTCGCTGTAGCGGAGGCGGAGGCGATTCAACCCATTGACAACCTGTTTGGTGTTCAAATTGGTTATATCCCGCAGATGCATGTAAATCGCCTTCTTGTTGAAGATTTCGATATTGTCGATGTTCTCAAAGAGCACCTTGACCGCCCGATAGACGAGGCGTTCATTGGGACGCATATCCTCTTCATCCCAACTGTCAATTTCACCGAAGAGGGCTCCCCAGAATTCTCGATCCTCGGTCACCTCTTCGTACCCATGACCGTTGCTAAGAACCGCTTGATCATTAATCGATGAAATGTCCTCGAGATACACTTCCTTCTGCGCGCGCTTCTTGTTCTTCTTGACCTTTGCAATGAACCAGTTTTTGGTGATTACACTAAAATATGCGAAGGCCTTGAAACCTCGGTCTGGATTGTACTTATCGAGGATGGTTGTTAACCAAACCTTGCATTCTTCTTGATATGTGCCGATGTTTGGGAGGCTATTGAACTTAAACGTGTAAACGATCTTGTCGACCATTTCGTTGAAGGCGGGCTGAATAAACTCAATGTAGAGTCTTGTTCTCTCTTCTTTGCTATCTGTCGCATTGTATGCGATTATTGCGTTCTCGTGTTCCTTTGTGAAATAGTAATTATTCTTCTTCTTCTTCGCCAAAATCCTGGCCTCCTACATTTACTCTGTCGTCATCGTCGTCATCTTCTCCCTCTGCTTCTTGTTGATAAATTTCTTTCTCATCCGACCACATGAACCCCTCGCCAAACTGCTTGACGAACTTTACAGCCTCCTTCGAATGACGCAGGAGGGCACGCAAGGTATCGTCGCCATAAAACGTATCCATCTGATAAACAGATTCGATGTGCTGCGAGTAGCTCGTCATGTATTTGAGCAGATGCTTCAAGCCGTCGGAAAATGTCCAAAGCTTTTTAAGGATTTGGATTATGTACCACGACAAAATGCCATTGGCCACAAGGGAAACAACCAACGCTAAAATCAAAATTATCATTTGTCAAACCTCGGATCGTATTCAAACTCATCGGCTTCTTCACGCATGCGACGAAGCTCATCTTTCGTCTCTTCGATCGTCTCCTTGATGATTTCTCCCGTACCCGCGCGAGGGTCGCGCTGCACCTCCTTCCGCACAAGAACATCGCTCGGTGGAGCCGCATTTGAGGCTAGGCGTACGGACTGCGGCACCACATTGAGCGATTCATACTCGCCACAATATGGGCACACTTCGAGCGGGTCATCGATGGAATGGTTGATGTCAAAAGCCTCACCGCAGTGCTTGCAGAAATAGCTATAAACTGGCATCGTTATTCTCCGAAATCAAGCTTTGGCTCGTCACCTTCCGTATCGACAGAGATGACGGGCGGATTAACAACAACAATCTCATCGCCATGAAGAACCAATTTCCACTCCTTGAGCAGATTTCCCACGTCAGAGTTCTCTTCATCACCCTGCTCTACGGCCAAAAATGCTTTCTGGACTGTCATCATCAGCGCTCCAACGGCTTGCACGGACAGCTTGTACTCTCTCTTCTCTTCACTCATTACTTTAGCTCCTTTGCTACGATTTTAAGGTCACTTTCATACATTTCTTTTGCCATGGTATACATGTCATATTCTGGTTCCCAGGACAGCATACTCTTTGCTCTCGTCGGATCTCCGAGGAGATAATCTACCTCTTGGGGTCTAAATAGTCTCTCATCAATTTCTACGTGCTCGTCGATGGAGAGGCCAGCAATTTCAAATACGGTATTCAAGAACTCCCGCACGCTGTAGCTCTTCCCCGTTGCTACAACGTAATCGTCGGGGTGATCCATTTGAAGCATGGCGTGCATGGCTCGGACGTAATCTCTTGCATGACCCCAATCACGCTTAGCGTCCAAATTGCCGAGGTAGAGCTTCTCTTGTAATCCGAGATTGATTCGGGCAGCCGCCATGGTAATTTTCCGTGTTACAAACGTTTCGCCGCGTCTCGGGCTCTCATGGTTAAAGAGGATACCAGAGCAAGCGAAGATGCCGTAGCTCTCCCGATAGTTACCGACCAAATTGTGTGCCATGAGCTTGGCACAGGCGTATGGGGATGCTGGACAGAAGCGAGTCTCCTCGTTCTGCGGAGGTGGGGTCGTTCCGAACATCTCGGACGACGATGCTTGATAAAATCGAGTCGTAGGCGAGAGCGTCCGAATTGCTTCCATGAAGTGCAGTGTGGCTTTGACAATGGTATCAATGGTATTCTCTGGAACGTCGAAGCTAACCTTGACGTGACTTTGCGCGCCGATATTGTAAACCTCGTCGGGTTTATATTTCTCGATTAGCCGCCAAATGTTGACAGCGTCGGTCAAGTCCCCGTATTCCAATATAAAGTTGGGATTGTCAAAGATGTGGTCAACTCGCTCCGTACATATCGATGATGTCCGCCGCTTAATGCCGATAACGACATACCCGAGGGAAAGGAGATATTCGGCAAGGTAGCTTCCGTCTTGCCCTGTTACGCCCGAAATTATTCCAATTTTTTTACTGCCCTTGATACCACTCATATGTCTTCCTTAGACCTTCTTCTAGTCCTGTAAATTCAAAATCGCCAATGAGCTTGATGAGCTTGCCATTATCCCCATCCTTCCGATGCTGCCCATTTAATGCCTTATCGCCGTTGAATTCTATTATAACATCTTTTTCGCATACTTTATAGGCAATTTGTGCAATTTCCTTTATGCTAGCATTATTATTTGGTGCCACGATGATGGTTTCTTCCGTATCCATATGCTTCTCGAGCAACATTGGGATAATTTCGGCGAGGTCGGGGGCGTACATTTGCTGCCGCAACGGCGCTCCCGTGCCCCATAGTTCGATGACATCCCCATCCTGTGCTTCGGATAATCTGCGGATCAATGCTGGAATGAAATGCGACGTTTCCTCATCGAAGTTGTCGTGTGGCCCGTAGATGTTGCATGGGGCGAAGGTGGAGTTGTAAATCCAAGGCCATTGG
>Ga0209434_1000182_pt1 | contig 32296 bp, 35 predicted proteins | sample ETNvirnome_2_300_FD_184068 | JGI IMG/M metagenome (GOLD analysis project Ga0209434, IMG submission 184068) | Marine viral communities from the Pacific Ocean - ETNP_2_300 (SPAdes) (version 2) | ecosystem: Environmental > Aquatic > Marine > Oceanic | place: Pacific Ocean | collected 2013-06-22 | reverse complement strand
CCAAGAATAGAAGGGTTTGACGCCATGAAGGCGGTGCAGGTGGGCTGGTCCGAGTTGCTTATTCAACTTGCTCTCGAACGTGCTGGCTGGGCGGGCAGAATTGCCGCATACGTTCTCCCGACGTTTCAATTGCGCGACCGCTTTGTTCAAAGGCGTGTTCATCCAGTGCTTGAAACGGTGCCCGAATACGTACGCCGGTTGCCGGGCGGTGACTTGGGCAGTGTTAGAATTAAGCGGTTTGGCAATGGCTCGATACTGTTTTTGGGAAGCAATACTGTAAATGACTTCATTGAGTTCTCGGCGGACATTGTAATTGTTGACGAGTATGACCGTTGCGTTCAATCAAACCTTGCCCTTGCCAGTGACCGTTTGCGCGCTTCGCCATATCCACAGCTATTCCGCATTGGAAACCCAACATTACCCAAAACTGGCGTAGCCGCCCTCTATTCGGCAAGTGATGGACGAAAATGGCATCATAAGTGTACGCATTGCAACGAAAAACAGCCCCTTGACTGGGTGACCAATATAGTGGACCGCGACACGGCGGGGCGCTGGGTTTTGCGGGATAAGGACCGGTCGGTAAGCGGAACCATTCGGCCAGTTTGTCGGCGTTGTGGAAAACCGTTTGACCGTGGCGTAGAGAAAGGAGAATGGGTTGCTGAACGACCGTTCAATCCCCGTCGCGGATATCACGTTAGCCGCCTTGATTTGCTTTCCCAAGATTTCCGCAAATTATGGCACGAGTGGCTGGCGGCCCAAAGCAGTTCAATCAAACTGGTAGCGTTCTACGCGTCTATACTGGGCCGCCCATACGAGGCAAAAGGGTCGTCTGTAGACAACGAAATGCTCGCTAACGCTGCCACGGAACCGCCCATGGAACTTGGCGGCGGAGAGAACTTTGGCGGCGGGTTGGTTGTAGCGGGTATCGACGTCGGTAAAGAGCTTCATGTGGACATAGCCATAGCGGACAAACCCGACGAAAGGCACATTAGAAGAGGTCGATGGACTGGTGTATGTAGAAGCTTTGAACAGCTTTATGACATTCTGTGCCGCTATCGCGTGAACGTAGCGGTGATAGATGCGCGTCCTGAAATCCGCAAAGCTCAAGAACTGCGAGACAAATGCCTTGAGACTGGCGTGTGTGATACCTGGCTGGCGCAGTTTCATCCAACCGACCGAGTGGGTCGTGAAGATTATGGAATGAAACTCGACCACGTAAGACGAGTCGTGACCATAGATCGGACGCAGTTGCTCGACGCTACGATGGACGACTTGAGATCCCGGCCCCCTCGACGCACCTATGGTGAAGATGTGTGGAGCGTTAAAGGCTGGGCAGACCAAATGATGGCGCCCAAACGAATGTTGAACGATCGTGGCGAACGATACGTTTGGCAAGAAGGCAATGCCGAAGACCATTACCGCTTCTCAGACGCATATCAACGAGTGGCGCTTGATCTACTAAAGCAAGGAGGCAGCTATCATGCCGGTTAGTCCAAACAGAAAGAAGTTCTCGTGCGAAACCATTATTGATCGTCGCGGCAACTCAGTAGAGGTAGTCGTAAGGCTTGCAAAAACCATGCGGCATTGCATTAAGTGTGGCATGAGTTGGCAAGGCTCGATCAATTGCCCGTCGAGAGGCTGTGACGGCAGGAGTGACAATGCCAAGTAAACCAGCGTTGCCAGCACTCCTGGCGGCTGTAGACGCCGCCGATGACCCAAGCCTTAATGCTTTGCTGGTTCGGTGCTCACCAACAGAACAGCGAGCATTTATGGAGGCTTTGCGTTCAGCCTATCAGGCAGGGGAAGAGGCCGCAGACCAACGCAGTGGTCGTTTGATGGCTCGAATATTTGGCAGCTTCGTAGGAGTCACGCCGGGCATTGACATGAACCATGACGGACACGGGGATAATCCAAGAGCCCGGCTGATGGGAATGGTGCGAATGTTATCTGGCGTAGCGCGTCGATGACTGAATAAAAAGGTTTGAAAGCACGTTTTTTGGATTGACGGTTAACCTTGGGGGTAGTATGGTAATACCAACAAGGGAGAAGCCAGATGTACCCAGATGCCAACAATAAATTTACTTATAAACAACTCGGAAACAAGTGGGACCGAGAGCATTATAGCCCGTCATATCAGGTGTTTTTGGGCGACACTGCGTTGGGCGTAATCAGTCGCACTGGCGGTCGGTGGGATAACGGTCCGCACACCTATTTCTTGCGCGACCACGATGACCAATTTGACAATGGAAAACGGTACCAGTCACGACGGGCGGCGGCGGAGGCACTGCGTCTTCTCAAACAAAACGAGAAAACAGCAAATCTTTTGTAGACAGGCAATAACCGATGGGGTAGTATAGTAATACCAACAAGGGAGAAATTATGTCATTACCAAACAGACCGCATCGTTACCTTGCCCCTCAAGGAAAAGACCATTCCGTAGAATGCGAAGTGTGCGGAGAAATATACGAGAACGAGAACAACGCTCGGCGCCATACCACGGTGACATGGATCAAAGACGCACAAGGACGAGACGAAGGAATCGACCATTGCAAAACATGCCTTCCCCAACCTGCCAACAAGGGAGAAGCCAATGTTCCGTGATTTGGCGTTCACCGCTATAGTTGAAAGGAAGTTCAACTGTCCTAACCTGGCAGCCCTGCATGGAACGTTGCGCGAGGCCGACCATGATTGGCGAGAAGCAAAAGCCATGCGCGTTGAATACGATAATCTTAGCAGGCTTTGCGAAATCTACATCAAGGCATCATACGCATATCAGAAGGCCCGATGGGGCAGGATTCAATTCAGAATGACTTCGGTTCAACTGATGCGGTAGATATAATGGGGCATGAAAAATCAACATCCTCCCACACGAACATGCCAAACACCGCTTTGCGATTCACTTGTTGTTGTTTTAGTTGGCGGGCGATGGCTTTGCGGAAAGTGCGCTTTGGCGCGGCAGCGTAAGAAATGCCCTGCATCCCTGTTTCGGTAGGCGCGGTCAGCAGTGTTACAATGACAATGAAGTGAGGGGGGATGGACGATGTCGGCTGCGCTAAACAGGTCTGTAGAAAAGGTAGTGCTCGCAATATTAACTGCTGCCGTCATAGGGTCCATGGCGCTTGTTGTTGAGGTCAAAAGCCGCTTGGCAGTTATTGAAAATCAAGTCGACCAAATGCAAGCAACAACGGAAGCCATTTTTGGCGAGATTCAACGCATTCATCCAAGGCAATGACATGGGAATCTTTGTTTTTTTGATCACACTTTGTTGGGCCGACGAGCCAACCAAGACCGAGCCCACAAAAATAGAGGAACCTGCCCCCGTGCCGCCCGTGGCGAACGTTGAACAGGTCGCTGCCTCCATGTCGGAAATCTTACAAATGCTGAAGGCTATCCCTTCACCTGAACCGGCTGTAGAGTCTGTAGAGGCTGTAGAGGCTGTAGAGGCTGTAGAGGCGAACCAATTACCAGCACCCAAAGACGAACCCGCTACCGACACAAAGTAGGCGTGAGTCTGCAGATATGTTCAATGGCGTCGCGGAGCGCTTCTTCAAGTTCAGCATAGCTGTCATCCGGCCCGCCCCATCGCGCGTCTCGCAAGGTTTGCTCTATGTCTTCTATGGACATTAGATTCCGGGGCGGGGCCGGGGGATGTGTTGCGAGATAGGCTTTGATGTCCTGAATGGTGCAGGTAAAGACTTTTCGTGGAAAGTCGTTTTTTTCTTTTTCAAGGAGCTTAGAGGGACTGTTGCGAATATCGCTCGTTAGTGTCATTTTCCATGAACGCAATTTCTCGTCATTTACCGCTTTGGACGCCTTGGTGAGGTTGTGTTCGATCCACTCAAGAGCAATGCAGGTGGCACAGATGGTGTGCCCGTCGTTGTTGGCGTGCATTAGGCAGGGGTCAAAACACTCACCGCAATAGAAACATTGATGGTCAACACTCACTTTTCACCTCCTGCGGGGGCCAGATCAGCAGGTGGCGAATAGTTTCCAGCGACACAAACAATAATTCCCTTCTCCGCAGGATGCTTGTCAATGTCATTGAACTCACTGTTGCCGCTTACAGCCAGCACAGCACCCTCTTGTGATAGGAGAAGGTAGGCTCCGCTGTCGTATTGTGCCAAACTCTCGCACCCTGAATGGTTCCCATCGCGGAACCCGTCGTTTAAAATCTGACGAAGGCGCTGTAGCTCTTCTATGGTTTTGTTGATTTGTTGAATATAGGCGTTCATGGCGCGCATCCCATGTTGATCGTTTCTCCTGACCGAAGACGGATGGTGATGTACCCGTTTCCAACCCGAACAACTCGTTTGCCATCGCCAAGGCGTTGTCCTTTATGCCATGAACTGCATGGCAGTTGGCCACGACGAGATAGCCGGTCGGCTTTCCAGTTAGGCAATGGGCGTGGCTGGATGTAGCATCCGCCGAACACAAGAAGTGAAATGATAATGATGTATGGATTCATTGCGCCTCCCGAGTGGCGGTAATAATGTCGGTATCTGGCGAAATAGTTAGGTTGAAACCTCGCAAAACAAGGCTTACACGATTGATTGAATCTTTGATGGCATTAGCTATTAAATGAATAGCTTGCATATCGGGCCTGTAGAACCACAAATCAGGCAAGGCATCGGGCGCTCCCCAAAAAAAGTCAGGGGGCGTGTCCGCTGTCCATTGCAGTTTGGCCTGCAATTGGCATTGGTCGATTAAATAGCGGGTCGTTGTGTCGATAATTTCTCGGCTGTCAGCATCGGCGGCCCAGACGTGCATTTCGGGCATTGCCCCGATGGCGATACGCGACATTACATCGGGATGGTCTATTCCCGGCCATTCATAGGCAAAGTGCGTGTCGACCACGCCGTCATCGTGCGCCATGTTTATGCGTGGCCACGCCGCTGCGCCGGCTTGTGGCATAAGGTTTAATCCATGCCGGTGTCCAACCATCATAAGACAGACAGTGTGATACAAACACGCCGCCCGAGGAAGAACGGATATGCCCGCTTTTTTGCTAACGAACGCATCGTTAAATAATTGTCGCGCCTCACAAACGATGGCAGCTTTATCCATGGGTCCACTCCTTTCCGTTTCCGGTTCGGTTCTCTACCAGTTGAAGATGAAATGCCAACAGTGGCTTGTTTGGTTCGCCATCGGGTCGCCATGGTAGCGTGCGGCTTACCGTATGAACGCAACCGAGCGCGTCTTCCACACAAGCAAAAACCAATGCGCTGTCCAAGTGTGGCGAGGTAAGGATGCGGCCATATCGTTGGTCGCCCGTTATTACGCAGCATTCAACAGTGTGTGGCTGGTATTCAGTCAGATATCGCGCCTCGCCATTGGCAAAGCCTAAAGCCTGGCTTGCTGAACCAAGAATACGAATTGACCACGTTATATTTGCCATTAGCAGTTTTCCTCGGGTTCGCCGGCATAGGCGTTTAAATGAATGGCAACGGGCGCAAGCCCATGGCTAATGCGATGAATGAAATTCCAGGCATTAAAACATTCTTTGCAAAGTGGCTCACGAACGCCCTTCACTCGGACGCTTGGAACATGAACCGGATTAAAGCAAATGGGGCTATTGCAGCTTATACAATTCGCCATCATTAAAATAAATGCGCCCATCACTTCTCCCTTGTTGGTAATACAATACTACGGCACAGGTTAGAGGTCAATCGAACATAGGCAATATCGGTTAAAAAGAAACGAATGTGATAGGTTTAAAATGGAGGAAGAATGGCGTATAGCGAAAAACTGCAGGTCGTTCCAGCAACAACAGTCGTTCTCGATAGGCGCAAATCAGTAAAGCCGGGCGGTTGGCTTACATCGGTTCCACGCCGCACAGCAAGCGCACGCGAACGCCTTGGCTACAGCCATTCGGCGTTGACGGCCGAACAAGACAGCCAGAACAATCATTATTCATTCTATCGGCAGCATCGCGCTTTAATGCCTGAACAATATTGGACGCTGTATAAAAACACGCCTGACGTTCGCGCCTGTATAGACAGCATTGTGCGGCGCGTGGCGACATGGGATTGGCACATTAGGCCAACAGTGAACCCGCACGACGTAGAATTGTATGAAAAAGTCACTAAAGAGTGCAAAGCGGCGGAAACATTCTTGGCGTTGCCAGGTAGCGATGGGGCAACGTGGCAAGAACTAATGACTGCCATGGCGACCGACCTGCTAATTTATGATGCGGGAGTGCTTGAGATCGTAGAAAACGCTGCTGGCGAAATAGCGGAGATTACAACATGGCTTGGCAGCGAGTGTTTCCCCATCACTGATGCACATGGGCGACTGATACGCTACGACCAGGAATCCGAAAACAACCAAATAGAAAGCGTTTCATTTGAGCCAAACCAGATTTGCTATTTTCAATTATTCAAAAACAATCGGTCCACGCTGGGACTGCCTTTAATTGAATCGATCATTAACGAATGCGTGGCGGTAATTCTGGCAGACGAACACGCCATGCTTGCCCTTGACGCTGACGAAATACCACCAGGACTGCTTGTGCTTGGCGGCGTGGCGGGGCCTGCTGCGGAACGGGCGCGAGCGGACCTGCAATCTATGCGAGGTAAAGACCATCGAATTCGCGTCATTACCAGCCCGCAACCGCAGGGCATAGAGGCAAAGTGGGTCGAGCTTCGTCGGTCCATGAAAGAATTGGAAATGGGCTCCGTTGTCGACAAGATGCGACACATTATTTGGCGAGTGTTCGGTGTAACGCCAGTAGAACTCGGCGAAACCGAAGGCATACCGAGAGCCAGTGCAGAAGTGCAGATGGATGTAGCGTCATCACATCTTATTACCCCAATTCTTGAACTCATTCAGGCGAGATTCAACGCTCAAATTGTGCCTCAATTGGTTTCTGATTCGTCGCAAGTTGAATTTGTTTTCGACCGCAATCTGCCAGCAACAGCCCAAGAAAGGCTGGATATCGCAAAGCGCGCCGAGGTTCTTTTGCGAAATGGCGTAATCACCATCAACGAAGCTCGAGCCGATATTGGTCTTCTTCCCGTTGATGGAGGTGACGCGCCGTTCTTGATTACCGCCATGGGGCCGATGCCATTAACCGATGTAGCCCTCGGACTGGGCACAGAACAGGACTCTGTAGATTTAGAACAAAACACTGGCGGGCGCAGCGCTTCGACTCGCCAGCAACGCCAGCATGTTCAGCACGATAGTAACTGTTGCTCGCCAACATCAGACGGGCAGCGTGGGCCAGTAAATAAAGAGTGGAAAAACATTCTTCGTGAGCAAAGTAAAAACGAATGGCTTCCAAGCGGCTGGCAGAATGATTCAAAGTTTGCTGGCGTGAGAACGGTGCCACTGGAAACGCTGGCTGAAACGGTAGTTGAATATGCCATGACAGCAACGGGGCTTTACATTGAGACGGCGGAAGAGGTGGCCGCCATTATTCGTGCCGCATATTACAACGGAACAATGTCGGTCGTCGGTAGAGAGTATGCCAAACGGCAAGTTGACGAGGCGCTCAGTGCGCTGATTGCAAAATGGCAGTTGAGGTGCAGCCAATATTATGTTGATGCAGCGCAAATTGGAGTAACGGCGGCCGAGCAGTGGATGGGAAATTTGCCCGAATATGATTATGAGCGTGCCGCTGAAAACTATATAATAGACGCAATGGCATGGCTTGGTGATTCGGGTGGATTGGTTGGAACCTTGCGGGCAAAGTTAGCAACCATAATTGACCGAGCAACAATGCGGCGAGATCGAATAGACGACATAGACGATGGGTCCGAAATGTACGCTGTCGTGGCAACGGCCGATGCAACATTTGCAGCACAAGCTCACCGCATTAATCATTGGAGCGGCAAAATGGTTCCGCTTGCGTCAGTGGCGGCGCTTGAATCGTTAGCATCTGCGGGTACAATTATTGACCCCGATACTGGCGTATCTCGCGTGGCAATATGGATGTATGAATGGGTTGCCAACGCAGACAAAAGAATTTGCAAGACATGCGCCTATGAGGGAGGCGCCGGATACAGAAGACTTGACCAAGCATCGGTCTTGCCTGGGCAGGGCACTATTTGTGGAGCGTTGTGTCGGTGTGTTCTAACATTCTGGACCGAAAACGAAGTAAATGCGGGCACCGCCGTTTCGTTAACTGAAATGCCCCCTAATCCGCCAGGAACCGTTCCCCCGCCAAAGCCAACCTATTAGATCGAATGTTGAAACCTGCGCCTGAGCCTGATACACTCAAATTGACGCTATCCACAGGCGCGCAAACATCTTAACGAGAAAACGATGCAAAGCGTGACTGTAAAACTTAATGAAAATGACCATGTGCTCGCATTAGAGCGGTTGGGCGAACCATCAGAAGGACGATGGATTGCGCGTGGACGTCTTCCGTTTAATGGATTGCTTTCTATGCCCGCGAAGCGGGCGGCTCTGCAGGCAACCAATCAGACAGAGGCAACAAAACCGCAAGCAACGGAGCGAGTGAATGGCGATGGCGAAACGCTGTTAGAGGGCATCGCCAGCAGCACATCAGTTGATTGGCACGGCACCGAAATGAGCATAGGGGCGCTTGATGTAATGGCGCGGCAATTTAAAGCGGGCGTGCCGTATGTTCCGTCGCACCATGAGGATGAATGGGATCAAGTTTTCGGGCGCACTATCGACGCAGAAGTGATTGAGGGCAGGGTCGTAAATGCGGCGAAGACAAACGAGCCAACGGAAGGATATCTGTTGAAGGTGGTTACGACCGTCTACACAGAAGACCAGCGCGGCAAGCGTTTGGTTGAAATGGTCGACCGTGGACAAACTATAGGCTGGTCTATTGGTGGATGGTTTACAGAGCTTACGATTCTTACCAACGAGCAAGACGAAGTAGAGCGAATTATAATTCAAGGCGTCGAGTTGGATCATCTTGCAACAACTCGACGGCCATCAAATCCTGATTCATGGATTGGAGAGCTTTCGCGTTCGGTATCTGGAGCAATGGCTAATGTCAGTCGCTCATCAAAGACAAAGGAAATCCAAATGATAGATCTAATTTCCCAAGAAGAAGAAAAAGCGCCAGATGCGCCACTCGTAGAAACGCGAACGACAAACGATAGTGAAAAACAGTCTGTCAATGCCGATGTAAAGGGTGCGAGCCATGCGGAAACGACGGTTGAAGTTATGCCGGCGCCCGACGCTGTAAGCGATGTAGGAGAGCTTGACTGTATCAAGCAAGCAGAAACCGCCCTTGACACAAGCGGTAAGACGAGTGAACATATCGAAGAAGACAACAAGGCTCAAAGAAGCCCGTCTCCTTTAGACAGTGAAACGACTTCACCCAAGCAGGAGGATGGCGCAATGAGCGACCGACCCAAGAGCGAAACAACAGAGGCACCAGCCGACGGTTCTGCCACAATCGCGGCAACCCTCACAGATATGAGAACTCTACTTGAGGGTCTGGTATCAAGAAACGCTAATGCCGATGACAACAACGACAAGCCGACCAAAAAGGTTGAGGTGGCCCCAGAAAGCGCCCCGAATCCAGATATGGCCGTTATGCGCGATCGAATCGCCGAACTTGAAGGGCTTGTTGGCAAATTAACCGAAGCGCCTCAACGCCGCGGACACAGTCACCATCCGGCTGAACGTCGCGTTGACTTGACCAATGCAAACAGCATTGTTCGTGCGGCAGCACAAGAACTCGGTGCCGAGTCTGCGCTTGTTGCAGTGGCACAAGAGCAAGCCGAACGCCGCTCTGCTACGACGGACAAACTGCCAAGCCGAGCACAGCTTGAGGCAGACCTTCGCTCCATTCTTTACGCCGCTCTCGCTGATGGCGTTATCACTGATCCCGCAACCCGTTCTACCTGGAGGTAATCATGTCTGGCATCAACACGCCCGCATGGGCAAACATGAGCGACCAGCAGCGTCAAGCCTTCGAGCGAGCCGTTACGGTCACAACCGCTGCAACGCGACTCACCCAAAGCTACGTCAATCGCGTAATTCAGCAACTTTCATTGCGTGAATTTGGCGCGATGGGCACGTTGGCCCGTAAGCCTGGTCAGGGAGCGCAAGCTATTGTGAACCGTCGAACGGCGGCCACTATGACGGCAGGAAACGTCTGGGTTGCTGATACTGCAGCACTTACCGAATCGACCGGAACATATGCTCAAAGCACCTTCACGTATCAGACTCTTGCCACTCGTGGGCAGGTGACCCGAAAAATCAGGGCAACCGGTCGGTCGTATCTCGATGTGCTTGCGGAAGAAATGACCCTCAAACTCGACGATTTCAACAATGCTCTGGAAAGCGCCTTGTTCATTGGCGATTCGGGCGCGGTAGCGGGGCAAATTGATGGTCTGTTGACGCAAATCAATGCATATGCAACTCAGGCACAGGTCGTAGCAAACACGACCGCCGCAGCAGGCGATTCGTTAACTCTCGCCAAACTCGATGAGACCATTGACATGGTTCGCGGGTCTGCTGCTCGCTCTGATGTGGTCATTTATGGTTCGTATCTTGGAGTTCGAAAGCTCAACGCGGCGCTTCAGTCTCAACAACAGTTCAACGACATGGTTGAAATCGCTGGCGGATTCCGAGTCCGAAGCTACGACGGAATTCCCATCGTGGTATCAACCGGTATGCCCGATGACATGACCTGGAGTGGTTCGGCTTTGTCGGCCTTGACGGGCGAGTCCACGAACCCGACAACAGGGCTCGTGATTGTCAATAAGCGGCACGCATGGATTGAGGAACTTACTCCAACGACCATGATGCCTCTTGCTCGTGATGACAGCCAGAATGAAAACTTCGACATCTTTTGGGATGGCGCATGTGTTCTTGGCAATCCGCTCGGCACGGCTGTTCTTGGCGGAATCAGCGCAGCATAATAATCTTTCTGCGCCACAAAATAAACGCTCGGTCGGCACATGCTGGCCGGGCGTTTGGTGTTCGTGATACAGTCATCACACGGAGGGCAGAATGGGAATTTTGAAAGAGCCGCCAAGGCCAGGTTCATACAAGTTTGTGGCACAAATGATTCGGCATCTAAATTCGGACATTCCACAATTGTTTTCGTCGTACAACGAAACGGCGCAAAGTCGTCTCGTTACATTCAATGGCGAGGCACGTCATACTATCTTTCTTAAAAACGAGTCAGCGCTTCAAAGGGCGCAAAAGCTGGGTTGGCGAGACATTACCGCACAGTTCTTGGAAATGGTGAACGAGACTACACCAAAGCCTTCAACGGCGGGACAGCGACATATTCTTGAAACACTGGCAAACATGAACGCCGGTTGGCACGGAAAGGTTGAAATTGTGGAACAGGCCACTGATCTTCCAGACAGTGAATGGCGAACAGCAATCAAGTATCTTGAAAAGAAAGGGCTTGTGGAGTGCAACATAGACAAGCGGCGACGGGCAATAGCGAGCAATCGCCGGTATCAGTACAAAATTACTGATGCCGGGCGGCTGGCGTTGGAGATGTAGAAATGGCAGACCTCACGACCAGGGATAAGGTGAAACGAGTCTTGGGCGTGCCGTCGTCGGTTACGCAGCACGATACGCTTATTGATACGCTTCTTGAGGTAGCAGACCAACAGATATTAGCGTATTGCGGCATGGCGGCGCTAACTCAAACGACCGTCACAAACGAAAGCTATGACATAGAATCAAATCACGAAAACGAATTGGTGCTGCGAAATTTCCCGGTAATATCGGTTGCATCAATGCTTGTTGCGGGGGCTACCGTTGCGGCTACCAGCTACTATGTCGACGAGCGAGCGGGCGTTATTCGTTTGTCTAATTACGGCTCCTTCTTTACTGAAGGGCGAGAACGAGTTGAGGTCACATATACGTTCGGTCACGCCACGGTGCCTGAAGATTTATCCCATGCGGCAACGTTGATATGTGCTGCACAGTTTAATGCTGGACGGCACGCGGGACTCGCTAACGAAAGCGTCAGTGGCTATCGGTATTCGGTTGACGGTCGCGCTATGCCAGTCACAGCAGAAGCAATCTTGGCTCGCTATCGGCGCGCTTTTCCTTCAGGGAGTATTTAATGCCTATTCTATGTCGCAAGCCCAAAGCGGGTGACTCAAGTGGTTCGTTCACTGTTCATTGTCCAGAAGAGGTTTTACGAGCCATTCCAAAAGACGGCGGGTTTGAAATAGAGGCGCATCGGGGCAGTTCTGTTCGCGCCTTGCTTCGCAAAGGATGGAGGCTTTCGGGCGAAACCACAAAATCGCGCCCAAGTAAAATTATGACCGCCAAGGTGAGCGTGATCAAATCAACAAGCCAATCGCTTCTTGATAGTTCAGTAAGAAGCATTGAGCGCGCCCTTAAAACAGGCAAGCACGACAGTGATCTTGAATCATTGCTGGCGGCAGAAGAGGGAGGAAAAACACGCAAAAGCGTAGTCGTGGCCATTATGAAACGAATGGAACAACGATGAGGCTTTTAATTACGGGAGGCTGCGGCTTTATTGGGCAGCATCTTGTGTTTCAAGCAAAGAAAGAAGGACACGATATTTGGGTGCTTGATAATTGCACTCGGGCCGCTACTGGCTGGGAGAAAGTGGGCGGCGAGATAGGCGACCGTCTTATGCGTGGAGATGTTTGCGTGGGGGAGCGGGTAGAAGAAGCTATATATGCGTCTCGTCCCGATGTCGTATTGCATCTCGCAGCGCAGTCTCACGTTGATAATAGTCTGGATAACCCCGCCCAAACAATGCGAGTGAACGCCATGGGCACGCAAGTTATGGCATCTAAGTGCGCCAAATTTGGGCTGCCTATCGTTTATTGCTCGACTGATGAAGTGTATGGCGATTCGTTAGAGGTTGTAGAGGGTGATGGCGAAAGAGTAAATATTGTTGAACGAACTGAAAACCATCCCCTTCATCCAAGCTCACCATACTCGGCGGGCAAAGCGGCGGGAGAAATGGCAATTAGGGCCATGAGCCGGAGCTTTGGATTGCGATATGTAATTGCAAGAGGGTGCAACGCATGGGGCGAGAATCAATATCATGAAAAACTGGTGCCCATAGCGTGTCGCTTGCTTAATCATCAAAAACCAGTGCCCTTGCATGGGGGAGGAGCGCAGATTCGACAGTGGATTCATGTAAGCGAGTTCGCCGACCGCCTTTTGGCATGTGCAGCAGAGCTTTATGAGAAAGGGATTGATTTTGGCACGTTCAATATAGCTGGGCCAACGCGATGCTCAGTGCATGATCTAATAATGGCGCTCGCGGGTATAGCGGGCGTTCCAGAAGACAAGGCGGCAATAAAAGTGGCCGACCGTCCTGGTCAAGACATGGCCTATGCACTGAATGGCGACAGATACAATACGTGGATGGACGCCAACAGTCCGAAGCGAGACATTTTGAACCATGCGGAACTTGCCCAGCTATTGAGCCACTATACGGATTCGGAAGTGCGATTAGCGGAATTCGCCACGGCTACCATGCCAAAGGAAGAACGATATGCGACATGAGAAATTCATTGGACTTGTTCCCAGTGCGAGCCATTGCGACTCGTTGGGAGAGCATTTGCACTATGCGTCGCCTGTATTGTTTTTCGGTGGAGACAGCGCTCCAAGGATGGGCCGTGGTACGCCCGTGCTGGTTGATGAGGCTGGGGTTGGGGTCCAGCACCTTGAAGGCATGAAGGTTGTGTGGGGGGCCGACGCTAAGAGGGTTTGCAACGAGGTAGCAAAGGGGGCTGTTCTGACCGTGTTTGTTAGCAAGAAACGCCCATGCAAGAAAATAAAAGACGCTCTAAAGAAACTGGGTGACGGCATGTGGAAGGAGATAACGCCGCCAAACAAAGTGTCGCGCCTTGTAAGTATCGAAGGACAATGTTGCGTTCAAACGCTCGTGAATGGAAAGTGGAAACAGAATAAGGCAAGTTCTCCAAAGGAAACTAAAGAGGCCGAGCCAACAAGTGGCGAGCGGTAGAATGCATGGAACGGTCATGGCCTTTATAGGAAAGATTGCGCAGCGATATCCTTGTCACTTTGGACCCGGATGTCGTGTAGTAGAGTTTGGAAGTCGGGATATAAATGGAACTCCCCGCCAATGGTTTCGTCAGCCAGCAGAATATGTTGGAATAGACTTTCATGGCGGAAAGGGAGTTGATGTTGTGGGCGTGGCCCATGAATGGGAGCCTGAAGCAGCGGAATATGATGTAGTCGTGTCTACCGAAATGCTCGAACATGACCCGTTCTGGAAAGAAACCCTAACTCACGCCGCGTCACTTCTTGCGTCGGGGGGCGTATTAGTCTTTACATGCGGGGCGCCAAAGCGGGGAGCGCATCATCTCAACGATAGCCCGACGCCCGGATATTATGGAAATCGGTCAACAGATGAAGTAATTGAGGTTCTAAAAGAGGCGTGCGCGTGGAAACAGCTTGACGCTCAATACGCACGCAATGATTTGGACCTTATGTTTTGGGGCGAGAAACAATAATGAAACTCAACAGGGCATTAGAGGTTGTAGACGCCCTTTCAGGTGCCCGCCAAATATTAGTCACAGGCCCGCAACGAGCCGGAACTCATATCGTAACAGCCATGCTTGCGGCTAAGTTTGGCCTTCGGTACATTGAAGAGGCGGAGGTAAATAGCGATGGCTGGAACTCCATGAGGCGGGCGTTGGGAGTCAAAAACGTAGCAATTCAGTGCCCAGCTTTTGCGCACAAAATTCATCATGTCGCAGCCGCCCCGCACCGAGCGATAGTCTGGGTAAATCGCGAGCGCAGCGCAGTTATGAGAAGCCAAGACCGAATTGGATGGTCCAAAAATATCGAGCAACTCGAAATTACTGTCTATGAAAATACTTGGGGACCCGCCTTGAAGGGCGAACGAGCGTATGACATTAAAAATCGTATCTGGAGCACGCGCCAAAAAATGCGGGTCAATATGCCAGTCTATGAAATAGACTTCGAAAGCGAGTTCGTGCAGCAGCATGAAATGTTCGTGAAAAAGAAAGACCGCACTGGCTTTCGGCACAATCAGATAGCGCTGTAAAAAGGGCAAAACATGATAACGTCAATGGCAAATAGATACTGGACGTTCTACAGGCAGACGGCGTATCTAATGGATGAAGCAACGGCCACGGCAACAATGTCGACGGATAGATCGTTGGCCGCAAACTCGTTTGTGCAGATTAGAGTAAATGGCGGCACGACCGGGACGGGGTCAGTTACCATCAGTGGCACAGACGCAGATGGCGGAGCAGCATCTGAAAGCCTAACCTTCACGGGCAACGGGTCGGTTGTAACGGTTAATCGATTTGCGACCGTTTCAGGCATTACTACAACGGGGCTGGCCGATGAAGCATCAGTGCCTACTGTATCAGCCAAAGCGGTTAGCGCGGACGGAACGCCAAATCTTATACGATATTCGGTAGCCGCAAGCAGGCCGGTGGCGTTCATGGAATCGGGATCTATGGCCTTTCCTGCAATTAGGCCGGGAACCTATGAAAAAGAAATGGCAAACGCGTCCGTGGATTATGAAGGAAGCACATGGGCGCCACAAGAGGACGATATAGCTGTAGACGATGGAGACAGTAAAGAGTGGATTATAGAAGGCGCGCGTGAAGTGCGAGTGGGTTTTGGAATTAGGCCCATTCATTATGCGTTGCGATGCAAACTTCAGGGAACATGATACAGTTCTGTAGCTAACGCCCCGGAGGTGCCGCATGACAGACAATAAACGAGCCGTGATTATTATTCCCACCATGGGATCGCCCGATCTAATCGTGCGATGTGTGTCGCGAGTTCTCATGAATCGCGCAGGATGGAATACCCACCTCATCATAATCGCCAATCCGCATGAAAATGAAAAAGAAGCATGTGCGTTTTCAAAGCATCAGATCCAATGCGAGGTTGAAGCGGTGCAAACGATAGAGGCGGAGAACGCTAATGGCGTAGGCCCTATAGACATGACGCTTGATTGGATTGACCTTCCAGGCCCAGCCGGCTGGGTTGGCGCAGTAAATCAAGGAGTGAAACTGGCGCTCGCAAAATACGCAGAGGGCGATAGCAGATTCGTTATCATGAACGACGATGCGTTGGTCGGGGCGATGTGGCTTGACGAATTAAGCAACGCCCTCGATTCCGAGCGGTTGCTATTATCAGGCAGTCCTGATTTTGATAAGCATCCTGGCGCAAAAGTCCGTAACGATGAACGCATAGGTATGGCGGGTCCAGTATCAAACAATGCTGCTGGGATGCAGCGAATCGGGGCGCCCAAAATTACCATGTCCAACGGATCGGGATTCACAGCATCGGCAGATGCCATGCTTGACGATTTTGCGGAAAAAATGCGTACTGAAAGCACGGGCGCGGTGCTATCCGCAAACTATCTGTCGGGCTTTCTTACGATGTATAGCGCGGGATGCCTTAAAGACCTCTACAACAACGAGAACGACTGGTTCCTTGACCCATGCTTTGGCATAGGTGGGCACGACGACAATGACGTTTGCGCCCGCGCAGAGATGGCTGGCTGGCGAAAAGTAATTGCCATGAACGTCTATGTGCATCACGTAGGACACCAAACCCTCGACGCATATTTTCCTGAAGTGAACCGAGGATGCGCAAACGTTGGCGATTATCTTGAAAAATGGAAAAGCTGGACAAGCCGAGAACAGACCATCGCAGCGTGTTATCGCGTGCGGCTATTCACCATGCAAGATCTACATATGTTGCGAAGCAGTGTTCAGCGTTCAGCGTCACTGTTCGATGGTATAGCGATGCTGGTTACGGATAATCCAGCAAAAATCACGGGGTCGAAAGATTATTCAGCAAAGAAACTGCACTGCGCGGACGCTGCCCTTGTTGACCAATGCGTATCTGCAAAATCGGCCACTGAGGTGCAGGACGCTGTCAATCGGTGGCTTGAACAAGCGGTTAGCGAGGCGTCGAATCGCAATATTCAAATTACGACCGAATGCTGGGACGGTGAATGGAACGAACGTGATGAGCGCAATCGGTCTATTGAGCTTGCTGAATCACTCGAAACCGATTGGCTAATTTCTATTGACCATGACGAGATTGTTGAAGATCGAATCACCAGAAAAATGGTTCAGCGGCTCATGAAGCACCCCGACCCGAATGTTCTGGTTTATGACATTGGATGGCTAAACCATTGGGACACGCCGCGCCTTTGCCGTGTTGACCCGCCTTGGTGCGGCCCAGATTACACATCATCTATGCGAGGGTTTCGCATTTGGCGACACAATAGCGCGTCGCCACGGCGCATAGTTGGGGGCAACGAAATAGGTCTTCATTGCGGAAACAGCCCCGATTATGGCATTTCAGCAAAGCGTATAGCTGGTTTGCGAATGAGGCATTTTGGATATCTTCGCCCGATAGATCGAATGAGAAAGCATCAGTTCTATTCACAGCTTGACCCAAATCCACAGGCAAGCCTGACGACGGGAGGCGTGGGCGGAGGCGGATATTCCCATCTAATCGACGAAGAGGGAATGAGGCTTTCGCCATATGTGCAGCGAAACGGGATTGCGTATTTCATGCTTGCGTATAACGACGAGCAGGCGTTTGGCATTGCGGAAATGTTGTCGAACTTCTATGGATTGGCAGACAAATTAATTCTGGTCTGGACAGGGGAAACGTCCGAGCCATCGCCGCGCATTAAACAGGTAGGCGAAGCATACGATGTAGAATGGATTCACGAACCATTCAACGGTGATTTGGCTGCGTGCCGCAATGCGGCCATGGTAAAGATACGTGAATATTGCGCTGATGGAATCTCGTGGGCACTGTCTATGGACGACGACGAGGTATTTGAATCTGCGTTTTCAACAGCCGTTTCTATTCGGCGCATGGCAGAAGTTAGTGATGGATTCGGATGGATGTTTCGATTCAAAAACTATCGACACGATGGGAAATGGTATTGGTCGGAAACGCAACGAATGGTGAGGGTGGAATCGAACGGCATGGTGTATTTTTCAGGCAAGGTTCACGAAACGGTAGAAAAGTCGAACCGTGAAATGATAGCGAACGGCATATTTCCCAAGGTGCGATATGCGCCGTTTTCGGTGAACCATTTTGGACTCGCTGGAGGCCCTGAGGTAATGCAGGAAAAGCTGGTTCGATACAGCCGATTGCTGGTAGACGAAATTCGCGCCAACCCAACAGAGCCAGCCCCATGGGTCTCGCTTGGCTTACAATATGGCAACGACCAGATGGAAGATCAGATGGTGCGCTGTTTTGAACGGGCATGTGAGCTATCGGGATACGCATATCTTCCATGGAAGGAGCTTGCGACCGTGACGCTGCGTCGGGGGCGTCGGCTGTTTGAACAATCGCTGCTCCGCCTCGCGGAGTCTCATCCATATCATGGGCCGGCAACCGAAATTGTATCGTGGTTGAAGGCAACATTTCCAGACCAGCCTGTTAGCGGAAACGCAAATAAAGCCGAGACAGCAGTTCCAGTGGACATAGATTTAGATGAATTATTGGAACTTGCAAAAAATACAGAAATGAATCAAAAAAATAGTGTCTTGGAAAACACGCCCCCGCAAGGCAGAATAAACCCATGAGCGTGACGATAGAAATAGAGGGTCTTCAAGCGGGCCTGTATAATTTACAAAAGCTGGAAAGCGCAGCGTTTGGCGAGGCGGCCAAAAAATCTCTCCAAGGGGCAGGAAAGGTGCTGGAGAAAGCGCTTCATTGGAATATAGGGCTAATAGACCATACGCTCCAAGATCTGGCAGATATGGGGCACCCTTATGCCCGAAGACATCGCTCTATTAAAATCCACGCCGAAAAGCCGTATCAAGTTCATGCTCAATCAAGAAAGATGCGAAACAATATAACGGGCGAAATTACGGGGTCGGGAAAGAAAATAGGCTATCGGGTTGGGTTCAATTATGGGGCGGTCGGATACGCTAAGTTCGTGATTCAGGGAACGCGAGTAATGTTGCCCAGAAACACAATTTATCTAACCGCCCAAGAACCGGAAGTTCAAAAAGACATGATGCGGGCGGTGGTTCGTGTGCTTGGAAAAGAGCTTCGTACGGGCGCTGGCGTTAGGTTTGCATAGATGGCATATCAACCGCCAAGCTCGAACGATGCAAAGCTAATAATCAGGGCGACGCTAATGGCGGATTCGGCAGTAGCCGCCATAGCGGACGATCGCGTTCATGGTTCCCATCTTCAAAATCCTGATGCTGGCGGTGCCGTCTATCCGCTTGTTGTTATTGATTTGACAGGCGGCTCAGTAGAAGGCACAAGTGGATACCAGGCGGCAACGGTAGAGGTTTGGGCCTACTCGCGCCAGTCCGCAGGGCACGTTCTACAGCTTTATGATGCGTGCTTTGCCGCGCTGCACTGCCAAACGTTGCGGCGTGATGGAATTAAAGTCGCCGGATATGCTGTAGAGGTAGCAAGGCCAACCGAGGGCTGGAACGAAAATGTTCGAGCATTTTACGCAACCGGCATATTTACGGTTCGGCTATCCTATCGGGCCGTTTCATGAGAACCCAGAACTGGAAAACAGCAAACGCGCCAAACGAACCAGATCTCGTTGTGAAATGCGCCTGCGGCAACAGGCTCGAAACCTTGCCGGTCGGGGCGACCATAATTGCCAAACCGAAAAACGAAAGACATGCCACAATATTGGTCTGCAACGGCTGTGGAAAGCAGGCGATAGCAAGGATTAAAAAATGATAACGCCCGCCAAGACTAATCATGATCGTGAAGCCGAAAGACTTGAGCGGCTGGAAATGGTAGTTAGCGAGATGGATGCCCAGCTTCATCATGTCTCGGCAGTGGTTTATTCACAGACCGAAGTAAACCAGCAGGTCGATGATGCGCCCAGTGATGCGCCCAGTTCAGGAGAGCGTCCGCCAATGCGTGATGAAGTTTGGGCATGTGAAAACTGCTGTGCTCGACTTGGGATCTATAACGCAGACAAAGACGAGCTTCGCGTTCGTTACAAGGATTTCGTGGCATACATCACGCCAGGAGCAGGCGGGTCAATTATGGTGCCTTGTCGTCGGTGCGGAGAACAGAACCAGCTAAACGACACTCGCTCAATATCGGCCTAATCGCTCGTGACGTTGGACTTAGAAATGAAAGCGTGGTATCAATGTTGACATAGCGCACGACGCCAAAATAAGGCGCAGCCGCAAAGTGTTCACACTCTACGGAGGCGCCTATGCCCTATAATATTCCGACCGTCACAACTAATGACATCTCATTTGGCCCCGCTGTTCTTTTTCTGGGTGCCGCCGGATCAACCCCGACGGTAGATGTTGGGGCCATTGCCGAAGACGGCGTCGGCTTAGAAATTTCGAACGAAGTAAAGACTATCATGCAGGGCAATCCTCGCGTGCAAGTCTATGCGTTTTCACAGCAATCGAATGTGTCGCTCAAATTCACCGGCATAGAATGGGATTTCACGAATCTTGCGTATGCTCTTGGCGGTGGCGTTACGACTGTTTCGGCTGCGGCCGAGACGTTTGCGTTTGGAGGCGAGCCGGCCATTACCGAAGTTGCCATTCATGTGCGACATTATATGGCGGTCAGTGGCAACACCATGAATGTCTATGTATGGAAGGCGCAATCAAACACGGGCGTAGCACCACAATTTGGCCAAGACGAACACGCTTTCGAATATGGCTTCACGGCGATTCGTTCAACGACCGATTGGAACTCAGTGGCTTTGGCGGAAAACCAGCAACTCGTGAAGTTTGAACGAGTGCTTTAGAAACTGAATCGTGAAAATAGCAGTTCTTTCTAATGTGTATAATGTTTGACGACGTGCATATATATTAGAAAGGGCTGCTCTTTCGTTGCTTGAAAATGACTCTTCGCGGTGATACGGTCTTGGCACGCCCTGGAGGTGAATATGTCCGAGCCAACCGCTACGGAATCAAGTGAAACAGAATCGGCACCCAGCAATGGAGCCATAAAGCAGGCAAATAAGACCGACAGCCCCATGGAAGAAAACTTCTTTGGACAGATGGAACAGCTATTAGATAAACTGGTTCCGCCTGATACAGTGTCGGTCATGACGTGCACAGGCAAGGAGATAGTGCTGCCTGGCGCAATCTCAGCGCGCAGACAGGTCAAGGTCTTTCGGCACATGAAAGAGTTGATCGAAGTAGACGCCGTTGCGCTTGCTTTGGGGTCTATCTCGAAAGGGGATGGATCTGCTGGAGCAATTATTGATGTGGTTATTCAACTTGCCACAGATGAAAAGATAGCTGAACTTCTTGGCGCAATCTTTCAAGAGGCGTATCCAGATGCGTGCGGTGATCAGCATCCCCTCGATGTTCTCCCCATGGAGGAACTTGTCGTGGCGCTTGTGCCTTTTTCGGAGCGGTTCGTGAAGAGAGTGGGCTCGGGAGTGCTAACCCTCGGCAAAAGCGCGAACCAACTCACAAGCTAACTCTCGAAGACGTTGAACAAGGGCTGGGTCTTTTGTTTTCAAGCGGCTGGACACTGGACGATGTGCTTGACCTTACATGGGAGCAACTTACCATCTGCATCAAATGCGTTGTGTCTACCAAAGCCGAGCAAATGACAATGATTATGGATGTTGTGTCCCGCGCTCTTGGCGGAAAAGGAAACAAGAAAAAGAAACGAAAAACAGCCCAACGTCCGGTCGACGAAGCGGCAAAGGAAAGGCAAATGATCGACCGTCTTTCCGCCATGGGAGTTCCAGTTGAATCATCATAGAAGCTTGACCATAGGAAATAAGATAAAATAAAACGAGAATCACGGAGGGCAACAGATCATGGCGGCAGGAAGCACAATTGCCAAACTATTTGTTGAACTGGGATTCAAGGGCGACGCATTAACAAAGGGCTCAAACAAGGCGCAAGGCGACCTAAAGAAACTGGGAAATAAAGCCAAGAGCGTTGGCAAGATGGTAGATAAGGCTGTGACGGCGGGATTTGTTGCGGCTACTGCAGCAATTTCGGCGTTTGGCGTTGCAGCCGCTACTACTGGTGCAAAGTTTGAAAAAGCAATGACGCTCGTGGGCGTGCTGTCGGGAGCAACAGGCAAGGCGCTACAGAGCCTTGAAGACCGGGCACGAGAGCTTGGTGCCACAACCGCATACACGGCAACCGAAGCCGCTGAAGGTATGCAGGCGCTTGCTCGTGCGGGTCTATCGGCTGATGAGATTATTAGAGCTACGGGGCAGGCGCTTTATTTTGCGGGCGCAAACGCCACGACCATGGAAGCATCCACAAACCTTCTCGCCGCAACAATGGCCCAGTTCAACATTGGAGCCCATGAGTCAGGGCGGATTGTTGATGTTTATACGTCGGCTATCAATAATTCGCTGCTCGACACCACATCTCTCGCCGAAGCCATGAAATATGCTGGTTCGGTTGGTTCGTCATTCGGTATGACGCTGGAAGAAACAACAGCGTCTATAGCAATGTTCCGAAACATGGGCCTCGAAGGGTCGCTCGCTGGAACAAACTTTCGTATGGCAATGATTCAGGCATCGAAAGCTACTACCCGCAAAACACGTGTCCTTGCCAAATATGGTCTGGCAATGAAGGACATAAGCCCCGAAATGTTCACGTTTTCGGAGATTATGACTACGATTGGCAAAACGTCGATGGGAACGTCAGATGCGATTGAGGTATTTGGCGCAAGAGCAGGTGCCAATATAGCCCGAATTTCGGCGGAGATAGCTGAGAATTCGGACCGCTGGCAACAGGTCAACGCCGCCATAGCGGACAGCGCAGGACTAACTGAATCCAACTATTTGACGATGATGAATACGGTTTCAGGACAATGGGACATTCTAAAATCAGTCGTTCAAGAAATGCAGCTTACGCTTTTTGAGGGCTTTGGACAGGGGCTTAAAGAGCTTCTAACGGCATTGCAAGATCTGATTCTGTTCACCACAGATTTCATGAGCACGGGATCGGGGTCCATAGCGAATGACTGGAATGCGGCAATGCTTAATATGGCGCAGTCTATTCGAAAGAACAAGGCCACGATCGTGGCATATATTATTGAGATTGTGCAGTTTTTCACCATGCTGGGCGAAAAGGCGCTCTGGATCGTTAAGCATTTTCGAGTGCTTGCTTCAGTGCTATTGGCAGTATGGGCAACCACGAAAGTCTATGCGTTTATTGGCGTAATTCACTTGTTGTCGGGCGCTCTTGTAACGGCGACGGGCGCGGCGACTGGCCTCGCGGTGGCTGTAAATACCGCAACTGCTGGAATACCAGCACTGATATCTGCACTGGTGGCTGGTGGGAGCCTTTTGGCGTACCTGGCATCATCAAGTGACGATGCATCAGAAGCCGCGCTGCGGCTCCAGAGACATCAACGAGCTTTGGCTAAAGCTGTGGAGGCAACGAACGAAACAGTGCGTCTAATGATGCAGGCCAACGATGAAGAATCAGATAGAGGGCTGCACAATCTCGAAATGCGTTTGAACGCACAGGGGATTCTAAACAACATCTATCGTCGCGAACTTGAAACGGTACGAGAGATGGGCGCGGAACAGAAACAAGCCGCGCTCCATGCTGGGCAGCTTGTTGAAGTAATGATTGACGGCAACTCGGCGTTTATATCAACAACCACAGCGGCTCGCCTGGCTCAAGAAGAGGGCACTGACGCGGCGTTAGATATGGGCCAAGCCCTGCAGGCGAACGCTAATGAAATACGAAAACAGATAGCCCTCAAAGAACAGGACATCAAGGTCATACGCGACCGAGTAGCCGCCATGGAGCATGCCCGCGAATTGCTTAAAGACGGCATGGCGGAAGGAGGCGTGGAATACGAAGACGAAGACCTGATAGCAGAATATGGAACAACTCAGGCCGCCATTCAAGATGCCCGCCGACATACGGCGAAAGATTGGGTACGACAAGAAGCCATCGCCGCACAAGAAGTGGAGCGTTTAAACACGCAACTTCAAGGACAATTGCGCATTATTGGCGACACTGGCGCCGCAATTGAGCGAGAGCGCCAGCAGCATAAAATATCGCTTGAAAAAAGCGATGCGGATAAGCGCAAAAGCATCTGGGAAAAGCTGCAAAAAGACAGGCTCGCAGCCGCCAAAAAGACCGACAAGCTAATTCGGGATTCTATACGCAATCTTGCGGCGGCTGGTGGCGATGATTTCAAAGTTTGGAAAATGGGCCTGGAAGACCGATTAAAAGCGGCCGAGGAAACATTCGCGGAAGAAATAGCTTTATGGAAAGGTCACAATAAGAAAATCACAGAGCTTGAAATGAATAAGGCTCTGACCTTGGCCCGCATTCGGGAAACCGAGGGCGTTGAGGCTCTTGAGGCTCTGAAAAGCCAATTGTCAGACCAATATATAGAGAACAAAAAAGCCGACGAGACGAAATTGGAGAGTATGCGTCGTGAACATTCGGCCGAATTGCTTCAGGCTCGAAATCACGAAGACCGAATGATTGCGGCACACGAAGAAGGAACGAGCGAATGGTATAGCGCGCAAGAAGAAGCTGGCAGCATAATTCATCAACTTATGAGCGCACAGCAACAGGAAATAGGCGGCGTTCAACGGCGCGAACAAACAATTCGCCTGAAAGAACTGCACAAGGAACAGCTTGACATAACTCGCGCGCAAATGCCTGAATATCTCGCGCTTGAATCCAGCATCAATGAAGAAATAGCCGATGCAGAATACGCATCGCAAAAAGAACGGCTCGCCATGGCCGAAGTTCATGACGAGCAGCGTATCGCGCTTCGTAAACGCCTTTCGGGCCAGGTTCTGCAAGTAGTCGAACAGGATTCGTCCGAAGAGGTGAAGCTCGCCAAAGAACGCGATGCACTGTTGGCGATGCTGCCGGAAGATATGGGAAGAGAGCGCCTACTGGTCGAAAAATACTACGCTGACGCTATCGCCAAAGTTAAAGCCGAGGCAGCAGAAGACGAAACCGACGAAGGTAAAATAAATGTCTTAGCGGGTCTTGTTTCAGGATTTAAAGCAGTCATAAGTGTAGCAGGCCAAGCGCAAGCGGCGTTCAGCAGGGTGATGGACACGTTGGCGGCCATAAGTGGCTTTGCGTTTAATTTAAGCGATGCAGTGGCTGAAATATCAGGCCAAATGCAGGAACTAACAGCACTTGAAGCGGAGCTTGAAGCTGGCGAAATCACGGGCGCAGAATATTTGGAAGGCATAGAAGATTTGCCAGCCACGGCTGCTGAAGCAGCCCAGACGTTTGTGACAGAATTGATGGCTGGCGCGATTGCGACGGTTCAAGCGTTCGTTGAGGCGGCACCTGTTCTCATGGAAGAATTGGCTGCCCAGCTTCCAGACCTGCTTACCGCTATAGCTGACGGCCTGGTCACCATTATTCAAACGGTGGCAGACAATATAGAGCCAATCGTTTCCGCCGTGGCCAAAGCCGCACCAGACATTATGGATGCGCTTGTTGAGGGCTTGCCGATACTTCTAAACGCCATCATTGCGGCTATACCGACCTTGCTTGGAATGTTGCTTGACGCGCTTCCTCTGATCATAACAATGCTCACTGACGCGGTCGTTGCCTTAATTGCGGCGCTGCCGAAGATTATTCAACAGCTTGCCGCAGCATTGCCGGGAATCATTACAACTCTTTTTGAATCCCTGGATCAAATCATTGTGGCGTTGGTTGATGCCATACCAAAGATCATTGGCGCCATTATTGACAATCTCCCCGCAATCGTCATGGCGTTGTTGAATGGCATTTTGCTTCTAATCACAACCATTCTTGAACAATTGCCAATCCTGATCACGGCACTTGTTGAGTTGCTACCGGATCTTGTGGGGGCTCTCGTAGACCTTATTCCGCAAATTATTACAGCTCTTGTAGACGCATTGCCAGATATCCTAACCGCTCTCTTGGAAATGATTCCGGTAATTATGGCGGCAATAATTGTGGCCATGGCGGAAATACAGGCCATGATAATCGAAGCCATTCCAGAAATCTTAGCGGCCATTTTCGTAGAGTTGATACCGGGCCTCGGGTTGGCGAGCATAGAAATGGCGAAACAGTTCGTCGTCGGCATGTACAAGTTCTTTCGAGATCTCATCAAAGAGATTGTGTCGCTTGGAGCGAAAAAGACGGAGACGTTTGGCGATACGCCTGGCGTGATACAGGCTGGGTCAAGTGGCCTGACGGCTGGATTTGCTCCCGGCGATTATGTTGTGGCGGCTCAAAACAAAGAAGACATGCTCGATCAGATACTTGGCGCAATGACGGGAGGCGTAGCGCGGGCAATGAGCAGCACGTCCGCCCCGTCATTAGATGCGCCCGCCATTAGTGGGCTTGGGCCAGCCGTAATGCAAGCGGCGGGGTCTATGGGCAGCACTGCTTCCCCTATGCGGGTCACTGTCACGGCGGAAGGTAAAACCCTTGACGACGTGCTGTATGTCGCCGGAACAAGGGGAGGAACGCCAAAGTTGCAAAAATCACTTCGAAAAGCAAGTGGCGCAACAGTAGGATTCAGTCGTGGACGATACGCGAATAGCAGCAGCACATAGGACGGCTAATGAGCACAGTGAAACCGAACGGATTTATTCTTTTGCAAGACCGGCTCTTAGACGGCAACCTGTTGGCTGGAACCTATGGTGGCACGCCTGACCTACCAAGCCAGGCTGGCCCTCACGCTGGCCCAGCCACGCCCGACACCGATAACAGCGGCAATCTAATGCCGTTCTGTTTCAGTGAGTGGAGTGAAGAGTCCACGGACGCAAAGCCAAATCCAGAAGCAATTCAATATCAGGTCGTTGTGGCGGGCGGCTTATTTGGCACCGCTGAATGGACATGGAATTTCGAAAGCGATGCCACTGACCAATGGCGTGGCATGAACGACCATCGGCACTTTTCGCATGTTCATTCGCCATTTGGCGACACCGCAAGTCCAGACGCCACTGAATGTTATCACATCTGTATCATCTATTCACGGGCGTTTAACCGAGTTCTATTATTCAAGAACAGCGCAGGACTTGCGGGCTTTAAAGTGGCAATCCGCTCCGTATCCGCTGCCAATCCAACGTCATGGACGTCAAGCTATTGGCCAACAGCCACGGCGCTGAGTGGATACCGAAATTTCGACACCGCCAAGGAACCGTCTGGGCGGTGCAGATATTCGACCGGCTGGGAGAACCCCGATGGGTCGCTACGATTTCTCTATCCCTACGCTCCAACCGACACCACAGGCCCCGATTATATCACGTTCGACATTTGGGGAAGCAACGATGGGGGCGACACGTGGGAAGTGTTAGTAGAGGACGTTTGCACGAAGTATTTTGGCGGCTATCGGTACATTGAGTTCATTAATTCCGACGTGTCGGGTGATTGGGTTCGGCTGTCCATGTATGTTAGAGACACCACGACGGACGGGCTAATCACCGCAGTATCGGCCGATGGTGGAGCTACGTGGAAAATTATTACCAAAGAACCCGACGGGCTCGACACGACCAGTTCAGACACCGCTGCAAAATATGAGGTGTCGGGCATTTGTGGACTTGGAACATCGGACGGGATGTTTCTTCGTGTGAGGGGGTCAACCGGCAACGACCTGCTCTATGAGACTGCCAGTCGCGATTCAGATTGGACGCATATCACTCTTAATCCTTTGTTCTATCAAGCCATCAAAGGAGTCAAGGCGGTGTATGTTGGTCGGGGTTCAGCGTATGTTCATATTCTGGCCATCTCCTCGGACGTTGATTTGGCTGCTGGCGAAGAAGTTTGTGGCTATGATGGGCGGGTTTCATATCTTATACCGCTCAACGCCATTAACGACCCTCGGCTCACAAGCGGCGAAAGCACAGGCGCATGGCTTAGTCGCGGAGCAATTACAGACGGATCACCAGCCACGGGAGTGGCCGTTCATTCGGGTTTTATGAATCAAGGCTACACCGCATATCGGCCAAAGAACGGAGCGAACGCGTTTCGGTGGGTTGGCGATTGTATGATGCTTGCTCACACGACCTATAGTCACAAAAGCACAGCAACAGACTACGATGACGATGACAGTTATGCCGGAATCGTTGCAACGTATTGTATGCAATACAGCCGGCGACCAATTCGCTCGCGTCTTTATGGGTCGTCGGATGACATCACAAACTGTTTCTGGATACCTTACGAAGCGGTTGATGGAACAGTGTTTGGCGCAGAAGAAGATTGCAATCAATGGCGCGTAGAATGGGGCGGGCCAACCGCAGCCGCCGTCGGTGCTACATCGGCTACAAATTGGACACCAGCCTCATCGTATTGGACCCGACGACTATCGGGAGTGGGTGGAGCAAACTCGTGGCAAGCCGACAGATATGAAATTCAAACAGGCCCAGGGCTGTCGAATTATTATTATTTAGACCGAAGCTATGCGGCTACCCCAGCACCGCCGGCTGGATACGGTCTTGGCGATAGGTCACTAATTGCGTGGACCATGAAAATCGACAGCACGTCGGCGGCAACTTTGCCGGGCGGCCCTAATCAGGGCCGAAGCAAGATTGGCGTGTTTGTCGGCGATGTTTATACCTTCGGGGCCGGGGGAACGTTTCAAATTTCTGTTGCGTTAACCACAACAGAAGCGGCGGTGTATGACGTAGCGGCAGGCTCAACGCTTTATCATGCGACGGGCAAAGACTTTACTCAGTGGACAGAGTTCCGTCTTGGCATTGGATACCAAGATTATGTCGGAATCTCCACAGCGGGCGACAAAGTGTTTGCCAATTTTGGCTACTGCACAGTCGGAGGGGATACAGCATGGACAAATAGTGGCCTGCTAACAGTAGACTCCACCTCGCTTGCGCCAGTTACAGATCAATGGCTCCAGATTGGCATGGGCACTGGCGGGGCAAACACTGTTGGAACTGGCTCGGGCAGCCCGGACAATAAGATCTATTTGAAAAATATCATAGTGGCGCGTGGCGAGTCGTTGGCAAATCTTTACTATGAAAATCCATGGACGCTTCGTGGCGTGCCAGCATCAACTAATCAGCGCCACGTGGCGCAGGGTATTTACTCATCATGGGGCGGAGGCGCTGGCTATAAAGGCGATGAGTTCGAAATGGATGTTCAGTACCAATATGGCGCCAACCAGCTTAATTCGCACAGCCCTCAATCGGTATGGCGCAGCAATGATGGGGCAGCGCAAGACCTGACGTTCGACGCCACAACGAACAACGATAATAATCAATTCAAACATTCTGGCGTTGCGCTAATTGGCTCAAACATGCGGAAGGTTCGCGTTGAATACGACGTGAACACTACATTCCCGTCACCGTCTGGAATAACTCTCGATGCGACTCTATATACAGCCCTGGTCCAAAGCGGTGCCATTTCCTCTGATGGCATTAGCGTTCAGACGGGCGAAAATTCATGGAAAGACCATGAGCTTGCTGGCAAATATGTAGAATGGGACGTTGGCACAGGCGCTACAAATCAGCTTTTCAAAATTAGCGACAACCACGATCGAAACATCTATATGGCGGGAATGACCCAATTGATGGCATCGTTTGGCATATCGACCGGTGATACCATTCATATCTATGGCGACCGCATGATGGGAATTTTTCCAACCGAAACTCAGGCCGCTATGCGACTTCGCGTTGCCGCCGGCAAGCCTCAAGATGATTATTGGCAGATAGGACGGCTTGTTGCTGGACATACGTTGCCACTGACAGTGCCGATGGTTTGGGATCATACAGACACAGAAGCCGGCAATTACGATCTAACAACGAACCTGAGCGGTACCCGTCAATCGTATCAGCGCGGGCTGGCACGGCGCACCATCCAAGGCAACGTTGAGGGCGATGCCGACAGTTATCGTCGTTCATTTCGTGCCACAATGCGCGAGATAACCGAATACGGCAATAGACCCATAGTTTTATGCCAAGATGATGGCGCCATGTCGGCGCAGATGATTTATTGTCGCTTCGTTGACGATACAGCGCTTGATAATGCTGGATGGAAATATGATTCGGACCTTGGCCGCTGGATACGAGTAGGAGACATGGCGGTTACCTTCGAAGAAGAAATATAAAATGCCGGATATCTACAAGTCACATCCCGCTTTCACGTTCTGGCAGTCAGGCAATATGGGCCTGCTCGGGATTTACGATTCGGCGTGGGCAACACATCGCAAACAAGACGAATTGCTTGAACAGATGGCTGTGTGCGCAGAGTTGGTTTTCGGAAATGACCAGGTAGTTCAAATAGCGTCAAAGGATGTTCGAGTTACCGATACTGCCGGAAAAAAATATCACTTCAAGCCGCTGTTGGCGGAGCAGCCCGACGTGAAGCTGACCTATACTCTTGGATCGGGAAATAGCGAAGCTAAGACGCTGCAAATACAACTGCCTTCGGAACTTGTGAACCCGACCGAACTTATGAAGCAAAATCGATTGCTTGCGGGAATAGGCGAAATCAGTTTGATGTATGATGGCGGCAATTACGATGAGCGAATAATAATTATCCGCGGCGAAATGGATAGCGGAATAACATTTGCCCCGGATGGAGGATTGGTAGAGCTTAGTATTACCGACCCAAAGGATTCGTCAGACGTAACATTTCCTCCATTCATTGTAAGTGAAGACACGTTTCCCGACGCGCCTGACGAGTCTATTGGTGAGCGCATGCAACTCATTTGTTCAGAGTTTGCATATGTTCCCGGCATATTTGTAACTGGCGTAGCATCGGGCGGGCTTCAGCCGAAGGTTATGGTGTGCGAGGGGCATAACTACGATATTGACAACGTCTATGTGAACGGAACAAATTATGGCAAGACCCACGCAATCTATGCGTGGTCAGAGGTGCAATTGGTTGATGAAGACTTGAATCCCTATACGGCAATTAGCTTTACATCAGGGTCGTCGTGGTTTGACTTCACGGAAGGCGTGTATGCTGATTTGTCGGGAGGTCCAAAAAATCTAACAAACCCCATTGCGCAGATACGAAAAATAGCCGGCGAATATTCTGTTCTCACATCCCAAGGCATCAATCAAAGGATGTTTGCGCGGGCTGAAAGCAAGCTACAAAATCTCAAATCGCGGCTTTGCGTTAACGCTGGCGGCAGCAATGCGGCATCGACTATATCATTCATAGAGGGCGAATTTTGTGGCTCGTTTCCTATGATTTCAATGGCTTGGGAGAATGGATCATATGGTCCAGTCGTAACTGACAGAAATCAAACTGAAACGATAGCGGCATATTTTATCGTTGGTCAATCGCCAATAATGTCGAGAGCATCAGTCGTACAGGAAACGCCAAAGACTCAGATAGTAAACGAGTTCACGCTTCGTTTTAACTACAACGCATTGGACGACATTTATGAAGATGTTGCGTATCGAACAGCAAATAATTCTATAATCTGCCGCGCCAGTCAAGACATGGTTGGGTATCGACCATCTGATGTTATGGATTCAGTGTGGATTTACGAAACGGCCACTGCTGAATACGTCCTTGACTGGCTGGTTGGCCACTCGGCAACGCCCTCTTATTATGTTGAATATGATGGAGTGCCGGCTCTGTTTTTTCGGGTGTCTCGTGGAGACAATGTTCGCATCACAGATTCAGATTTTGGATGGGACAATCAGCTTGCTACGGTTGAGACGTTAATCTTTAAGCCGGGTTCGTGTACCATAGGGCTGCGAGTCTGGTCTATTTTTGCAACACTTGGAGGCGGGGCGCAGAGCTTTGATAGGTCAGACACCATAACGGCGGGCGGTAATTGAATCGTATCGGTAGCGTGGGAGAAGGATATGGAACAACCGCTGGAACTTATTGCGACCTATGCGGCGCTTGGGCTGTCGGTGACTTTGGCTATAGAAAGAATGATGAGCGCGGCGCGCAATCGTACTGAAAAGACGATGGGCTCCATTGAAAGACAAGTTCAGAAAATTACAGAATTCAAAAGTCATATCGAAGGCGCCGCAATTACAGAGCGGCTAACGAAAGTAGAAGCAGCGCAGCGCGCCGACGAAAACTCGTTAGTTCGCGTAGAAGGGCGGCTATCGACAATCAATACGTTGCTTGGTACATTAGTAGAAGAAATCAGAGAATGAGGTGGTTTATGATTAGTCCTAACAAAAAGGCTCACATTCTCCGGGTTCTACAAGAAGCGCAATTGTTGGGAAGCGAGGCCGTGATTGAACTGTCACGAGTGCGGGAAAAATTACACAAAGCAAACGAAGAACAGCAAAGATGTTCCGAGGCCCGCTTAATGAAACGGCGAACATTATTGGCTCAGAACGACGCGTCGTTTGTTTCCGACTTCATTGGCGGTGGCGGTTGAGCGAGTACAGTCTACCGCCAGTTCTTCAGCGCATAAATGCCCTCGGGCTTTTAGTGTTTCAGAACGGCGCATACAATTTAAATTT
>Ga0209434_1000181_pt1 | contig 32340 bp, 23 predicted proteins | sample ETNvirnome_2_300_FD_184068 | JGI IMG/M metagenome (GOLD analysis project Ga0209434, IMG submission 184068) | Marine viral communities from the Pacific Ocean - ETNP_2_300 (SPAdes) (version 2) | ecosystem: Environmental > Aquatic > Marine > Oceanic | place: Pacific Ocean | collected 2013-06-22 | reverse complement strand
TATGCTTGGTGACAATAGCGTTTTGGACCCACCTGACTCCATGCCGAACTCAGTAGTGAAACGAAACAGCGCCGATGATAGTGTGGCATTTGCCATGTGAAAGTAGGACATCGCCAGGCTCCTAATTAGAGAAACCCATTGCAGCAATGCAGCGGGTTTTTTGCGTTCAGGGCTAAATCGTCCAGTATCATACTGAGATTGCATACAGAGATAAAAGACGCATCAGCGCAAGATGAAGAGACGTAGGAGGCACTTTAGTGCCGAAGTGTCTGATATGCCCTTCACACATAACCACTGACATTCACGGCTAAAGCCGTTCCCACGCTTCTTAATCACAATGACAGAAGTGCAAGGGGCTCTAAATCGCTCATTTCACTTCTGGCTCAAACAATTAGGACGTAGGAGGCACTTGAGTGCCGAAAGTGTCTGATATGCTCTTCACACATAACCAGAGACATTCACGGCTAAAGCCGTTCCTACGCTTTGTAATCACGATGTTCAATCACGCTTTCCATGTTGTTTAATCATGATGACAAGGTTGAAGGCTCTAAAATTGGCTACTTCACTTTACGCTAACCTAATTAGCGCGTAGGAGGCACTTTAGTGCCGAAAGTATCTGATATGCCCTTCATACAACACCCCTGACGTTCACGATGAAAGCCGCTCCTACGCTTCTTAATCACGATGACAGAAGTGCAAGGGGCTCTAAAATGGGTTACGCTAATCCGTCTCTCATTAATGAGCAACACAACAACGCGGTGCTTGACGAATAAATACGAAAAAGCCCAGCAGGTTTCCCCGCTGGGCTTTTATATTTATATATTCAGTACTTACTGTTATTTAATCATGCTGTAAATAAGCGCAAGAACAGCAAGAGAGCCAATAGCTAGCACAAATAAAGTACTTAAGCGGTGCCTGTATTTTTGCAGGCTAGGGACTTTATACACGGCAATCATGGGCATAATGAATAAGATCATGGCGATAATTGGGCCTGATAGCTGGTCCATCATGTCTAAAATACTTGGGTTGATCACCGAGCAATACCAAATAGCGAAGAACATGATAACAGTGCCAATCTTATCAACGAGTTTAGGGTTCATATGTGCTTGCTTACTGACAAGACCATTGAAACTTTCGCGGGCTCCTAAAAAGTGGCCTAAGAAAGATGACGTAATGGCGATAAACGCTACCAACGGGCCTAGTGTGGCAATGAATGAGTTATCAGTAATATTGGCAAGAAACGACAAGATAGAAACGTTTTCGGCCTTAGCTTGCAGCATTTGTTCTGATGATAAAGACAACACACACGAAAATACAAACAGCAATACAAATACGATTAACAATAAGCTGGTGCGCTTCAGAATTGCTTCTGACTTCATTTTAGCATTATTGCCGTAATGAGCTCGCTGTACATGGACAAAACTTGAGATTGCAGCGGCATGGCTGAATGAGAACACAATAATAGGAATTGATAACCAGAGCGTTTTCATAAAGCCTGAAAACTCAGGAACTGATACGTCAGGCATCTGCCAGCTTGGGATCAAATACAACGATAAGAAAAACAGAATACCGACGAGTGGATAGACCAAAATAGCAAAAGCACGCAACATGAGTGCTTCTCCACCTAGCATTAAGCTAATCATACCACCCACTAAAATGCCTGATAGCAGCACGCGTGGTGGTGATTCCATACCTAATTGATTAACGATAAAGCTGTCTACGGTATTGGTTAGGCCAACGCCATAAATAAGTAAAATAGGAAAGATAGAAAGAAAATATAAAAGAGAAATTAGTCGCCCAGCATTCATGCCAAAGTGCTCTTCTACCACATCGGTAAAGTCAGCATCTGGTTGCTTTGATGATAATACAAAACGAGCTAAGCCACGATGAGCTAAGTAAGTCATAGGAAAGGCTAAGCACGCCATAATCACTAATGGCCAGAACCCGCCTATACCGATATTAATGGGTAAGAATAAAATGCCGGCACCCACTGCTGTGCCAAATAAACTTAATACCCACTGGGTGTCGTGAAGATTCCATTTCGAGTTACTACTTGTTGTCGATGCACTAAACTGCGCAGCATCTTGTTGTGTGTTCATTAGCACTCCACTATTAGAATAATAATTGTCGCGCAGCATATAGAAAAGCAACTAAGAATGCATGTTTTAGCGTTGTATTTAGATAACTATGCTGTAAGGAGAGACTTACAAAAGGAAATGCTGGGCTAGTTTAGTTAAGCCCAGTTGTGGTGTTTACTCTGCTGCTGCAAGTGCGCGGGCTTTTATATCAGCAGCAAATGCTAAGCCTTTTTTAAAGCGAGCTTCAGCAGCTGTGATTTCACTTTCATCGCCATTAGCAGCAAGCACACCTTGTGATAGTGCTTTGTAAAGAGAAGTGATTTGCGCTTGGTAAGCTGCCTCAATGGCTTTTTCAACAGTCGTCATCGTCATTCCTTTAATAGATTAAGAGGGCAAAATATTATCGGAACACAGGCATAAAGGCTAGTTTAACGTTAATTTAGAGAGGGTAAGTTTTGCTGGGTTTCGCTTCGCGTTACCCAGCTTATGTAGTATTTCACTCTATAACATCGACTGCTAAAGACTAGTCCTGTAACGCCGATACTACAAAATACGGATTCAGATATTCTTCTTTACTGTTATACAGCAGTGGACTGCCATCGAGTTTGCTAACCGTTGCTCCTGCTATTTCGGCAATCGCATGGCCTGCGCCTGTATCCCACTCGCAGGTTGGGCCTAAGCGTGGGTAAATATCGGCGCTGCCTTCGGCTACTAAACATAGTTTTAGTGAGCTGCCTTTTGAGACCATTTCTACGTCATCGAATTGTTTTACAAATTCAGCTAGGTCAGGGGAAGGGTGTGAGCGACTGCCAACAACACGAATAAGCCCTTTATTTGGCTTGCGGGTAACTTTAAGTTCGATGCGTTCATCGCCCTTATCTTTAAATGCACCAATGGCGTTGCTTGCAATATATGAGACACCCAATGCAGGTGCATCGACAACGGCTAAAATAGGCTTACCGTTTTCAATAAGCGCAATATTTACCGTAAACTCACCATTCTTTTTGATGAACTCTTTTGTGCCATCAATCGGGTCGACTAGCCAATAACGTTGCCAGGTTTGACGAACATCCCAGCTAATATCTGCACTTTCTTCACTTAGAATCGGAATGTCTGGCGTTAACTGTTTTAAGCCATTAACAATCACTTTATGAGCTGCTAGATCGGCGTCGGTTACTGGGCTTTCATCGGCTTTGTATTCGACGTTAAAATCTTTTTCGTAAATACCCATAATGGCATTTCCTGCTTGGCGCGCCAGCAGTAAGATTTCTTCTAGCAGTTCCGTATGATTCATGATTTAACCTATAATTTGCTGTTGTTTTAGATACGCTACCAGTTCTTGCACCGATTGGTCTAGGGTGTTTTTGCTCGTATCGATTTTAATTTCGGGTGATGTTGGAACTTGGTAGTCTGAATCAATACCTGTGAAATGCTTAATTTCACCCGCACGTGCCTTTTTATAAAGCCCTTTAGGGTCACGAGTTTCACATACGTCGAGTGGGGTATCTAAAAACACTTCGATGAACTCACCATCATCTACCAAGTTCCTTACCATATCGCGTTCACTTTGGAAGGGTGAAATAAATGCGGTGAGTACCACAAGACCAGCATCGACCATGAGTTTCGCTGTTTCGCCTACGCGGCGAATATTTTCAACACGATCTTCATCAGTAAAGCCTAAATCTTTACATAACCCATGGCGTACGTTATCACCATCAAGTAGATAGGTGTGAACACCAAGTTGGTTTAGTGCGTTTTCTAGCGCATTGGCCACGGTGCTTTTACCAGAGCCAGAAAAGCCAGTGAACCATAAAATAGTCGGCTTATGCTTTTTTTGCTCACTACGTTGTGCTTTAGTGATTGCGTAGTTATGCCAAACGATATTCTCATTCATTGTATCTGTTCTCGTTGTTTGTTATTGAAATGGGAAAACCAGTGGTATCAATGTAAGTACCGTAATCGAATAGATAATCGATAAAGGAAGGCCCATGGCAATGTAATCTTTTAAGCGGTAATTTCCCGCACTGTACACCATAAGGTTGGTCTGATAACCAAATGGTGAGATAAAGCTGGCCGATGCACCGAAGGCCACGGCCATAATAAAGGGCAGTGGGGAAACATCAAAGCCAATAGCCAGCGCATACGCAACAGGAAATGAAAGTGCGGCGGCTGCATTGTTGGTAATCAATTCGGTAAACATGACCGTCATTAAGAAGATAGCAATAAATGCCCCGTAAGGGCCAAAGTCACCTAACACATAAAGCATGCCATTCGATATTTCACCAGCTAAACCGGTGCCAATCATGAGTTTGGCGAGTCCAATCGCACTGCCTACAACCGCCAGTAATTCGATAGGGAAGCGACGTTTAACTTCACTGAGCTTAATTGTGCCGCTGAGCATTAGGCCAATGAGTAACACCAATAAGCCTTTTACTAAGGGGACTAAACCGATAATGCTTAACGTTAAAACCCCTGCAAAACTAGCCAACACAATGTTTGATTGCTTTGCTTTTAAATGTGTTTGTAAATCGAGACCCGAAATATAAACAAACTCACGCTTTAAGTTTGGGAGTGTGTAAAATGCTTTACCCGGCGCGAGAATCAAGGAATCACCAGCTTGTAATTGCACTTTACCTAGGCCTCCTTGTAAACGGTCATGACCTCGACGAATTGCAATTACTGCCGCATGAAACTGTTCGCGAAAGCGAATTTCTTTAATCGTTTTGCCAATGTATTTAGAGGAGTGACTCACGACCACTTCAACAAGGTGTTCAACATCTTTCTCGTGCTTGTCATGAACCACTTTTAAGCCATCAAATTGAGTCAGTAAAGGAACAGACTTTATATCGCCGACAAATAATAATACGTCACCTTCTTTGATTACTTGTTTTGGGGTGACGGCACAAATACGTTTGTCACCACGAATGATTTCAGCAAGGAAGAGATCTTTTAATTCACGCAGACCATTTTCTTCAACACTTTTACCAATCAGCTTTGAATCAGCTTCTACTTTGCCTTCTAAGTAAAATGGCACGACTTCTTGGTTATTTTTACCGTTATCGGGTAGGTATTTAAGCATTACAATAATGGTGATCAGGCCCACACTTAATGCGCCTAAACCAACCAGTGTAAAATCAAAAAAACCTAAGGGAGCCATGCCTGCTTCAACAGCAAAACCATTGACGATTAAATTAGTTGAGGTGCCAATTAAAGTAATTGTGCCACCGAGTATTGCGGTGTACGACAAAGGCAGTAATAGTTTTGATGGCGAATGTGTCGGGCTCTCTTTTATGGCACTAATAAGAGATGCCACAACGGCTGTGTTATTAGTAAACGATGACAAAAAGGCGGTCGATAAGCCAAGCTTAGTGACAGAGCTTGTCAGGCTACCTTTTGATAAGGATTGGGCAAGTTTCTGTACCAATGTGGTTTTTTCTACCGCAATTGATACCAATACTAAAAGTATCAGGGTGATTAACGAGGGGTTGGCATAATTAACAAGCATATCCTCAAGGCTAATAAGCCCAGAAAGATAGCTAATTCCAATGGCGCTCACAAATAACCATGCTGGTTTTAATCGTGTGCCAAATAGGCACCCGACTAATACCAGCATAATGCCTGTTAATACCAGCTGTTGATACATGCTTTTTACTTCCTATAACAGGCGAATTGTGATTATTTAAGCTTAGTTATATCAAGCGCTTGCCAATGAGGGAAGTGCTTGCGAACAAGTGCATTAAACTCAACTTCAAAGTCGCTAAAGCCACTTTGTTGCTCTTCAGTGCTTAATAACTGTTCGATCATACCTGCTGCAACCGTTAAATTTGATAGGCGATCGATTAAGATAAATGCCCCTGTTTCATGGTTGTCGTGATACTCATCAGCCAAAATTGTTTCTGTAAGCTCGAGGGTTACAATAGCAATTTCGTTTAGCTGCAGAGAGTCTGCTTGGCCATGTTCTAAGGTATTTACATCAATCGTGTGATCAATTTTTTTCACCACCGCTGAAGTATTTTTGCTGCCTAACTTAAAGTTATAGTTTTTACCTAACACCAAGGGGGATTCATGCATCCACACAAGTTTGGCTTGAATACGGTTTGTTACAGCGGCTTTAGATGCGGCAGGTACAATTACATCACCACGACTGATATCAATTTCGTCGTTAAGCGTTAATGTAACTGCTTGGCCTGCTTCGGCTGTATCAAGGTTCCCATCGAAGGTGACAATCTCTTTGATACTTGAGCTTTTTCCTGATGGTAATACTTTTACGGCATCACCTACACTGAACGTACCTGAAGTGAGTGTTCCTTGGAAACCGCGGAAATCTAAGTTAGGGCGCACAACATATTGCACAGGTAAGCGTGCTTCAAAGCCAGTATCAATTTCAGCCGCAGGGGAATCTTCGAGTAATTCAAGAAGCGGTTTGTCGGTGTAATAAGGTGTATGTTCAGAGCGTACTACAACGTTGTCGCCTTTCAGTGCTGACATAGGTACGAACTTAATATTTGTGACGTTTAACTGCTCTGCAAACTTAAGGTAATCGGCTTTGATTTTCTCATACACGGTTTCGTCAAAATCGACGATGTCCATCTTATTGATAGCAACAACAAATTGTTTAATCCCTAAAGAGTCACAAATAAAGCTATGACGCTTAGTTTGTACCTGCACGCCATAACGTGCATCGACTAGGATAATTGCCACATCGCTGGTTGATGCACCTGTTACCATGTTGCGGGTGTATTGCTCATGTCCAGGCGTATCCGCAATAATGAATTTACGTTTTGCTGTTGAGAAATAACGATACGCAACATCAATCGTGATGCCTTGTTCTCGCTCAGCTTGCAAGCCATCAACGAGTAGGGCTAAGTCAAGCTCTTCACCTGCATTACCAACTTTTTCGTTGTCTTTGTGAAGGGCTGCAAGTTGATCTTCATAAATTTGGTGGCTGTCATGCAGAAGGCGGCCGATTAACGTTGATTTACCGTCATCAACACTGCCACATGTCAGCATACGTAAAAGGCTTTTGTCTTGTTGACGCGCAAGGTAGGCGTCGATGCCTAGCTCTCTTACTTCATTAATCGTGTCGTTAGTTTTAGACATTAGAAATAACCCTCACGTTTTTTCTTTTCCATAGAGCCTGCAGAGTCGTGATCAATCACGCGACCTTCACGCTCAGATGATGTTGATAACAACATCTCTTCAATGATTTCAGTTAATGAGCTGGCGGTTGATTCCACAGCACCAGTAAGTGGATAACAGCCAAGGGTACGAAAACGGACCGACTTCATTTGCGGTACTTCGCCTTCTTCAAGCGGCATGCGCTCATCATCAACCATAATGAGAGTGCCATTGCGCTCAACAACAGGGCGTTCTTTGGCTAAATATAGCGGCACCATTTCAATGTTTTCTTGGTAGATGTATTGCCAAATATCAAGCTCAGTCCAGTTAGATAAAGGGAATACACGAATACTTTCACCCGGGTTAACTTGGCTGTTGTAAGTATTCCACAGCTCTGGACGTTGATTTTTAGGATCCCATCTGTGGTGCTTATCGCGGAAAGAATAAACACGCTCTTTGGCACGTGACTTTTCTTCATCGCGGCGAGCACCGCCGAATGCAGCATCAAAACCATATTTATCAAGCGCTTGTTTTAAGCCTTGGGTTTTCATGATATCGGTATGCTTCGCTGAGCCATGAACAAACGGATTAATATCAATCGCTAAACCTTCAGGGTTTTTATGGACGATTAAATCAAAGCCATATTCTTTGGCTAAACGATCGCGAAACTCGATCATTTCCTTAAATTTCCAGTTGGTATCAACATGCAAAAGAGGAAATGGAATTTTTGCTGGGTAAAATGCCTTACGTGCTAAGTGTAATAACACCGATGAATCTTTACCGATTGAGTAAAGCATAACCGGGTTTTCAAACTCAGCAGCAACTTCGCGCATGATCTTGATACTTTCAGCTTCTAATTGCTGAAGGTGTGTTAAAGCCATTGTTAGTCGTCCTACTAAAATGATTAAAAGTTAAATTACGCTACGCCTGTTAAAGGCTGGGCAAAGCTGCTGGTTTGTGCCGTTTGGCCAAACCAAGCAAGTTGATGATGCAGTGATGCAACTTCGCCAATAATTAATAACGCTGGTGAAATAATACTGTGCCGTGAAATTAAATCGGCTAATTCACCTAGCTGCCCCGTCACGACACGTTGTTCTTTACGTGTGCCGTTTTCAATGATGGCCACTGGTGTATCTGCACCGCGACCATGTTTTAATAATTGTGCTTGGATATGAGGTGACTTAATCACCCCCATATAAATCGCTAAGGTTTGATTAGGTTTAGCAAGCGACTGCCAATCGAGTTCTTGACCCTCTTTTTTACAGTGCCCAGTAACGAATTGGATGGCTTGTGCATGGTCTCTATGTGTTAATGGGATACCCGCATAAGCACTGCAACCGGCTGCAGCAGTAATACCAGGAACAATTTGATAGCGGATCTGGTTGGCAGCAAGCACTTGTACTTCTTCACCGCCACGGCCATAAATGAATGGATCGCCCCCTTTAATGCGGCATACTTTTTTACCCTGTTTAGCAAAATCAACTAACATTTGATTGGTATCTTCTTGTGCCACACTATGATCGCCCAAGCGCTTGCCAACACACACTAAGTCGGCATCGCGACGCACTAGTTCCATAATTTCATCAGACACAAGGTAGTCATACACAACAACATCGGCTTGTTGCATTAATTGCAGGGCTTTTAACGTTAATAGCTCTGGGTCACCAGGGCCTGCGCCCACAACATATACTTCACCTTCGGGCTCAGGCTTGGCTTCGAGTAGTTGCTCTAGTTGCGCCGACGCTGCGGTGGTGTCGCCTGCTTGCACTTTACTCACAACCGATGAATCAAACACACCTTCCCAAAACTGGCGACGGTCGGCGAAATGTTTAAAACGTTGCTTTACTTTGTCGCGAAAACTCCCGACTAAAGTAGCCAAAGGGCCAATATGTTGTGGAATAAGCGTTTCGAGCTTTTCACGTAAGCGACGTGCTAAAACAGGGGCTGTCCCCGCGCTTGAGATAGCAATAGTGATAGGGTCACGGTCAACAATCGAGGGAAAGATAAAACTACACTTAGGTTGATCATCAACGACATTAACGAAAATATTGCGTGCGTTAGCAAGCTCAAAAACCGTGCTGTTAACTGCGTCGTTATCTGTTGCGGCAATAACCAACATTTGTTTATCTAAATGGTGCTCTTGAAATATGTCGTTAATTAGCGTGACTTCACCCGTGTTTGCAAGGGTTATAAGCTCATCACAAAATTCAGGGGCTACTAACGTCACGTGTGCGCGCGCTTTTAAAAATGCGCGGCATTTGCGTAACGCAACATCTCCACCGCCGACTACCAATACGGGCCTGTCGTCTAATTTGGTAAAGATAGGTAAATATTGCACGTTGTTTATACCCCTAAAAAACATCACAGAAACTGCTTATTGCAGACAAGCAGAATATAGTGCGTATTGTTAAGTAAAAAATAATTAAAACCCAATTTATATAACTAAAAGTTATATTGGGTGGTTCTATTTGGCTTAAGACTTAGTTAACAAGGGATTGCGGCGAGTTACAAGAAAATAACTAGGCTTATGGTGATTCGTTATGAGTTATAGCCAGAACATAAAAATTTGCTACTATGGGTCACTATTATGGCAACACAAAAATAAGATTTATGAAAAACATGCAAACAATCGCAGCCCAAGCTGTGGCACTCATGGACTTAACAACCCTCAATGACACCGATACGGCACAAACAATTGAAGATCTTATTGCCAGTATTCAGCCAAAGTTAGGCGTACCTGCGGCGGTGTGTGTTTATAGTCAGTTTGTTAGTGATGCCAAATTAGCGTTGGCAGAGCGTGCGCTAAAGCAAGTAAAGGTGGCCACCGTCACCAATTTTCCAACAGGAGAGCAGCCTTTAGAACAGGTGATAAATGAAACCTTGTTTGCTATTGAGCGTGGCGCTGACGAAATTGATTTAGTGATCCCATACAAAGCCCTTATTGCAGGTGATGAAGAGAAGGTTTTAACGTACGTCAAATCCTCAAAAGATGCCTGCGGCAATAAAGCCGTGTTAAAAGTGATTATCGAAAGTGGCGAATTAACAGATGAGTTAATAACTAAAGCGAGCCAACTTGCGATTGATGGCGGGGCTGATTTTGTCAAAACGAGTACGGGTAAAGTGGCGGTTAATGCAACCTTAGCTGCAACAGAGATAATTTTAACCGCAATTAAAGCAAGCGGTAAAAACGTCGGTTTTAAAGCCGCAGGGGGAGTGAGAACCGTTGCTGATGCCGCTCAATACTTGGCCTTAGCTGAATCTATAATGGGTGAAGCCTATATAAAGCCTAAACTATTTAGGTTTGGTGCTTCGGGGTTATTAAGTGATGTATATGCGACATTAAATGAATCGTGATAGTGAGCAAGAAAAAATAGCCCTTGAGCATGGCGCCGCAAAATTATTTTTGCGCTGTTATGAAAAAGAGTTTGGGATCAAAATGCGCAATATTTGGCATAATACACCAAGTAAGCCTGATGTGAGCTGCTATAAAGGTGAGCAGCGTCTCGATATTGAAATTGCGCATTTATACGCCAGTGAAACAGAGGCGATGGCCGTATTAGGACGGCCCTTGTCAATTGGTATGCAGCGCGACCTTGCTGAGATGGCACTTGAGCCAAGCGATCAGCGTTTACATTGTGCACTGCATCGGTTACTCGCGCAAAAAGCGAAAAAACAGTATGAATCAGAGCATCCATGGTTATTGATCCGTAATGCCAGCACTATTTGGCACTTAGATGATTTTAAGGCCGTGCTCACTCATCTCGATGTACCAAAAGGGCATCCATTCCAGCAAATTTGGTTATTGTGTGACTTTTATCGTGGTGAACTAGTACAAATTTTATAAATGGAAGATGTTAGCAAAAATGAGAATAAACCGTTCAGGGACACCGTCACTCATTTTTGCCAATACAGCCAGTGGTTATTACTGGCTGTATAAGGCTAATTGACGTTATTAAGCTTGGTTACTTCAATTAGTTAAATTTAAACATACTGCCTAAGCTTTCCAGCCCTGATTTATTCGTTTTAGCAATACATTGGGTATTATCGAGTGACTGTTTGGTTTTTTCATCTGCCAAACCTGTGACGGTGAGTTTATTTTCTTGTTGATATTCAGTGAGTGCAATAACCGTTGCGCGATCGTATTTTACATCTTCTGTTTCAAACTCTTCGTAATGAGGTTGGTTTTTTAAGTAGCCCAAGCAGACTAAGTTTAGACGAGACATTGCCAAGTCCATTTTTTCGTAATGGGGCATTCTATGAGTGGGCACTGTGACTGACGGTGTGTTTGCGACGGCGGTTTTTGCGCCAGTTGCTTTTGCTGTCACTCTTAGAGGGGCTGGAGCAGAGTGTCCTGTAGCAATGGTATTATCACTATTGTAGCGATAGTAAGTGCTAGGTACTTTGCTTTCTAAAAACTCGACGGCTTTAACAATCACTTCTCGTAAGGCTTTTTCTTTAGGGGTGTTTGACCATCCGCTGAGATTACCCCCGACGAGTGCGCCGCCAAAGTTAGTGGCTGCTGAGGTGAAGTCAAAGTCCTTACTTCCGCCTTCTACGCTGGTGGCTGCCAGAATACGCGAAGTGCGTGTGTCTATTAAGCGTAGATCAATTGCCATATGCGAGCCTGAGAAGCCTGCCGATACCGAGCTAAACACATCACCAATAAAGCCGCCACTGCCAACACTGGCACCTGAGCTGTCGTCATCAAATTCGGTTACTGCGGCCACAACCACAATTTCAGCTCCTTCAATTTCACCGTAAGCCGCCCCCGATGCAGCGCTTACTCTTCCAGATACCGCTAAATCTTGCTCTGACAAGACGGCATCAAGTGCTTGACGCTCTAATACAATAAAACGGTTCGTACTGACCAGCGCAGTCGTTAATTGATCAGCCATGCCTTCACCAATTTCTTTTCGCCACCATCGTGAATCATTTGATTTATCAGTAAAGCGCGCCACGGCAATACGTGCTTTTGGACCGTTATACTGTTGCTGTGCTACTTCATTCACATTTGGACTGTTTTGATTTGTTGTTGAAGTTGTTGTGCTTTGGCATGCGCATAATGCAGCACTGAGTAAGGCCACCGTAATTATAGGGTATTTTTTAGCGAACATTTGATTTCCTTAACTTATATCCATGCAGTAAATAAACGTCATAACGGGGAGGCAAAGTTATGAACGATAGTATGGATAAGCTATAAAAATCAGTGCTTTATTAATAGTACATATGCGAAGACTTTATTCACTTAGGCGAAAATCAGGCTGTTTCTGATGCTTTTCTCTATATTGCTTCGGCGATACACCAAAGTGTCCTTTGAAGCTGCGAGCAAAATAGCTTTGAGAACTAAACCCATTATTTTCTGCTATTAAGCCTATGGCTAATGAACTTTCTATTAGCTGTTTTGCTGCATACTCAATACGTGTGTTACGTAAATAGTCAGAAGGGGTGAGTGAATACAGTGCTTTCATTTTTAACTGCAGTGCCCGAGGGCTTAAACACAGTGCTGATGCCAGCTGTTCAATTGAAAACTGATCCGACTGATAGTTTTCTCGGACCACCTTTTTAAGCTTCTCTGTAAATACAGAGTCTTTAGTTTGCACCGTAACGTACTCATTATTGTCGCTTTGTATCTCAGAGGTAAGTTGAGCCGCTAAGTGTTGATTTAGTAAATAACGTAAACTGAGTAGGCCTTTTACTTTGCTTAGTAAAATAGACGGTTCAAAGGGTTTACTTAAAAAGTCGTCAGCTAGTAAATCAAGGCCTTTTAAACGGCTAGGCGTGTCAGCTTTGGCAGATAATAATAAAACGGGGATATGACTGGTCGCGTTATCAGCACGAAGCTTCGCAAGCATTTGGTATCCGTCCATGTTAGGCATCATAACATCACTGATAATAAGGTCGGGTAATTCAGACTGACAAAGTGACAAGGCTTGTTGGCCATCGCAAGCACAGATGCAATTGAACTGCTCACTAAATAGTGACAAGAGCAGCTCACTCATATCACTATTGTCTTCAACAATCATGAGTGTTTGCCTTAAGCCAGGTTGGGTGGTGACCGTTGGCAAGTTTTGTTTTGTTGCACTGATAACTGTAGGCAGCGAGACCGTAAAACAGCTGCCCTGCGCTGGCGAGCTAGTTAGTGATATTTCACCGCCATAATCCTCGACCAGTTGTTTCACTAATGTAAGCCCAATACCACTGCCGGTTTCTGAACATGTGTCTAAGCGAGTAAACCTTTCGAATATTTTCACCTGTTGGTCTTTTGCAATGCCAATTCCTGTGTCGGACACGCTGATATGCGCGAGGTTATCGCTTTGATGCAAACACACTCGAACCTCACCGCCTGCCGGGGTGTATTTAAGCGCATTACTGATCAGGTTACTGACGATAGAGTGCGCATGATTAGGCGCGATATTTATAGTGCACACAGTTTCACAGTGATCTTGAAAATTAAATTTAAGCTGTTTTTGGGCGAATAGCGGCGCAAAGTCATCGATGAGATCAGTTAAAAAAGTCGTTAATGAATAAGCGGATACATAATGCACGGCCGTACTGGGTCGTTTGCTCAGTTGCAGTAGTTGATTTATTAAGTCAAGCAAGCGTTGGCAATTACGTTTTATGCTTGCTAATTGCGATTGAGCCTTCGAACTGTGGGTGGACTGCTGTAACTGGCTAATAGGAGCCAGAATCAAGCTCAATGGGGTTTTTAGTTCATGACTTATATTATCTAAGAACTGATCTTTTAATTTATTTAACTCAATTTCTTTTTGTTTTTGCTGTTCGGCCAGCTTGCGCTGATAAATTGAACTAATAACCAGCCATGCTAATGTCATTGCACATAGTGTGTAAGATATATAAGCGACATTGCTTTGCCACCAAGGTGGAACAACCTTCAGTTCGAGTAGGGTGGTATCCTCACTCCACTGCCCATATTGATCCCTTACTTTTAGCTGTAATTGATAATGTCCAGCAGGAAGCTGCGGATAGTTTATTTGACGTTGCGATGCATCATTATATAAAAACTGTTGGTCAAACCCCGCTAGTTTATAGCCATATTGATAATGCTTTGGTGTGGCGGCGTTATTTAATGCACTAAATTTAAAGCCAATAACTCCCGCTGATTTTGCGAAAGAGAACGTGTTTGTCGCATTGATCAGCGTGTCGGTGCTGTGGTCAAAAAAATCAGTGCTAATTTCACGGTTATTAAGCAATAACTCGGTTAATACGGGAGTGGGGGGAGTGTGATCTAAGGTGAGCTTGTCAGGGTAAAACTGATTAAAACCATTAATTCCGCCAAAGAATAGCTCGCCATCTATCGCTTGAAAACTAGCCCCAAGAATGAAGGATTGATGCTGGATTCCATCTTCAGGTAAAAACGGTTGTATGCTGCCCGTTATTGGATGATAACGTGTTAATCCGCCATTGGTAGCTAACCATAAATAGCCTTGTTTATCGGCTAAAATGTCAAAAATATTGTCATTTACTAGGCCATGTTGCTCGCTAATATGCTCGACATCAAAGTTTTGTTTATTGACCTTGTTGAGGCCTTGCATTGTGCCGACCCACAGCGTTTTATCGTCGCTGAGTAATAACGACGTGACCATGTTATGGCTCAGACCTGTGCGTTCATTAAGTAATGTAAATTGCTCTGTTTCGATGGAAAACTTATTGAGTCCCGCACGCGTACCCACCCACAAAGCGTGATCATTCTTATCATACGCAAGTGTGAAAACGGTATTATTGGCTAAGCTGTTATGGGTTGCATTGTGCTGATAATGGGTCACTGTTTCTGAATCTGGATCAAAGCGAGTTAATCCTTGGTTACTACCGAGCCACACTATGCCGTCTTTATCACTTTCAATTGCATAAACGCGATCACTGCTAAGCTGGTGGCTTTGCATGGTATAGCTGACAAAATCATCGCTTTCATCTTGGTATTTAAGAAGCCCGCCGCCGTATGTCCCAACCCACAATTGCTGCCTTTTATCCTCATGTAAGCTAAATATGTTGGTATTGGGTAAGCGGGTTGTATAGTGCTGATAGCCTTGCGGTATCGCACGATTTAAACCCTCGCGCGTGCCAACCCACAACTGGCCATTTTTACGTTTAATAATCGCACGAATAAAATTATGCGTGAGAGAGTGAGGGCTTGACGTTGTGCTTTGATGTCCAAATTGTTGCTGTTTCGGATCGTATCTGTGTATACCAAAACCATCGGTCCCAATCCAAATAATTCCTTGTGGGTCTTGATATATAGAGAGTAAGTAATCATTTTTGAGTCCGTTAGGCTTTTGTACATCATGACGATAGTGTGCAACGTCAGTGTATATATCTGCCCCCGCAGCTAAAAAGTATACGCCTTGCCCATAACTTGTTAGCCACAGGTTATGCTGATTGTCGAGAAGACTGTCAGTGATCCAAACTCCCTTAAATTGCGGCAATTCGGAAGATGTCTCTGTATCGATTGAAAATATATACAGCCCTTGTTTTGCACCGATGAGCAATTGATTTGAACTTAACTTGTTAAGATGCCAAAGTGGCGAGGTGAGGGCGATGTCATGTTTAAATTGTTTGGTTTTAGGGTTAAACGACAGCAGACCATGGCTGGTTGCAAGCCACAGGGTATTTTGTACTGCAATAATGTCTCTGATGACAATGTTTTGTTGTGTATTTTCAGCAACCTGATAAGTCTCAAATTGCTGCGCTGCAATATCAAAGTAGCTGAGTGTGCCTTGTTCATGACCCAACCACATATTGCCACTCTTATCAAAAGCCAAAGACCATATTTTATCATCACTGAGTTGTGGGTTTGTAAAGGTCGAATAGGTGTAAAATTGGCCCGTGGTGGGATCAAGCCGGTTTAGTCCTTTACTGGCTGTTGAAAACCAAAGGTCGTTATCAGTGCCTTTTAAGCATGCGGTAATCCAATTACCGGAAATACTGGTCGCTGAAGTATGTGCTTTAAAGCGTTTAAATTCATAGCCATCAAATCGATTGAGCCCTCCTTGTGTGGCAAACCACTGAAACCCTTGCGCATCAGTGAGACTGCAATTGATGGAGTTTTGACTTAAGCCATGCTCGCTATCAAAGATGCTTAAGTGAAGTGATTGCGCACTTACAACATGACTTTTCAGAACAGCTAAGCTGAAAAATATTAGGCATAATAGGGTGTTTAAATACAGCACAGAGATCCATCTTGTTGGTGTTTTTGTTCCTTTATTAGGCTGATAGTAAACTGCTTTTTAATCAATGTTAATATTGATTTTTATACTAACAGGTGAGATTTTAACTTCTGGGTATCTTTTACTCTTGTGTTAATGAATTGCGTAAGTATAATAGGCATCCACTTTGCAGGGGCGTAGTTCCAATTGGTAGAACAGCGGTCTCCAAAACCGACGGTTGGGAGTTCGAATCTCTCCGCCCCTGCCACTTTTTACACAATAAGTGTGGAGTCTGAAATTAAAAATCGGTTTAAATAAGTCTGTTTTTAAGTTTAGATTTTAATGGATTAACCCTGCCTTCGCGCAGGGTTGTTGTGTCTGTAGTTAAGGTAATAATATTATGAGCACGAATGTAGAAACACCATCAAGTGCGATGGATTCAGTTAAGTGGATTGTAGCGATTGCGCTACTTGCAGGCGCAGTAGTTGGTAATCACATGTATGCAGATCAGTCTGTATTGTTGCGTGCTATTGGTGTAGTGGTCGCTGTTGCAGCGGGTTTAGGCATTGCCTCACTAACAGAAAAAGGTCGTACATTTTTAGCATTTGCTAAAGAAGCACGTATCGAAGTACGTAAAGTTGTGTGGCCAACACGCCAAGAAACAACCCATACGACATTAATTGTAATGGTTGCAACTGTGATTATGGCACTTATCCTTTGGGGATTAGATGGCATTTTATTCCGCGCCGTAGGCTTTTTAACTGGATTGGAGATCTAATCCCATGTCGGATGAGAAGAACGAAAAGAAACTACGTTGGTACGTAGTACAAGCTTTCTCAGGTTATGAGAAGCGTGTTGCACAAACTATTCTTGAGCATATCAAGATTGAAGGTTTGGAAGATAGTTTTGGTGAAGTATTAGTACCAACGGAAGAAGTTGTTGAGATGCGCGCAGGTCAAAAGCGTAAATCTGAGCGTAAATTCTTCCCAGGTTATGTACTTGTACAAATGGACATGAACGATGCAAGCTGGCACTTAGTAAACAGCACTGCACGTGTAATGGGCTTTATTGGTGGTACGTCAGATCGTCCAGCGCCAATCAGCCAAAAAGAAGCAGATCGCATCTTAAACCGTCTTCAAGAGAACTCTGAAGCACCTAAGCCAGCTACATTATTTGAGCCGGGCGAAGTTGTTCGTGTTATCGATGGTCCATTTGCTGACTTCAGCGGTGTTGTTGAAGAAGTGGATTACGAAAAGAGCCGCGTAAAAGTATCGGTACTTATCTTTGGTCGTTCTACGCCAGTTGAGCTTGAATTTGGTCAAGTTGAACAAGACAAGTAAGATAAAAAATTAAAGCAGCCAAAATCGTTTAATATTTTGGCAATATGCTTGAAAAAGGCCGTTGATTAACTTATAATCAGCGGCCTTTTTGTGTTAGGGCAAGTAGTAACTTGTTTTATCACATAAAGTGAGAACCAATTTTTAAACTGGGAAGCCGTTAGAGTACGCGTCCTCGCGCGCACAAGGCTATGACCCACCAAATGAGGTATTTATTATGGCTAAAAAAGTTGAAGCTATTATCAAGCTACAAGTTGCCGCTGGTATGGCTAATCCTAGTCCTCCAGTAGGTCCAGCACTAGGTCAGCACGGTGTAAACATCATGGAATTCTGTAAAGCGTTCAACGCACGTACAGAATCTATCGAAAAAGGCGCTCCAGTTCCTGTAGTGATCTCTGTTTACGGCGACCGTTCTTTCACGTTCGAAATGAAAACGCCACCGGCTGCTTACTTACTTAAGAAAGCTGCAGGTATCAAATCAGGCTCTGGCCGTCCTAACACTGAAAAAGTGGGTACAGTAACTCGTGCTCAACTTGAAGAAATCGTTGAGACAAAACGACCTGACCTTACAGCAGCTGATATGGATGCTGCAGTTCGCACTATCGCAGGTTCTGCGCGTGCGATGGGCTTGAACGTAGAGGACTAAGATAATGGCAAAATTAACTAAACGTATGCGTACAATCCGCGAAAAAGTGGATGCGACTAAAGATTACGAAATCAACGAAGCAGTTGCTCTTTTAAAAGAGTTAGCGACAGCTAAATTCGTAGAAAGTGTTGACGTTGCTGTTAACCTTGGTATCGATGCTCGTAAATCTGACCAAAACGTTCGTGGTGCAACTGTACTACCTAACGGTACTGGTCGTGACGTTCGTGTTGCTGTATTCACTCAAGGCGCTAATGCAGAAGCTGCAAAAGAAGCCGGTGCTGAATTAGTGGGCATGGAAGATCTTGCTGATCTAGTTAAGAAAGGCGAGATGAACTTTGACGTTGTTGTTGCATCTCCAGACGCTATGCGCGTTGTTGGTCAACTAGGTCAAATCTTAGGTCCACGTGGTCTAATGCCAAACCCTAAAACTGGTACTGTAACACCTAACGTTGCAGAAGCAGTTAAAAACGCGAAAGCAGGTCAAGTTCGTTACCGTAACGACAAGAACGGTATCATCCATACTACTATCGGTAAGGTTGATTTCACTGCTGAGCAACTTCAACAAAACCTTGAAGCTCTTATTGTTGCGCTTAAGAAGGCTAAACCTTCTCAAGCAAAAGGTACTTACGTGAAGAAAGTAACTATCTCTACAACAATGGGCGCAGGTGTTGCTGTTGACCAAAACTCTCTAAGCACAACTGTTGCTTAATTAAGAGTTTACATGGCGCGAAATTTGAACTATAATTTTGCGCCATTTTGTTGAGAAAGTTAATTTCAAAACAAGTAAAGAATTCGGGTTGAAGTCCATAATTTCGTACGCCTTCGGGTATAAACGATAAATTGGGCTTCCGTCCAAGACCGTAGGCGGCTTCGGCCTTAATATTTTTACCTACGTAGACGGTGTGAATCCCCAGATAGATTTTTCCTAATCTTCTGGCTCTCGCCGTAAAAAGCATCTCCATCATTGATGGGGAAGAGTAGAACAGGGAAGCCAATATCGGCGACCCATTAAACCAGGAGTAACACCCATGGCTTTAAATCTTCAAGGCAAAAAAGCAATTGTTGCTGAAGTCAACGAAGCAGCCACTGGTGCTCTTTCTGCAGTTGTTGCAGATTCTCGTGGTGTAACAGTTGGTGCTATCACTGCCCTTCGTAAAGAAGCTCGTGCAGCTGGTGTATGGATGAAAGTTGTTCGTAACACTTTAGCTAAACGTGCTGTTGAAGGAACAGATTTTGAGTGCCTTTCTGACTCATTTGTTGGTCCAAGCTTAATCGCTTTCTCTTCAGAGCACCCTGGTGCTGCTGCGCGTATCTTCTCAGATTTCGCGAAGAAGAACGAGAAATTCGAAGTTAAGACCGCTGCATTTGAAGGTAACGTAGTAGACGCAGCTATGCTAGCAACTCTACCTACTTACGACGAAGCTGTTGCACGCTTAATGAGCGCTATGAAAGAAGCGTCTGCTGGCAAATTGTGTAAAACAATTGAAGCAGTACGTGTACAGAAAGCTGAGCAAGCTGCTTAATTTTAAGCTGTTTTTTTGTTCACTTTCGGTGTAATATTTTTTTTGGACTAAAATTAGTCCGTAATAATTAGGAAATTTGTAATGTCTGTAACTAAAGACCAAATCCTTGATGCTATTGCTGAAATGTCAGTAATGGACGTTGTTGCTCTAGTTGAAGCAATGGAAGAAAAATTCGGCGTAACTGCAGCAGCTGCTGTTGTTGCTGGTCCAGCTGCTGAAGCTGCTGAAGAGAAGACTGAGTTTGACGTAATCCTTACTGGCGCTGGCGCTAACAAGGTTGCTGCAATCAAAGCTGTACGTGGTGCAACTGGTCTTGGCCTTAAAGAAGCTAAAGCACTTGTTGAATCAGCTCCTGCACCTATCAAAGAAGGTGTATCTAAAGAAGAAGCTGAAGCGCTTGCAAAAGACCTTACTGAAGCTGGTGCTGAAGTTGAGGTTAAGTAATCTAGCTTACGCTAGGTTCGCTGCCTGAGTAATCAGGCAAGGGCTGGTGATTATTTAATCACCGGCCTTTTTGCGCTATGGAGCGATGTTTTCCTATAGTGCAAATAAAATCTAATTTTCTCTTTATTTTCAAGTTGTTACCTGTAAAGGTGTTGAAAGTAGCAGAGTGAACTAGAACAACAATTTAATGTTGTACATCTTGGCATAGATGCCAGTTAAGTCTGTTCTTACAAGAACAGGTCGGGTCAAAGATCAGCAAGCTGAGGAACCCCATGGCTTACTCTTATTCTGAAAAGAAACGTATCCGTAAGGATTTTGGTAAACGTCCACAAGTTTTGGATATACCTTTCTTACTGTCGACGCAGTTAGAATCGTTTAAAAAATTCTTAGTCCCTGACGCTGATGGCGATCACGGTTTGGAAGCTGCTTTCCGTTCTGTGTTTCCGATCAAAAGCTACTCGGGAAATTCTGAGCTTCAATACGTAAGTTATCGTATTGGTGAGCCAGTATTCGATGTAAAAGAATGTCAAATTCGCGGTGTGACTTATTCTGCTCCACTTCGCGTAAAATTGCGTCTTGTGGTGATGGACAAAGAAGCACCAGGCACAGTTAAAGACATTAAAGAGCAAGAAGTTTACATGGGCGAAATTCCGCTCATGACTGATACCGGTACCTTTGTAATCAATGGTACAGAGCGTGTTATCGTTTCTCAGCTACACCGTAGCCCTGGTGTATTCTTTGATAACGACCGCGGTAAAACTCACTCGTCAGGTAAAGTACTTTATAACGCGCGTGTAATTCCTTACCGTGGTTCATGGTTAGACTTCGAGTTTGATGCAAAAGATAACCTATATGTACGTATTGACCGTCGTCGTAAATTACCGGCGTCAATTATCTTACGTGCACTAGAGTTCTCTACAGAAGAAATCTTAGATATCTTCTTCGATACTACTGCGTTTGAAGTAACTGACGGTAAAGTTCTTATGGAACTTGTGCCTTCACGTTTACGTGGTGAAACTGCCGCTTTTGATATCAAAGGCGATGACGGTGAAGTCCTTGTTGAAGCGGGTCGTCGTATTACTGCGCGTCACATCAAGAACATCGAGAAAAAAGGTATTAACCAATTAGAAGTACCGCATGAGTACATCATTGGTCGTGTTGTAGCTAAAAACTACGTTGATGAGTCAACGGGTGAGATCATCGCTAACGCGAATGACGAGCTATCACTTGAGCTAATGGCTGAGTTGGTTAAAGCAGGTCACACTAAGATTGATACGTTATATATCAATGAAGTTGACAGCGGCGCCTACATGTCAGATACCCTTCGTATCGACACAACAAGCAACCGTTTAGAAGCATTAGTAGAAATTTATCGCATGATGCGCCCAGGCGAGCCACCGACGAAAGACGCGGCTGAAGCCTTATTTGATAACTTGTTCTTCTCTGAAGAGCGTTATGATTTATCAACAGTTGGTCGTATGAAGTTCAATAGCCGTGTAGGTTATGACACTGATACAGGCCCTGGCACATTATCGAAAGAAGACATCGTAGCTGTTATGAAAGTGCTTATCGCTATTCGTAACGGTGTTGGCGATGTTGATGATATCGACCACTTAGGCAACCGTCGTATCCGTAGCGTTGGCGAAATGGCTGAGAATCAATTCCGTGTTGGTCTAGTACGTGTAGAACGTGCAGTACGTGAGCGTTTAAGCTTAGGTGACCTTGATGCGGTAATGCCACAAGATCTTATTAACGCTAAGCCAATTTCGGCAGCGGTTAAAGAGTTCTTCGGTTCGTCTCAGTTATCACAGTTCATGGACCAAAATAACCCGCTTTCAGAAGTAACGCATAAGCGTCGTATTTCTGCATTAGGCCCGGGTGGTTTAACACGTGAACGTGCTGGCTTCGAGGTGCGAGACGTTCACGTAACCCACTATGGTCGTGTATGTCCAATCGAAACACCTGAGGGTCCAAACATCGGTCTAATTAACTCATTGTCTACGTACGCACGTACAAACGACTATGGTTTCTTAGAAACACCTTACCGTAAAGTGGTAAACGGTGTTGTAACTGATGAAGTTGATTACCTATCAGCCATTGAAGAAGGTCAGTTTGTAATCGCTCAGGCGAACTCAAACTTGAACGATGACAATGAGTTTGTTGATGAACTAATTCCATGCCGTCACAAAGGTGAATCAACCTTTATGGGCAAAATGGACCAACAATATATGGACGTATCACCACAACAGGTGATATCTGTAGCGGCCGCGCTTATCCCGTTCCTAGAACACGATGATGCGAACCGTGCATTGATGGGTTCAAACATGCAACGTCAAGCAGTACCAACACTTATCGCGGACAAGCCGCTGGTAGGTACAGGTATCGAGCTTACACTAGCAAAAGATTCTGGTGTAACGATCGTTGCTAAGCGTGGTGGTGAAGTAATGTATGCCGATGCAAGCCGCATCGTTGTAAATGTAAATGAAGATGAGCGCGTTCCAGGTGAAGCGGGCATCGATATCTACAACCTTACTAAATACACACGCTCAAACCAAAATACATGTATTAACCAAAAACCAACGTGTATGGTTGGTGAGCCGGTTACACGTGGCGATGTGTTAGCAGATGGTCCTTCGACTGACTTAGGTGACTTAGCACTAGGTCAAAACCTTCGCGTGGCATTCATGCCATGGAATGGTTATAACTTCGAGGATTCAATCCTACTATCAGAGCGCGTAGTTCAAGAAGATCGTCTAACGACTATCCACATTCAAGAACTACAATGTATCGCACGTGATACTAAATTAGGTCCTGAAGAGATCACAGCAGATATCCCTAACGTAGGTGAATCTGCACTAGGCAAGCTTGATGAATCAGGCGTTGTTTATATCGGTGCTGAAGTAAAAGGCGGCGATATCCTAGTAGGTAAAGTGACTCCGAAAGGCGAAACGCAATTAACACCAGAAGAAAAGCTACTACGTGCGATCTTCGGTGAGAAAGCGTCAGACGTTAAAGACAGCTCTTTACGTGTACCAAACTCTGTAACAGGTACCGTAATCGACGTACAAGTTTTCACCCGTGACGGTGTTGAAAAGGATAAGCGTGCGTTAGAAGTTGAAGACATGCAGCTTCGCGAAGCGAAGAAAGACTTCAACGAAGAGTTCCGTATCTTAGAAGCCGGTGTATTAGACCGTGCTCGTAAGCTACTTGTTGACGCTGGTCTGAACGCAGACACAATTGCATCACTTAATGCTGAAAAGCTGCTTACTCAAAGCCTTGCTCAAGAAGACAAGCAATCAGAGCTTGAGCAACTAGCTGCCCAGTACGATGAGCTTAAAGCTGAATACGATAAGAAGTTTGAAAACAAACGTCGTAAGATCACTCAGGGTGATGACTTAGCACCAGGCGTACTTAAAATTGTTAAAGTATACCTAGCTGTTAAACGTCGTATCCAACCGGGTGATAAGATGGCGGGTCGTCACGGTAACAAAGGTGTTATCTCGACTATCGTACCAGTAGAAGATATGCCATACGATGACAAAGGTCGTACGGTAGACATCGTTCTGAACCCGCTAGGTGTACCATCACGTATGAACATCGGTCAGATCCTAGAAACACACATGGGTCTTGCTGCACGTGGTGTGGGTGAGCGCATTGAAGAAATGATGAAAGAGCAGCGTGAACTGCACGAAATCCGTAGCTTTGTTAAGAAAGTGTACGATTTAGGTGATTGTCGTCAGAAAGTCGATATCGACTCATTCTCTGATGATGAAGTTCGTCGCTTAGCTGAAAACTTGAAAGGTGGTTTACCGATCGCAACTCCAGCCTTTGATGGTGCTCGTGAAAGCGAAATCAAAGACTTACTAGAGCTTGGTGGTTATCCAAGAAGCGGTCAAGTTACACTTTATGATGGCCGTACTGGCGATCAGTTTGAACGTCAAGTAACCGTTGGTTACATGTACATGCTGAAACTTAACCACTTGGTTGATGACAAGATGCACGCGCGTTCAACTGGTTCTTACAGCCTTGTTACTCAGCAGCCGCTGGGTGGTAAAGCGCAGTTCGGTGGCCAGCGTTTCGGTGAGATGGAGGTGTGGGCACTAGAAGCTTACGGTGCTGCATATACACTACAAGAAATGCTAACAGTGAAATCGGATGACGTGAACGGTCGTACTAAGATGTATAAGAACATCGTAGATGGTAACCATAAGATGGAACCAGGTATGCCAGAATCGTTCAACGTATTGTTGAAAGAAATCCGCTCACTGGGTATCAACATCGAGTTGGAAGAAAATTAAGCCATTTAGGTGCGGCATAAGCCGCACCTGTTAGGCCGAATAGAATGTAGGGGCGAGTTATTCGCCCTCAAGATTAACCTCCGACAGGAGAGCTAAGGTGAAAGACTTACTTAAGTTTCTGAAGCAACAAAATAAGACCGAAGAATTCGATGCAATTCGCATTGGTCTTGCTTCGCCAGATATGGTTCGTTCATGGTCATACGGTGAAGTAAAGAAACCTGAGACAATCAACTACCGTACTTTCAAGCCTGAGCGCGACGGCTTATTCTGTGCCCGTATCTTCGGCCCAGTGAAAGATTATGAGTGTTTATGTGGTAAATATAAGCGCCTTAAGCACCGTGGTGTTATTTGTGAAAAGTGTGGCGTTGAAGTAACGCTGACTAAAGTGCGTCGTGACCGTATGGGTCATATTGAGCTTGCTAGCCCAGTTGCGCATATTTGGTTCTTAAAATCATTACCGTCACGTATCGGCTTAATGCTAGACATGACACTTCGTGACATCGAGCGCGTACTTTACTTCGAATCATTCGTGGTAACTGAGCCGGGTATGACAACGCTTGAGCGTGGTCAGCTTTTAGGTGAAGAAGAGTACCTAGATGCGCTAGAAGAGCACGGCGATGAGTTTGAAGCGAAGATGGGTGCAGAAGCAGTATTAGACTTGCTTCGTGAACTTGATCTTGGCCAATTAATTGCTGAAATGCGTGAAGAGTTACCAACAATTAACTCTGAAACGAAGCGTAAGAAGATCACTAAACGTCTTAAATTAATGGAATCGTTCCACCAATCAGGTAACAACCCTGAGTGGATGATCATGACAGTACTTCCAGTATTGCCACCTGATCTACGTCCATTAGTACCACTAGACGGTGGTCGTTTTGCGACATCTGATCTAAATGACCTTTACCGTCGTGTTATTAACCGTAATAACCGTCTTAAGCGTCTATTAGATTTAGCGGCACCAGATATTATCGTACGCAACGAAAAACGTATGTTACAAGAAGCGGTTGATGCGCTACTTGATAACGGTCGTCGCGGTCGTGCGATTACAGGTTCTAATAAACGTCCTCTTAAATCGCTTGCTGATATGATCAAAGGTAAGCAAGGTCGTTTCCGTCAGAACTTACTTGGTAAACGTGTAGATTACTCTGGTCGTTCTGTAATCACAGTAGGTCCTACGCTTAAACTACACCAGTGTGGTCTTCCTAAGAAGATGGCACTTGAGCTGTTTAAACCATTTATCTACGGCAAACTTGAGCGTCGCGGCATGGCTACGACTATCAAAGCAGCGAAGAAGATGGTTGAGCGTGAAGTGGCAGAAGTATGGGATGTATTAGACGAAGTAATTCGTGAACATCCAGTGTTACTTAACCGTGCACCAACACTTCACCGTTTGGGTATCCAAGCGTTCGAACCTGTGCTAATTGAAGGTAAAGCGATTCATTTACACCCATTAGTATGTGCGGCGTACAACGCTGACTTCGATGGTGACCAAATGGCGGTACACGTACCGTTAACGCTTGAAGCACAGTTAGAAGCACGTGCTCTAATGATGTCTACAAACAACATTCTGTCTCCAGCGAATGGTGAGCCAATCATCGTTCCTTCACAGGACGTTGTATTAGGTCTTTACTACATGACGCGTGATCGCATTAATGCGAAAGGCGAAGGTGCAGTATTTAAAGATCCTAAAGAAGCTGAAAAAGCATACCGCAGCGGCAACGCTGAGCTACATGCGCGCGTAAAAGTACGTATCAGTGAGACAATTAAGAATGAAGAAGGTGAAGCAGTTGATTACGTTACTATTGTTGAAACAACAGTAGGTCGTGCGATTCTTTCACTTATCCTACCTAAAGGCATGCCGTTTGAGCTAATCAACCAAGCCCTAGGTAAGAAACAGATTTCTGGCTTATTAAACGAGTGTTACCGTCGTCTAGGTCTTAAAGATACTGTTATCTTTGCTGACCAAGTAATGTACACCGGTTTCCACTACGCAATGAAGTCAGGTGTTTCAATCGGTATTGATGACTTAGTTATCCCACCGGTTAAAGCAGAAATCATTGAATCAGCGGAAGCTGAAGTAACTGAAATCAACCAACAATTCCAATCAGGTCTTGTAACGGCTGGTGAAAAGTACAATAAAGTTATCGATATCTGGTCACGTGTAAATGAAAACTTATCACGTGAGATGATGGCTAACTTATCAAAAGACACGGTAATCAACGCGAAAGGTGAAGAAGAAGAGCAATCTTCATTCAACTCAGTGTTTATGATGGCCGACTCTGGTGCACGTGGTAGCGCCGCTCAGATCCGTCAGTTAGCGGGTATGCGTGGTCTAATGGCACGTCCAGATGGTTCAATCATCGAGACACCAATCACGGCGAACTTCCGTGAAGGTCTAAACGTACTACAGTACTTTATCTCAACGCACGGTGCGCGTAAAGGTCTTGCCGATACAGCACTTAAAACAGCAAACTCGGGTTACTTAACGCGTCGTCTAGTAGACGTTGCACAAGACTTAGTAATCAACGAAGACGATTGTGGCACAGAAGATGGCTTAACAATGAAACCGCTTATTGAAGGTGGTGACGTTGTAGAAGCACTTCGCGAACGTGTACTTGGTCGTGTTGTTGCTGAAGATGTTGTTATTCCTGGTACTAACGAAGTACTTGTTGAGCGTAACATTATGCTTGACGAAAAACTGTGTGACCTTTTAGAAGAGCACTCAGTGGATGAAGTACGCGTTCGTTCAGTTATCACCTGTGATAATGACTTTGGTGTATGTGCTAAGTGTTACGGTCGTGACCTTGCGCGTGGCCACATCATCAATCCAGGTGAGTCAGTAGGTGTTATCGCGGCACAATCAATCGGTGAGCCGGGTACACAGCTTACAATGCGTACCTTCCACATCGGTGGTGCGGCATCTCGAGCGTCTGCTGAGAACAGTGTACAAGTTAAAACTAACGGTACATTGAAGTTACACAATGCGAAGTACGTATTAAACACAGACGGTAAGATTGTTATCACGTCTCGTTCAACAGAGATCACTATCATCGATAGCTTTGGTCGTGAGAAAGAGCGTTATAAAGTACCTTACGGTGCCGTGTTAACAGTACAAGATAATTCGGAAGTTCAAGGTAACGATATCGTTGCGACTTGGGATCCGCATAGTCACCCAATCGTTCTTGAGCATAAGTCAAAAATCTCGTTCAGCGATATTGATGACTCAAATACCGAAGCACAAACAGATGAGTTAACTGGTTTAACACGTGTGGTTGTTAAAGACTTAGGTAAAGTAAATGCGAAAGAACCTAAACTAATCATCGAAAGCGATGAGCGTGGTCTGCAAGAAACACGTCTTCCTTCATTCACAACGATTGAAGTAACAGACGGCGCGACAGCAAACCCAGGTGACGTACTTGCACGTATTCCGCAAGAAGGTTCGAAGACTCGTGATATCACGGGTGGTCTACCTCGCGTAGCTGACTTATTCGAAGCACGTAAACCGAAAGATCCTGCAATTCTTGCAGAAATCACCGGTACAATTAGCTTCGGTAAAGAAACGAAAGGTAAGAAGCGTCTTGTAATCACGCCAGCAGAGGGTGACGCATACGAAGAGATGATTCCTAAATGGCGTCAACTTAACGTGTTCGAAGGTGAGCAAGTGTCTAAAGGTGAGGTTATCGCCGATGGTCCAGAATCACCACATGACATCTTACGCCTACGTGGTGTAACTCATGTTGCAAACTATATCGTTAACGAAGTGCAAGAGGTTTACCGCTTGCAGGGCGTTAAGATCAATGACAAGCACATTGAGACAATTATTCGTCAAATGCTACGTAAATGTATCATTCTTGACGGCGGTGACACTGAGTTCTTAGCCGGTGAACAAGTTGAAGTGGCACGCGTTAATATCGCGAACCGCGACCTTGAAAAGCAAGGCAAGATCCCAGCTAAATTTGAAATCCAGTTAATGGGTATCACTAAAGCGTCACTTGCAACAGAATCTTTCATTTCAGCAGCCTCGTTCCAGGAGACAACACGTGTCCTTACAGAAGCCGCTGTAAATGGTAAGAGCGATGAGCTTCGTGGTCTGAAAGAGAACGTAATCGTGGGTCGTCTGATCCCAGCCGGTACTGGCTTTGCGTATCACCAAGACCGTTTGAACCGTCGTAAGCAAGGTGAAATCATCGAAGAGCAGACTGTTAGCGCTGAAGAGGCAACTCAAGCATTAACTGACGCACTTAATGCTGATATCTCTGGAAACCAATAATCTCAACTTAATCAATAGATTAAGTAGTCGCGAGGCAGTTATCTGCTGCCTTGCGATGAGTTAAGGTTGACAGGTTAAACTTTGCTCATTAAAATTCCGCCACCCATTTGCCTGCACGTTTTGTAACGAGCATGTAAACAGGGCGGATTTTTTTATTTTTTCAGTAGTAATTTTAATTTCAGGAGCTATTTAAATGGCAACTATTAACCAGCTAGTGCGTAAGCCACGTCGTAGCAAGGTTACTAAAAGTAACTCAGCTGCGCTTAAAGCGTGTCCGCAAAAGCGTGGTGTATGTACTCGCGTATATACAACTACACCTAAGAAACCAAACTCTGCATTACGTAAAGTAGCGCGTGTACGTTTAACAAACGGTTTCGAAGTAACATCTTACATTGGTGGTGAAGGCCACAACCTACAAGAGCACAGTGTAATCCTAATCCGTGGTGGTCGTGTTAAAGACTTACCAGGTGTGCGTTTCCACACTGTTCGTGGTGCACTTGACTGTGCAGGCGTAAGCGACCGTCGTCAAGCTCGTTCTAAATACGGTGCTAAACGCCCTAAGGGCTAATGGTTCTCCGTTAGTAAGGCCAAGCACTAAATTTTTAAATTAATTGTTTTGGGTATTGACTCTAAAAGAGCAAACCTGAAGATACCGGAGATACAAAATGCCTAGAAGACGCGTAATAGGTCAACGTAAAATTCTTCCAGATCCTAAGTTCGGATCGGAACTTCTTGCTAAATTCGTTAACGTAGTAATGTTAGACGGCAAGAAATCTACTGCTGAAAAAATCGTTTATGGTGCGTTAGACGTGGCTGCTGAGAAATCAGGCAAGTCGCACCTAGAAATCTTTGAAGCTGCACTTGATAACGTTCGCCCACAGGTAGAGGTTAAATCTCGCCGTGTTGGTGGTTCAACGTACCAAGTACCAGTTGAAGTACGTCCAGTACGTCGCAACGCATTAGGTATGCGTTGGTTAGTAGACGCTGCACGTAAGCGTGGCGAAAAATCTATGGGCTTACGTTTAGCTCAAGAAATCGTTGACGCTGCTGACAACAAAGGCACTGCGGTTAAGAAACGTGAAGACGTTCACCGTATGGCTGAAGCGAATAAAGCATTCGCTCATTACCGTTGGTAATCTGCCCTTAACCTTTAAGAGGATTTTATGGCACGTACAACTCCACTTGAGCGCTATCGTAATATAGGTATTTGCGCTCACGTAGATGCAGGTAAAACCACCACAACAGAACGTGTTCTGTTCTACACCGGTCTTTCTCATAAGATTGGTGAAGTACATGATGGCGCTGCAACTATGGATTGGATGGAGCAGGAACAAGAGCGTGGTATCACAATCACTTCTGCTGCAACAACGTGTTTCTGGAAAGGGATGGACGCGCAGTTTGACGACCATCGTATCAATATTATTGATACTCCAGGACACGTAGATTTCACTATCGAAGTAGAGCGTTCTTTACGTGTACTTGATGGTGCGGTAGTTGTTCTTTGTGCTTCATCAGGTGTACAGCCGCAAACTGAGACAGTTTGGCGTCAAGCGAACAAATATGAAGTTCCTCGTATGATCTTCGTAAATAAAATGGATCGCACTGGCGCTGACTTCTTAACGGTTGTTAGCCAGGTGAAATCTCGTCTTGGAGCAACGCCTGTTCCAATTCAGCTACCAATTGGTGCTGAAGACGATTTTAAAGGTGTTATTGACCTCATTAAGATGAAAGCCATTAACTGGAATGCCGAAGATCAAGGCATGACTTTCTCTTATGAGGCCATTCCGGCAGACCTTCTTGAGCTTGCAGAAGAATGGCGCTCTCACTTAGTTGAAAGCGCTGCTGAAGCGTCAGAAGAGCTAATGGATAAATATCTAGAAGGTGAAGACCTGACCGAAGCTGAAATTAAATCAGCGTTACGTCAGCGTACATTAGCAAACGAAATTGTTCCCATGACGTGTGGTAGCGCATTTAAAAATAAAGGTGTTCAAGCTGTGCTTGATGCTGTTATTGAATATATGCCTGCGCCAACACAAGTGAAACAAATCCAAGGTATCATTGAAGATGGTACTGAGGAAGAGCGTCCTGCTGATGACAACGCACCGTTTGCCGCACTTGCTTTTAAGATTGCGACAGACCCGTTCGTTGGCACCTTGACCTTCTTCCGTGTTTACTCTGGTACTGTTAAACAGGGTGACGCGGTATACAATCCAGTTAAAAGTAAGCGTGAGCGACTTGGTCGTATCGTTCAGATGCATTCAAACTCACGTGAAGAGATCAAAGTAGTCTATGCAGGCGACATCGCAGCGGCTATTGGTCTTAAAGACGTAACAACAGGTGAAACACTGTGTGATCCGAACTCTATTATTACGCTTGAGCGTATGGAGTTCCCAGAGCCAGTTATCTCTGTTGCGGTTGAGCCTCGCACAATCGCTGACCAAGATAAGATGGGTATTGCACTAGGTAAACTAGCAGCAGAAGATCCATCTTTCAGAGTACAAACTGACGAAGAATCAGGCCAGACTATTATTTCTGGTATGGGTGAACTTCACCTTGATATCATTGTCGACCGTATGAAACGTGAATTCAGTGTTGAATGTAACGTTGGTAAGCCGCAGGTTGCATACCGTGAAGCTATCCGTTCAACTGTTGAAGTTGAAGGGAAGTTCGTACGTCAATCAGGTGGTCGTGGTCAATATGGTCACGTCTGGCTTAAACTTGAACCGATGGATATTTCGGACAACGACGCCCCAATTTACGAATTCGTTAACGAAGTCGTTGGTGGTGCCGTTCCAAAAGAATACATCCCTGCGGTAGATAAAGGCATCCAAGAGCAAATGGCTCAAGGTGTGCTGGCAGGCTACCCATTACTTGGCGTTAAAGCGACTTTATATGATGGTTCATTCCATGATGTAGACTCGAATGAGATGGCATTTAAAATTGCAGGTTCAATGGCGATGAAGAAAGGGGCGCTTGAAGCAAACCCTGCTCTTCTAGAACCAGTAATGAAGGTTGAAGTTATCACTCCTGAAGCAAACATGGGTGATGTAGTTGGTGACTTAAACCGTCGCCGCGGCATGATCGAAGGCATGGAAGAAGCATTCGGTGGTCTTAAGCAAATTAATGCACAAGTGCCACTTTCTGAAATGTTTGGTTATGCAACTGATCTGCGATCTGCAACACAAGGCCGTGCATCTTACTCTATGGAGTTTTTAAAGTATGCAGAAGCCGCTAAGAATGTTGCAGATGCAATAATTGCAGCTCGCGCTGTTATATGATTTAGCTTGTCTGGCCCAATAGTGGGTCAGGCGTTAATTTCTTTATAGGAATTTTTTAAGATGGCAAAAGAAAAGTTTGAACGCGTAAAACCGCACGTAAACGTTGGTACAATCGGCCACGTTGACCACGGTAAAACTACCCTAACTGCAGCAATCACTAACGTACTTGCAAAAGTATACGGTGGTA
>Ga0209434_1000180_pt1 | contig 32617 bp, 44 predicted proteins | sample ETNvirnome_2_300_FD_184068 | JGI IMG/M metagenome (GOLD analysis project Ga0209434, IMG submission 184068) | Marine viral communities from the Pacific Ocean - ETNP_2_300 (SPAdes) (version 2) | ecosystem: Environmental > Aquatic > Marine > Oceanic | place: Pacific Ocean | collected 2013-06-22 | reverse complement strand
TCGTCTACAATATTTTCATTTTTTTCATTTCTTGTTCAGATCCTCTGCGAATGATGTCTCAAATATCTCTAATGATTTTTTTATTTCTATTTGATTAATATTTAAATTGGGTCGTAATCTTATGGTTCTTTCTCCGGTGCGATTACATATTAGAGCATTATTGTGTAAAATTTTTACTATTGTGTCGCGTTTTTCCTCGTTTTCTAAATCAAAGCCCATTATCAATCCACAATTTCGTAAATTTTGAATTTCTTTTATTTTTGACAAGCCCTCTAAAAGTCTATTACTTTGTTCTATAACATTGTTCAATATACCATATTTTTTATAAGCCTTTATGATGTATTTACAACGAATCATATCGGCTACGGCGCCATCCCACGTCACTTCTAATCTAATACCTCTTCCGGGGGTGAAGATAGCCGATTTTGATAGCGGGGGATTTCCTTGTAGCTTTTCCATAAAGTGTTTGTGAATTAATGCACCAGATATAGATGATACGAAAACCTTAATGTCTCCCCTACCTTCTTCCTTTAGCACTGTCTCTAATTTCTGCCGAGACGCTCCGCCATTACGGCACATGGGAGGAGTTAGGGCGTCCCCAGCTCTTCCAGTTCTCAACACTGCAAACTTTGGTTTAACATCTTTGCTTTTCCACACTACGCGCTGTTTAAGATGACAATAGCGACGAGCTTTGCTGGCTGCGAGATACACTATGTCTAAGCGAGATCCCATCGCTTCTATGTGCTCCGCAGAGAACGGCATATATTCTATAATTGAATTTATCCTAACCACTATATCATGATCGTCAATTTTTTTTCCATTCTTTGCGTCGGAGTTCGAGCTCCCCACCACGGCGACGGTTTTGCCGGTAAAAAAATCCCTATATGAACACTGAGATGCTTTCGCTATCTCTCTTTTCTGCTCTAAAAAATCTTTTATGAACTCACTCTCATTTGCAGTAGTAATGTCTGACATCTTATTTCTCCCTGACATTAAATATTATATTAGACACACGTGTATCCGCCATCAACAATAATATTCTGACCCACCATATAAGTGTTAAAACTGCTTGCAACAAACATGACAATATGAGATATGTCCTGAACATTCGCTAATCGGCCGGCTGGTACATTGCTTGCTATTTCTTCCATTTTCTCTCTTCCCAGCACATCTACAGTCAATTTCGTCTCAGTGACACCTGGACCTACAGAATTTATAAGTACTCCGGATGATGCTGATTCTACAGCTGCAGCTTTCGTCAACCCAAGAAGCCCGAATTTGCTTGAGCAATATGCAGTCCTTAAAGGCATACTAATTTCGCTGGATATAGAAGTAATGTTAACGATTCTACCATAGCCACGAGCTTTCATACCGGGAATAACAGCTTTCATTATTCTAAAACATGAAGTTAGGTTTAAATTGATAATCGACGTATAATCGTCGTCGTCATAATCCTCAATTGGTCCGATCTTGTTTGTCCCCGCATTGTTTATCACAACGTCTAGCTCTAGTTCTGATATTTCTTGTAGAAATTTCTTCATCTGGTCTTCTTTAGAAAAGTCAACTGAGAAATAGCGGTCCTTATTGTCAAGATCTGATCGGCCGGTGTGCCAAATGTTCGCGCCGAGGTTCCTAAAATTATCAACCAAAGCTTTTCCAATCCCCTTGGTCCCACCCGTCACTAAGACGTTCTGTCCGGTATAGTCAATCTTCATATTCATCGCTTCCTTTTATAGACGTACTCTATGTTTTTTGCGGGTTCATTATTTTCATAAACATGTGCAAACCCTCGTTCACCGCACGCAAATCGAATTCCAGGGGTTTCTCCAACGCATGTTATTCTATGATTGATACCCTTCTTTGCATACACAACATCTCCAGGTATAGCTCTTATTGGCGCTAAGCCATCAATCTCGAACAAGAACTGACCTTGCATTACAACCCAAAATTCATCTTTGGTGGGGTGATTATGCCACCTGCATCCCTCGCCTGGAACCTGCTGTATAAAAGTCGCTTGATCATTATCTGTCATAATAACAGGGTAGCACCAAGACCCCTCCCCCATTTTCTGTGAAGCCATTACTATGTTATTCTTTGTGAGGTTGTGAGTCTTTTCCTCTACAGTTCGACAACCATCCTTTGCTATGAGATCATCAAGCTCTCTTTCAATTGTCATAATTTCGCTTGTTAGAAAACGGCGACCACAATTTTCTTTTCGCTTAAGATGTGATAAGCATGCTTCGGCTATAAACAGGTCGTCGTATGTATCAACGTCTATTCCCTCTAGTTTGCTTATGGGGTAAAAACCCATCTTTCCGACGAATGTCGGGCCTGGGGAACTTTCATTATTTTCCTCATAAGACTTCTTAAACGTAGATACCTTCCATCCTGATAATGCCCATGATATCTCATTAATTGGAGGTAGGTCTTGTGTTTGAGACTTCTTAAATAAGCTAAAGTTTATTGGGTCATCGCCGAACATAACCTCTTTATATCCGGGAATAATAGAGAAACATGAATCCATTTTCTCATCAATCATAAAGTTGACAAAACCAGATATCGTTTCTTCTTTTATTAGTGGCGATGTAGTATGAATTTGGATTAGATAATCGCAATCGATGGTTGACAAAAAATCATAGATATAGTGATCATGAACCTGACACCTACTTCCCCCACAAGAAGCAGATTTATTTGACATGCTACAGCTGGCGCCGCCAAAGTCTGGTTTTCTGTTGAAAAAATTTACACCAAAATTTTCTGCAACTGAATTCATTTCAGGGATATCAGAATTAACATAAATCTCTGAAAACATTTGTGACTTTTTAGCAGCTCTTAAAACATAATGAACCATTGGCTCGCCATCAACCAAGATCAGATTTTTATTTGGTAGTCTACTTCCACCTGCAAGAGCTGGTATCATCGCACATATCTTCATTCTTCATCCCCTCAATAGAACAACGGCAGCCAGAGCTTGTTCCCAATTGATAAATTTTATTGCTTTATCGTCGATATAAGCAACCGCCCGGGGTTTTTCTGCTGTCACTTCTTTTATGTACCGCATAAATCCATGGAAATGTAGCCACTCTTCAATTAGTTCTATTCCTGTCTTACCGTTTATGAGCATGCGATCAGTCCTTGCTTTTGCACTAAAGACGATAACATCATAGGTTTCTGACAATCTCTGTATTGCTTCAAGAGACCCCTCAATGGGATCATCATAAACAGTTCCATCATAGAAACCCTTCGAGCTTCTGTGTATTACACCATCGAAGTCTACGCCGATCTGCTTAGCCTCATCAGGAAAAGAATGTTCTCGTGGTTCAGCTAGCATGCGCTTTTTTCTTCTGGGTAAATGTGATTTACGTCCTCTCTGCTGACCGCTAAGCGTATAGCCTGCTGTTTGCCGGCGGCAGTGATCTTATGTTTTTTATAGCGCTCAATAAAAACTATATCACCTTCCTTTACTGTCAAGGTTTTACCCTCAACGAACCACTCCCACTCTCCCTTCAGAATATACCACCATTCATCCCAGTCACTATGATAATGTAGTCTGTTTCCTTCTCCGGGCATTTGAGCTATCAACGTTGCACATGTTGATTTAGAATTAATAACGGTGTGCGACCAGCAGACATCTGTTGGGTTGTTGTTCAAAATTTCCTTAATGTGTGCAACTTCTTTATTAAAACTATACATATTGTTATTTATAACGCCATCTTCCAACAAAACCCTTAGTCTGTCGGCATCATATATCTCATTGCCCCCATAATATTGAGGCACAAAACTCTTTGATTCTAAGGAGCGCGCTATTATTTCTGCTAACTGAAAATCATCTTCAGTGTCTATATCAACCGTTGCGTAACCGGATAAAGTATAAAATTGAATATCTCCGGCTCCTCCGTGATATGCGCACCCATATTTTTTCATATTCTCCTGATAATTTTCTTTTTTCCAGGCCATCAATCCGCAGGCATAGGGATGAACGGCCATCAAATTTTGCGAAGGGGGAGTAATTTTCTTTTGGTTAAAATTGATGGGCTTGTTATTATAAACACATTCTATTTGTTGTTTAAAAACAGATATTAGAGTATCAGCCTTTTTGGCCCCTTCGGTGAAACACCTTATTTCATCGGATGAAATAAATGGAGATGTTGGCAGTAGTTGTACCAACAAATCACACTCAACGTTGTTCAAAAAATCATGTGTAAATATATCATTCGTTGCTGAATCAGTCGCATATTCTGCGGGGCGCTTATAAAATTTAACATTTTGTTCATCGGCAATTTTAGCAAATACATTCGCCTCGGAATTAATATAAATTTCATCAAAGCATTTAGCATCTTTTGCTGCCTCAATAATATAATTGATCAGCGGGATTCCATTTAACAATCTTATATTCTTTTTTGGTACCCTCTTGCTGCTAAGTCTGGCGGGTATCATTGCTATAATTTTCATTAAAGTTTTCCTCTAAATAATCGTCTAATGTTATGACTCTGTTATAATAATACGCTAGTATCTTACTAAAATATTCTATTTGGGGTATTTGATTGTGAACGTCCATTCTTAAATCTTCAACTAAGGGGGCCCCCACCGGGTCTTCTTTAAAATTATCATTCTTTAGTGCATCGTTGTGATATGTATCGTGATAAACATTACCAAAAGTATTCATATTGAAAAAGGACATCCCAGAAATAAACAATTCTTCAATATCATAATTTAACAACGTAATTATGCCCATCAAACCAGTATTACAGGTGGTCCCCACTTCTCTAAAAACCTTAAACAGATAACCATCATCAACGTTGTGCCACGGAGTGCCTACGTGATCCAGAAATCTGTTTACTCTTTGTATATCCCACATCGAAGCCATAGGACAAATGATATATTTTAAGGTCCGAGCAAATTCAATTTGCTCATTTAAAGCAGCAAGCTTATTTATATTAAGGCAATTCATAAGAATGTCTGTACGGCTTCCATAGTCTTCCCAGTCTTTCTCGGGCATGTGATAGCTTTGATTAATACGCACCACCAAATCATATGAATCTATTTTTTCTCCTAGTCCCTTTCCTGCAAGGTGTGAGGAGGGACCAACATAAGCTATTCTTTTTCCCTTCACGAGTCTCTCCAGCTCTTTATCAAAATTATAATCTCGAAAATCATGTATGAATGACCCTTTGCGTGCTAGGCGTTCCTCGACCGTCTGCTCGGACGCCGTAAGACAGCTGAAATAGCCATCATCAGTAAGGATCCGCATTTTTTCCGCGGGCGTCGTCCGGAGCCAAGCCGTGACCAGGGCCGGTTTTGCTGCTCGCGTGATCCATTCGGCCACCCCGGGGTCCTGGTTCTGGACGATCTTCCACGCTTCTTCTGGGGTGTGTGATCGGAGTACGTAAACATAATCTAACACACACAGCTGTTCTTCTGGTGTTGGTGTGGAGGATTGCCACGCTGGTGGATCCGGGGACAGTGGGATGCCTATAATGTTGTCATTTATCACTTTTCACCAAATAAAGTTTTCTTTATAATATTCTACAATTTTAGGTATTTCATCATCAAAAGATATTTTTGCGGCCCAGCCCAGGGCCTGTAATTTAGAATCATCAAGAGCATAACGTACGTCTTGGCCCTCCCTAGAGTAAGAAAAATCTACATACCGTTTCCAATCCTTAGTTGCTCCATAATACAAATTAATTATTTTTTTAACAGTCTCAACATTGGTCTGTTCAAATGCGCCGGCAACATTGTATATTTCGTTTATTTTGCCCTTATCGAGAATAGTCAAAACAGCGTCGGCGGTATCTTTAGCATGCAACCAGTTTCGCACCGGTGCACCATCATTGTGCAAACGTATTTTCTTGCCGCGATTAAAGTTCTTAATAGCAAAGGGAATTAGTTTCTCTGGATATTGGCCAATTCCATAATTGTTAGTTGGCCTCAATATAATATATTCTAAATTATAAGTTCGTGCCCACGCAAGTACAAGCATATCAGCGGCCGCCTTGGCGGCAGAATACGGATTACTGGGCTTGAGAAGGTCCTCTTCACTGTGGGCGCCCGATTTTATATCTCCATATACTTCATCGGTACTAAAATGAAAAAAGACGGGCCGTGGATTTACATTTGTAGGTTTGTGTCTTATAAGTTCTAAGAGGTTTTTAACTCCAAGTATATTACTTGTCATAAACTCATCACTTTTAATAATACTATTTCCTACGTGAGATTCGGCAGCAGTATTGATTACATAATCACAATCATATAAATGATTTAAATCTTTTATATCTATTTTTTCAAAACAAAAATTATCGTACTTTTGAAATTCTTTTAGAAGCTGCGTGTTGGCAACATATGTACATTTATCTATTCCATACACACGCCAACCGAGATCCAAACACCTCCGAGTTACGTAGGATCCAATAAAGCCCAAACATCCAGTAATGTATACTATTTTCATCTATATGCTCCTAGGAATTCGTCTGCAACATTTTTAATGTATTCTAATTTATCCGGCGTTATTCCAACATACGTTCCTAAAAACATTGAGTTGGTGGTAACCAAATGAGCAACTGGAAAACGTTCTGACATGTCTCCGTACTCCGCGGCAAGATGTTGATATCCAGGATGATATAAAATATTACCAGAAAAATATGAGCGCGTTTGAATTTTTGCGTTTTCAAAATGTGCAACAAAGTCTTGACGATCAAATGGTGCATTAGGCTTGATTGTAAGAAGATAGGCAAACCACGATGGATCAGCTTTTTCGGTTGCTTTTGGCAAATAGAAATATTCTTCGTATGGGGCGAAAATTTTGCTAAGCTCGTCAAAATTAATTCGTCGTCCTTCGTGAAGATAGTCTAATTTTTTAATTTGTTCTAGGCCCATTGCACCTTGGAGATCTAACGGCTTTATATTATATCCTATCTCATCAAAAACGTAACGATGATCATAGATCGCATTCTTTAAGCCCGGTAACCAATTCTGAAATCTATTACCGCATGCTGTTCCGGATGTAACGTTGCCCGGCTTAAAAGAATTACAAAAACACGCTCTCCCCCAATCTCTAAAGCTGGCAACAATTTTTCTTAAGCGAGCCGTTTTAGTGGCAACATATCCACCCTCGCCCATGGTCATATGGTGCGCAGGGAAAAACGAACAAGAAGAGAGATGGCCAAAAGATCCCAATAGCTTTCCATCATATGTTGAACCCAGCGCATCACACGTATCCTCTAAAAATACTAAATTATATTTTTTTACTAGAGCCATTAGGCGATCCATGTCCGGAGGGTTACCAAGAACGTGCGCAAACATTATCCCACGGATCGTAGGATCCTCTTCTAGCGCCTTTTCTACCTCATCCAGGTTCGGGTTAAGGTCGGGCAATGAAACGTCCACAAAAACCGGTATAAGGCCATTCTGAATGACGGGATTAATCGTTGTCGGGAAACAAACAACTGGAGTAATAATTTTGTCTCCGGACTTAAGCCGAAGTTTCTTGGTCATGTTTCTAGATGTTAGCGCCGAAACCATAAGCAAATTTGCCGAACTACCTGAGTTGGTTAATACTCCATCTTTGGCGCCCATATGTTTTGCAAACTCTACTTCAAATTCTCTAGCCTTTTTACCATAAATCAACCAGCCATCTAACAAGCTCCCTATGGCTGCTACATATTCATCAGCAGTGAACACGGGCCCGGAATAGGACAACCAATCTTGACCCGGGATCCACTCTTCCTTTTTCTGCTTGTTTTCTATAAATTCTTTGACTTGGTCTAGAATTCTCTTTTTTGCTAAAATGTTATCTATTTCTATCATAAATCTCTACTATGCCCTTCTCTAGCCCCTTGAAATCTAGTTTCAATTCTAATAACCGGCTAGAATCACCCATATATTTGGGTGCCATCCCTTCACTTTCTATAATAATCGGAACATCCGACATTGTAATTTCCTTTATCTTTTCGGCAACTTCCACGAGAGAGTGTTTTTTTTCATAGCACATGTTAATACTGGTATGTTTTTCGGAAGATAATCGTGGAAATTTAATCATAAGCTCCACTACTTTTAATAAATCTTTGACATAAAAGAAGTCTATCTCTCTATTTTGATAAATTTTTATAGGGGCCCCCTTCTTAATTCTTTCTAGAGAACTCTTAATAAACCTACTATTGTTTTCTAGTATACCAAAGCACCCGAATAAACGCAAGTTAATAATATTATCAAAATTATCTTCTATCTCTCTGGCAATTAAATTTTTGGCCAACCCATAATAGTCGGCCGGCAATCTTGAAAAAATTGTTTCCTCTTTTGCTTTCTCGACGTCACTAGATCGATCATACTCTGCTCCGGAGCCAAATGTTATCATAAGACTATATTTATCAGCGTGATTTTTTAAATTTTCAAACATAGTCAAATTAGAAATAAAATCTTTCATGGTTTCACCATACCGTACGGCCGTGTGAAGAACCACATCAATATTGTTTTTCATAAAAAAATCGTCAACTTTTTGCCTGTTGGTTAAATCTAGTGTTTGCCGGGGTGCTGGTATTATATTAAACCTAGACGTTGAAAAATAATCAACGATCTCCTTTCCTAAAAAACCGTTAGCGCCAGTAACTAATATATTCATAGTTTCCTTCTCAGATTCATGTAGTGCGGCCGATCGCTTTCTATAAATATATTAAATATTTCTTCTAGTTCTTCTCGGGATTCGGGATGTATCATCTCTATGTTATCAAATACCGACATTATTCTTTTGTCGTCGTGAGCCCAATGTGAAAATCCTAAATACCCATAGTCATCATCCCGGCCGCCGCCAACAAGTTTTACCGGTATAGACTCGTGATCCACATAATTTCGTATAAACTCAAACGGTCGATATAACAAAAATGGAGTTATTGAATATACAATTGGTATTTTATTGTCCATGGCCAAACCAGCTGCCATCCCCATCATCAATTGCTCGGAGGATCCCACATTATGAAACCTTTTAGGAAAATCATCTCTAATTTTATCCCAAAGTCCATAGCCCAAATCTGCAGTTACCAAAACAATTTGATCATTTCTTAGCATCTCCTCATATAAAAGGTTACTAAAGATTTTTCTCATCTTAACGCCTCTCGGGCTTCTAGATAGTTTTCCCTATTCATAATATGATAATGAGCGTTGAGGCCGCGGAGAAATGAAAAATGTTCTACAGAAGTGTTAACAATGTTTATTGTTGGTAGAAACGCCCTAAGCCGGTCGCATAAATAATTGGTATTTACTTTTTCATACGCAGCATATCCATTAATATTTACAAATACTTCAATATTCTTAATGTTCTGAGTGTGTATATATCGTAAAGCTTCCCATATAGATCCCTCGGCGCACTCGCCATCACTAATCAAACAATAAACCTTTCTATCAGGATTTGCAATAGCTCGACCGACAGCAACCGTGAGTCCCATACCCAAGCTACCCGTTGAACAAAATACTTTATTATGTTCATCGCGGTGCGGATGACCTCCGTGTTTTAAAAATAGCTCCTCGGCATCAATATTATAATATTTTTCAATAACCGCATATAGCGATATCGCACAATGGCCAGAAGACAGTATGAATATATCTTTCTCCAGCTCCATTTTTTGATATATATTATCAATCAAGTCAAGACTAGAAAAATAAGATCCCAGATGAGATAGGCGATGATTATATGCTATGTCTAATACTCGTCTTTTCAGTACTAAATCTTCCACTTATTACTCCAGTAGTCTTGTATCATTTTATCATAATTGACGCCCTCTTTAAGCACTTTCCATGTCGCTTGATCTGGGTGCCACCTATAATTAAAGCCAAGCCATACCGGTACCGAAAATATCATTATGCCATTATCCGCTAGATTACAATATAGGTCATAATCGGCTGCTCCTCCATAAACCTCTGGTTTGGTTCTTAATAGGCTGCGCGTATATAGGGAAGTATTGTAAATTACCGTTGGGGTGTTTACGGGACACTTTTCTAGGCTTAATCTCTTGAACTCTTCTAGAGAACGATACTGATGTCCTACTTCGTTGATTACTGTGCCTGTTGTATCTTGGATTCCCCTTATTGGGCTCTGGAGGGCCATTATTTGATTAGGCCGCATCAATATGATTTCCATACAATTGCTTATAAAGTTTTTTTCTAGATAATCATCGGCGCCTAGGACGAGGACATAATCACCGGTCATCAATTCAAACCCTCGGGCCCGGGCTTCATCCCAGCAATTAGGATATATATTTTCAGCATCAGAAGTTACAAGTTGCAAATATTCCTGTTGTAATTCTGTTGCTATTTCTAGACTGCGATCTGTACTCTCGTTATCAACGAAAATAACCTCTACGTTGTTATAATCTTGATTACAGGCCGATCGTATACACTCTTCAACCCACCTTTCCGCATTGAAACACGGGATAATTATCGTAACCTTGGGGCTAGACATGTTTTTTTATAAATCTATAAGCTTCTTAACGCGATGTATATATGTATGATTTTCCATTATATCGTTACGATAATGCTTTTTTGTCTCGATTAAAAGTTTTTCATTTGATAAATATCTGTCTATCAGTGACATCATTTCATCCGTCGTATTATACATTGGCATTTCGGGAAACAAATTTTCTATTGCTTTGATGTTATCACTTACTAGAACCCCGGTCAACCCCAAAGCTTTAAAAGTTCGCTCATTGGTGTCGAGGCCCAAAATTCTTTGATAATTATCGTGTATGTTTAATGATACCTTGCTGGTATCTAGAAGTTTATTTTCTTGTTCATGCGATAAATTCCTATCAATAAAAATACCACAATTTAATCCACTTTCCATCAATGGCTTCCAACAACTAAACATAATTTTTTCTTTTTCGTTGAATCCGTTATTGGCGCGCCCACCAACGTAGCATACATCATGTCTATCCGCTGAGACCCACAAGTCTTTCTTATAAGATATAGAATCAAAAGCAAGTGGTATATAACTGATATCTTTCCACTCTTTGTAGAAGCTATCTTTAATCTCAGGTGTTTGTTCAACCCAATTCCACAAATGAACATTCTCCATTTGATTTAAAGTTTTGATAGCGTCAAGGCCGGCGCCGTCTAAAAAATTAAACCTAGAAAAGCCGCTTACAAAATTTACATGTGTGCCCCATGGATCAGGAAATCGTGTCGGCTGCGTAAATATATAACATTTTTCACTTTTCTCTATTATGCTTAATACAAGCTCCCAGGTTGTTCCGGGGCTGCTGGCTAAGACCGATGACAAATTAAAATCGTCTATCATGATCTTATATTTTTCGCCGTCGCGAAGACTTTCTTGATACGTACTACATAAAGCCTGTGCGCCATTGACAGCAAGCACTTCATGCCCGTGGTGTTCCCAGGCCCTCGCATAGCCAGTATAAATTGTTTTACCGGCGTTCTTTAGTATAGAGGCATCTGGTAATATAATTTTCATATCTTTTGTATTTCTCCCAGCAGGTTAGCAAGTCGAATGTGTGACTGATGGTCTTTTAAGAATCTTTGGTGGCCCCGCTGAGCCATGCTCTCTACCAGTTTTGGGTTTTGCAACAAGTGCTGTATCTTCTCTACCATTTCGGGAATATTTACAAAGGTAATAATTTCTTTATCTATAGCAAAACATGTTTCCAGCCCTGGAGCGTACTCAGTGATAAGTAGCGTTTGGGCGGCCGGCACTTCAAACATCCGCGCCTTCAGCTGGAAGACGTGATTGAGACTACTTAGGTTTTTACTAAAATTAATACCCAATCGGGCCTCCGAAATTTTGAGTAGCATATTTTGGTATTCTAGGCCATGGCCCACATGTACTGCCACACCAGCATCTGTCATTGCTTCAAGATGCTTGTGGCGATCTTTGTTTATGTTACCACAAAACATGACATCGATCGTTTTTTGTGGCGGCTCCGAGGGGTATAGGTTCATGTTTGCGTGCCAAAGTCCTAAAAGAATATTTTGATAATTCGCCTCATTTTTAAATTTTTCAATATAGGACAACTCCGGAGTTGAACATGCCGTAAAATAGTGACAAGCAAATTTTGAAAAATCATCAAAGCGCCACGTATCATCACAAAACCAATTAAATGTTTTAACCAATCCGCTCTTGGTATAATTTTCGAGTTGTTCCCATGGTTCGTAGGGTGTTATTGTTCTATTGTTTGTTAAGCAACAAAAAATCAAATCAGGTCTGAACTCATCTACGACTTTGGAATAGTCTTTTTCTTCCGGGTCTACTGTATCGTACAAGTATACCTCATGTCCCAAATCTTTAAGAGGCAGGTATACATTCCAATAGCCATAATCTATCCACGTAGTCGACCCATTAGTAAGAGTTTTATTCAGAGTCAGTAGAATTTTCATTTCAAAAGCCTCAATATCTTTTTTGGAATCTCGTTTCGTTTATTTCTCATGACATCTATCAGATCGTGCCCCTTTAGAGAAAACCACTCTTCTTTCGAGGCGCCCAGATTTTTATTTGTTATCACGTTCATGCCCATCATACGTGCTTCCACCGCTATTCTCGATAATGTCTCGGGGGTTTTTGGAAGAAAAACCAAAGATTTATTAGCACCGAGCCTTTCTAAGAAATGTCGATATTCTAGAGCGGGAATCAATTCATATTCGAGCTTATTAAACTTACAATATCTAACAGCATCAAACGTATTCTTGTGACCTATGTTTGAATCCACTATCGAATATATCTCCCTCTTTTCCTGCAAAGATATTTCTTCTAAAAAGTTCAGTGTATCTTCCGACCATAAATTCCCTCCCACGTTCATTATGTTCTGCAGGTCAAGATTTTTTTCAACAATCGTCTCGTGAAATTTACTTTGGCATACTGTCGCTATAGCATTTTTATAAAACTCATAATTAATAATTTTTTCACGGGGCGCCTCGTAGTTTTTATATGCCGCGGGATTTCTATTTGCTAGGTACTTGTGATCGTGTTCATATATAAGATATTTCTTGCCACATAGTGATATCTTTGCCTGTTCGGAAAGATTCATAAAGTTAGCAACAATAAACAAAGATTGCGATCTTGTTTCGATATAGTCTGTATCAACAAGATGACTATTTTTCTTTTCTACGTCGTAGCCCAAATCATCAAAAATACGTATTAATTCTTCGTTGTTTAATTCACCACCTCCTGGCAATTCATGAGAAAAAAAATCTGCAATAAATACTACATTATTCATGCGCCTCTATCTCTAGACCCTGCAGCCACTCCTCCACTTGAAAGTCTGTTGAATTTTCATAGGACATGTAAACTCCCCAAGCATCTGCAGGCCACATGGCTTTTAAGAAATCCTCATAAATTTCCTCTTCCTTAAAGTTTTTTCTAATGTGTTTTTCTAGCCTTTTGGCCATGGCCTTAAAACGATCATAATTTTTTCTAACTTCTCTTAATTGTCTTTTATATGATCCCTCAACTGGGACACACCACATCGCATCCTCTTGAATTACGCCATCCCACACCGCTTCGGGGGACACTTTCTGCATAGTATAATCAACTTTGGCTACCATTGGGCGTATTTTATATTTCTTGTTTGGAGCACAAACAAAATCGGCCTGTCCGCTCCATACTGGACAGATGATCGGAAGACCATTGTACGCAGCCTCAAATAGTGGCAAGCCAAACCCCTCACCATGGGTTAAAGATACCATTACCTTAATCTTGTCGTGCTTATACAGCCATGTCATCTGTCCGTCTGTCAGGGTCCCGTGAAGCAGATAAACCTTACACTTGTATTCTCCATGTTCTCGCAAAGTATTTTGTAACTGTGCTTCAGAAACATATCGATCTACTAAAGAATCATTGGCTATGTTGGTCTTTAATATAAGGCCAACTTCTTCGTCTTTAAACTCATGAACGAACCAATTAATCGTATTAACAATATTTTTTCGGGGGCCCCACTGCGCTACGGCCAAATAATTAAAATCAAAATCTAATTTAAATCCGGATACTTCTTCGGGTTCAAAGTCTCTCACCGGATAATTTACAGCCGTAATTGGCGTCTCACAATGAAAATCCTCTGTAACTTCGCCAGTATCCTGATTTGTGGCTACACACGTGGAGGTTTCATATACTTGTTTAGAGTGGTTTGATACGACCACTATCTTGTTCATATCCATCCCTTTACCAATCCATATTGGCGACACCTTTGTAGTTTCAATCCCGGCGGTGTATCCTATATTGATTTTAGCAATTCGTTCCCACTCGTTAGGAATCGTAACTTGCAAAGAAATATCGAAGATGGGCTGACCTTCACTTTCACCCGCATATACTTGCGTTTTCATTAAAAGAGAGTCTAGCCAGCTTCTTTCTTCATCGTCTGAGATAATAAACCCTGTCTTTCCCCATGGTATATTGATAAGATATATATCGAAAATATCTTCTCGCGTCTTTAGGGCTCGCAACGCAAAACGTGTCTGCTCTCCATAACCTGACCGTGAAAGGGCTGGGCCCTTAACAAGTATTTTTTTACGATGTTGTGTCATTTAATCTCCATAAACTTATATGGTTGGTAATTCTTGCGTGTAGACCAAGATCCAGCCTCTTCATTAACAGTTGTAAAAAGCTCATCCCACGTCTTTATAAAATTTTCAAAATTATAATTTTTTCTTACGTACAGACTTCCCAAGCGACCCATTTCTTCTCGATCTTCGAGAGAAGTATTATAAAATTTAACCAGGGAGTCAATAAAATCTTGTTTATTCAGGCGATCTTCAAAAATATATGGGACGTCTTGTGACCCAATAACCGCTTTCGAAGCCGGCGTTAAACCGATACCAAACCAATTTTCACCGTCGGTTATCTGTTCTTGTAAGCCGCCCGTCATGTTAACTATTATTGGCGTTTCGCAAGACAAAGACTCCAAGGTGGCCAAGCCAAATCCCTCTGCATCAGATATGTTTATTGTACAGTCAGCCATATTATACATCATGGATAATCGTACGGGGTCTATTTTTTCTTTCGATAGTTGAACCTGACCATTTACAAGTCCCACCTCGTGCATGATTGCTTCTAAATCCTGACCATGAATATCTTTGGGATCAGTGTGCATTATTAGTATAGCCTTATCGTGGCCAATAGTATCTAAGAACTCCTTAAACCACCATATGAGAGTGCCAGATTGCTTACGGCGCGCGTTTCTATTATTCCAAAAAAATATCATTTTTTCAGGATCGATGTTATGCTCTGCCCTAAACTTTTGTACTTGGTCTTTAGGACGTTTTTGAAATATCCCCGGCTCAACGGCGTGGGGGACGTAGGAACTATGTACTTCGGGCGCCACTGTGGAAACAACATCGTAAGTAAGTTTAGAAATACATGCTATATAATCATTTGATTTATATGGCAATGCATTAAATTTTGGATAAGGGTAATTGTCCCAAACATGATAATAAACCATAGGTACGTGCGGTCGAATCTCATTTTCTATATCCCACAACCAGCCATAAAATCGGGGATCAGTCATAAAATATAGTATATCTGGGCGATATTGCCGGAGAACTGACCGTATTTGATCTTGTGAACCATAACCGTCGACAGGAAATATTATCCAATCCTCTCCCCACTCTTCTGTTTTTTGAGGCTGATATTGGTCATGCTTCATTGCTCCGCCAAAAGAGATAAATTGATATCTTCCCGTTGCCAACATCCCCTCGATAATATATCGAGTCTGTGTGCCGACGCCAGATGGTGAAAGTGGATGATCACTTAGGGTAAGAATTTTGATTTTTTTTTCTGTCATATTTTCCTCAGGGGCATTCTTTTGTCATATTAAAGGCACACTTCGTACAAGAAGATCGCTTCTTAATATATCTCTTTTTATCAATATTATAAATCGCCATGTTCAAAAGTTTAAGAGCATTCTCAGTTTTTTTTGCTCCGCTTGTTACTCGAAAAATCTCAACCCTATCTTTGTTGGCTGTTCTCTTCAGGAGAGCAAAATGTGTTTCCACATTCTTTGGATCTAAATTGTGCTTTTTGCAAAAAAAGTGTTTGTAAAGAGTTAGCTGATAAGTTACCATACGGTCCGCGCGACGTCGGGCATTCCATCCCCAGGAGGTGGTTTTCCAATCAATAATATGATACTTTCCATCTGCGGTCCTCACAACAGCATCTATATACCCCTTAAAGTCCAAAGTTTCGTTTATAGGCACCATTATTTTTTCTTCGCTAGAAAATACTTCATAAGAGTCAAAGTACGCCTGCATGGCCGGTTCTATTTCTGGCAGCACAGCAATCCCTTGGGGGACCATTTCCATAGCTCTGCTGAGATTAAACTTAACCTTGCCATCTTCTAATTCTATCAATTCTGATTTGAACTTTTCTACGAAGGTCTTGGAAGGATTAAAATCTTCTTTAAGAAGTTTCCTTTCGCAGACATCGTGAATAGCTGTGCCGAACGCAGTGTATTCGTTTCCCTTAAATCCGCCAAGTCCGTCTATGCGCACTAGCTTATGGTAATGGGGGCAGAACTCCCAATCTTTTAGTTCTGAATATGATATATGTGTCAATTAATTGTCGCTTTCTCTACGTATCTCTTCGATCACACCAAACAGTACTGGACTGATTTTTTTTAAAGCTTCTGCTTCTCCTAAGTGGTATTTTTCAAAACCATTCGCAAAATATTCTTGTAAGGATGTAGCGGCGTAAGGAGAAACAAACAGTCCCATGGTTAAGCTTAATAGCGTGGGATAACCAACTACAGTGGAGAGAAAATAATCAAAATCCTTAGAATAATCTAAATTTAAATAATATTGCTCGGGGAATTCATAACCCTCTGAGTCTAATATAGATTTAAGTTTTTTCCTTTTTCCTAAAAACTCCTGTTCAAGACCAGAATTCAAATATATCTTCTCGCCATAAACCGAATCAAGCGAGTGGGCTATTTCATGTATCACGTCCTCTAACATATCATGTACAGTTGGTTCCTTGTTGGTAACATATATTGCATCGTCAGCGTATACAGCATTTCTATCAGCAAGCTCCGGAAATTCTCCTATATACATTATCTCTACATTTTGCATAAGCTGACTGGGGATTATTTCTTCTACCTGTTGCAAAAACTCTTCAAACTCTGTTTCTTCTAATTGATGCTTATCTTTTATAATCACCGGAATCCTATTATATATATAATGTTCCCGTCGGCGCATATTTGATTCTCTTATATAATTTTCAAAATCACTCATCGCTAACATCTTTTACAGCCTGCTCATGAGCCTCAATATCAAGGAAGGCTTGATTATATCCACGAATAAAGTTTTCTTCTGCCACGGCCATTAAAAATTCCGGGAACTGCTCTGCGAATATATCAACAATCATTTCTACAGTTATATTGCCATCTTCGGGATCAACTATCCCTCCTACATAATTTACGACAAATTCTTTTAAGTCGTTATCTCCTAGTACGGTTTCATCTAGTATTGGATTACTATCTTCCATTTTTTCTCCTATAAATGTTTGGCAGCAAAAGTCGCGACTTTAGATCGCTCACCCTTATTAAGAGTGACGTGCGATGCCAATTCGAATATTTTAAATTTTTCAACAGCATGTGTTAGCCCATTTGAAACAGCATCAATATAAACATTATCGATCTGCTCTATATCCCCGGTCAACACAATCTTTGTTCCTTCACCTACTCTGGTTATTATGGTCTTAAGCTCGTGTGTGGTTAAATTTTGAGCTTCATCTATTATGATAAATGCGTTTGAAATAGAACGTCCACGAATATATGTTAATGCTTCAATCTCTATTGTACCCTTTTCTAGATACATGTCAAGTGTTACTTTGTCATTTCCCATTAAAAATTGTAAATTGTCTTGGATCGGCATAAGCCACGGAGTCATTTTTTCCTCCAAGGATCCGGGAAGGAAACCAATGTCCTTTCCTAGGGGCTGTACGGGCCGAGAAACGATCACGCGCGAGTATTGAGATGAATCCTCGTCTATGGTCTGCTCTAGACCCGCAGCGATCGCACAGATCGTCTTACCGCTACCCGCCTTACCGATTGCTGTGACCACCTGAATCGATGGATCCATTAGCGCGTCCATAAGAAATTGCTGTTCCTTGTTTCTAGGCTTAATCCCCCAAATTTTCTGAGATTTAATCAATTGTCGGATCGGCATAAGTTTGCTTACATACCTCCCCAGGGCCGTCTTTTTTTCATTTGCACTAGAAACCATCATCACATATTGGTTTGGAAAAAGCTTTTGATTTTCTAAATATATATTTTGTTTCTCATAAAATCGATCTATATCTTGATCGTCTACAAGTACCGAACAATATCCTTCAAAAATATTCTCGCTATTATCAACAACCTGGTTATTCTGAAAATCTTCAGATGTAAGGCCTACCGCATCAGCTATGACGCGCATATTAATGTCTCGCGAAACGAGAATAACTTTCCGATCGCTTTCTCGGAGAGCCTTTAACGCGGTTGCTATAATAAGATGGTCCGGAATTTTAGTATCTAAGTCAGAGGGAAGATCTTTATCAGAAATTCCGGAAGCACTAATAGACTTTATAATTCCCAAGCCTTTGCGTATGCGTACGCCGTTGCCTAAAGAGCCCACACTTCGAAGTTCATCCCAGATGCGAATTATTTTACGTGCCTGGGCCCCTACGGCATCTTGACGTTTTTTGTGCTTATCTATTTCTTCAAATACTTTTAATGGAACATGAATATCATTATTTTTAAAAGCATAAATACACTCTGCATTTGTTAGATAAACACTAGTATCCAATACATAAATTTTTTTTCTACTCATAGAGTATGTAAACCGATCGCACTATAATTAGAAGTTCCAGCAAACTTTAATTGGCCCAATCGAAAAAGAATGTTGTCTAGTAGAGAGGATATCGTAATAATACCCCAACCTCCAATTGGCAAAAGAAAACCAAACCTCTAAAGAAATCATGATATAACTACCGTTTGGCTACTTGAATCAAAATTATTGGTAGCCATACTATACTAAGTATCACTAAAACAAATTGTATACCAATTGATGGGTCTATATATCCTGTAAGTCTCAAAGAATTGGCTATATTAGCTACAAACACACCATTTATACAAATCAACGATAGACCCAAAAATAGAACCAAGCATACTACTAGTATATTTAAAAATTTTACAATTGTACGTTTTAGAAAATCAATAATATTGTTCATTCATCATTCCTATATAAATATGCATCTCCAACTCGGCCGTGGCCTGATCCATCAGTCGTACGAGGGTATTTTCTACTAGTGGTCATTATTTCATTGAAAGAATTTAAAGTATAGTATATATCTCCCTGAATAGTAGTGAGCTTCCAACGTGTAGACCGGTCAGCTCCGCCGCTCTTAGCTATTGACTCCCAGGATTTAATATCGCTAAGCCTTATATATATATGAAAATTATCGTCATTACGAACGTGTGTAAAATTTACAAAATAATCGGCCGGATCCTTATCGGTGTCTAAACTAAGATTCACAATTTTTTCCTCTCAAAATCATTGATTTTTCCGGATGTAGCAACGGATCCTGACTTCGATCGGGGGGTGCAAGGCCGGCATCTCTGACCAGATCTGTACTACTTTGTATTTTCCCTCCGCCTAGTGACCAGATCATTTCTATACCCAGTTCCTCACATAGCTGTTTTTCGGGTGTATTTTTGTTCGTTCTGTCACCACCATTTCCAAACATATCTGGCTTAATACTTTTTAGTGCATCACACACGGTACCATCTGAATCGTCAACCCGCTCAACATCATACACGCCGGCAATACTTTGTAGAATTTCGGCGCGTTCGTCCCATGGCATAAAGATATATCCTTTTTTGCGCATAAGCCAGTCATCACTATTGGCCACTACTATAACATTACCCAATTCAGCGGCGGCTTGGATCATACGAATATGACCAACATGAATTGGATCAAATCCACCGGAAACAACAATTGTGGTATAAGGCGTTCTAGTCATCAAGTTCGAACCCCTCTTCTGAGGCTAGAGCGTAATAATTTTTTTGAAGTGACGATATTGCCCCTTCTGCTTCGGCTAGTCTATTGGTTGCACTAACCACCTGATTCAGTATTGCAATTTTGGCCACTTCATTTAATACAACACCCCCGCGTTGAATCGAATTATTCATATATAGGTCCAGCTCGGCAATTGCAGCCTGTCTTTGATCCTCAAATTGAATTAAGACTGCTTTCAATATTTGAGAAGCGACTTTTTCTGTATTCTCTGACATATTATTTTTTCTTCCTTTTCATATTACCAATATAGCATATATTGGTCTGTATTGTTATAGTAATCTACAACGGTATATTCAACATCGACCGGATCCCCACACTGAATTGTATAGAACTGTTTTTCTACTTCAAAAAAGCCGTGAACATGATCGTGAATTCTAGTTTCTACTATATCAGAATTTTCCGGCAAAAGCAAGTATATTCTAATATGTAAATAAGATAAATCGTAAGTTCCTCGATTATCCTCGGCCCGGGCCCAAAAATACCAATCATCAAAAGGTCCACCATCCTCGCAATCCCAACCGACTTCGATTAAATCAGGTCCATTAAAATATAAGTGGTCCTGTCGGCCAGAAGAGCCATCTGTTTCGTCATAAACCACAATACAGCTCTGCAACATCAAGAATAGTGAAAATAGGCATATCTTGGCTGCGGTGGCTGGGCTCGAACCAGCAACCGTCCGGTTAACAGCCGAATGCTCTACCATTGAGCTACACCGCATCTTCTCGGATCCATAAAACCGTTACCGGTAATTCATTTTCTGGAGATATAACATTAACAGCCATATGATTATTATAGGCGCGCCACATGAGATTGTCAACTACAAAGTCTTTTGGTAATATTATTTCGCGATTGAAATCGGGATAATAAAAATTATAATAACCAATCTCAGATATATAACAATGAGTACCTTTTTTTAAAATCATTTTAGATCTGGCACACCCGGCAGGATTCGAACCTGCGACCTACGGATTAGAAGTCCGTTGCTCTATCCTACTGAGCTACAGGTGCATACTTCCTTTCGTATTGTGTTGTTGCTTCATAAAGCATAATATTTGCTGTCTGTGAGGTGTTTAGACAATAGCCAACGCCTGGCATTGGGATATATAATACATCAGAATTAACAATTATTTCACGGGGAACTCCGGTGTTCTCGTTACCCACCACCAGGCACACACTGCTATCAAAATCGAAAGCATAAGAAGATAAGGGCTTTGCGCCCTCCACCAACTCTGCAGCCACAATTTGTATTCCTTTACTTTTTGCATAGTCCACGAAGGCCTGTGGGGTTGCATATTGTATAATTTCCACATAATCTATTAAACTTCCAGAAGGGGCCTTTAGACAGCTACGTTCAGGAACGTGTCCAATAACATAAAGCCGTTCTGCACCAAAACAAGCAGCACTCCTAATGAGATAGCCAAGATTGTCATCGACCCTAAAATTAATGGCGCAAAGGCTAATCGGATACTTCTTGGCAGTTTTAAGTTTTTTATCATAGCGTTGTCTTCTAGTTTCCTCTCGAACCATATTAACAGTATATATTATATGGCTTAATTTGTCAAATAAAAAAAACCGCCCCGAAGGGCGGTTTTAAAAACAAACCAATATCGTACTACTTATTGATCAGCAAAGCTAACCCCGACATTTGTTGCAGAGTTCACCCAGCCACTAATGAACCAGTTTGTTCCATCACAGTATACCTCTACCCATGTTCCCCCATCGGGGGTGAAGATATTAGCTCTTGAGTTGGAGTTGAGATCCGGATGATATATTGCTCCATCTTCTCCACCAATATCGTGCTGCATCAGACCGCCGATATAGAAATTGGTATCGGAACCTGTGTTTACTTGAAAATCTTGAGCATCAGCGGCGCCGCCGACATAGACGAATCTGAACATAAGCCCGGGCTCCGCAGCCGGTAACGTAATGATGGTGTCTGCTGCAAGGCCGGCAGCGAGGGGCCCCACGAGATGAACCTTTCCAGAATCTCTAGCCGGGAGTGAACAGGTCGCTGTCACTTTAACATGATCCACTTTAGATCTAATTTGTGTGCCCTCCATCTTGAAGTCACCCGCAAATTTTCTTAATATATTTACTGCGCGTCGGCTCATTTTCTACTTCCCTCCCATAGGACTAATTAATAAGTACGTACGTACGAGTTGCCTCGTAACTATACATAGTTTGTAATTGCGGCAAACTACTTTTTTCTACGCTTCTTTTGTAGTCGTTGTTTGCGCTTCTTTTTAAGTTCTCGTTTTTCTTGAAGCAGTCGCTCAATTTCAATCGACGGATCAGACCGAGTCTTAACGGCATAAGTATCTGTTTTGGCCATCCACTTAACCTTTACCTGCATCTTTTCTGTTTCCTCTAGAAGCTTGAGGCGAGCCATGTTTGCCTCCTCATATGAGGGAAACCTCTTATATGTATCCCAAGGGCCCCCGGGGCTGTGTTGATCTGGCTTATTCATTAATGTCTCCTTTGTCGACAGTCACACTGACAAACACCAGTATAACCAATAAAACGTTCATTGTCAAGAAAATATTTTATAGTATTAAGGTGATTCCTTATAATATACCGTCCCCAACACGTTAGCTACGGGCGCGCCAGATTCAATAATTAAAGTAAGTTGTTTTTCACGTGAATCCTCAGGGCGCCAGATAATCTGCAAAGTGCGATCTTCTTTATACCACAACCAATCAAATTCATTACCAAGTTCATTCTCCTGTGTGGTAATACAGTTAAATTGATTATTAGTAAGAGAAGATACTAAGTTATCATGTAAAGAATGGCCAGTGTTTAAAGACAAATTTTCTCCACAAAAAGATAATCGATTATCTTCTAATAACTCTAAAAAGAGATAACCCTTCATCAATTCAACATCAATGTCACCGGAGCACCACCAAAGGGTTTGTCCATCGTTATAAGTGCGCCAAACACAGTCCATGGAAAAATAATATTCTCCATATTCTTCAAACAAATCAGTATTATCTACTGGGGAACAGGAACTTAGTATTACTAATATTAAGAAAACTAACCTATACACTCTATAGTATATATTAATATATATTAGAAAAAATATTAATTGTTTTTAAGGCCTTCTATATCCCAACCCCCTTGGGGCCACTTAGAATGCATTAGGTGATTGATACGATCATAGTGTAAATATCCCAAGGCATGCCCAATCTCATGCTCCAAAACGGTAATCCTAACGTCATCTCTCATGTGAATTTTTGCCCATTCAATATTACCGGTATCATTGTTAACATAAAATCTGGTTTCAGCCAATGCTGTCGGCCCTAGTTCGATATCAGCTGATACTAAATTAATGATTATATATCCTTCAGGTGCGGGATCGATACATTTTTTTAATGGATCCCGGTTGTAGGATCCTAATTTGAATTCGTGTCCCAGTGTTCTCCAAAAAGATACCGCAGAATGAATATGTGTTTCACTTATTGGTGCGTATTTACAGACAATAACAGTTGGTGTGGTCCTCCATTGTCCCGCCTGTACTGGGTTTTTATTAACGGCCGGAATTTTTTCATAATTCGAATGATAGTCGGATGCTACTGACGTAGGAGGTGAACACATCATAAAACACAGAAACGCAATACCAACTGTGATAAAAACCCCTCCCATCGCTAGTCTTTTTGCGACTCTAATAGTATCTGTTAATCCATATGTTATGTGCATATTAAATTTGGTGGAGGCGGCGGGAATCGAACCCGCGTCCAAAGCATCTCATTTTTCAAGTCATTCACAGGTTTAGTTCATTTTTTCTAAATGAACAAAATAATCAATTTTTTTTACCGCAATCATTGACAAAAGCGTTTTTATCTGGCATACTATAAAGTATGATCAATGCTCTTCTTGAACACTCGGTGAAGAGCAACCGAGGGTTAAGCCGCTAAAGCTAAACCGTAATCTGCATTGTTGGCAGTTATATAACTTAAGATCTAGTTTAAAGTGATAATTCTTATGACACTACCTGCACTATCCAAACTCCTTACCCTGTCGAAACCTTATCACCCCCTTTTATATACTATATATCACCATCTCCGGAGAAATAAGTGATTGAACCATATTTTGTAAGTAATTTTTTGAAATTTCTCTCAGAAACGCCTAATATTCTAGTTGCATCTCTCTTGGTACTACTAATACTTAGCGCCGCCTTGATGGCGGCATCTCTGATAATATCTGGTAATGATTTCCATAAAAATATCCCATGTAATTTGCCCCTAGTTAATCTTGCTGCCAATTCTAATCGTAACGCAATAATATCCTCTAGGGGTAAAGATGAAAGCATTACTTCAAATTCCTCAGAGGATTTTCCCTCGGTTCTTAATTTTTTTGATACACTAAAATATCTATTTCTACCTATTTTTTCGTGGCGTTTGAGAGTAACCATTCTACTATTTCATCCATATCTATCTGTACGCTTTCTTGAAGCTCTAATCCTTCTTCGCCCGCGGGGGCCTCCGCGGCGCCCTCTGGAGTCTCAATATCGGGCGCGGGTAAATCGGTTTGAAGCTCTTCTTCAAACCGATCAAAATAAAGCTTTAAATTGGTTAATAAGTAATCTTTAAACATCTTTCTATCTTGAGAATCGTCTAGATCATCAAAAGCGGTTATAAGATTTTTTTCAACATTCTTATAGTCAGTATAGGCTCTATTTCTTCCTGTTTTATCCTGGCCAGCAATTGTGAAGTCTTCTACCTCTTCGTCTGCAGTTGGTTCCTTCTTTTCGACGTCAATAAATGCTGGATTTTCTTCGGGGGCTCCAATATCGATATCGACAGCTTCTGATATATCCTCCGCTTCCTCGCCGGCCTGGTGGGTGGAATCTTGAACTTCCATGGAGGAGTCAACAGCACTAAGAATATGGTTTTTATACGATGCACGCTGTTCTTCTTTACTCGTAAGAGATTTATATCCGGTGCGCAAGACACTTAAAAGATTCGTGTTCTTAAAAAGATCTTCTAAGGCGTTAATTCCAGTATTGGAGTGTACGGCATCGTTTGAGACGGCTGGATCAGCCTCTTTGATAAGATGTCTAATCAGACCTCTGAGGGTTTTTTCCTCGTCGACTCGTTTAGTATTTCTGCGCCTATTAACGTGTAAAATTGCTTTACGAATATGTCTTCTTAGTTGTATCTCTTCTATGTATTCTTTGCGATCGATCATGTTGGGCCCACCATTGTGTTTAATAAATAGTTCTCTACTTCGTTAACCAATTCTTCTTTTGCACCTTTTAGCTTTTGTTGTTTTTTTTGTTTTTCATTCTCTTTTTCGACGTCGAGATCTGCCCATGGGCCTTTCTTACTACCAGTTCCTATCAAGGCGCCTTCAATATCTCCACCGGTACTACCGACTGCGGCGCCCATCGTGGCCATTTCATCTAGCACCTCATCGATCAGCCTATAAAGATCGGAAGTACGAAAGGATTCCGCCATGGGCATCTCCTCCGTTTCTTCCTCGGCTAGACGTCCACCCAGAACTCTTGTGAATATATACTCTGCCTGTTTTTGTGAATTTTTTGGTAAGTAATATTTAAATCCCTTGAGATCTCCATCTAATAGAGTTCTCCTCATGGCGGTGGCACTCATTTTTTTATCAGGATCGGCCCCCGGAAGGGGATCTACTACAATTGTACTTATCTTTAAATCCGGCCTTGCTTTTTTGATACTTTCCCCGATGGATCCATGCTGTGGGTCTGCGGCACTAGACGCAATGTAAACAGTCGCGCCCTCCGGAAGACCGTGTGCGGAATTATATATTGCCTGCAGGGGGCTATTAGAAAATCTAATATCGCCGGCATTATTTTTAATTGGCTGGCCGTCTTCATCCAAAACAGGAAGGCCTCCCTCGGGCACTGTAATTATAGAAATTTCATCTAACCCCAGGCCATCCTCATTTTGTAAAAGCATTCTCATTACTTGCATTGCTTGTTGTAAAGATACGCCATCACGTGGCGTTTCGCCGGTAACTAAATATGGTTTGGCCTTGGGATGTTTTTCGATCGCTTTTTCAATTAAATGTATGTGTCCCCGGTGAGGAGGCTTAAAGCCTCCCGGAATGAATATAAATTCATTTCCTTTATTGGTAAATGCCTCATTTAAAGGCACCATTTCTTTAAACAAGTCGGCCGGTATATTTGGTCTACTAAATTTTTGTAAACCAAGCAATTGGTTCATGGGGGCAAAATTACCAGTAAATTTATATGTATGACCGTCATAATCAAAAACAAAACCTTCGGCAGCGGTGCCTATGTTTTCTATTCTTTTAAGTTTCTTCATCTGTTGAGCTAGAAAATCTATTGCTTCATCACTACTAGAACTTTCGATAGTGTCTATAATGTTTGCAACCTTTATTCTTAGTTTCTCGACCTCTTTTTTATTGTCTAATATAAAGGCACTCTCTAGGCTCCGAAGCATTTCTACCGAAAAATCGTGAATAATATCTTCAAGGGGATAAATAATTGATTTTATTATTTTTTTTGAATCATTAATGAGTAATTTTATTTTTTCTTCAAGCTCCGGTGTGAGTTCGGTGACGGCATTTAAAACTCCTTTATTGTGAATTCCTCGCTGCCTCTTTGTTTCGCCACCGGTGACGTCATAATGTTCAGCGTACATTCGCTTATAAAGCAACTTTCTTGCCTCAAAATTAAGATCTGGAAGGCTCTGATTAACTATATCCTCCAAGCCGGCAATTATGAGTTGTCCTATATTGTTCTCATCAGAGAGGTTGTAGGAGGAGAGTAATTTATTTAAACGAATGTTCGCCTCATTATAGATGGCGCCGGTAGATAAATTTTGCAACTGAATAACAGCACCAACCTGCACCGGCATTAGGCTCTTTTCTAATCCAGCATAATATTTTTCTAAATATGTTTCTAAGGTTGTGGCAAGATTTCCTGATTCTTCTTTGGACATGGAAGCTGTGTCCATAGCATCTTCATCGTATAAGGTATGCCCCACGCGATGGATTAAAATTGTTTCAACATCGTAATCGATTGCGTTTCTACTAGAGGGGCTCATAACTTCTGCATTATAAAAAATATCGGCATCTAGTCCAAAAAAACTTTCTTGAAGTTCTGGAGGCAATCGCCTCGCAAAATTCTCAAAATCTTCCATAGCTTTTACAAAAGCGGCTATAACATGTTCTGGAGTAGCATTTTTTTTCCGAGATTTGCCAGTGCGGAGACTTTTAAGGGCCGGATTCACCATGGCCATATATTTGGCCAGATCGCCAGAATTAAATCCTCGCTTGAAGGCGTGATCATCATTCCTTATTGCAACCGACTCGTCTCTTTTTACTGAATAAGAAATATTAATATTTTGGCCGTCGGTTTTCTCAGTTCCTTCGAGCTTTCCTTCCGCAGCTTTCTTAAAAACATCTCTAAGTTCACCAAATGATAACATTGGGTTATCATAGAGGTGAGACATATGTCCAGCCCGGCCTCCCATTTTTATTTCTCCTTATTTTCTTCTAATACGTGAACTTGTTCTTCAAGAACTTTAATCTGTTCTTGCATTTTTCGACAATGACGTCGTACCTCGTGCAAGTTAGACTTTGCTATTTCTACTCTTCGCGTATCTCGTTGAGATCTGGGCATAATAGCATTAAGGGTTTCTGATATCGATTGAATATAAGTTTCTACACTTGGCTTCTTACTTTCGCCCAATAGAAACTCGCGAGTCATTCGATTTAAATCAACCATGGTCATTTCTTCTTTGGTTTCTTTGAAATTGTCGTAGAGCGTTTCTTTGAAGAAGTTTTTCGGGGCGCTTTTTTAACCGGTAGCGGCGTCTTCTCGTTTGTAACAGGAAATTGCTCACGAAATTCTTCTACTGCTTTTTCAGCTAATAGTTCCTCATGTGCTTCCTCCGGGTCTCTTTGTTTCTCCCCAAGGATTGTCGGAATATTCAATGTATAGTTAGGCGCGTCAGAAACCGTAGCTTCATTTGTTTCAAATATAGCTTCCCAGCCCTTGGGAATAGGCATTAATCCGGCCCTAACTAATTTAAGAATTTTTCTTTTAGACGTCATTTACGCACCCCATTAATTTTTTCATATATACGCCTAGCCAAATCTTTTGCTTCGTCAATCGAAAGTGTTCTATTCTCTTCAAATTTAACTCCGTAGGGATTAATATCTCGGGCAGAGGTGCTGCGTCCTCTCTTTATCTTACTTCGACCCTCGCCGGCTTCTTCTTCGGTTTCCTCGGCCGGCGGTTTAGATTTTTCAAAGGCTAGCCGCTCTGGCGATGATGCACTTACTTTTTCTTCGGGGCTCCTGCCCTTCGCTCCCCGGCCCAACTTGAGAAAATTTTCTTCTATATCATCGTCGTCATCTTCATCGCGTGCAGGAAGACCAAGTGCGCCCGGCAGTGCTTTTGCGGCAGCATCCTGGACAACCTCCATTCTGGGGACGTTGGCCTTGATATTATCTTCCCCGGGCCACTTCAGCTCATCCATCATGCTATCCTCTTCTTCTTCGGGAGGGCAACCCTCTTCAACCGAGTGGGGTTGTCCCGGATGTGCCTCTTTGCAAGGCTTTCCTGGATGGCCAGCTTCTTCTTTGAGAAGCCCCCATTTTTTCATTAGGAGCATATTCAGCTCATTGTTTTTCCATTCTTTTAGTGACATTTTTGGTTCTCCTGACTTAGTAAAATCGATATTTACAGTAATTTCACCCTTCTTAATTAGATCTTCGAAATCTCTAAAGATGATATTTCCCCTCTTATATGCATCTAACTCTGCCTTTCTTAAGGTTTCATCATTTTGTGCATATCCTTGGCTTACATTATTAAGCAAATTAAAATCTCCATTGCAATTTTGTGCATGGTGGACTAATTCGTGAGATATAGATCTCATAACATCTTTTGGGTGTCTTCCGTCGACATATACAGCAATTGAATAATTTTGCGGATCGTAATGTGCGGTTTTTCCTAAAAGCTTAGATGCGTTTTCTTTATCCGACTGAAAAGATATCATCACCGGCTTATGAAAACCCAGCTTCTCCTGTGCATAGGGGAAAAAATGTGATAAGAGGTCGGCAACTGGACCCATTCCATTAATAGAGTTATCTTCTACTCTGTATAGTTTCATTTTATTTTTCGGGCCCCGATTTTTTTTGATCCAACAATTTAAAATGCTTATCGTATAAGTAATTTGAAGTGCCTAAAATAGTTAATGATTTGGGTATTTGTATTATTGGTATAATTGCATGAAACACCAACACAATTGTTGTTAACAACATTCTTAGCGCTATTAAAAGAGCAAAACACAAATGTTTCGGATATGTTGTATTTTGATTTTTAAGATGATTGGGGTTGAAAATCATAATATAAATAGTTTGCTAAAGGCAATTACGCTGCAAAGCGGAAAAGTCCTACAAAGTGCCAAATATTAATTGCTACATATACCAATACGAGAATGCTGCTAACTTTAAATATTAATCTTGGGCGCTGTAAAGAATTGTATTTTAATAGGAGTACGCTTACAAATGTAAGTAATAATTTACCAATTGCAAACGATATCATAGAATTTTCTGTTAGAACGTTCATTAATGGGTTGGCCTCTTCGGCCAGCCCTGCACTGAGCCAGAATATGGTTGCCACTAGGTCAGTTAGAGAAAGTATAACAAGAACAAAAAATAGTGTAGTAAGAGACCTGTTGGATATCGGCTTTAAGTGGCCTATTGATCTCCTCCCCATATATCAATTATAATATACCCTCGATTGCTTTCTATCTTTTTTTGATTTGGGGCCCCCGGCTGATATATCGGCAACGGTAACTCTGGTTGAATTCTATACGAAGATTCTTGCTCATGCTCTTTGCGCCTTAGGTCCTCAATAATGTGAGGCGGCAATATAGAAGTTACCATGTTTGTCTCCTAGTGCTCGTCATAGTAACTAGAGTATAACAAACAAAGAAGAATTAAATATTACGTTTCTTCTGGTACGGTGACCGTTCTTTTATCGTGTTTGCGCTGAATAAAGTTACTAAGCATTCTGGTTATATCTAAGTTAGGTAGAGGGGTGTCATCCGGGATTTTTCCGGTCTTTAGCTCGGCACCCAAGGTCTTTAAAAAATCATTTTCTAGGTTATCGTCTACAATTGCTGAAACATGATCATCTACATCAAGATGTTGCAGTCCGGGCCCCGGGTTTACATCATCGGGAAGTCTATAGGTCGACTGAAGAATTTTGGCCAAATCAGACCCCCCAAAGGTAAATATAGTTTTAATTGTAGCCCCAAGCTCTCCTTTCATAGCATTGGTATTTTTAAGCCTTTTGGCCTGGGCAATTAATTGCTTGAGATCTCCTACCGTTTTTAAATCTTCGCGGTCTTCGAAAGCTCCTTCCTCCCCAGCTGCCGCGGCTACGTCCTTTTCAAGGCCCGCGCGCGCTGCCTCGGGATCCTGTTTCATGGAAGCGGCCGCATACGCCGCGCGAGATTTCGGAAGGTCTTCTTGCAAATAATTCCGCCATTCAGTCATCAATTTTTTCATTTTAAATTTCGGCTTTTTTACGAAGTATATTAACAACATTCTGTAATATACTTCTATACTTATTTAAATCATCCCCCTCGGCAATGGCGGTCAATACTTTTTCTACATCTAACAGGATTGAATTTTCAATCGGTGTAACACCTTGTCCCAAGGTTTCTCCACCCCGAATTCTTTTTGCTTTTTCATATTCAGCCGAGGCCAACTGCTGGCGCGTAACCTGTTTTTGGCCTATTCGCGCCCGAGCTTGTGGATCGTCACCCTTACTGGGTCTCGGCTTTGCCGGGTCCACCCCAGGCGCCGCTCCGGCTTCGCGGATACCAAATATCTTTTTGGCCCAGCTTCTCTTGGGTGGGAAATATTTATCGTAGCGTCCATCACCCAAGTGAGGAAAATTCCGGATGTCTAATTCACTGGGCTTCCTGAGCTTATAGGCTTTCTCCATGCGCTCCCCAAATCGATGAAGACTTTCTATCGCCTCTTCATCGGTAAAATGTTTAGGGACTCCGTACATCGAGCGCCATTGGGGATCTTTAACATTTTCAGGCCACGCAGCTTGCTTTACTTCTTCTCGACCTATTCTTTTTTGCCGCTCCTTGCCCCAGTGGGCACGATCCTGTTCTTTTCTCTTCTCCATCTCGCCACGGTGCCAGCGCTCGCTACCTTTTTGACGGTTGAGGCGCTCTTCGTCGGCGGCGGCCCAGTCGCGCGGGCGGCGGTCCGAAGTCCACGCCGGTCCGATCTCCCATTTCTCAAGGGGGTCCTTCCGATAGTCTCTGATACTAGGGTCAGGAGGTGGGTCAGGGGCCGGCTCCCCCGTACGGTAAGTCGAACGTGGCATGCTCTGGTACCGAGCCTCCTGGAGCGCCTTGGACGTCTCTTCTTGGATAATCTTTTTAAGCTGCCTTTTTGTGAGTTTCATTGTTTTGCCTCACGGAGGGGGGATGCATCGCCGCGCAGAGATTGCCGGTCGAAGGCGTGCACTATGACCTCGCGGATTTCGTCGCTGCTCAATCCGGAGCCCAGCGCGATGTCAACAGCGGCGGCGAGATTCTTAACAGCCCATTGCCTCCCGGCCTCGCGTGGGCTATTAAGCGCTGTTTCCTCTGCTTCGGCTAACTCTTCCTTGATAATCTGTCGTAGTTTTGCTTTTGAAATCTTCATTTTTTTAAATCCCGTTTTGCTTGTGCGCGGTCAGCCTTGTTATAAGCTTTTTTCTCGGGCTTTTTACTCTTGCCTCGTTTTCCTTTAGAGTAAGTAACTTCGGAACGATGGCTGCTTACTTTACCTTCTTCTACTCCTGAACTACCGTACATCGGATTGGCGAGAAGGTGGCGAAGCTCAGCAACAGTCTCGGCGTCTAGGCTAAGACTGAGTTCTTTCAATTCTTCCTTACTCATTGCCGCAAGAAGTTCTCTTGCTTTAATACGCCTAAGCATTTGCTCTTCGGGGGAACCGCCGGTGAGCCTGTCGGTCGACTGGATGTCTCCTAGTCCGGCTTGGCTGTCGGCATACTTCCTGTCGGCGCGGGTCTCGTTTTCGTCATCATACCAGTCGTTCTCGCGAACTGTGGAAAGCTCTTCCTTAATAATTCTTTCGATATTCTCTTCCCAAATTTCCGGCCGTACGGGGCTGGCGCCGTACGCGAGGTCATTAAGCACCTTCTCGTAAAGCTCAGGATTGGTCTGTCGCAGAAGTTCCAGCGACTCCATATACTCTGGGCTGGGCGAAAGGCCTTTACCAATAGCATTAGCTATAGCAACGATCGTATTCTTAAATTTTGCGATAAATCCCCCTGTGTCCTCTGCAGGTACTGCTACGGGAGGTATGGCAGCTGTAGTAGCAAGTCCGGGCGGGACATTTTCTAGAATCGATTCGCTGATCTCTTCTCTAATGATTTCTTTTAGTCTTTGTTTCGTTAGTTTCATTTTAGGTCACCAGTTGAGCATACATATTGCCGTCTTCGCCGATATCATCAAAGTGGGCTATCTTAAAATAATGAACCCGGCCACCACCTTGCTCAAGAGTTTTCTGGGGCATCACAACAATTTCACCGTTG